>ERZ747221.737-NODE-737-length-37007-cov-4.618061_pt1 | contig 37007 bp, 26 predicted proteins | sample MGYA00374949_ERZ747221 | MGnify/ENA primary metagenome ERZ747221 (study PRJEB28779, sample SAMN05720172) | bioreactor metagenome | isolation source: Anaerobic biogas reactor | place: USA:Washington, USA | collected 2015-08-08 ... | reverse complement strand
GTTCCTCACTCCGCTGCCGGGCACCCGGCTGTGGAAGGAACTGGAGGCGGAGGGAAGGATCGGCATGGACGACTTCCCCGGGGACTGGCAGTACTACACTCTCAACTATCCGGTCGCCCGCTATAAGTATCTGAGCGTCGACCGGATCGTCCAGGAGATGACCCACTGCAACCGCACGTTCTACTCTTCGCGCAACATCCTCGGACGGTTGGGACGCAACCTCTCGACGGGCCGCAACCCCCTCTTGGGACTCGTCAGCAACCTGACGTCGCGGCGTAACTCTCAGCGTTTCTCGGAGATCCACGCGGCTTTGTGGCCGGCGGCCAATGGCGTCGAGAGAGCCTTGCCTGAGGCCAGACCCCGTCTGGATCTACTCGATCTCTCAGACACCGTCACCCAGCGGTTGCGGCAGTACGCCGTGACTCTCAAGATGCAGGCGACCTGGTTCTTCCGCCAGTCCTAGACTCCGCCTGCCCGCAGTCGCCCCTAACCGAGCTCCACCTCGACGTAGTGATCACGCCGGTCGTCCGCGAGAGGGATGATGCCCTGGAGGAGTCCGGTCTGGTCCAGGTCTGCGCCATCCATGCGGACGCGCGTCACACGCGCCGACTGAGTGAGCCCCCTCCCAGAGACGCCGCCGGGTTCTCCGTCCGGCCGCGAAACGGTGATGTGGTAGAAGGTCTCGCGGTAGCGGTAGTGGATCTTGTACGACGTCCACTCCTTCGGCATCAGCGGTGTCGGGCGCAGCTTGTCCACCTCCAGATGGAGGCCGAGGAGCGTCTCGGTGACCAACTGGTACATCCAGCCGGCGGCGCCCGTGTACCAGCTCCAGCCGCCCCGGCCGCGATGCGGCGGGGCTGCGTAGATGTCGGCGCACATGACGTACGGCTCGGCCTTGTAGAGGTCTATAGCCGCCGCGTCACTGCCGTGATGGATGGGGTTGAGCATCGAGAACAGCTCCCAGGCCTTCTCCCCCTCGCCCATCATGGCGAACGCCATGGAAGCCCACACCGCGGCGTGAGTGTACTGGCCCCCGTTCTCGCGGACGCCGGGCACGTAGCCCTTGATGTACCCGGGCTCGAGGGCGGACTCGTCGAAGGGCGGGGCGAGCAGCTTGATGAGCCCCGCGTCGCCCTCGACGAGGGACTTGTCTACCGCAGCCATGGCCTGACGGGCCCGAAGAGCGTCTCCGGCCCCGGAGATCACCGCCCAGCTCTGACTGATGGAGTCGATGCGGCATTCGTCGTTGACCGAAGAGCCCAGAGGCGTGCCGTCGTCGAAGTACGCGCGCCGGTACCAGCCGCCATCCCAGGCATGCTCCTCTATGTTGGCACGCAGTTCCTCCGCCTGCCCCGCGCACAGCGCAGCCAGCTCGTCATCTCCACGACCACGGGCAAGGTCGCCGAAGAGGCTCAGGTTCTCGCAGAGGAACCAGGCGAGCCACACGCTCTCCCCCCTCCCCTCGCGGCCGACGAGATTCATGCCATCGTTCCAGTCGCCGGTGCCCATGAGCGGCAATCCGTGGCGGCCGAAGCGCAGACCGTGCTTGATCGAACGGACGCAGTGCTCGTACAGGCTCGCCACGTCGGTGGAGCGTTGCGGAAGGTCGTAGTAGGCCTCCTCGTTCACACCCAGAGGTCTGCCCTCGAGGAAGGCCACCGGCTCGTCGAGTACCCCGGTGTCGCCGGTCGACGCCACGTACCGGCACGTGGCATAGGGCAGCCAGAGGTAGTCATCCGAAGAGTGCGTCCTCACCCCTTGTCCCTCGGGCGGATGCCACCAGTGCTGCACGTCGCCTTCGCGGAACTGGTGCTCGGCGCAGAGAAGTAGATGCTCCCGCGCGATCCACGGAGTGGTGTGGAGCAGGGCGAGGGTGTCCTGTAATTGATCGCGGAAACCGTAGGCGCCGCCCGATTGGTAGTAGCCGCTGCGCCCCCAGAACCGGCACGAGAGGGTCTGATAGACCAGCCATCCGTTGGCCAGCACGTTCAAGGCCTCATCGGGAGTCTCCAGATGCACGGCGCCCAGAGCGCGATTCCAGTGCGCCCACACCGCCTCCAGGGCCTGGCGGGCGGCCGCGGGACCGGCAAAGCGCTGCACGAATTGCTGAGCTTCAGCTCTGCTGTCTGCCGCGCCGACCATGAACACGATCTCCCGCTCCTGCCCGTCGGCCAGTTCGAGCTGGGTCTGCACGGCCGCGCATGGATCGAAACCGGCCCCCGTCCTGCCCGACAACCTCACGCGACGCATGGCCGCCGGATCGGCCAGGGAGCCGTTGCGGCCGATGAACTCGGTGCGGTTGCCGGTGAAGGTCCGCCGCCCGTCGCTCGCCTGGGCGAAGAACACCCGGCCGGGCCGTTGGCGGGAATAGGGATTGCGGGCAAAAAGCGCCCCACTCACGGTATCTTTCTCGGTGACCACGTGCATGAGATTGGTGTGCCGCCACTCGCCCAGCACCAACTCCCAGTATCCGGTGAGCGACAGCCGGCGGGCCCGTCCCGAACGATTGCGCAGTTTCACCACCACGAACTTGACAGGTGCGTCCATGGCCACATACGTGGTCATCTCGGAGAAGATGTCAGACTCGTAGTGCTCGAAGACGCTGTATCCGAAGCCGTGCCGACACTCGTACCCCGAGCGGCCACACGCAGGCAGCGGGGTGGGAGACCAGAACGCACCCGTCTCTTCGTCGCGGATGTAGAACGCCTCCCCGCTGCTGTCGCCGACCGGATCGTTGTTGAAGCCGGTCAGGCGGAACTCGTGAGCGTTCTCCACCCACGTGTAGGCACCCCCGCTCTCACTGACGACCGTCCCGATGAACGGACTGGCGATCACGTTCGCCCATGGAGCGGGCGTGGTCTGCCCGGGCTCCAGGCTGATGACGTACTCGCGGCCGTCGCGCGTGAAGCCGCCGAGGCCATTGTGAAAGACAGTGTCTCGCGGCAGCAGCGGCTCGATCGCCTCCGCCGCCACCTGGCGCGAGGGCTCGAGAGCTCCTGGTAACCGCTCCGCCGGCGCACGGCGTTGCACCTGCTCGGTGAGTGTCTCGACGGTGTCGGTGAGCACCACGCGCGCGACGGTCTGGAACAGCACCCGGTCTTCTTCGGAAAGCTCTTCCGCACGCCGGACGAAGACGCCTCCAGGCTTGTCGACCACAGCTGCTTCCGGCCCCGCGTTGATGAGACCCATGATCTCGTCGTGAAGAACCGCCCGGTAGCCCGAGAAGTCCTCGTTCAAGATGACCAGGTCGGCCGCCAGACCCTTCAACCTCCAGTAGGCATGGGCCTGCAGCGTCTGCTTCACGAGGTCGATGCGGCTCCGGTCGCCGATGCGCACCAGAACGATGGGCAGATCGCCCGAGACGCCGAAGCGCCACAGCCCGGGCTGGCCGAGTTGATTGCGCTCGATGATGCCGGGGGCGGCCCGCCTCAGACCGGTGGCGTGGACGACCGACGTGGCCAGCCTGCCATAGACCTGAGCATCCGCCTCGCTGACGTTGAGGAGGCGCAGGATCTCCTGGCTCTGGAACCAGGCCATCTCGAACGCGCGCTCGACGAAGTGCCGGTCGCGATACTTCTGTAGCAGGGCCAGGGCTGCCTCGCGGGTCTCCGCAACGCCGGTGATCAGGTGAGCGGCGATCGACTCGTCGGGGGCCAGCGTCGCCGCGCTGCGGATGGCCGCGATGGGATCGAGCACGGCCCCCTCGGTGTTCGACAGGGTCGCCGGTCGGCCGGCGACAAACGCCAGCGGGTTCGCCGCCGTTCTCCCCCGCCCGATGAAACGAGCGCGGTCGGTCTCGTACGAGGTGTCGCCCGCACCGGCGCCCGGCACCGCCAGCAGATGGAACATCCAGGGCGTCTGCTCCTGCGGCTCTCGAGGCCGCCGCCTGCACAGGATGGCTCCCTGCCCGGGCAGGATCTCTGTCTGCACGAACAGGTTGCTGAACGCGCGGTGCGCCAGGTCGGCGTTCAGGGGCGCCATGACCACTTCGGCGTAGCTGGTCAACTCGATCTCGCGGGCATCGTCAGAGAGATTGGTGAGGGTGATGCGGCGGATCTCGACATCGTCTTCGGGCGACACACTGATCTCGGTGTGCGCTTCGATGGCGTGATCGACTTTGCGATACTCGGCGCGCGCCTGCACGAAGACCGCCTCGTAGCGGTCGGCCTTGGCTCGCGTGGGTTGATGGGCGGTCGACCAGTAGTCGCCCGTGTCGCGATCGCGCAGGTAGACGAACGTGCCGTACCCGTCGCAGGTCGCGTCCTCGCGCCAACGGGTCACGGCCAGATCGTGCCAGCGACTGTATCCTCCGCCCGCGTGCGTGGCCATGACGTGGTACCTGCCGTTCGAAAGCAGATGGACCTCGGGTAGCGGCGTGTTCGGGTCGCCGACCACTCGATGTACGGCGCCGGCCTCTGTGGCGGCGGCGCGTCCTGCCTCAGCCCCCTCGTCCGCGCGTGGGTGCACGACGACCGTATGCCTGGGCACCCGTTCTTGCAGCAGCAACTCGGTGGTGCGCACCAGCGGGTCGGAGAGAAAGCGGCGCTGCATGGGCCCGTCGAGCAGGGCATGCCCAAGGGCTAACAGGCTCATCCCCTGGTGGTGGGCCATGAAGCAGCGCACGACGGCGTGGTCCGTCCCCGGGAGCACGCGCGACGGGGTGTAGTCGATCGCTTCGTACAGACCGTAATCGCCCAGGAAGCCTGCGCCCGCGAGGGCCTGCAGGTTACGACACGCGTCGCGAGGGGCGACTGTCAGCGCGAGCGCGGTCGCGTACGGAGCAACCACCAGGTCCTCCGCCAGCCCCCGCTTGAAGCCCAGCCCGGGAACGCCGAACCCCCGGTATTGGTAGACCTGATTCATGTCGACGGCGTTGTAGCACGACTCCGAGATGCCCCAGGGCACGTGACGCTGCCGTCCGTAGTCGATCTGCCGCGAGACCGCGCCCTGACAGGCTTGGTCGAGCAGCGTATTCTCGTAGCTGGGCAGGAGCAGCCGGGGCATGAGGTACTCGAACATCGAGCCGCTCCATGAGATCAGGCTGACGTCGCCGCCATGGCTCGTGAGCAGACGGCCGAGCGCGAACCAGTGCTTCTGAGGCACCTGGCCCTCGGCGATGAGCAAGAAACTCGTGAGCCGGGCTTCAGAGGCCAGGAGGTCGTACCAGCCGGGGTCCCGCCGCCGCTCGCCCACATCGTACCCGATGCTCAGAAGGTCCCGCGCCGGATCGTAGAGAAAGTCGAAATCCATCGCCGACAGCTCGTGGCACCGGGCGATGAGACTGTCGATGGCGCCCGACCGCTTCTGCGCCGCGGCCTCGCTCTCCGCCACCAGCTCGTCTCGGAATCTACGGCACTGGCGGTTGAGCGCGCGGGCCCAATAGCGGAACTCCCCCGCGTTGTCCGCGGACGGCGCCGAGACCAATCCCTTGGTGGCGACGCACAACTCGTCCAGCAGCGCTCGTGGAGACGCCGGCGCCTCCTCCTCGTATGCCGAGCGAAGCACGTCGTGCAGGTGCTTGATCTGCTGCTCCAGCTCGGATGTCGGCTGCAGCGGCACATGTTCGGCCAGCACCTCGAGGGTATCCTCGAGGCCGGAAAAGACGCGCCGGTCCAGCACCGGCCGCCCCTTCAGCTCGCCAAGACCGGCCCGCAGAGCGAGCAGGCTTCCGGCCAGGTTCCCACTGTCGACGGACGATACGTAGTGTGGATGCAGCGGCTGCAGCGTGCGCGTGTCGTACCAGTTGTAGAAGTGGCCGCGGAACCGCTCGAGCTTCTCCATCGCTCTCAAGGCTTTGTCGGTCCTGCGCAAGAACTCCCCGGCGGAGATATATCCGAGATCATGCGCGGTCAGGTTCGCCAGTAGCGCCATCCCCATGTTGGTGGGAGAGGTGCGCGCGGCGACCATCGCGGCCGGATACTCCTGATAGTTGTCGGGCGGCAGCCAGTTGTGCTCGGGACCAACGAAATCGGTGAAGTAGCGCCACGTCTTCCGCGCCAGCAGGCGCAGGAACGTCTGCTGCTGGGCGTTCAGACTCGCCGCCGGGGCGCGCACGGGCCTGCTGATGTACCAGCCGGCGAGGGGCGACACCAGCCAGAGCACCAGCACCGGGATGACGAAGGGCCAACCGGCCAGGCGGACGCTCGGCACGAAGACCAGCAGCAACGCCAGAGCCACGGCCAGAACCGGGCCGATCCACATCTCGAGAAGAAAGCCCTGCGGCGTGCTGCGCGCGTTGCGGCGGCCATAGGAGGGCAATTGCCAGAGCATCAGGCCACGCCGGGTGAAGAGCATCCTCACGCCCGAGTGGAAGATGGCGTCCAGATAGATCAGCGCGTCGTACGGCAGGAAGGTCAGGGCCAACAGGGCCCGCACCAGGGGACGGATGGCGGACTTGCCGGTCAGGGCCAGGTGTATCGGCCATCCCCATTCTTCAGGCTTGCGCACGAGCTCGATGGCCGTCGTCAGCAGGGCCGGCAGGAAGAGCGCCCCCACCACCAGCAGCACCCAGAGCCACGAGGGACCGGGGCCCCACAGCCAGCCCCCCACCAGCAGCGCGACCAGCGCCGCCGGCACGAGGCTGCGCCGCAGGTTGTCGAGGAGCTTCCAGATCGACAGCTTCGACAGTGGATTCGGCCGGCGCTTCCCCTCCGGTCCGGGCACGCGGGGCAGCAGCCAGCCGGCAAGCTGCCAGTCGCCCCTTGTCCACCGATGCCTGCGGCTGGCCTCCATGGCGTAGCTGATGGGATGCTCTTCGATGAGATCGACGTCGGACACCAGCGCGGAGCGGGCATGGCCGCCCTCCAGAAGATCGTGGCTGAGAATCAAGTTCTCTGGAAAGCGCCCGTGCACGGCCCGCGCGAACGCCTCGACGTCGTAGATGCCCTTGCCGACGAACGAGCCCTCCCCGAAGAGGTCTTGATAGACGTCGGAGACCTCGCGCGTATAGGGGTCGATGCCCACGTCGCCGGCGAACAGACGCGTGAACCAAGAGCCGCTGGTGCTGGTGAGGCTGATCGAGGCGCGCGGCTGCAGGATCGCGTAGCCCTCGACCACGCGGCCATTTTTCTCGTCGTACACCGGGCGATTGAGCGTATGAGCCATGTTGCCGATGAGCGTGCACGCCGCGTCGCGGGGCAGTTGCGTATCAGTGTCGAGGGTGATGACGTACTTGATCGACCCGAGGACCGCCCGGTCTCCGACGATGTGGGAGAACGCCGGGGCCGCCCCGGCGGCGGGCTCGGCGGCGGCCGACCGCGCCTCCAGCAGCAACGCGTTGAACTGCTCCAACTTGCCCCGCTTGCGTTCCCAGCCCATCCAGACCCGCTCGTGCGGATTCCACACGCGGGGACGGTGAAACAAATAGAAGATCCCGGGGCGGTCGTCGGCGTAGGTGTCGTTGAGCGCCTCGATGCCGGCCCGAGCAAACGCCATCAGGCTGTCGTCGCCCGGCTGGGTAGACTCTGGTGCGTCGCGGAAGTCGGTGAGCAGGGCGAAGAACAGGCTGGGGTCGCGATTGCCCAGATAGCGTATCTCCAAGGCTTCCAGGAGGCCGGAGACGTCCGCTTCGCTGCCGATCAGGGTGGGCACGACGACCATAGTCCGATGATCCGCCGGTATGCCGTGGGAGAAGTCCAAGCGGGGCAGTATCCGAGGAGGCACGGTGAACGTTATCAGCATATGGACGATGGGGACGACCAGCGCCGAAGCCCCCAGCGCGCCGACGATCGCGTAGAAGACGAGCCGCCCGACACCCTGGTCGACCCCCACTATGTAGATCAGCAGGAAGACCACGGCCAGGGCGGTCAGCAGCACGATGGGCCCCAGGTACAGGAACAGCCGCAGCGGACGCGCCGCGCGTGTGGCGCGGATAAGCAACGGGACCTTGGTGCCCATGGCCCGCTCCAGGGTCCGCCGGCCCTTCTCGATGAGGTAGTAGCCGATGTGGGCCATGCGGTCGGAGGCGCCGTACCGCGCGGCTGACGCTTGAGCGAGCGCGATGGCGGCCTGCGCCACTTCCAGTTCGCTGTGCCCGCTGCCGCTCTTCACCGCCTCGACAGCATGCCGGTAGCGGTCGCGCGTGGGGAAATCCTGCGACGCGTAGACTCCTGCCGGGTCGGCGCGCAGCAGCCGCTCCACCAGACTGAGCTCCTCGACGAACTCCCCCCAGTCCATCGCCGACACGAAGCGCAGACTCCCCACGCTGTTCGCGATAGAGATCTGGTCGGCAGCCGCCACGCGGCTGGACGTCTCCAACAGCTGCACGGCGCTCACTCCCTGTTCGGAAAGCCGATGCTCCAACCAGGTCTGGACGAAAGCCAGGGCCGGACCCTGGATCTGCAGCCGCGCGTAGAAATCCTCCACGAAGGGAGCTGTCAACGGCACGTCGGCGTCCGCGAAATCCGCAAGGACGTGGGTGAGTTGTTTCGCCTCTCCCTCGGCGGCGACGAGCATGCGGTCGGCCCACGCAATGGCCACGTCGCGTTCCTCACGACGGCGGGCGATGCGCACCCCCACACGGCTGATGTTGTCGAGCAGCCCCAGCCGCAGCATGATGGGGAAAGCCCACAGCTCCCCCAGGTCCAGCGGTTCGACCGACTGGTACGCATCCAAGAAGGCGACGGCGTTGTCCCGGTCGACCCGACCGTCCTGATGGGAGATCAGCTCCAGGGCGATGTCGTAGACTCGGGGGAACCCGGCCAGGGAGCCGGCGGATAGTCGCGGAAGTTGCCGGCTGTAACCGCGGGGCAGGTGCCGGCGGGTCAGAGCGATCTGCTGCTCGATGAGGTAGAAGTTGTCGAGTAGCCAGGCCTCTGCCGGCAGTATGCGCTGTCCCGGCGAGGCGGAAGCGGTGACGGCGTCGTGGGCGGCTATCAGGACCCGCTCGTTCTCCGCCAGCCGCGGCAGCAGCCTGTCCTCCCCCGGGCGCCGGTCGACGCTGTGGCCGGCCGCCAGCGCGGCGGCATGAGCTCGCAGTTGCTCCGCGCTGAAGAGCTCGAAACCCAGCAATTCGGTATCGGCGTCGCTGGGCGATCGGTCTCTCTGTGCCGGCGTGACTCTGGGCCTTCGAAAGACTATGGCGCCCCTAGCCCCCACTCAGTGCCCGCAACTCAGTCAGCGCCACCTGGGCCCGGGCCGAGATGACCCCGGAGTCCGGGGCCGCACTGTCGAGAGCTTCGAGCACGGGAGCAAGGATGTCCTGCAGCACCGTGTTCCGCTTGGCCATATCGTTCAAGGCGTGATGGCAGGCCTCCCTGAACGCCTTCGACCCCGACTGTTCGGTGAGGGCCTGCAGCACGTAGGGCACTGAACGACTACCCATGTTGATGAGTCCCACTGCCGCGAGCCAGCGGATCTCCGATCGCCGGTCGGCAAAAAGCGCGATACACCCAGGGATGGCGGCCGGCTCGGGGATCTCGGTCAAGGCCTTGGCGGCCTCCCAACGTAGCCGAGCGTCCGGGCTGCCCAACAACTCCACCAGAGCCCCCAACGACGGCTCTCCGATGGCGACCAGCGTCTCCCGGGCTTGAAGCCGCGTAGACCCGTCTGAAGATCCCAACTCCTCGACCAGTCTGTCTAACCAGCCAGTTTCCATGTCTCGATCTCCGTCTACTTGCGACGCGACGCGTCTGCGATTACCGCTGCTAACCAGGTGCCCGTGGCCGAGAAAGGTGAAACCCCGTCCGCCAAGACCGAGGGGCCCGGTTTGGGGCCACGTCTGGCCGGGTAGCACTCTTTTTGAGAGAGCAACTATCTTGGAAGGGTGAGGCCGTCCTTCCGGATGGACTCTCTCGTTGCGTATCGGTGTCCCCTCGCGCGCAGAGAGGGCTGTAACTCATTGCCTGACACTCCTGCACTCCGAGCACTCGGCTATTCCCCTCGGTGGGAAGCGCTCTTCGAGCCCCACATCGCAAGCGGCCTTACCCCTGCCCGCGTGATCCGCTGCGATCGCGGCAGCTTTCTCATCGCGACGTCGGACGCTGTCGTGCAGGCGAAGCCCTCCGCCCGTCTGCTGAAGGCGGGTCGCGGCTCGACGGATCTGCCTGCCGTCGGCGACTGGGTGGCAGTGCTCGTCTCCGAGGGAGTCGACGCTCCCGTCATCGAAGCCGTGCTCGAACGCACCAGCGCCATCACGCGCACCGACCCAGGCAAGACCTCCGACGTGCAGGTGCTGGCCGCCAATATCGACACCGTGTTCGTGGTCCACCCCATCGCGGAGCCGCCCAACCTTCGCCGCATCGAGCGGGAGCTCTCGGTGGCGTGGGACTCGGGAGCCATCCCCGTGGTGGTGCTGACCAAGGCCGACCTCTCCGACGCTCCAGACGCGGCACTCGCAGCCGTGCAGTCGGCCGCCCTGGGCGCCGACGTGCTTCTCGTGAACGCGCTCGCCGGCGACGGCATCGAGAGCATTCTTGCGTACATCACGGATCAGCGCACCGCGGTCTTGGTCGGCCCCTCGGGCGCCGGCAAGTCCACGCTCATCAACTCGCTGCTGGGTGAGCAGCGGCAGGCGACCCACGAGGTCCGCGTGAGCGACGGGCGCGGAATGCACGCCACTGTGGCCCGCGAGCTGATCCAGATGCCGGGCGGCGGCGTGCTCATCGACACTCCGGGGCTGCGGGCCTTCGGCTTGACCGGATCGGAAGAGGGCATCACGTCGGTGTTCCCGGAGATAGGTGAGGCTGCACTGTCCTGCCGCTTCCGCGACTGCACCCATCATGACGAACCGGGCTGCGCCGTCCGGGCTGCTGTCGAGTCAGGGACGTTGCCACCCGAGCGCTTGGCCAGCTATCACAAGCTCATGGGCGAAGCGCAAGCGGCGACGGCGAAGATGGACGCTCGCCTCCGGGCCGAGAAAGACGGCAAGCGAAGACCGCTCCCTAAGGCGGGCAAGAACCGCTCGTGAGCCGTGTAGCCTGGGGATGATGCGGCGCTCTCCCGGACAGGTACCTCTGCCTAGTCAGACGCCTCCGGGCGCAGCCGGCCTACGCCGGCTCTATGTCTCCCAGATCTTCCCCTCCGTTATCCAGCCGTTGAACCGCAGACCGGAGGCGGGATCGTATTCACGCGCGAAAGCTTCGGGGAACTGGGTCCTCCATTCCTCCATCTGGGCCATGGTGACCCGCTCGACATCCGCCAGATAGCCACTGGTCGCCTGACCGGCGGCGTGCCTGGAGGTCAGTCCCTGGGGGGCGATGGCGTTGATGGCCCCGCCGCGGTCGAGCTTTCCGGGGATGATGAAGTCGGCCCGCGCTCCGTGATCCACGGAGATACAGCCGGGCATGATCCGCTCCCACACCAGAGCGCCGCACAGAACGCTGCCGCGCTCGTTGTAGACCCGGACGAGATCGCCATCCTTGATGCCTCTCGCTTCGGCATCCTTCGGGTTCATCCAGCAGGGCTCGTACCAATACCCGTCCCAGCCCCGTATCTTCCCGGTGACCGTTTCCTTGGTCCAGGGGATGTCGTCACACTGGGCGTGCACCCGCCACCGCCCGTGGTTGCTCATGACCAGGAGCGGGAAGGCATTGGCTCGATAGCTCGAGATGCGCTCGTCGTGAGTGATGCCCTTCTCGATCCACTTCGGGATCCCAGGACGCTCTTCATCATTAGGGAAGGCGTTCTCCAGGCTCTCCGACCAGAACTCCAGCTTGCCGGTGGGGGTAGGCAGCGGGTTCTTGACGGGGTCTTTGTAGAAGTCGTACCAGCCGGCCGTGTGTTTCTGCCAGTCCTTCTCGTAGGGGACCACGAAGTACTCTTTTTCTTCGAATTCCTTCCAGCTCACGATCTTGTCAAACTGCATGCCCGTGTAGACGGCCTTGATGAGCTCTTCCTCACTGAACCCGTCGGTCACCGCCTCCAGCATGCCCAGCTTCTCGGCCACGGCGCACACCGCCTGGTAGTCGCTCCTCGCCTCGCCCACCGGCTCGATGGCCTTGCGCATGAGGATCACCGTCTGGAAGCTGTCGCCGTCGCGCAGGTTGAGCATGATGTCATCGACTTCGAGGGTAGTGCTGGTCGGGAGGATGACGTCGGCGGTGAGCACGTCGTTCTCCAGCCATGGGTGCTGGGCCACTATGCACTCGATCTTGGGGTCGCGCGCCGTTTCGAGCACATCGTTGCCCCAGCCCCAGCAGGTGATCCGGCAGGGAGTGTCGGTCCACATCATGTGGATCTCGGTGCCGCCATCTTCTTTCGCGATCAGATAGCTGTACTTCTTATACTGGTCTGAGGTGGGCTCTTCGTGGCCGCCGGTGCCCCAGAAATCGACCTTGCCCTCTTTCACGGCCACTTCGATCAGGGTCTTGGGGATGAGCTGCTTGCCCCAAGCCTGGGGAGTGCCCCGGTGCGGCTTGAGCAGCCGGTCGCCCGCGGGCGAGTTGGCCAGGTTGTTGAACATGTCCATGTACTGCCGGCCGGCCCCCAGGATATTACGGGGCATGCCCAGATATGCGATCTGCGACTGGTGAACCCCCGGCTTGCCAAGCCCCTGCATGCCAAGGAGAATGACCTCCAGCCGGGCGGGTTCATGTGAGTACGGCCCACGGGCCATGCCACCGCCGAAGTAATGGCCGATGGTGACCGTCTTCTTCACCCAGCACGTAGGCCTTCACTTTGTCGAAGCCCACGGTGTGAGTCTTCACGTACTCTTTGTCGTACGTGCCTTCGGTGATCCAGATGTACATGATGGCCAGCTGCAGGGCCGCGTCTGTGTTCGGCAGGACGGGGATCCACTTGTCGGCGTGAATGGCGCAGGCGTAGTTCACCTCTGGGCAGACGTACACCTGCTTCAAACCGATTTCGTTCCAGAAGTACAGCAACCGGCTGGCCAGTTGACCGCGAAAGCCCCAAGGCGTGGTCTCGGGGTCGCCGCCCCAGATGACGATCATGTCGCTGTTCTGAGAGATGTCGTTCACGATGTTGTCGGCCGGGTTCATCATGCCTACCAGGCCTTTACCCCAGATGTGCCTCGATCCCCAGTACCAGCCTTCCCAGCTGTCGGGGTTGCGCACCTGCTGGGTGAAGCCTCCCAGCTTATCCAGCAGCAGGGTCGAGCAACCGTGGGGAGCGTGGATGAATTTGCACTCGCCATGGCCGTCGCCCTGTACCAAGATGGCGAGCGGGCCGTAGGTCTCGCAGATGCGCTTTATCTCGTCGGCCACAAGCTGAGCCGCCTCGTCCCATGAGATGCGCACGTACTTGCTCTTGCCCCGGTTCTGCGGGTTGCGTTCTCCTTTGGGGTCCCAGTCCACCCGCTTCAGAGGGTACTTGATGCGGTTGGGTGAGTAGGTGCGCTTCTTGTACGCGAGACTCCAGGGGGCGGGAGCGGCCTTCATGAGGGGTTCAAACGTTTTGCCGTTCTTGGTGATCTTCCAAGGGTTGAACGTCTTGGGGTCATACGCCGAGTCGAAGTGGAGCGGCCTGATACGCACCACCTTGCCGTTCTTGACGTCGACTGCGCAGGGGACGGCTCCGTAGATGCCCCCGCTAAGACCTAGTGATTTGAGGACCGTCTTCTCACTAACATCCTTCTTCGCCGCCATCTCGCCACCCTTTCTCGCTCAGTCGTGACCGCTACTCAGGTTGGCTCCATCATAGTCCGCCTCGGTGCGGAGAAAAACTCTTCAAGGGGACCTCCTGCGGGAGGCAGGCGCAACGAGCATGCAAACGGCGGGCGAGCGCCCTTCTCATTCCATCTATGCGTCTTTGGTCATCGCCCGGTGGGAGCTACATCGCTACATCTGGATTCTCAACCCTACAACTGGATCTCCAAACCCAAGGCGGCCAGTGTCTCCCGCAGAGGCTCCCCCGTCTTGGGGTCCCAACCCAGGGCCTGGTAGTACTGCTCACGCAGTTCCTCGAAGGGGGGGACGGGCGCACCGGCGGCCGGTCCGGCGGCCAGGCTCTCCTGGAATCTCTGCGGCAGCCGGTAGTCGTCGGGACTGATCCCCTGCTTGACGTTGAAGGCCTGCCGCAGGGTGAGGATGCGCCGGCCGGCCCGCAGGCCCTCTTCCCAGTCCATGTCCCAGCCGGTGACCGGCCGCAGGAGCTCCACGGTCGGGGGACTGTCGAACTGGGCGTAGAGGGAACAGAGCCCGGCCGAACTCAGCAGCTGCCAGTAGGCCGCTCCCCGGGCGTAGGCGTCGCCCTTGCGGTCGTACTCGCCAAGGGCTTCGCTGAGATCGGTCTGCAGCGCGGGATCGGAGCCCAGAGGCAGCCCCTGCTCCAGCAAGGTCATCGACGCCGGCCCGTTGTGCTGGGACGGCGTCGCGTCGGAGATGAAGAAGGTACCCTGCCCGGGCGACATGCGCGGGTCGTGGAAGGGTATCTCCCGACCGCCGACCTGCATGGCGTACTTCTCGCTCCCCTTGCCGATGCGCTCGGCCGCCCGCTTGGAGCCGTCGGCGAGCAGGGCGCCAAAGCTTTCCCGCTTGGCCATCTGCTCGGCCAGAGCGACCACAACCTCGGGACTACCCCACTTGGTTTCCAGGCCGCCGGTGTCGTTCACGTCTATGAGGCCGTTTTCATAGCACTCCATGGCGAAGGCGATGGTCGAGCCCACCGACATAGTGTCGATGCCGTAGCGGTTGCAGATCTCGTTGGCCCTGATGATGGCTTCCTGGGTGGTGTTGCCGCAGGTGGCCCCCAGAGCGGCCAGCGTCTCATACTCAGGCCGGTGGGTCTCGTCTTGGCTCGCGTACGGTCCGTCGGGGACCTTCACCAGGGCGCCGCAGCGGACCGGGCAGGTGTGACAGCCATAGGCCTTGAGCTTGTAGATGTCCATCTTGCCGGCGTCAAGATCTCCTGCGGCCGGCAGGGAATCGGCGCCCGTTGTGGACCAGTTGAACGTCGGACAGTCACCGATGGAGACGAGAAAAGCGGTGCTGCCACCGGTGCCGGCAGCGCTGAGCCCGGTCAAAAAGCCGCTGGCCTTGATCATCTCCAGGTAGTCTTTCTGCACCGCTTTCAGCCCTTGTCTGTCGGCCACGGAGATATGGGAGCCCTTGGCCGCCCGCACGGCCACCGCCTTGAGCCTCTTGGAGCCCATGACCGCGCCCACTCCCGAGCGGGCGGCGATGCGGCCCTTCTCGTGCACGATACCCGCGAGGAGTGACTGCTGCTCGCCGGCGGGACCGACACAGGCCACCTTCCAGCCCGGCCCGTCCAGTTCGGCCTGCAGTGCGTCGTCGGTGTCGTAGGTGTCCTTGCCCCAGAGATGTCCTGCATCCGTGAGCCGCGCCTTCCCCGCGTCGATCACCAGGCACACCGGCCGCTCGGACACCCCTCGGAAGAAGACGCCGTCGTATCCGGCGTTCTTCAACTCGGGGCCCCAGGTGCCGCCGCAGTTGGAATCGGCCCAGCCTCCGGTGAGCGGCGACTTGGTGGTGACCATGAAGCGCCCGCCGCCATAGACCCCGGCGGCGGTGAGCGGTCCGGTGACGAAGCCTAGGATGTTGTCCGGACCGAGAGGGCTTACCCCCGGCTCCATCCGGTCCATTAGGATCTTCGCGCCGAGACCGGTACCTCCGATGCAGCTCCGGTAGAAACCCTCATCGGGCGACTCTTCACGTATCGCGCCGCTGGTCAGATCGACGAAGAGGAGTCTTCCTGCATAACCGTTGATCATTTTTGATCCTCCCATCCCATGCTAGATCATCCTATCTGCATTCTTGGCCATCTCGCCAGGGACATCTGGGTCAACGCGCAGAAGGCACTCGTCGAGCAGCCGGTTGTGCTCGTCCACATCCTCCGCCTGGGTGAACGGGCACATCAAGGCCATGTTGTGGAAGGGTGTGAGCAGCACCCCCCGGTTGAGCAGGAACAGGTGGATGAAGGCTTCCAGCAGGGCGTGCCTCCCCCTATGTGCCTCGCCCCCGTTGCGTGGCGCCCGGGGCAAAAAGAGATACTCGACCCTCGCTCCGATGCGGGTGACGTGCCAGGGCAGCCGATACCTCGCGATGATAGCCCGGATGCCGTCCTCCAACCGCTCGGCCAGCATGATCATGTGCTGGTAGTTCTCCTCGGTCAGCACCTCCTCGAGAGTCGCGCGGATGGCGCGTATCTGCAGAGCGCTACCTGCCAGGGTGCCCCCGAAACCGAAATGATTGATGTCCTCCCCGGCCCGAAAATGCGGCAGGACCGACCAGATCCGCTCGGCCATCTGTTGTGAGGTCCCCCACACGGCCACCGGGATACCGCCCGCGATGCTTTTGCCGAGGATGAAGAAGTCAGGTTCGAGGTTGAACTCCCCGGTGTAGCCGGCCGGGCCGGTGGAGATCGTGTGGGTCTCGTCGATGACGAGCGGTACATCGTGCTCGCGAGTCAGGCGGCGGAGGGCTTCGTGATAGCCGGGATCGGCGGGCACCATGCCGATGTTGGTGAGGACGGGCTCGGTGAGCACACAGGCTACGTCGCCGTGAGCCAACGCCTCCTCCAAGGCTGGAACGTTGTTGAACTCCACCAGTCTGGTCGTCTGTTCGTGATGCATGGCGTTGGGATGGACCCCCGTCCGGGGGACCATGCGGCCGCGCTCGTCCAGTTCGACCTGGGTCTCGTCCACGCTCCCGTGGTAGTTCCAATTGAAGGTGACGACCTTGCTCCTGCCCGAGATCATCCGGCAAAGCCTGATGACGAAGCGGTTGGCATCAGTGGCTGAGGTCGTCACCTGCCAGTAGGGCAGCCCGAAGCGGCGGGCCAGCTCTTCCCCGACCCAGAGACTGTCTTCTGTGGGAAGCATCATGGTCGAGCCTCGAGAGAGCTGGTCGCTGATGGCCGCCGTCACTGCAGGGTTTGCATGGCCGAACATAGCCCCGGTATCGCCGAGGGCGAAGTCCACGTACTCGTTGCCGTCGACGTCGGTGACCCGCGCTCCTCGAGCCTCGCTGACGTAGATGGGGTAGCTGCCTGCCCACTGTTGCATCCAGTGCATGGGCGCGCCGTAGAGGAAATGCTCGCATCCACGAGCATAGAGCTCCTTCGATACGGGGTGCGCCCTTTCGAACAGAGCCGTCTCCTGCTCAAGTAAAGAGCGCAGGGCCCGCGGGTCGGGGGGCCAGGGAGGGCCCGGGTGCTGTGCCGATGACCGGCTCATCCGCGATCCTCCCTAGAGACCGAGGCCGTACTCTTTGAGTACGTCGATCATGATCTTAGTGGCCTTGAGCGCGTACTCCCTGGTGATGGTGAGAGGCGGCATGAACCTGAAGACGTTGCCATAGCGACCGCAAGGAGTGATAAGGACCCCCTTGTTCAGGAGTTTGAAGGCGATCTCACCACATACGCCCGGTTCAAGGGGCTGCTTGCTCTTCTGATCGGCCACCAACTCGCAGCCGATCATGAGACCCCGCCCGCGCACGTCGCCGATGGCCTTCACCGTCTTCTGCGCGTCGGTGAGAGCCCCACGGATCTCGTCTCCCAGCTTCGTGGCCCGCCCCATCAGGTCCATCTCTGGATCTTGGATGAGGTCGATGTTGGTCAGACACACCTCACAGCCCAGAGCGTTGCCGGCGAACGTGGACGGCTGGGAGCCCTCGGCCAGGCTCTCCTCTATATCGGCCCGGTAGGTCAATCCAGCCATGGGCAGGTCGCCGCCCATGCCCTTCCCCCAGCTGAGCATGTCAGGTTCGACCCCAGCGTGTTCGATGGCCCACATCTTGCCGGTCCGTCCGGCCCCGGACTGCACCTCGTCGGCCACGTAAAGGCAGCCGTACTTCTCGCAGGCTTCCTTGATGATCTGGAAGAACTCCGGCGGAGGAGCCACGTATCCACCCTCCCCCTGCTCCGCTTCCACGACGACAGCGGCCACATCGTCGGCTGCCGTGTACGGGGTGTTGAGGACGTAGTCCACGTACTTGCCGCACTGCACGTCGCAGGCCGGGTAGGTCATATTGAAGGGACAGCGGTAGCAGTACGCGTAGGGGAGATGCTGGACCCCGGCGATGAGCGGACCCCAGCCGTGACGGTAGACGTATCCGGTGGTGAGCGCCGACGTGCCGCACCACACGCCATGGTAGGCCCCCTGGAAGGCGATGATCTGGGTACGACCGGTGTGGCGGCGAGAGAACTTGATGGCGGTCTCCACGGCGTCCGATCCGGCCTGGAAGAAGGATGTGTGACAGTTCCCCCGCAAGCCCTCGGGCATGACCTCCGATACCCTCTTAGCGAGCTCGATGCGCTTGGGGTTGGTGATGTCGGTGGTGTGCATGATGAGGCTGGACTGCCGCTGGATGGCCTCCAGGATCTTGGGATGGCCCCGGCCCACGGCGTTTACCGCCACCCCGGCGGCCATATCGATATAGAGGTTGCCGTCGGCGTCTTTGACAGTAGCCCCTTTGCCGTGCTCGAGGATAACAGGGAACCCGCCCCCACCCCGAGTGAAGGCCTCATACTTGCGGGACTCTTCCATGAGGGCCGCCACCTTCGGCCCCGGCACCTCGCAGACCATCTGGGGGGCATCGGAGAACGAGAGCTCCTGGAGTTCGGCTTCAGAGATCATGGCGTCTATTCCTTTCCTCGCGTCAGTGCCGATTCTAGGTTGCAGGACCGTCGTGGGCGTCAGCTTCCGGGAGAAGCGCCCCTAGAGTGGCGAGTGTCTGCTTGGCATCGCCCCAGAGAAGAACCGACTTGGCCTCGGCGTAGAGGGGGTTCTCCACTCCAGAATAACCCGGCTTCTCGTCGTAGTTGCAGACCACGACGGTCTTGGCATCCATGGCGCGCAGGATGGGCATCCCGGAGATGGGGGTGCCTTCGCTCTCGATAGCCGCCGAGTTGACCACGTCGCAGGCGCCGACCACCAGGGCGACGTCGGCATCGGCGAACCTGGGATTGATCTCGTCCATCTCGACCAGCCGGTCGTAGGAAACGTCCGCCTCGGCGAGCAGCACGTTCATGTGCCCCGGCATGCGCCCGGCGACGGGATGGATGGCGTATTTGACGTCGATGCCATTGTCGGCGAGCTTCTTGGCCAGCGACACCAACTCGAACTGGGCTTGAGCGACGGCCATGCCGTACCCCGGCACGATGATGACGGACCGCGCACCCTTGAGCGCCTCCGCCCCGACCACGTAGGGGTCGGCAGGGGCGCTCTCCTGGGCAGCGGCGCTTGGGGCAGAAGCGGCACCGGCCGTGGCGCCGCCCACGGCGACGGCGGCGGCGCCCGCCCGCACGAGGCTCTCGCTCATCCCGCCGTCTTTTGCCGCGGCCCGGCCCGTGCCCGCGAACACTTGGAAGAGATTGCGGTTCATGGCCTTGCACATCACGTGGGTCAGCACGCTACCCGAGGCAGCGACCGTCGCGCCGGCTGCCACAAGAAGGTAGCTGCCGAGGATGATGCCGCTGAAGGCGGCGGCGAATCCCGCTGTGGCATTGAGACTGGAGATGAGCACCGGCATGTCGGCGCCGCCGATGCGCACGGCCGCCCCCACGCCCAGGACCGCCGTCACGACCACGGCGGCGACCAGGAGCGCGACGAGCGGCGTACCGGCCGAGAGCCCGGCTACGACGGCGATGGCGATGGCGATGAGCGTGATGGCCAGCAGTATCGGGTTGTGTCCGCGGAGGATGGTCGGGCGAGACGGCAGGATGCCGGCCAGCTTGCCCGCGGCTACCATGCTGGCGGAGAAAGTGCCCGCGCCCACCAGAAGCCCGGCCAGACCGGATACCACCTGGAGCGGGCCGATCTCTCCCCCCGCGCCCCGCCACACCTCGACGAAGCACACGAGGAAGGCAGCCATGCCCCCCGCGCCGTGCTGGAAGGCGATCATGGCAGGAATCTGGATCATGTTGACCTTGGCGGCCACCACCAGCCCGACCGCCGCGCCCACCACGAGGGCGGCGGCGATGAGCTCCCCGTACCTGATCTCCATACGCACCAGAACCGCCGCGATCGCGAAGACCATGGCCAGAGTGGCCAGGAAGGTGCCCCGCCGCGCATCGGGGGGCTTGCGGAAGAGGCCTATCGCAGTGATGATCAACAGGATGATGAACGCGTCGATCACCAGAAAGACGGTCTCTCTGGTCATGTCCGCCTAGCCCTTTTTGAAGAAGCGGAGCATGCGGGCGGTGATGGCCAGGCCGCCTGCGACGTTGAAGGCCGCCAAGATGATCGCCACCGTGCCTATGACCGCCACGACCGGACCCGGCCGGGAACCGAACAGCAGAAGGGCGCCCACGATAGTGACGGCCGACAGGGCGTTGGTGATGGACATGAGAGGCGTGTGCAGCAACTGCGGTACCCGCGATATCAAGAAGTAACCCAGTATCAAGGCGCCCACGAAGACCGCCACAAGAACGATGAGTTCGGTCACGATCGCCTCCTATCCCCTGGTCTCCCCGGTTTTGCAGCTAGGACAGACCCATGGCCTTGCGCGCCCCGGCATGGAGGATCTCCCCGCCGTGGGTCACGAGTGTGGCCTTGACTATCTCGTCGTCCCAATCGATGGAGCCGTTCTTGAACAGATTGCCTAAGTAGTTGAACAGGTTGTTGGCGTAGAGCCAGGATGCATGCACCGGGACGCTCCCGGGTATGTTCTGCACCCCGATTATGTGCACTTGGCCATGGTCGTAGACCTCGCCGGGCTTGGTGGGCGCGCAGTTGCCTCCCTGGTCCACCGCCACATCGACGATCACCGAGCCGGGCGCCATCGACGCCACCATGGGCGCCGTCATCAGGATGGGCGCCACTTCACCCGGCACCAGCGCGCTCAGGATGACGGCGTCCGCCTGGGCCAGCAGCGGCCCAAGTGCCTCCCGCTCCTTCTCCAGCCATTCCTCGGGCAGCGCTTTGGCGTACCCGCCGGCGGCGACGGCGAGCTCATCGGGTACCTCGAAGCCCTCTACCGTCGCCCCCAGGCTGGCGGCGGCCTCACGAGCCTCGGCGCGTATGTCTGTGCATTTCACCACGGCTCCCAGGCGTTTGGCCGTAGCGATGCTCTGTAGGCCGACCACCCCGGCTCCCACCACCAGGAACGTGGCCGGCTTCACGACGCCGATGGCGGTCCCGATCATAGGCACGAACTTGGGCAGGGCGCTTGCCGCCATGAGCACCGACTTGTAGCCGGTCACGGTACTCATAGAGGTCAGCGCGTCCATAGCCTGGGCCCGCGAGGTGCGAGGGATACCATCCATGGTGAAGGAGGTGACCCGGCGTTCAGCCAGAGTCCGGATCATGTCGTGGTTGGAGGGCGCCGCGGGATGCAGGAAGGTGATGAGTACCGAGCCCGGCTTGAGCAAGGCCGCCTCATGTTCTCCAACCGAGCTGTTGATGTGTGGCTGTTTGACCTTGAGCACCACATCAGCCCGCTGCAGCAGAGAGACAGGGCCATCGATCACTTCCGCTCCGGCGTCGCGGTATTCGTCATCACTTACGAAAACGCCCTGTCCGGCCCCAGCTTCAACGCCCACCTCGTAGCCCGCCTGCACGAGCTTTCGAACGGTGTCTGGAAGCGCTGCCACCCTGTTCTCGCCCGGCAGGATCTCCCTAGGGATGCCGACAAACATGCCACTTCTCCTTCGTTCCAGCTTGGTCGCCTGACGACACCGGTTGCCTCTCAACATTCACGGCCTGTTGCGCAGAATTATCCGATCGGATAATATCGGCTTATACTACTTCTGATTTTCCCTGTCAAGCATCTTTGATCTAATCAGTTCTTTGCAGGCCAATGCAAACCACGGGGTGGCGGCTTTCAGTGGTTGTACCGCGTGTAAATAGCGGGCATGTGCTAACGTGATCAGCCTTGTTGGCATGCGCTGTGATGGCGACAGCGCGCCGAAAGGACAAACGGTGACAGAGATAGACGGGCCCCGACCGACAACCAGAAGGAACGCTGCCAATGGAGCCTCTGGCCGGACCTCGCGAACTCAACCCAAACGGGTGCCCGGTCTTCCAGGAGCCGGGGCTGGATTGCCCCCTACGGCTCAGCGGCTTCTCGACGCAGCCCGCCGCCTACTCGCCCGCTCCGGCTTCAACTCACTCTCGGTGGAGGCCATCGGGCGCGAGGCGGGTGAGAACAAGGCGCTTATCCGCTACTACTTCGGGTCGAAGAACGGCCTGCTCTTGGCTCTTGTCGATGCACTCATTGCGGACACTCTGAGGCACACCCGCCAAAGGCTGCCGGCCCTCTCCACTCAACAGGACCGGTCTCGCCTGGTTATCGAGACCGCCGAAGCGATACTGGAGGACGAGGACTCGTACCGGCTCCTGTTCGACCTTCTGCCACGCCTCCTCGAGAACCCCTCAATGGCGAAACAGCTGGCGGAGCTTTACCGCGGCTACCGCGATCTCAACACGCGGGCTCTGTGGGGGGACAGGCCCGAGGAGGTCCCAGAGGCAGTTCGCAACGTAGCGGCCATGACCGTAGCGCTCTCGGACGGCCTAGCAGTGCAATTGCTCGCCGAGCCGGGCAGTGTGGATGTCGCTGCCATGCTGGCTATGTGGGGCTCATTCGTGGAGGACGTGCTGACTTCGGCCTCTGCTGTCACCGCGGATACGACAGAGCCCGAGACCTAGTCTGGAGGCCATTTCGGCAAGAACGGGGTACTCGCCCAGACTTGTCCGGCCGTATGGTGACGCGAGCACCAGTCGGTCAAGCACGCGTGCGCTACTCAACCAGCGGCTCCCAATGCTGTGATGAAGCCCTGCAGGTCGTGCGCAGGTATCAGTGGGCACGCGGTGTTCCGGAGCGCACCTGGGTCCTGACCCTGCGGGGCTGCTACCACGGATGCACCTACGGAGGAGCTGCCCTCAACCAGGGCGCCATCGCAGCCCACGGCACCTTTGACGGCATGGGACCCGTCGGGGGAGACATCGCGCAACTTACGCCGCCATGGCCCTATCACCAGGAGTTCTACGGGAGTGACGACCTGGTGAGCTTCTGCGTGCATGAGCTGGAGACAACGATCGAACGGATCGGTCCCGGACGTATCGCTGCGATGTTCGGAGAGCCGGTGATGGGTGTTGCAGGCATGGTCCCGCCTCCAGATGATTACTGGCCGCGGATGACGCAGGTCCTGAAGGAACATGACATCCTCTTCGTTGCGGACGAGGTCGTGACCGCCTTTGGGCGCGTAGGCGCCTGGTACGGAAGCAGTCACTACGGCATCGAGCCGGACATCATTGCCTGCGCGAAGGGCATCGCCAGCGGCTACATGCCCATCGGAGCCCTCATCATAAGATCCGAGGTGGCCGACGTGCTCGAGGGCGACTACTCCGGAGGCTCCTATGGCGGCCATGCCGTCTCCTGCGCCGTCGCCAAGGCCTGCATCGACATCATCGAACGGGAGAACCTGCTTCAGAACGCCCGCGAGCGTGGACTGCAGTTCCTCCAAGAATTGCAGCCGCTACTCGATCTGCCGGTCGTCGGCGACATCCACGGACTCGGCCTCGCCATCGGCGTGGAACTGGTGTCGGACAAGGTCACTCGGGCGCCCCTGCCCCTCGACGATCCAACGCTCGTCGCGCGCTTCCGCGAGGACACCGGAGTGATATTCGGACTGCACGGCAACACCCTCGTTCTGACCCCTCCTCTGGTGATCAGCCCAGAGGAAGTGAGTCGGACGGTCGAGGCGGTTGGTTCTGTCGCCGAGAGGCTCTCTACCGACGGTGCGTACCACCGGTAGAGAATCCGCCATGATGCGGACCGTCCGGCGGGAGTGCGTGGATCACATCCCCGTCTGGGGCGAACGTCCCCGCCTACAGTCGAGCCAGCACCTGGACGAGGATGAACAGGACGATAAGGCCGACCAGGGCGCTCAGGTCGAGTCCGACTGGACCGATGCGCGCTTGGGGGATCAGCCGGCGAAAGAGTCGTAGATATGGTTCGGTGAGTAGGTGCAGGACCCGCTTGACCGAAGCCATACGGCTGCCGGGACGCATCGGAAACCAGGACAGCAAGGCGCGGGCCACTATCAGCCAGCCGTAGATCATCAGCAGCAGATAGACGATGTAGATCACGGTGCTCAGTTGGATCGGACCTCCACCCGCTCCTGGAGTTGCCCCGTTTCCGTTGACTGTTATCGGTTAGACCTGCACAGTCTCGATGCAATTCTCCTTGAGCATCTTCTCGTATTCGATCGGAGAACGGTAGCCCAGGGCTGAATGCCTGCGCTCAGGATTGTAGAAGGTCTCTGTGTGGGTCAAGACCGTCAGCCGGGCCTCGTCCCTCGTTCTGAACGTGTACCGCTTGAGCCATTCGTTCTTGATGCCGGAATCCCTGAGCGTGCGGTCGAAGGCGAGCGAACGGTATTGGCTGCCCCGGTCAGAATGGTGGATGAGTCCAGGTTCAGGACACCGGCGGGGCGGTCCTGCACGGTCTGTTCCACCTGGGGAAAGACCTCCGACGCGGTCCGTCAATCCCCGCTCGTCACTGCGCTCTCTAGGACTTGCCCTCTAGATCACCAGCGGCAAAAGTCAGCCCGGCGTAGCTGCGATCGAAGGCCTCGCTGATGTACTTCGTCAGGGCCTCGTCCACCGACGGTTCTTCCGAGTCCTCTGCGTTCCAGAAGCGGGCCGCCAAGGCCTCAAAGCGGGCCTGCATCAAGGGCCGGATCTCTGCCATCTGCGCGGACCTGTCGGACTCCTTCACGAGTATCCCGGCATCGAAGACCAGCTCGATCACGGTCTCATAATCCCACGCGGCGCAGAAACCCATACTGGAATCGACGCCCGGGGCCGGGTTTCTGCCGAGCAGGACCCCTCCGGAGTAGGCAAGAGGATGCAGAAGCCCCTTGTAGTGGTTGTTGAAGCTGTCGGAGAGGACCTCAGTGTATTCCGGAATCTCCCCCAGCTCATCAATACTCTCAGGTGGCTTCGTAACAGGGATGAACGGCCGCACGTTGTTGATGACCGGCCCCACCGTCGGCTTCATGCCCTCCATCCAGAGGTGCGAGCCGTCGTCCTCCTCGACTCCATCAAACAAGTTGATGCGTAGCTCAACCATGACGAGGCGCGTGCCAGACACCGCAAACAGCGCCTGGTAGCCGCGCCAGCAGTGCGTGGTGACGGCCACCGGACGCAGGCCGAGTGCCGACATGTCGAGCAGCTCCCCCTCACTGATCCCCGCCAAAGCGTGGTAGAAGCCTCCATGGTAGAAGACGTCCTCCAGCTGTGCCGTCATACCAATCCCTCCCCGAAGACCAAAACCCGGAACGCCGCGCTGCCTGCCTGCAGCTATCGTCAGCCAGGTGCACTCAGTGTACAGGGTCGGCCGGACGGAAAAAGCGCGCGGGTTGACCCACGCCGATCGATCAGTTACCTCTTAGCCACCTGAGCGTCGCTTCGCTCCGACCTGATCGGCATGAGCGGAATGGTTGATCGGCATGCGGGCGTTTCGGCTGATCGGTTTGCGTGGATTACGAAGGCGCAGTAGCCCGTCAGTTGTCGGACATACCTCCCCGCGCGCCTGCTGGCCGTCGTGTCCACAGTCCTTCCTCTTCGTGTCTTGCGGTGTGTTGGCGGCACCGCACAGTGTCTTGTACTATTTTATCAAATCGGTATTCGTTGAAATAAAGAGCCTACCTGCCGTTCGTTGTTTCACTGATCTGCAATTGGGGCGGTAAACACGCATCCAGCGCCCCAGCCACCCCCGCAGGAGTTCTGGCCAGGGAGTTCCATCGGACTCCGCCTGGCTATCGTGGCGAATGAACCAGAGGAACACCTCAACGTGGGGCGCGCCCCAGGATGGGGCTGCCCTCACCCTGATCTCTCGCAGAGCGCGCAGCGCTCCGCCTTCGTCTGTCTCGGCGCCATGCTTCCCGACAAGGCGCTTGCTCAGTGGCTCGGCCAAGCCAATGAAGTCGTCGGGGAATGCAACGCGCACACGTTTGCGAGCCAACGCACGCCCGAAGTCCCGACGCTCATCATCAGAGAGACATCCCGCCACTCTGTCCCAGCGAGCGACCACCGCCTTCTCCACGGTCATCGTCCGATCGAGGTTGGCGACAAGGTACTTGGCTGCCAGCGCCGGAACAACCGCGTAGGCCGGACGCCTGCAGGCGCCTATCTCGCGCAACGTGGCCGCGTCAACCTCGACCAAAGGAGCGACCTCCACGTAGGGTCTCTTCGAGGACGGCCTCACCAGGTCGCACGTCTGCGTGAGTATCGCAAGGCCCGTGACTGGTGTTTCACACAGGTCCGTCTCCCCTGCCGCGGCTTCTGCCGCCTCCGCCGTCAAGGGTAGCGCCGGGTCAAAGCGGTGGAGGAACCACTGATCACCAACGACACAATCACCCTGCCGCCAATCGGCAAGCCGCTCGTCTACTTCTCTGAAGCACTCGCCGGCCGACGTGTCCGCCATCTCCGCCTACTTGTGAACCCGGTGGGCGCGGGCCGGCCGCGCGCCGCGGACTTCGTGATGCACCCGGTCGCTGGAGGCATCCACGAGTTGCTCGGGTGGGAGCGGCGTCCGGGCGAGTTGCTCCTCGGGCGAAAGGGGGCTGAGCGCAGGCCGCGCCCTTCCGGGGCCGCTCTTCATCAGTTCGAGGGCTTCCTCGAACCGACCGTCCGCAAGAACGTCAAACGGCAGTGTGCCGTCGGCGCAACCGTTCAGTAGGAGGGTCCTGTTCTCGGTCGCGCTTCCGCGATCGACCTGTCGCAGTACCGCCAGAAGGCGCTGCACACGTTCCTGGTGAGATGCTCGCACCAGTTCCCCGCTCGCCCAGAAGTGCACGCTCCGGCGGGACACTCCCAAGAGTCGTGCCATCTGTTCCCAGGTCAGTCCGGACAAACCGCGAAGTTCGGCGATCGCCTTCTGCACCGTGTGGCCCTGAGATCGTGACACCGGCCGTACGACAGTTGGTGTGGCAGGCAGGGGAGTTGTGCAGAGCCAGCCGCCCGAGGAGGAGCCCTGAAACCACGCGTAGGTGCTTCCACTCATAGGCAAGATGCATACCCCGCTCGACGTCCCCAGGTTCGCACGAGGATCGCCGATCAGAACCAGGCTCCGAGGCAGGCCGCTCCGCAACGAGTCTGTCGCGCTCGTGAAGCTTGTCGTATCATCGATCTGCTGGACCAGCGCTGTCATGGCCGACCTCCAAACTGCCTCAGAAACTCCTCGGTGACCATCCAGCGGAAGAAGGTATAGACGCGCTCAGCGAAGAAGCGAGTCCGCTCCAACAGTGCCTCCACATCGAAGGGCTGCGCTCTGTTCGCATAGGCATCGAGATCAAGAATCCAGCTTGGGGAATCGGAGGGCTCCACTGCCGAGGGATCGATGGTGCTATTCGCAGGAACTAGTCCCCACCTGACCATCAGCTCGCCGGCGTCCTCAGGCAACACGAAGATATTCTGCGTGATCGCCTGCTTGACCATATCGCCGACGGGCCACAACAGAGGTCCGGCGACATCCGCCGACACCAAGCGACCGAAGTCCTCGGCGCCGCTCCAAGGGACTCGGTCGATATAGCGAATCCCCAGCCGATCGACCACCTGTGGGTCGACATGGTCCCTGGTTGCCCGCAGCAGCCGCTCAAAGCGGTCCAGAAAGTCGGCGCGCGAGGAGTACCGCGTCGTCTCCAGGGCGACAAAACTGGGAGCAAGTGACGCGCGCCAGTTGCCGGACAGGTCCTCGAAGCGCCACGTGGTTGTAGGCGCCTGGCTTTCTACCAAACCGTTGGCGCCCAGAACCATCCCGAAGGTCTTTTCGGGACGAAGGGCCGGATACTCTCGACGGACCGCTTCCTGGAAAGGCGCGACGAAGTCGCGCTGCTCGATCGAAGCAACAAGGGGAAAGCGAACTTGAGCGACCACCCGCACGAGCGGAGCCACCTCCAGGTGCACTTCTTGAGGTACAGGGGCAGCAAGAGGGTTGGGCGATCGCTGCGTGTCCACTCTCCGCTCCTTTCGGTCTGATCCTGCGACGGGCGACGCTCACGCCTCCATAGCGTACATCAACCCGGCTGTGGTGTGAAGTGGAGTGTGAAGTTTACTCGCCCGGACGACCGAAGTGAGCTGCCACGTCGAAGCCTACCGCTAGAAGATGGGGGCCATCTCGGTCTTTGGTAGGGTCTTGGCTCGGAAAGTCCCCAGCTTGGAGATGCCCAGCAGGCGGAACGCGTCGCCGTGGAGCGTCTGGCTCTGAAGCGTGCGCGCGATCAGCGCCCGGGCGAAGCGCCTACCCACCCGCGCGGACTGCGTGAGATAGAGGTTGCCGCCGGCTCCTCTCGGCGCCGGATCACGATTCATCGTCCCAGGACGACGCCAGCAGCCTCACCAGCAAGCTCTCGGCGCCAAGGCCCACCACACGCCCAGGTCCCGAATGAGTCACTTCCGCCTGGAGGACCGGCAAGCCTTGTTCGGCGAACCGTGCGCGGAGGTCCCGATAGGCTTCTCTGCCCGACGGAGTCACAGTCCTGCCTTTCGGGGTGCGTGTGCTCCAGACATCCCAGTAGCCGCAGGGGGCAAGTAGTATAAGCGGCCACTGTTCCGGCCGGGCGTGCACCAGCAGGTTGAGTCCGCGGACGACCGGGAGCGTCGCCAACTCCGAGAACAGCTGCGCCCAGTTCGCCCTCAAGACCGTGGCATACGTCGCTGCCTGGAGAAGTGCGTGCAGTGGCGTCTCGGAACTCCGCCCAGTCTTCAGCTCAATGACGGTCGGCTCCCCGGAGGTGGTGAGTCCCAGCAGATCGATGCTGCCCCAACGGTCTCTGCGTCGAGCCGCATAGAGAGGAACCTGAAAAGCCACCAGCCGCTTCCAGAGGCCAGGCGCCTCGGGACTCGAAGGACATCCGTACCAGTCAAAGAGCGCCGCCTCGAGCCGCCGCTCGTTGGAGGATGCCGCCATCGCGCCAAGACTGCAGCGATTGTCGCCAGACCGGAGGTTGACATAGCCAAGTTCGCCCCGGTGAGGCGCCTCGCGATGGGTGGCGTCGATTGCCGCCCGCAATCGGTCCGGGGTCAGGGCGCGGCAGTAGTCCTCGAGGTAGGACTTCTGGGTCCAATGGTTCTTGAGGACGTGAAGCCCCTCTTCGGGTGAATGTTGCTCTTGCAGGCGGTGTCCGGTCATGTCGGTTTCAGCTCCCCAGTCCGCCGACGAGCCACCACTCACCGTCCCTCTTGAGGGCGGCGTTGTCGAACACCTCGAGATACCGGTCCGGCACTTCCGAGTGCACCGGGACGACGACCCGCGGCTTCAGAGCCTCCGCGAGACGCCTGAGGTCTCGTGGGGCCGCATGGCCAGAGGTATGGCAATCAAACCTCGGGATCGAGCGCCGGTCGAGCCACTCGAGCAACGGCCTCTGCTGCTCCCTATCCAGATAGCCGCGCCAGAGTGAGTAGATGAGAGCCGCCCCATCCAGGCAGTCCGCGTCCTCCAGATCTCTGATCATGCTAGCGCGAAACAGCATCACCGAATTGCTCGCCGTCACGGCCAGGTCCTCGGGATAGACGCGCCGGGCGGAGAAGGACCGCGCGAACTCGAAGGCGCCGGCACGCTTGATGGCCTGTTTCTGGCTCCAGGGCAGAAAGACGCGCACCCCTTGCCATTCAGCCTGCGGCACCCTCAGGTTGCCCGTGGCCCGCAGCACGCCGGCGGCGTACATGTCGAGGATGAGGTCGCGGCCGGCTCGACGCGCCGCCTTGTAGATGGTGACCAAGCGGTCGATGTTCATGCCCGAGGTGCACACGAGCACCAGCCCTGATGTGTCGCGGAAGATCCTCTCCATGGACTGAGCAAGTTCTGCCTCCGTCGGGTAGGCCTCCTTCTCCGAGCGTCCCAGTGTCGTTCCTTCCAGGACGAGCACGTCAAGATCGGGAATGCCCTCCCGCAGGAGTCTCCCGAACAGCCGGCCTTTATAGCCATGGGCTCGGAGGTCGCCGGAATAGAAGAGGCGCTCCCCGTCTGCTTCGACAAGCAAGGCGTAGGCGTCGTAGGCAGAATGGTCGACCAGGTAGGGGGTTACCCTGAAGGGCCCGATCTCTATCGCCTCCCGGTCGCGCAGAGGCTCACTTTCCCCGAGGCCCTTGGCACCCGGCCAGAACAGACCGGCCGCCCTAAGCATCCGCGCAGCGGCCTCCCCGATGAACACGCGCGGGCGAGCCGCCGCATAGACCAGGAGCCCGAAGTGGTCCTGGTGCGCATGAGAGATGAACACGCCGAGAAGTGACTCGTCGACTGCAAGCAGTCCGGGAACCGGGGGCAACAGACCAGGCTCCGGGTCGGTATCCAAGGGGAGACCTACATCCAGAACGATGCGCCTTCCCTGGGACTCCAGTTCGATGCATGTCCCCCCTATCTGGCGGGAGCCACGTCTGATGCAGGCTCTCACGTCTCGGGCTTGGCGCTCAGCGCCGCCACTACTTCGTCAGCAGCGCGATCAATTCCAGGAACCGTTCCAGAGGCAACTCGGCCGGCTTGAATGTGATGTACGTCTTGTCATCCTGTATGCGAGCGCAAACCACAGGGCCGAGCAGCTCCCGCACCTTGGCGGCTGTGGGCTGGTGCATGTACTTGTTCAGGATCTCGATGCTCTTCTTCACGTTGGTCGGGTAGCACCTGATCCGACTCTTGCCCTTACTCCAAATCGAGAAGCCCTTCTGCCCCATGACAACCTGCGCGTTCTGACTCTTGAGGAACTCAAAGACTCTCCGGAAGTACTCGACCTCTTCGCCCTCGCAGTTCGCGAGGAACTCCTCCTCGGTGGTCTTCATCGAGAGAGCCTTCGCATTCCCCTGCACGGAGGCTACGATCTCAATCTCCTCGACTGGGTCCAGCTCGCCGCCCGTCCCAAGGTCCTGGCGCATCTTGACACTGAGATCCGCCAACAGCTGAAGCAGGCTGTCGCGCTCCTCCTCATCGATCTCGCCGTCGACCGCCACCTTCCCGAATTCGGCGGTGAACCGGCTGAACGACTTGAGCGCGTCGGGACTGGCATACAGGGCGATCTTCTGGTTGATGATCTGCAGGGCCACAGTGTCCTGGGGTTCGATCGTGCCCTTGACCATGACGCTCCTGATTTCGTTCATCAGCTCGTCATACGTGCTGATCTTCTGGGCGAGAAACGTCGCGCCCATCTCCCTGGCGCGATCGGCCTCGAACTGTCGGTTCAGGAGCTCACCCTGCACCTCAGACTGCTTCGCGAGCAGTTGCTCTTGGGCTTCCGATTGCCTGTTGAGAAGCATCATGGTGATGAGCACCGTGATGAGAGCGCCCAAGAACGCGGCCGCTATCTCACTCGCGATTGCCGGCATCTCGTCCCGGAAGAACACGCCGAAGAACAAGAAGGATGCCAGGGCGATGATGATCACCAGCAGCGCCGGCAGCAGCCTCTTTGCACCCCTAGCACCGTCACTCATGTCGCCCTCCTACTCGGCACTCCCGGAATTTCGCGCGGTCTTTCGACCCCTGCGGTACTTTCGCCGTTGTCGTGTCCATGTCCTACCTACCCACATCGGCATGAGCCTCTTGCCCGATTACAGCGTCAGCGTACGAGATGAACTGGCTTTCGCCGTGTTGGACACGCGAGAGGGCAAGCAGGAGTAACAGAGGCTTGTGCCTGGTCCCAGGATGAGTCCTGATGTTCACAAAGCGTTCGATCAGGTTCTTGCCCTCACAAGATCTACTGCTTCCTGTTGTCGCGCTCACGTGCCTGGCCCATTCGTTTGATCGCCCCAGTGGGTAACGGCACGGCTCTCCGCACCGGTCAGCCCCAAGACACCGAGTCGGTGGCCACCGTCGGCGTCTTGAGCGAACACGAGCTCGTAACCGGGCAGGGCATCGGTCGTCATGAACGGGATCCTGACTTGATCAAGGAGCATGCAGCGTAGCTCACTGAGCATCCTTCTGACGTCTTCGACCTGCTGAGTCTCATCGGCATGACGGAAACGATCGTGCGTGCGCCTGACAGTGAACCAATGTGCAGACAACGCCTGGATTAGCTCGAGAAGCGCCTCGAATGACTTCCCACACGCCGTGAGTTCGCGCTCGAGTGTGCGAAGGAACTCGGTCGCTCCGTCGTCACGGCACGCGGTCGACCACTGCGATTCGAGCACTGTCAGCTGGACCTTGGCATTGAGAGCCCGAATGAAGTCGGCGACGAAATCGCGGAACTCCGCGCCGCCCTCTTCGTAGACCTCCGGCCACCTCCCTACAAGCTCCTTGGAGGTCCGGGCGGGCTGCTCCTGCAGATTTCGCAACCGCGTCTGTTGTCGCGAGAGTTCACGGTTCACCTTGACCCACGCAGAGTCGATCTCGTGAGTCTGCGACGAGACGCCGCCAAGAACCGATGACGCTTCCACACCGTTCATGATCAGCCATGCCGCGCGTCTGCAACCCGCGACTGCACCGTCCAGCTTCGCCCAACTGTCCTGATCCAGATGCTCCCTGATGCTCCGGAGCTCGGACTCAATCTCCTTCAGACTCTGCGAGATCTGGCGCTCGTACTGCTGCCCTACGGCGTAGGTGATGAGAGCCCAAGCGACCTGCGGTCCCAGGGTCTTTCCCAACTGAGAAACGAAAGTCGCCTTGCCGACGTACTGGCCGGTGGCAACGTCCTTGATGTCGCCGTAGAACTCGCCCTTGGGGCGCGGTACCTTCAAATCCGGGGGGATCTTCATGCGGTAGAACTCCGTCCCCCCGGAGCCTTTGAACAGCCCCAAACGCATCAGTTCCTGACTGAGTCCCGACGACGCTGACAGGACCGCGGACGAGCCTTGCCAGTCAGGCCCGGCAACAGAGACGTCGGTCACCGGCTCGAACAACGCGGGCGGATCGGAAGCGGAAGGCGAGACCGGCGCACCATCGGGCGCCGAAGGGGTAACCTGGGCCGGAGGTGTGGGGAGGTTCTCGCCTCCGCCCTTGGTCGCTATGTCCCTTCTCGGCAACCAGCCCACCGAACCTCCTCTCAGTACCGCATGTCGCTCGAAGCACCATTCTCGACGATGCTCCGAAGTACCGTCGGCAGTTCCGACTTCTCTGAGTTGTGGGGCATCATCGGCACTGCGCCCACTGCCCGCCCGCTGGTCACATGGGCCCGAGGACAGTCAGCCCTTCGATTCCGCTGTAGTCAGACACGTTGTTGGTGACAAGCGGGATCGAGTGCATCCTTGCCGTGGCGGCTATCCAAGCGTCGCCACAGCTGATTGGCCTGCCGTTGCGCTGAGCCGAATGAGTCACCTCTGCCCACTCAAGACAGAGACGGTGGTCAAAGGGGTAGACGACGAAGTTCCGCAGGTGCTCTTGTAGCTGTATGCGACGTGCTTCCCCCCAGTTCCTCACGAGAGCCCATCGGTACAGCTCAGCTACCGTCATGAAGGACACCACAAGGAGTTCGCCGACCAGGTGTGTGCCAAAGGCGCCGGCGCGCGTATCCCCCTTGAAGAGGTAGGAGACTACATCCGTGTCAAGAACGCGACTCACCGGCCGCGATCAGGCCGCATGGTCCTCTCTCCTCCATGATTCGACTGCAGCAAGGAAGTCATCAACGGACTCTTCTTCGGGCCAGAAATCACCGATGAGTTCGTCCATACCGCCCACCGGCTCCACACCCTGCTCCTCCGCGAGAGACTCTAGGTCATGGGTAGCATCAAAGAACCCCACGGCAACGTCCGCGCCAGGGGCTCCCAGCGGAACGCCGTCCAGCAGTTCGATATCCTCTATGGACAGTGAGGTGATCTCCCCCGACATCTCGCGGGCGTCACCGACCAGACGCACATACTTGGTCAGAGCACTGAGAACCGCGTCTTTCTGCGCCTCACCGAACTCGCAGGTAATGGGCTTCCCGACCGGTGGATGCAATCGGCACCTGAACCCGGTCTCCTTGAAGTCCCCCATCAGAAGCCTTCCTTCCACGCTGCGTCTGTTCTCAATGGGCCTCTGAATGCGCGCAATGACACGGTCGTGGACGTCACGAGCGTAGGTTGCTCTTGCCTCGCCGCGGCGTGTCTGTAGCTCGAAGGAAATGCTGTCTATTCCTCGATCGAGCAGTTTGCCGCCCTCTCGCAGAGCCAATAGCACGCCTGTATCGAAACCCCTTGGCAAACCGTTCTCTCCGTCCAGAGCGTTCACGCCTTCGACCAGCATCTGCAAGGCCTCTTCGCCGAGGTCCTCAAAGAGCGTCGGCTGCTCACGGTCGGCCAGGTCACAGACCAGAGCCAGACTCCCCTCCTCGAGTGCGACGAGGTCGAGAGTGCAGCACTCGACGATCTCGGACGGGATGCGGCCAGGCCTGGCGCTCTCGCGTTGACCGATCAGTATGCGGGCAACCCGATCAACGGCAGTCTGAAGCTGCGAGCCCAACAGTACGAGATCGCGGAGGGCGATCCGATGATGCTCGACCGCTGGGCCGTCGAGCCGGACCACGAGAGGACCAGCGCATGGAGAATTCTGACGTTCATCGACCATGTCCCCTCCTTTCCTCCAGGTGCAACGGGGTCTTTGATGGATTACGACAACCGCAGGGATAACCCTATTATGCCCGAAGCTCGGACGGAAAGGTTCGCGTTCGACGGGCACGCGTGTGCGCCGACTCACCAGCCGCACCGCCCGCAATCGAACTGGTCCTGGAAAGGTCCTTCGCGCGCGATGTACCTGCGATGCCTAGATCCAAACGCGTCCTTAAGCCACGACCCAACGTCGAAGGCGAAAGCCTGGATACCATCCTGCTCCGGCCAGGAGGCAAGCTCCAACAAGCGAAGCAGGCCGAGCTCAGAGCAGACAACCGGATCCTCTGAGAACGCACGGCCCGGTTCAAGCCAACCCGTGCCGAAGTCACGGAGGACCATGCCCTGAGTCAGCCGCACGCCTAAAACCGCTTGAAATGGGCCCTCGATGGGCCATCGCTCAAGTAGTTCAGCATACGCGGCCGCGGCGGCCCAGACGCGGCCCACCGTTGTGGTCAGACACAGGGAGTTCTCTGCACCCCGGCCGACTGCCTGCGGCCCCCCGTCCATTTCAGTCGCCGGTTCCGCGACATAGCCGGCATCACGACCAAGCCCCATTTCCAGCGCCCCCGAACGATGCACGGCGAGGTAGCGGCGGCATTCGTCGCTTCCGTACGACTGGTATCTGAGTGCGGTTCTAGAAGTCGGCCGGTGTCTCGACCCCCATTCAGCCGTGCGGCCAGTTCCGGGGTCTGGCAGACCTCCTGTAAACCACTCCCAGAAGGAGTCATCAAGCGCCAGTCGCTCGACTTCGGGGTCGGCAGGAAGAATGAGCAGCCGCACCAAGGGATCGGTGCCCGGCAGAGGCAGTCGACCCACCGCGAATCCTTTGTCATCAGGGTTGACCAGGGAGCAGGCTTCACGCTCTCGCCGCCAGCGCGCACGATGGATCTCCAGTTGCAGGACCTCCTCAATGCCCACGAAGCGACCTCCCCAATAGAGCCGTCAAGTCCAGCGCAATCTCGCGTGCTTGGGAGAGCAGGTCGGCCCTCCGGTACACCCGGTCCAGCTGCGCGATCGCAGGGTCGGATGCCGAGATGCTCATCGACATCGAGTGCGGACTGGCCTGCTGTTCTGCGCGGGTCCGCCAACCCAGATACCCGCCACCCGTGATGGCGGCGGCTACCGCCAGAGACTGAATGCTCAATGCCTCATCAAGCAGATCCAGAGCGCGTGACGCGAAGACAACGCAACGCACGATGTCATCAGCCACATCCTCCTCGATGAGGGATGAGAGAACAGCCATCGTGCGGCTGCGATGCACTGCCGGCATCGTAACAACAACGGTTCCACGCTCATCCACCGTGACCCGCGCATCGCGCTGCTCAAGGGTGAGCATGCCTGTTGCCTCACGCTTGACCTGCACGCCCTCGCCGACGTCGAGAACCGGTGCGCCGAAAAGCGCCAGCTGCTGAAGCGAGCCCCCGAGGGCATCACCGTCGAAATCGGACGGGCGCATGAGCCGCTGCGCGGCATTGGTGGCGAGTGCAACGTGCAGCATCCCGGACGAACCGGACCGGAATGACGGCAACGCGGCGACGGCCCGTGCCAGCACATCAGCTTCCGGGAGCGTGCTGGGGGACAAGACGTGGGGTGTGGGGGCGGGTGCTCCGGGAAAGGGGGGAGTCGACCGGGACGGCCGCGCGTGACCGGGGAACGGTACGGCTGTGGGTTTCGAACGCTGCTCGCCAACCCCCGTCAGCAGGGCGTCTCTCGCTTCCTCCTCGCTCAGCTCCACGAGATCGACATACACCCGGTTGCGCAGCAGACCTGGAGGGACAACGTCCTCCACGCGCACCGGAATCAAACGGCGCTTCGCTCCCACCGGGTCATCGCCCATGGCGGCAGCCCATTCCGAGGTCGCGAAGCCGGACTCAAGGTATGCCGACGACAGTACGGCCACGACGTGCTCGCACTCGGTCAGAGCCTTGTGCATTTCGACGACGAAGTCCGAACCAGGACAGAAGTCCCAAGCCTGTATGGTCACCCCATAGCCAGCCTCATCGAGCACGAACGCAATCCACTCTGCCCAAGATTCGTCCCGTTTCGTGTAGCTGATGAAGAAGCGGCTCATGACAGGTCTCCTTCCTGCAGAGGGGTCACAATATGGGGGCCGACCCGCATCGGACCCTGGGCTTCGATCTCGACACTCTCGGATCATCGCCAGTCGAGAGCAGCGCGTAAGCCGCGTGCCCTCTTCCCCTTATCGTTCCGCCGCACGGTCAGACCGCAGCACGGTTTGGTGAGCCCCAAGGGCCGCATAGTCCGCCGGATTGCACGTCAGGACGATTATCTGGAGTCCTCGCCTGCTTGCCAGGTCCAGCATCCGCTGCAGCGTTTGGACTCGGTCTGGGTCTGAATAGGCGAAGGAGTCATCGAACACGATCGGTAAGGAACCACCGTGGTCAGCCGCCAGGAGTTCCGCCATGGCGAGACGTACTGCCGCAGCCACCTGCTCGCGTGTTCCACCGCTCAGCGCCGAGAACTCAATCGCTCCTTCACCGGCCTGGCGGACGAGCTCAATGCTCTGGAAACAGTTGTCTCGAAACGCAACAGTCGCTTTAGCGCCAGGGCCGAAGAGCGATTGGAGATACTCGGAGATCCTCTCCGCCAGGGGTTGTGAGAACTGATCGGCCAGCGC
>ERZ747221.722-NODE-722-length-37461-cov-3.949684_pt1 | contig 37461 bp, 28 predicted proteins | sample MGYA00374949_ERZ747221 | MGnify/ENA primary metagenome ERZ747221 (study PRJEB28779, sample SAMN05720172) | bioreactor metagenome | isolation source: Anaerobic biogas reactor | place: USA:Washington, USA | collected 2015-08-08 ... | reverse complement strand
CCGGTGCAAGGCCGAATAGGGAGGCGCTTGAGGGTTGCTCGCCCGAAGCCTCCGGGTTGGCCGCATGAGCCGTCCGGTAACGCACGGCCACAGATAGATGGCTACCGGCGCAAGCGGCTGTTGTCAGCGGCGCAAGCTTCTGGCATGTACGGCTTGCGTTTACAGAATCCGGCTTACAGGGCTGCTACCGCGGGGGCTCCTTCCTATCGGAGGGGGCCCCAGCCATATAGAATGCAGGAGATGCCTCGGGCGTTCGAGGCGCCGGGCCGGCCGGAGATGAGAGGAGGGCTTCGGTGAGGAAGAAGCGGGTGGTCATCATGGGGGCCGCGGGGCGCGACTTCCACAACTTCAACGTGGTCTTCCGGGGCGACGCCGGCACGGAGGTGGTGGCCTTCACGGCGAGCCAGATCCCCCGCATCGACAGGAGGCGGTATCCACCTGAGTTGGCGGGCCGCTATTACCCTGAGGGCATCCCCATCGTCCCCGAAAGCACCCTCGAGACTCTGGTTCGCGAAGAGAAGGTGGACGAAGTGGTGTTCGCCTACAGCGACGTGTCGCACGAGTTCGTCATGCATCAGGCGTCGCGGGTGCTGGCGGTGGGAGCCGACTTCTCCCTCATGGGTCCGGACACAACCGCCATACCGTGCTCGGTGCCCGTCATCTCGATCCTTGCGACACGCACCGGCGCGGGCAAGAGCCCGGCCTCGCGATTCGTGGCCGGACTCCTCATGGAACGGGGCCTGCGACCTGCCGTGATCAGGCATCCGATGCCGTACGGGGACCTCGTCGCGCAGCGAGTGCAGCGCTTCGCAGCTATGGAGGACCTGGACCGCGCCGATGCTACGGTGGAGGAGCGTGAGGACTACGAACCTCACATCAAGCGGGGCCTGGTGGTGTGGGCGGGCGTTGACTACGAGGCCATCGTGGCGCAGGCTCAGAAGGAGGCTTCCGTCATCATCTGGGACGGGGGCAACAACGACTTCTCGTTCCTACGGTCCGACCTCGAGATAGTGCTGGTGGACCCCATGCGTCCCGGTCACGAGCTGTCGTATCACCCCGGAGAGATGAACCTGCGCAGGGCCGACGTCGCGGTGATCAGCAAGGTCAACAGCGCTCCCGAAGCGGGAGTGGAGAGAGTAAGGGCCAATATCGCGGAGGCCAATCCGGATGCGGTGATCGTGGAGACCGATACCGGCATCAGCGCCTCCGACTCCGCGATGATCGCGGGCAAGAAGGTGCTGGTGCTGATCCCCGACGCCACCCGCTCGTGCCCGCTGCCCATGCTGTTCCGCCAGGTGGTCGAGCTGGCCGGCGCGCGGGCGGCGAAACTCGATTTCCTGATCGCCCTCGGCACCCATCAGCCGATGTCCGAGGCGAGAATCGACGAGCTGGTCGGCCGCAACGATCCCAAATGCCCAGCCGCGTGCAAAAAGATCAAAGTCCACAACCACCTATGGAGCGAACCGGGCACATTCAAGCACTTCGGCACGATCCCAGCCAAGCGGATCGGCCAGATCACCGGCGGCCTGATGAGCCAGGACGTGCCGGTGGGCCTCAACAAGATGATCGAGGATTACGATCAGCTTATGATCCTGGGTCCGACGTTTCCGCACGAGGTGGTCGGCTTTTCCGGCGGCCTCAAGTACCTGTTTCCCGGAATCGCCGACTGGGAGATCATCAACTTCTTCCACTGGCTCGGCGCCGTCATCACGTGCATCAAGATCATCGGCACGATGGACACGCCGGTGCGCGAGGTCATCAACGAAGCGGCGCGGCACGTGCCGCGGCCGATCCTCAACGTCGACCTGGTGGTTCGCGACGGCCGGCTGGCCGGGTGCTTCGTGGGTGAGCCGAAGGAGGCGTGGCGGGCCGCGGCCGAGCTCTCCCAGCGGCTGCACATCGTCTACAAGGAAAAGCCCTACAAGACGGTGCTGGGCATCGCGCCGGAGATGTACGACGATCTCTGGACGGGCGGCAAGGTGATGTACAAGCTCGAACCGATCGTCGCCGACGGCGGCGAGCTGATCATCTACGCCCCGCACATGACCGAGATCTCCTACACGCACGGGGTGCACCTTGACCGGATCGGCTACCACGTGCGCGACTACTTCCTCAAGCGGATGGAGCGGTTCGCCGACGTGCCGGGCGGCGTGACGGCCCACTCGACCCACGTGCGCGGATTGGGCACGTTCGAGAACGGCGTGGAAAAACCGCGGGTCACGGTGACGCTGGCGACGGGAATCCCGCGCGAGCGGACCGAAAAGGTGGCGCTGAACTACCGCGACCCAGCCGGCATCGACGTCGATTCCTATCGCGGCCGCGAGAACGAGGGAATCCTGGTGGTCGATCACGCCGGCGAAGTCCTCCATCGGCTGCGCGAACCGGAAAAACACATCACCATACCCGATTGACGTTCATCCGCCCAGCCGGGCAGGGAATCCTTGCGTTGGCCACGGCGGCTGAACGATAATAACGGCGGTTTTGGGACCGGCTTCCATGGAGGCCGGAGCTGCGCAAATCAGACTTTTTCACGGGGAGATGCGAATATGCCCGGAGAGCTGTTTCAACTGCGGCACAAAAAGGCGCTGGTGACCGGCGGCAGTCGCGGACTGGGTCTGGCGGTAGCCAAAGGGCTGGCCCATCACGGAGCGGACGTGGCCATCGTCGCCCGCGACAAGGAGCCGTTGCGCCAGGCCTATCGCGAGATCGAAAGCTACGGCGGCGGCGCGGTGTTCACCTTCTCGTTCGACCTGCACCACATCGACGGGATCGAGGGATTCTTCGGCGACGTGGTGCGCCAGACCGGCGGGATCGACATCCTGGTCAACTGCGCGGGGATCTCGCGGCGCGGCGCAGCCGAGGAACTGGACCTGGGGCAGTGGAACGAGGTCATGCAGATCAACCTGACCTCGGTCTTCGCCCTCTCGCAGGTGTTCTGCCGGCATCGCAAGGAGTCCGGAGGCGGCGGACGGATCATCAACATGGGTTCGCTGATGTGCCACGGGGCCCGGCCGACCACCTCAGCCTACGCCGCCAGCAAGGGCGGACTGCTCATGCTGACCAAGGCCCTGGCCGTCGAGTGGGCCCAGTACGGCATCAACGTCAACGCGATCGGCCCGGGCTACTTCGACACCGATCTGACCAAGCCGCTGCAACAGGACGAAAAGCTCAACGCGTGGGTCCTCGAAAGCACGCCGCTGGGACGATGGGGCAAACCGGAAGACCTCGTCGGCGCCGCCGTCTTTCTGGCCTCGCCCGCCAGCGAATTCGTCACCGGCCAGATCATCTACGTCGACGGCGGATGGCTGGCCAAACTGTAAGCGGCTGACCGGGCAGGCTCCCGCTCCCTCACGGACGCAGCTCCTCCACGCGCCGCTGCGCCGTCTTCTAATCCCACGTCGGTTGCCAGAGCAGGCTCTGCGGGTCGTTGATGAGCGGATCGGACTGCGGACGCAACTCGGCGTGGGTGTCGAGGAAGAGGAACGGCGCCTTCTCGTTGTGCCGCCAGTTGGGCGTATCGCCGTGGACGGGATCAGCCGGGCCGATCGGATGGAAGTTGCCGTCGTTGGGTCGGCCCTCGCAGATGAACACGATCAGTTGGTCGGGCAGTTGGGTGAACCGGCCGGGCATCGGATAGCTGACCGAGGCGATCGGCCCGGGCTTGGCCACGTGCGACCCGTAGATGAACGCGTTGATGGCGTAGCTGAGCTGCCCGGCGGCGGGATCCGGGTCGCTGGGACAGCGGTAGGTCTCAAGGGATTTGACGTACGGCCACAGCGACCCTTTGCGGACGTCGAAACCGGGCCACCATCCGCCCGCAGGCATCCGTGCCGGCGGCGGTTCGTAAATCCACCCGAACGGGATCCAGCAGCACAGGTAATTCTCCCAGTCGCCGGTGCCGATCACCGCGCGCCCGGCCCAGGTTCCGTAGTGGTCGTCGCCATAGATCAGATTGGCTGAGGCGAGTTGGCGGATCCGGCTCATGCAGACCGCAGCCCGGGCCGATTCGCGGGCGGCGGCCAACGTCGGCAGCAGCAGCGCCACCAGCAGCGCCACGATGGCGACCACCATCAGCAGTTCGATCAGCGTAAACCCATTCCGCGGTCGCTGTCCCGCACGCACGCTCACTCTTTGTGCCTCCCTCGACCGTCGAAGCCGGCGCGGCCTCAGCGTTTGCAGGGTTTTACCCGCACGGCCGAGAGAGGTTGCGAACGGCGGGCCGGCGAAACTCAGTCCGCCGACACGACCTGGTCCTGGTCGGGCGTCCAGGCCTGACTCAGGTGGTCGGTGATCAGCGGGTCGTCGGAGTCCCGCAGCTCGCCGTGGCCGTCGAAGAAGGCGAACGCCGCCTGACCGGCGTGGTACCACTGGATGGCTTCGCCATCAGGGTCCGAGGGCGAGATGGGCGTGAAGCTGCCGTCGTCGCACAGGCCCTGGTCGACGAAGATCACGAGCCGGTCCGACTGCTGATTGAAGCGGCTGGGACGCGGATACGTGATCCCGGCCACCGGCCCGCCCGAAGCGACCGTCAGGTCGTAGAGGTTGGCGTTGACCGCGTAGCTGAGCACCGAACCGTTCTGCGCGTCGCTGGGGCAGCGGTACATGTCGGCGAGCTGGGCGTAGTCAAACAGCGCGCCCTTGGTCAGGTCAAACAGCGGATCGACAACCGAACCGGAGGGAATCCACGAGCAGGCGACGTTGTCGTAGTCCAGAATGGCGTCGTCGGACTTGCCCGCCCACGCCTCGAGATTCTCGCCGCCGTACTGGAGGTTGGCCATGTTGAGCTGGCGGAGATTGCTGACGCAGCTCATGCCGCGAGCCTGCTCGCGCGCCCGATTGAGGCTGGGCAGCAGGATCGCCACCAGAATCGCGATGATCGCGACGACGACCAGCAGTTCGATCAACGTAAAGGCGGGAACTCTCCGTGCGGACGTACTCATAACGCATACCTCCATCTTAAGGTGAGCATTGATTGTCGGATTGTCTGTCGGCCGGCGATCGTTTCACGACGGAGGGAAAGCGCCCGCTCTTTCGAGCGGCCACCTGGATGTCCCACTCCCTCGTGGTCGCGGCTCTCCATCGAGGCGGTTGGGCCTCCTGGTCAGTCGCAACGCTCTGGGGGCTGTGAAACTCTCGTCAGCTTCGAGAACCGGCGGAGGCTCGGTTCTTCTCGCGGCCGCTCGTGCGGCGTTCAGGCAAGCAACTCATAAGGCAAGTTATCTAAGGCAAGCGTATCTTGCAGCGTATAAAAGTATAGTAAGTTTCGTTCTCGGCTCTGTCAAGTGTTTTTTGTGGGACTATTCAGATTCGATCAAATGGCCAAGAACGCCAACGTCCAGTTGTCCCAACGAGTCGACAATGATGTCCGCCTCAACAAGCCTCTCAGCCGGATGCGAACCGGTGACCGCGACCGCTTTCATGCCCGCACGATGCGCCGCCAGAAGACCGGCCGGCGCGTCCTCGACCACGACGCAGCGACCGGGGTGAACGTTAATCTTCGCGGCGGCCGTCAGAAAGACCTGCGGGTCCGGCTTGCCGCGCTCCACGTCGCGGCCGGTCACCACGCCGGAAAAGAAACGGCGGATGTTCAAGCCGTCGAGCACCAGGTCGACGTTCTCCGGCGGACCGGATGAACCGACCGCCATGCAAACCCCCCCGCCGGCCAGATCGTCCAGCAGATCGAACAGGCCCTCGCAGGCAGGAATCTCGTCTCGAATGATCTGGCGATAGAGATGCTCCTTGCGATCGTCGAGCTGCCGCACGCGAACCTCGTCGAGCCCGCCTGGCCACAACTCGCGGAGGATCTCGCGGCTGGTGCGGCCGAACAGCCGGGCAAAGTCGGCCTCGGTCAGCTCCAGCCCGTTTTCGCGAGCCAAAAGCCGCCAGCTCCGAAAGTGCGGCCGGTACGAGTCGACGATCACGCCGTCCATGTCGAAGATCACACCGTACTCATCGCTCATGCTTTCCGCTCCCGCCGACCGCGCTCAATCAGCCGTCTCTTTGTAGATCATCCCGCCCAGCGCGGGACTCGCGAAGTCCTTGACGATGACGTTGGCCCCCAAGTCCACGTGCAACTCGCGCTGGCGCTTGGCCTCGACGGGCAGCCGGCTCATCGTCACGCAACCCAGATCCACGCCGGCTTTGATCTCCGACCGGCCGTCGCCGATGATCAGCACCTCCGCCGGATCGATCGACAACTCCGCCAGAAGCGATTCAATCACTTCATGCTTGGGAAGCTTCCTGTCCCACGACGATCCACGCAGCCCTTCGAACATCTTGCCGGGCCCGACCTCGAAGCCGATCGCCCGCACCTCCTCGTACATGCCGCCGTCCTCGTAGATCACCGCACCGGTCACAAAGTAGTTGACGCAGCCGAGCTCGTGCAGACGCCCGATGAACTCCATCGATCCGGGCACACGCCATTTGGCCGGGTTCTGCCACGCGTCCCGCGTGTTGCGATCGCGGCACGCCCCGTTCAAAATCTTCTCGTACAGCACGAAAAGCCGCGGCGTCCGCTCATTGATGAAATCCAGCAGCGCCGGCGGCTCAACGACGTCGGCAAACCGCTCCTCGCCGTTCCAGATCCGCTTGATGATCACCGAGTTGTGGCGCGCCTGCTCCTCCGTCAGCGCAAAGCCCGCGTCGTCGGGAACGTTGCCCAGTTCGATGGCCCGCCGAATCCCGTATTCCATCTGCGTCAGCGCCGAGAGTCCCGCCGACTCGACGCAGAACCGATCGGTCTCCGGAAGCGGCTCGGCGCCCACGCGGTCGATCAGCTTCTTGAGGTTCTCATCGGAGTCGAAATCGTCGCGCAGACCGCACGTCATCGCCCAGTGAATCGACAGACTCATCACCGGCGGCCAGTCGCGGATCAGGCTGTGCGTGCCGTCGATGTCGTGAATGACGTGCGTGATGGGACGCTTGCCGACCGGATGGATCACCTCGATCTCCGGCGAAGCCACGTGCGTATCGTCGTAGAAGATCATGCCGCCGCCCTACCGCCCCTTTCCCAGGTGCGCCGAGTTCTTCTCGATCAGCGCCACCCGCTGCTGCACGCACTTGTGCGAGAACAGCGGGTCTTCCGGCGTGTTCTTGCAGTAGTCGATCAGTTGGTCCTCGGTGCTCGTGACCACGCCCAGACGGGTGTCCGACTCGCCGAAGTAGATGAAGACCTCGCCGCTGTCCCGCATGGCCGCCCCGCAACTGAAGATGTTGCCCGTCGTGTCGCCGCGCCGCTCGTCGCCGTACGCCGAAAAGAAATGCCCGCCCGGCCGGTAGATGACGCGCGACGGATCCTCCAGGCTGGTCATGAACGCGTACAGCACGTAGCGCAGGCCGCACGACTGATTCCGCACGCCGTGCGCGACGTGCAGCCAGCCGGCCCGCGTCTTGATCGGCGTCGGCCCGCCGCCGTTCTTGGCCTCCTTGACGGTGTGGTAAATCCGCTGGTCGATGATCTTCTCGCTGCGAATCTCCGCGTGCTCGATATCGTCCACCAGCGCCCAGCCGATGCCGGTCTGGCTGCCCGTGTCGATAAACGAATCGGCCGGACGCGTGTAGAAGGCGTATTGGCCGTCGACGAATTCCGGATGCAGGATGACGTTCCGCTGCTGCGGTCCGGACTTCAGATCGGGCAGACGTTCCCAACGCCGCAGGTCCTTCGTGCGGACGATTCCCGCGTCGGCGCGGGCTGCGCTGGGATCGTTCGGCTCCGTCCTGTCCTTGCGCTCGGCGCAGAACACCCCGTAGATCCACCCGTCCTCGTGTTGCGTCAGCCGCATGTCGTAGACGTTCGTCTCCGGATCGTCGGACACTGGAAGCACCACCGGCTTCTCGTGAAACCGGAAGTTGTCCACGCCCGTCTCGCTCTCCGCGATGGCGAAAAACGACTTGCGGTCAAACCCCTCCACGCGAACGACCAGCACGATCCTGCCGTCTTTGACCATCGCGCCGGAGTTGAACGTGGAGTTGACGCCCAGCCGCTGCATGAAGAACGGATTGTCCTTCTCGTCGAAATCGTAAATCCACGTCGGCGGAACGTGGTCGCGCGTGACCGCCGGATGCTCGTAACGAAAGTAAATTCCGTTGCCCGGCAAGACCGGCCGGTTGGGACGCGTGATCAGCTCCTCGTATTGGGCGGTCAACCGAGCCCTTCGCCGATGATAGATCGTATCCGACATCCTGCCTCTCCTGTAAACGGCGCCATTCCGTCGGCCGGACAATCCGGCGATCGCAATTGCGATCCACTGCCCCGCAAAACACCGGACGCATTCTACCCGTCCGTCGCCCTCATGTCCACGTTCCGAGCCCGGCGTCCATGCGGCCACGCCTCAGCGAATGATCGATCAGAACCATGGGCGGGATTCGAAATGCACGCAAGGGACGAACCGCTCGGCGAAGCGAGACGCCGCTCACATGGCGGTCCAGCCGCCGTCGACGGGAATCGTGGCCGCGGTCACGTACGACGATTCATCGGCCGCCAGAAACGCCACCGCGCCGGCAATCTGGTCCGCCTGACCGATCCGCCCCAACGCCGTCCGCGCGGCCAGACGCTGCACGAACTCACCCGCGTCCCGCTGCACCGGCGGCGCGGGAAACGGGCCGGGAGCGACCGCGTTGATGCGGATGTTCCTCGGACCCCAGTGAACGGCTAGGTAACGGACCATCTGGATCAGTGCGGCCTTGCCCGCGCCGTAGTCGATCGGATTCGGCGTCATCGGCGGATGGTACATCCTCGGATTCGGAGCGACCAGGCCGTACATCGACGCGAACATGATGATGCTGCCGCCGGCGCTCATCGCCGCTGCGGACTCCCGGGCGAACACGAAGCTGCCCGTCACGTTCACGCGGCACGAGCGGTCGAATTCCTCAGCCGTCAGGTCCTCCACCGTCTTGCCGGGCGAGTAATACGTGGCGTTGACCGCGATGTCGAGCCGGCCGAAACGCCCGAGAGTCTCCGCGACCGCGGATGCCACCGAAGCCGGCTCGCCGATATCCAATCCGACCGCCGAAACGCGGGCCTCGGCGAACCGGCCACGGATCGCCTCGACCATCTGACCAGCCTTCTCTTCGGACAGATCGGCGACCACCACGGCGGCCCCTTGTTCGACCAGCCCAAGACAGCAGGCGCAGCCGAGATACCCGCCGCCGCCCGCGAACAGCACTACCTTCTTGCTCAAATCAAACATGGCTATCTCGGGACAGAATCAGGATTGATAGTACAGATCGCCCGACCGCCGCAGCTTCAGGAAGTTCTCGTAGAGCCGCCGATACGCCTCGGCCCGCTGCGGATCGGGCTCAAACCGGCCCGCGAGTTTCACCAGACGGCTCGAGGCCTCGGCATAGTCCTTGAACGCGCCGGTCGCGACCGCGGCCATGATCGCCGAACCCGCCACGCCCGACTGCTCGTGGCCAAGCCGTTCCAGCGGCGCATCGAGAATGTCCGCGATCATCCGCGCCCAAACGTCCGAACGCGCCGCTCCGCCCACCACGCGAACCGCCCGCCCGCCCAGTTCCCAGCCGAGCAGCTCGATCAACTCGCGCGTCGCAAATCCCACGCCCTCCGCCGCCGCCCGCAGCATCGCCCACCGGTCGGTCTTACGCGACAGGCCCGCCACCGCGCCGCGATACCGCGCGTTGTTCGGCCACGCGCGACCGTCCAGGTCGATCAGCATCGCCGCCCCGTCGGACCCAACCGGCACGCCCGCGATCCGCTCGAAAACCTGCTCATAACTCAACTCGTCGGCCAGCAGCTTCTTGCACCAGTCGAATGCGCCGCATCCGCTGTTGGTATAGCCGAGCTGATAACTCGCCCCGGGAACCGGATACACGCTGCAGATTCCGTGAAAGCCCTGCGCCGCCGGCAGCCCGCCCGCGGTGAACATCTTGAACCCGATCAACGCGGTGCCGAGCACGACGAGAATCTTCTCATCGTCGTCAATCCCGGCGCCGACCGCGTTGGCCGTTTGGTCGTTGGCCCCGGTGACCACCGCCGCGGTCGCCGGCAGGCCGGTGCGCCCGGCGGCCTCGCGGCTGACCCGGCCGACGACCTGGCCGCTCGGCACGACTGCGGGCAACCGTTCCGGCGAAATCTCGAGCGCTTCGAGCATCGGTTGCCACCACCGCTCTTCCCGCCAGTCGTACAGCCCAGCCATCGCCGCGACGTTGGCGTCCCAGAACGCTTCGCCCGTCAAGTGGCGGATCAGCAACGCGCTGACGTGCAGGAACTGGTGCGCCCGTTCGAACACCTCAGCGTGCCGCCGCCGCAGGTACAGCAGCATCGACGCCAGGTGCCCGGAGTAGAGCTCGTCCATGCCGATCCGCTGAAAAATCTCCTCGCGCCCGAACCGCTGCGTCAGCTCGCGGCCCTCAGCCTCGGCCCGGCCGTCGATCCACGTCCAGGCGTTCTGCAGACATCGACCGTCGCGATCGACCGGCACGAAGCTCTGCCCCTGCCCGCTGACGCAGACGCCGCCGACCCGCGACAGATCGATCCGCCGGCCCAACTCACCCAGCGCCTGCTCGAACGCCTCCAAATACCGCGGACCCGGCAGCTCCGACCAGCCCGCCTGCGGATGGATCAACTCATACCGCGCCTCCGCCCAACCCAGAAACTCCCCGCGCTCCGCGTCGACCGCGCCAAGCTTCAAACCGCTCGTGCCGATATCCACGCCGACAAAAATCATGCCGCACCCTTCAAGCGCCGCCGCCCACGGCGGACCTCTTCCCTTCCAGCTACTGGCTTCTGACTTCGTCTTTCGGTCCGCGTGCTCCGCGTGGTCCGTGCCGCTCCTACAAAGAGCGCCTACTTGGTCGTCACGCGGCAGAACTCGCGAATGAACTCGACCGCCACCGCCGACATCGCCTCGTCGAGCTGCCGACCCGTCTCCTTGGTCGCCGGGGTCGGGTCGCCGTACGCCCCGGTCTGCGACTGCTGAAGACCCCAGGTGCTCCAGACCACCGGCTTCGAGCCGGCAAAACTGTCCGCCGGACAGTACTTGCTGCTGTAGCGCATATGATCGACGTCCTTGGCCTTCGACATGTCGATCGGCCGGCCGTAGTAAAGCATCATCGACGTCTCGTACTCGCCCGCGTGGATCGCGCCGCCCGCCTCCGTCTTGCGGATCTCAGCGAACTTCTTGGCCGCGAACGAAGCCGGCTGAATCACCGCGATCCACACCTTGGCCCGGTCCGCCACGTCGCGAACGAGCTGGCGCATGATCCCGTCGTGATGGCCGTGATTGTTCGACACGACGATCCGATAAAAGCCCATCTGCGCCAGCGATGTCACCACGTCGGTCAACGCCGCCAGCAAAACCTCGGGCCGCACCGAAATCGTGCCCGGCCAAGCCTTCATGATCTCCATCGAATACCCAGCCCACCAGGTCGGCATCACCAGCATCGGCGGATCGCCGGCTTCCTTCTCCCACCGCTGGGCGATCGTCCGCGAGGTGTCCTCCGCGATCATCGCGTCGGCTCCGGTCGCCATGTGCTCGCCGTGCTCCTCGACCGTGCCCACCGGCAGCAGCACCACCGCGCCGCGGGCGATGTAACCCTTCAATTCAACCCAGCTCTTGTCCTGAAAGTAGAAGCTCATCGGTTCACCTTTTCCTTATCAGTTGGTCGTTTATATGCCGTTTCGCCGGACAATCTGGCCCTGGACGATGGTCATCCGGACCTGCTCCCGATCATCGAGGACAACCAGATCGGCGTCAAGGCCTTCGCGGATGCGGCCGATCCGATCGCCCATTCCCAGCGTGTCCGCGATCGTGCGGCTGGCCATCGCGCAGCCTTCGGCCAAGTCGCATCCCAGCACCCACCGGCTCCGCCGGACCCCCTCGTCCATCGTCAACGCCGAACCGGACAGCCAGCCGTGCTCGGCGTCGCGCACCGCGTCATTCGGCCGGATTTCCACCGCCGGCCAACCGGGAATCTCGTACCGACCCGGAGGCAGCCCCGCCCCCACGTTGCAGTCAGTGATGATCGCCAACCGCTCCGCCCGCTTGGCCTTGTACGTGATCCGGGCCTTGATCGGCACCACGTGAATGCCATCACAGATCAACTCGCAGGTCACCCGATCATCCGCCACCAACGCATCATATCCACAAACCGGCCAGACGCCGGGCTCGATAATCTCCGGTAGCTTATCTATTACATTATAAACGTGAGTGCATATCCGCGCCCCCGCGTCGACGGCCGCCTTCATCTGCTCCGGCGTGGCCTTGGTATGGCCCAGCGCCACCACCACCCCCGACGAAACCAGCAGCTCGATAAGTCCGGTAATCTCGGGCAGTTCCGGCGATACCATCATCACCTTGACGTCCTCGCCGCCCGCCGCCAGCAGTTCCCGGCAGTAGCCGAGATCCGGTGGCGAAATCCACTCCGGCTCGATCGCTCCGGGCAAACCCACGAATGGGCCCTCGAGATAAAAACCCAGACACCGGGCCCCGCCGGTCATCCGCTGTTTCTCCAAACGCTTTTGTCCCAAAAGCTTAAGGAACTTGCGACGCTCGGCCACCAACCCCGCGAAGAATCCGGTCACCCCGAACTCTGCCTCGTAACGCCCCAGGTCGGCCAGCTCCGAGCCCACACAGGTCTTGTCCTTGAGGCCATGAAAATGCAGATCGAGAAACCCGGGCGCGACCCTGGCCCCCGCCAGATCGATCCGCTCGCCGCTGGCCCCATCCGCCACGCCGGGACCGGCCTTGCGAATGACAGAGCCTTCGATAACGAGGTCGCCGGGCACGAACCCCTCGTCGGTAAGTATTTGACAATTACTAAATTTTAATGAAGCCATCGATGTCTCCGTCACTGCGACGCCCTTCGGGCCGTCGAGTCATAATGACGAATTCTGCCAACAGGTTTTCAACAAGGCTTCTCCCGCCCTGTCGGAAGGTCATTCTTCCAGGTCGAGGGCCATCTGCTCAGCGGTTTTCGTGCGGTGGTTGCGCTGCCGCGTCGGCTGGGGAATCGTCTTCTCGAAGATATCGCCCTCTTCGAAGTCGTTGATGTCGGTGTGGCCGAGGGCGAGGGTCTCAGCGATGCGGGCCCGGGCCATCCGGGCGTAGTTCTCGGAAAGTTCCAGCCCCAGGTACCGTCGCCCAAGGATCGCCGCTGCGGTGGCCGTCGTCCCGGAGCCGGAAAACGGATCGAGCACCAGGTTGCCGGGGTCGCTCGAGGCCTTGACGATCCGGCCCAGGAGCTTGAGCGGCATCTGGCAGTTATGCCAGCCGACCCGCTCCTTGAACGTGCCGCACACCCGCGAGTACCGCCACACGTCGTCGGGCATCTTGCCCTTGGGGTTGGCCCGCGCGTCGGCGTAGATAAGCTGCCGCGCCGATGGCACGCGGACAGATAAGTCGTTGAAAATAAAGTTCTTGGGGTCGGCCACGAAGTAGAAGATATGGGTGTGGGCCCGGGCGAACTTCTGCTTGGTGGACTGCCCGAAGGTGTAGTGCCAGATGATCCAGTTTCTCAGGTGCAGATCGGCTTTGCGGGCGGCGATCCGGATCTCAGCCGCGAACTCATCCCCGATGGCGATATAGAACGACCCGTGATCGGCCAGGACGCCGCGGCACGCCGCGATCCACCGGTCGGTCCAGGCCACGTAGTCGTCATAATCCTTGTTGTCCCGATAGGTGTCGTACTCATAGCCGATGTTGAACGGCGGATCGGCGAACACCAGATCCACCTTCAGCCCCTCAGCCTTCGCCTGGGTCAGCAACTCAATACAATCGCCGCAGTGAATTTCATCGAGTTTGAGCATGTCGGAGCTACCGTCGCCTCTCCTACCGACCATGATAAGAAAGAAAGGCGAAAAGGCGAAGTCAAAATGCCGCCCGCGGAATACAAAGCCTGGAATCCCGTCATGGCCGGTGCTCCGTTCGCCGACGCCGCCCATTGATCGCCATCGACGCAAGGAGTAGACTGGGCGATACAGGTCCGATCTTGCCGCGGCGAGTGATATGCACCTTGAGGCGGCGGTCTTGCGGCGGGATAGCGGCGAAAGGAGGCTGGCGATGGCGGCGAAAGGTGCGCGTCGTTCGTTTGGCGCTCTGGTCCTGAGCCTGACGGCGTTCGCGGTCCTGATCGGCGGGTGCGGCGGGCCGGCCGATGATCCCAACGGCGGTTCGTACACGCTGACGGTGACGGTTTCGCCCGAAAACGGGGGGCAGGTAGCGGTTTCGCCGGAGCAGACGAGCTATGCCTCCGGTGCAACAGTTGCACTGACGGCGACCGCGGCGGAGGGCTACACGTTCGGCGGGTGGACGGGGGACGCGACGGGGTCCGACAACCCGCTGACGGTGACCGTCACGGGGAACATGGCCATCCAAGCCCAGTTCAGTACCGGTACTATCGAACCGAAGATCTCGGACGAGGCCAAGGTGCTGGGGAATGATCTGACGATTACGCAGGATGGGGAAGGCAACCTGGAGATATCAGGCGAGAAGCTTCCGGACCTTCGGCCGGGCAACGTGATTGTAAGTGCGCTTAACGGTGGGGTTTTGGCGCGGGTGCATTCGGTAAGCGAGCAGAACGGCGTGCTGATCGCGACGGTCTCGCCGGCGGCGCTGACCGAGATCATCGAGCAGGGCGAACTGGAGATTCAGCAGAGCTTTTCGCTGTCGGAGGCGAAGATCGAGTACCCAGCCGCGAAAGGCGCGGCGAAGGTCGCGTTCGAGGACGGGGCGTTGGTCCTTTCGGGGCTGGAGGTCGAGATCGAGGACGCGGCGACGGTGAAACTGACCGAGGGGCGGTTCGCGTTCGATCCGGATTTCGACTTCAAGCTGTCGGTGGAGGACTGGAAGGTTCAGCAGTTCCGCTGCGTGGCCTCGGGCCGGATGGAGATCGACGTGGACGCGGAGATCGAGGCGAAGGCGATCACCGACCTGCTGGAGAAGGAGGTGACACTGGCCGAGATGAAATTCCCCGAGCCGGCGGGGGTGATGATGATCGGCTGGGTGCCGGTGGTCTACGAGTTCTACGCGAAGCTCAAGCTGGGCGCGGCCGTCGAGCTGGGCTAATACCGGAACGGTCGAGGCGGGGTTCGACGCAGCGGCCGAGGTGCGGGTGGGAGCCGAGTACCTTCGCAGCCGCGAGGAGCGGTGGGACGGGATCGGCGAGTTGACCTTCGAGATCGATCCGCACCTGCCGGAGGTCTCAGCCCATCCGGTCAAGGCCCAGGTGTACGTCAAGCCCGAGTTCGGCATCAAGTTCTACAAGGTGGTCGGTCCGTCGATTTCGTACAAGGACTACTTCGAGCTGCTGGCGGACTATCGTTACGAGGAACTGGGCGTCGAGCTGGCGAAGGGGACGGCGGTCGATCTGAACTTCAACTTCGAGATCGTCGACCCGATCAAGTTCACGTATTCAACGACGGTGTACGATCAGCGGAGCGTGATGCTGGCGCGGCTGGCCTTCGCGGGCAATCCATCGGAGCTCGGGACGTGGACGTGTGATCCGACGGGATTGGGTCTGGGATTCTACTGGTGGGAAGATCCGGTGACGGTAACGGGCACAGCGGTCGATGGCTGCGAAGTCGCCGGCTATACGATCAAGCATCTGTGCCGCAACAAGACGGCGTCGAAGAAAGGGGCGGTGCTGACGGATGAACCGATCGACGCGTCGAAGCTGATCGTGGTCGGCTACGTGCCGGAGGGGATGGGCGATCACTGGAGCGGCGAGGGCAGCACCTCGGCTGAGCCGACGCTGACGATCACGACCGAGGTGTTCCCGCCGGAGGCGGGCCAGATCGTGCTGTACCCGACGATGGAGAAATACCCATACGGGATCAACGTGCTGGCTGAGGCGCGGGCGAACGAGAACTTCGCGTTTCATCACTGGGAGGAGGACGCCACGGGCGACGAGGTTACAGCCGAGGTGGCGGTGTATCAGAACCGCCATGTCCGCGCGGTGTTCGCATCGGTCGTGCCGCGAGAGCTCCAGGCACCGAGCGAGTACGGGACAATCCAGGCGGCGTTGGACGCAGCGACGTACAACGACCGGCTGATCCTCGGCGAAACGACGTTCAGCGGCGAGGGCAATCGCGAGTTGGATTTCCACGACCGCAACGTCTCGCTGGTGGGTTCGGGCATCGGCAAGACGGTCGTGGACCTTTCGGACCCCAACGGCGCGGAGTACAAGCTGGCGCGGATCGACGACATCGACGGGTTTGGAATCTCGGAGATGACGGTGTTGCACGCAGCCGGGCCGTCGGGACTGGCGGCGCTCGACTTGTACGACGTGGATGATTTCGTGCTGGAGAACTGCGCGTTTGAGGGATGCACGCTGCCGGCCTTCGGCACGTCGAACTGCACGGGTATCGAGATCGTCGGCTGTCGCTTCGCGGAGAACGGGGACGCGGAGTTCGGGGTGGTGCAGGTGCACGGCTGTTCGATCAGCGGCTGCGTGTTCGAGGACAACGGGTCGCTGGCGTTGCGGGCGTCCGGAATGGCGGAGTCGATGTGTTTGCTCGACGGCTGCGAGTTCTCCGGCAACGCGGGCGGCGAGAAGGCGGCGGCGATCGACGGCGACTGGTGCTGCATCACTGAGTGCGAGTTCGCCGGTAATTCGAGCAGCGTGGCGGTGGTCGACGTTGTGGACAGCGAGATTGCCTCAAGCACGTTCACCGACAACGCACCCGGCGCCGTTGAGGGCCGGGGCGTGATGACGATCAGCGACAGCACGTTCCTGCGGAACGAGGACACCAGTCGCGGCGGCGGCGCGATGGACCTGGCCGACGTCGAGGAGGCGACAATCAGCGGCTGTGAGTTTGAAGATAACGTCACCGACGCCTACGGCGGTGCGATCTACGGGCGGTCGATGGCGATCCTCGATTCGACGTTCACCGGCAACCACGCGGACCAGGGCGGCGGTGCGGTCTACTGCCAGGAGGACAGTTCGATCAGCGATTGCGTGTTTACGAACAACACCGCGGTGGAGAGCGGCGGCGCGATCGACGCGGCGGGCATATCCGTCGTGCGATGCCAGGTGACGGGCAATCGGGTGACGGGCGAGTGCGAGGATACCGTCTGGCGGCGCGGCGGCGGGGCGAGCCTGCTTGACGCGGTCGTGGTGCACTCGACGTTCGACGGGAACCAGATCGACGAAGGCGACGCGGGCGGACTGCGGGCGTCGAGGACGTGGATCTCCGATTGCACGATCACCAACAACAAGGTGCTGGCGGATGGCCGGCGCGGCGGCGGATTCCTGGCGGATATGGACTGCGTGGTGGTCGGGTGCACGATCTCCGGCAACGAGCTGGTCTGCGACGCCGTCGACAAGAACAACTCGGGCGGCGGCGGGGCGTGTATCGAGAGCGGCTCGATCCTGCGCGACTGCGTGGTCGAGAACAACGTGCTGACCAGCGGCCGGGGCGGGGGCGTGCTGGCCACGTTCGAGTGCGTGGTGGAGGATTGCCAGGTTAAGAGCAACCAGACCGACTACAATGGCGGCGGCGTCTGGGCCTACGACTCGGACGTCCTGAGTTCGGAGATTCTCGAGAACGCAGCGGGCAGCGAGGCCGGCGGCGTGTTCATCGAGGGCTCGTGGAGTTCAACCAGCGATCCGCGGCGGGCGATGCTGACCGACTGCGTGGTTCGCGACAATGATTCGGCGCGAGCGGGCGGCGTCTATGCCGAGTTCGCCGACCTTGAGGGCACGACGATCTCGGGCAACGAGGCGGAAGATTACTGCGGGGGGATCTACGGCGTGGCAACGGACATCGACAATTGCGCGATCAACCTGAACGTTTCGCCGAAGGGCGGCGGGGCATACCTGACCAGCCTGAACGAGATCGCCTCGACCATCGCCAACAGCGAGGTCGCCGGCAACCGCAGTTCGCGCGGCCTGCTGTGCGGAGGCGGGACGACGGCGACCAACTGCGATATCCACGACAACGAACCGGAGGACACGTCGGGTTGCCCGTGAGGCGGCGCTTGGCGCTGGGTTGCCTGCGCGAGTGATGGGCATTCGAACGGCGGATGGACTTGCGGCTTGGCCGCAGAACCACCCGCCCCACCGCGAATCGCGATGACACGCCATTGATGATCTGCTATCGCTGGAATTCGACGATGAAGACCGGTTCGCTCGGCTCGACGGTCAATACGCCGTCGCCGGCGATCGTGCCTTCGCGGACGGTCCGCAGGTGCCAGTCCTTGAGGGTGTAGCGGCATCCAGCCAGAACGGGGGCCTTGAGAGTAAAGCCCACGCGGGCGACCAGGACGGGCAGGCTCCCGAACTGTTCGCACATCGGAAAGCCCCACTCGACGTAGTCGTGCAGCCGGCCGAACTGGTTGCCGACGGGCCATTTCTCGAGGTTCACCTTCATGCCCGTATTGAACGCCCCGCTGGTCGCGGAGAGAACAAGTCTTTTGCTCTCGGCCAACGATTGGCCGTCGGCGGCGGCCAGGCCGAAGCAGACGAAGCGGTCCTCGCCGGGTTTGGTGTACGGCATGTCTTCAGGAACGTGGACGGTCAGGTTGTCGATTTCAATGCCGTCGCTGAAGGTCACCTTCTCGGGCAGGAACCCAGCGGCGGCTTTGGCCTTGGCCGCGTCGAGTTTCAGGATGCCGGCGTGCCAGTCGAGGCCCATCTGCGAGGTCGGCTGGATTTCCGGCGGGAGAAACTCCCGGCCATGGACGACCGGGCCTTCGACCGCGGCGACCGCGTCGAGCGTCGGATCGAACTTGAGTCGCAGGCCGTAGCGATAGACGGTGGGGGCGAACATGGGCGGAAGCTTGCCCCACTCGACCGACTCGATATCCCAGAGCGTCCGGGCTCCGACAGTCATGATGCTCGGCTTCTCGGCGGCCTCGAACGCGAAATTCTTGAACATCTCGCCGGCGGCCTGCAGCGATGAGACGAGCACTTCATCCCACTTGAACTGGAGACCCTGGCAGGAGTATCCGCTGTCCGGCCGGAGCATCTTGTTGAACGGTTCCTCAGCGGTCAGCAGGTCCGCTTCCGGGTGGCCGTAGTAGTGGAAATCGATCACGTCCCAGTCCTGGATCGAGGCGAGCATGACCAGCAGATACGGGTACTCGCAGCGGTACTTGTCGGGCATCAGGATCATGTTTTCGTATATGAAGGTGGGCTTATCGACGAGGCGGTTCTGCTCGACCCACGGATTGTCGTACGACAGCGACGGCGATTCCTTCAGCAGCGACTTGAACGGGTAGCGCGGCTGGGCCGGATCGAGGGTGATCTGCGAGACGTAGGTGCCGACGGCCAGGGCGTCGCCGTGGCCGCCTACGTAGATGGCCTGCGGTGAGAAGCTGTAGCCGGTGTCGTAGACGATGGGCACGACGGAGATGCCGATATCCGGTTTGCCCTCGGCCCGCATGGCGGCGTAGACCCGCTGCTTGTGGGCGAGCAGCAGGTTGGTGAGAAACTCGACCACATCGGCGCCGCGCTGGCGCGAGAAATCGCGGTAGTTGAGCTGCGCCTCGCGGAAAGCCTTGACGTTCAGGCCGAGGACTTCGGCCTGGGCATCGGTCGGGCAGAAGAGGGGTAGGAGTTTGACGGACGCGCCCTCGAGCGATTCGCCGGGCAGGACGCTGCCCAGCCACGCCTCGCGCAGCTTGGCGTCATCGCCGTAGCGGTCCTTGAGCCACGCGTTCCACTGCCCGTAGAGCTCGTCCTGGAAGAACTGCGGCATCGCCAGGTGATTGGCGCTGTTGAGGATGCGATAGAGCCACCACTGCTCGTTGGTGATTTCCCAGACGTAAAAGACCGGGTCGTCGGCCCAGCGGAGCCCGGTGTGCTGGTTGACGTGGTTCAGGAGTTTCTTGATATCGCTGATGTAGCCGGCCTCGGCCCGGGCGTCCCAGACGATCCAGTCCGGACGGGCGACCGGCTTCTCGCCCAGCGCCGCCAGCCAGGCCTCGCGGGTGGCTGGGTCGTCGACCAGGTCCACGTGGCTGGGGCGGATGAGGGCCGAATTCAGCATGTCGGCCCAGACCGAAACGCCGTGCTTGCGAAGCGACGCGAACAGGTAGTCGCGCCGGTCCGGATCGGAATTGTCGCCCCTGGCGTAACTCCAGTTGTCGACGTCGATATCCCACCAGAGCGTGCGAAAACCGTTGAACCCCAGTTCGGCGAACCGCTGGACCTCCGCGTCGATCTCGGCGTAGGTGGCCGCTGAGAGGTTGCCCTGCGAGCCCCAGATCCGGACGCGCTGCCCGCCGCGCGAGAGGTGCCCGTCCTTGATGGTGAAATACTGGTCGGGCGAGGGCAGCTCAGCGGCCTGCGCGAGAGCGGCGGCGAGGACGGTCATCAGAACGATGCGCGCGAGAGGAAGGAACTTGGAAACGCATTTCATCGGTTTGCCTCCAGTGGCTATGTTGATTTCGCTATCGACTGACGGATCATGTTTCAGGGATCGTTTGCCGCCCTTGCGGAGGGCTGTCACTAGTCCGGGTTCAGCTCCGGGTACGGCGACCCCGGCGACGAGAACCACACGTCCATGCCCGGATAGTAGCTTGGGAAGGAGGCCTCGTAGGCCTGGGCGTGGCCGTCGGCCAGCAGGAAGACGATCCGGCCTCCGAGCACCTCGGTCTCGGTGACGCGCATGTTCCGGGCGTGCCGGCGCCAGGAGAACCCCAAACCGTAGCTCGGGTGATAGCCGGACCACCAGAAGGCGCTCGCCCCGAACGCCGACCAGTACGTGTCGATCGGTCCGCCGACCACCGTCTGATCGCCGACGAGAACGACGTCGCAGGGGCTGCGCTGGTAGGAATCGAGCTTGCGGGGTTTCGACGATCCGCTGGGCGCGCCGGAGGCGTAGCGGTTGATGCTGTACGTGCAATGGTCGAGGCCCATGTTCTTCTCCGCCGGGCAATACAGGACGTGCGCCCGACCGGGCTCGTAACCCAGGTGGCCGTCGGATTTTAGGAGCTGGTACCACAGCGGCCCGGCGTTGGCCAGTTCGCCCGCGTCGGCGTGGGGTCCGGCCCCGTAAGGCACCATCCAGCCGGAGTTGTCCGAGACGTAGCGGACCACCGCGAATCCGATCTGACGCTGATTGCTCAGGCACCCGGCGACCTGCGCCGCTTCGCGGGCCGCCGACAGGGCCGGCAGCAAAATCGCCACCAGCACCGCGATGATCGCCACCACGACCAGCAACTCGATCAACGTAAAACAATGTCGTTTCATGGTTTCTTGCCTTCTTCAGCCGACATGCCGTCCACCCGGCCGTCGCCGCGCCACGACCGCGGCTCCTCCACCAGCTTGCCGCGGTACCGGTGTGTCGGGACGTCCTGCCCGGAATTCGCGATCCGCCGCAGCAGCATCTCGACCGCGAGCTTGCCCATCTCGAGACGATCGAAGTGGACGCAGGGTATCGCCACCGGAGCGACCCAGACCGTCGGATCCATATCGCACGCGACGATCGTCATGTCCCGCGGCGCCTTCAGCCCCAGTTGATAGCACGCGAACAGGGTCCGCACCGCTTCGAACATCGCATGGGTCACGATCGCCGTCACCCCGTATTTCTCGCGAAACAGCTTCGTCCGGCCCAGGTACTCGTCGTCCCTGCCGTACAGCCATTTGAGGGGCTCGTCCCACAGCGGGATCGGCGGCAGGCTCGCCCGCGTCATCGCCTGAACGTACCCCTTCATCCGATCCGCCTGGCAACTGTGGCGGAGCCGATGATAGCACGGAATGTACGCGATGTTCCGGTGCCCCGCATCGATCAGGTACTGCGTGGCCGTCTCGCCGCCGGCCACGTCGTCCGGCATGATCGTATTGCACGGCCGCGAGCCCGAAAGGTTCACGTAGACGTACGGCAATCCCAGCTTCGCCACCACCGCATCGACGTCGCCCGAAATCTGCGCCACGTCCAAAATCAGCCCGTCCACCGACACCGTACTGAGCAGCGGAAGACGCTCGATCTCCTCCGCCCGCGACGACCACGAGACCGCCCCCATTGCCAGCTTCAGCCCGTTCTCCGTGAGCGCCTGCGAGATCCCCTCCATCAACCTCGCCCCATAGTACGAATTCGTGTGCTCCCGCTCGAAGATCAGCCCGATCGTCTCGTGCCGCTGACGCGCCAGCATCCTCGCCGCTGACAGCGGCTTGTACCCCGTCGCCCGAATCGCCTTGAGCACCCGCGCCCGGGTCCGCGGAGCTACGTTGCTCGCGTTGTTCAGCACCCGCGAGACCGTCGCCGGGGCCACCCCCGCCAGACGGGCGACATCCACGTACGTCAGCCTGTCCTTGTTCAACTTGACTACCGGCACGGGTATTCCCTGAAACCAAGTAATGAATTCGAATTCATAGAAGCCATTGTAACCGCCGCTTTCAATTGTGTCAATGGCAAGCTAAGACCAATAACTCCAATGCGTTACATTCAAGTCCATGTGGTGGGCAGATGGTGTGAGGGCAAATTCATCGGGCGGATTCTCCGGTCTGCCAGACCGCCGCGGTGACGGCCAGGAGCACGACCGTCGGTTCGCTGTGGTCGCGGACCTTCAGGCGGATCGACTCGATCGGTTCGTCCTGCCGCGGATTGTCCCAGTACCAGATGCGGATGAAGCGATACGGGGTGCCTTCCGAGAGCGACTGACTGGCGCGGACCGTGACGGTGCGGCTGTCTTCGCCTTCGACGTGGTCGAGCCACCAGTCCCAGATGTTCGCGCCCAGCACAATCGGAGCGTTAACCGTCGCGCCGTCGGCGTAGGTGATCTCATACGCTCCGGCTTCGATGCCGGAGACCTGGGCGTAGTTGGCGGCGTGGGCGAAGAACAGGCCGCGCACCTTGCGGCCGACGGCGATCGGCGGCGACTCCAGCGGGCCGGCGGCCATCGTCCGCCCGCGCATGGTCACGACCGCCTTGCCGTCGTTGGCGGCTGGATCGACGATCCGGAACGGCACGCCGAGCCACTCGATGCCTCCGGGCGCCAGGTCGCGCAGGTCGTTGAACGGCCCCTCATCGGTCCAGCCGCCCTCGCCGTCGCCGGCCTTCTCGTCGGCCAGCGCCATGTTCGCCGCCGCGGAAACATCCAGCGGGATCAACCGGTCCGGACCGAGTTCCGAGGCGATCGAGAAATCGGGCATCGGCTTGGGCCCCTTGGCCCCCGACTCGCTGGGCTCCGCGGCCTGCACCGGCGGCTTGACCAGCTCGATTTCGGCGGCCTCCAGCAGCGCAGCCAAGCTCTCCGCCTTGCCGTCGTGACGCAGGTAGACCGGCGTCGAAGCGATCCGCACCGCGCCGTCATGGGCGATGTCGTTGCCCATCAAATCGACCGCCCGGCCCTGGTACGGCACCTTCGCCTCGGCTTCGTCGACGGCGAACGCGACCGCCACCGATCCGCCGTCGTTGCGATCGAAAAGGTACACGTGCAGGCCGTCGACCGGCGTAAGCTCCTTAAAGAATGTTCCACCATCGAGCTGCCAGACCAGAATGCACGTGGCGAAGGTCGAGGTCCGTGGTGCGTTGGTGATCTCAAGCGTGCTATAGAACTCGTAGGCGTTCTGCGGTCCGATGGTGGTGTGGAAATAGTAGAACCAGTGCCCCACGCCCTCCGCCATCAGCGAGACGTACGACTGGACGATCCGCTCCGCCGACTGGAGAAAGTTCATCGGCGGCCGGCGGCTTTCCGGCGGCAGCGCCTCGAAGTCCAGCCCGCGCAGGAACGTGCCCGCGCTCATCCCGCCTTCCGAGAAGACCAGCGGAATCTCGCGGTCGGTGAACTTGGCCAACGTGCTGCGCATCTGCCGCGCCGCCTGAACGGCGGTGTCCCATGAATCGCGCGCGCCGAAGTACTGATGATACGAAATCCCGTCGAGATGATCGAGCGCGCCGGCCTTCAACACAGCCCGCGCCCACACGCTCGTGTCGATGTTGGCGTAGACCTTGACCTCCGGATCGACCGATTTGGCCGCTTCGGCGCTGACCCGGCAGAGCGTCACGTAGTCCTCAACCGACCCTTCGAAAAAGAACGAGCACCACGGCTCATTCCACACCTCCCAGTTCTTGATCCGGTCGTAGCGCCTGACGCTCTCGCGAACGTAGTTGGCGTACGCCTCCAGGTCGGTGGGCATCCAGCCGCGCGGATAGCCGTCGACCGCAATCGGTTCGGGATGCCGCCCGTCCTTGAGCCTCACCGCCCAGTGCGGCGCAGCGAACCACTCGCCCCAATGGTCGATGCCCAGCGCGTTGAGCTGATCGTAGTGGCTCTCCTTCTGCACCATCGTCCACTTGCCGCGCTCGTACTCCATGTTCCGCCACCAGGTGTACTGGTTCTGATCGTGGCAGCGGTTGGCCGAAAAGCCCAGCCGCTTGGCCAGCTCGGTTTCCTGGCGATTGGTCTGCTGGATGTGGCAGCCGAAAAATGAATGCTTCGGCGGATCGCCCGGCGGCACGCAGCCGAAGCTCGTGATGTCACGCCACTGCTCCGACCCCTCGATCACGACCCGCGCCTCGACCTTGAAGATGCCCGTCCGATCCGAGGCAAAGCGAACCGCAAACGCCTGGCGCCCGCCGGGCGCCAGCGCAAACTCGAACGTCTGCGGCTCGCCCTGAGGCTTTTCCCACAGGTCCAGAAGCGTCAGCACCAGCCGGCCGCGCTGCTCGCGGTCGGTGCGGTTGACGATCGGCGCCTCGAAGGCGAACGGCTCGCCGGGGCTGACCAGCACGTTGTCAAAGTCGCGATACACCAGCTCCGGATAGACCTGCCACCGCTTCTCCTGAGTCAACGGCGGCAGGGCGCGAAGCTCCTCCGCCACCGCCTGCGGCTCGCGACACAGACGGGCGATTTCCGCCAGATCGAGCACGCGATCCCAGATCGCCAGCTCATCGAAAACGCCCGGCGCCTCGCCGCCCAGAGAAAAGCCGTCCTCGGACGCCCCGTCAATGCGGTCGATCTCCGCCGAAGCGAGAAGCTTGCCGTTAATGTAAATCTTCTTGCGGGCCTTGCGCTGCGCGTCGCCCTGGAGATTGGCGGCGGGCCCCTCAGCCGGGTCCGAGTTCCTGTCCCACGTGATCGCCACGTGGGTCCACCGGTCTTTCGGCAACGCCGAAACCGGAACGTGGCACGACCAGTCCCACCGGTAATCGTACCCGGGCGGCGTGCTGCCGGTCATGAAGTAGACCACCTGGTGGGCCGCGATGGCCGCAAGCTGAAACCATTGCGTCGAAAAAATCGCCCGGTCGCGGTCGCCCAACTCGATCGCCGGCTTGATCCAGAAACTCAACGTCCCCTTCGCGCGGGTGAAGTTGCCGGCGCAGACGTATCGGGCGCCCGGCGGCGACTGGTTCTCGAACCCATGGCCGACCTTGCCCTCAGCGGCTGTGTACGCGCCCACCGCCTCGCGAGCCCCGGCGCAGTTGTCCGGCCCCAAACCCTCCTCGAAACCGGCATAAAAGGTCATGCCGTCGGTGATCGGTGCGGCGATCGCGGCGTGCGCAATGACACAGACTAGAACGAGCATCATTACAATCGTGCGGTTGCTGGGCATAAAGGCTCCTCGAGTTGATGCAGACCAATCCTGCAGCGTCAGATTCCGTATCCGGAATTCCACGTCTCGTGCTGCCAGAGGTTCCACTGATGATCCGGCCCTCCGTCCTGAGAGCACGGGGCGCTGCCGGCGTGGAAGTCGAAGAACAAAATGTTGAACGACGGGCCGTTGGCGCCCGGGTGCCGCTGCGCGGGCGCGGACAGCCATGAGCCATTGGACCCCAGGATCGCCTTCCACGTCTGATCGAGATGATAGCCGACTCCAGGATAACTCAGCGAACTGGAGTCGACCACGTACACCGTCTGCGAAGGCGGGGTCAGGATGCTGGTCAGTTGCCGCGAGGCGAACTGCGAGCAGTACGCCTGACCGTACCAGGCCTCCGGCAGGATCGGGGCCGGCGGGCACATCGCGTTCATCCCGTAACCGGCCGTGGCGAACGTCGGGTTCAGCGAGCCCATCTGCACCTCGGTCTCCGGACACGTGGTCACCTGACCCGCCGGATAGTCGGAGTGGCCGGGATCGCCGCCCATGTAGAAAAACCGCAGCCAGTCGTCCCACGTGTTGTCCCACGGGTAGTTGCCGGGCCAGGTCTCGTACCCGGGCCAGATCCGATCCATAGGCAGCCGGTTCTTGCCCAGCGGCAGCATCAGATCGCTGTGATCGAGGCTGTAGGCGGCCAGGGCGACGCCGATCTGGCGCAGGTTGCTCTGGCAGGAAATCGTCCGCGCGTGGCTTCTCGCCGCATTCAACGCCGGCAGCAGGATGGCCACCAGCACCGCGATAATCGCCACGACCACCAGCAGTTCGATCAACGTAAACGAGCGGTTCGCTTTCATGATTGGTCCTCGACACTCTCACGCACCGTCGCCACCGAATCGCCGGCGACGAACGTCCCGTCGTAGGTGATGCTGGGCACAGCCGCCCCGTTCTCCTCGATCCGCTGCAGAAGCATCTTGACCGCCAGGCGGCCCATCTCGTACCGGTCGAGATGAAAACACGTGATCGGCACCGGCGTGATGTCCGGCTGAGGCGCGTGGTCGCAGGCGATCAGGCTGACGTCCTCGGGCACCTTCAGGCCCAGTTGAAAACAGGAGTACAGCATTCGAATCGCTTCGACGTACGAGTAGCAGACCACGGCTGTGCAGCGGTGCTCGCGGTGAAAGACCCTCATCCGGACGATATAGTCGTCCTCCTCGCCGTCGCCGCCGACCTTGCGGGTCAGAGGCTTGTCCCACATCGGAATCGGCGGCAGGCCCGCCCGCTGCATCGCACCGGCGTAGCCGTTCATCCGATCCGCCTGGCTGCTGTGGGTCACGTTGATCGGACAGGGAATGTAGGCGATCCGCCGATGGCCCCGCTCGATCAGGTACGTCGTCGCCTGGACGGCCACCGGCTCGTCGTTGGGACTGATCCGGTTGTACGGCCGCGAACCCGACGGATTAATCAGGACATAAGGAATCCGCAGCCGCCCCGCCATCGCATCCACGTCCCCCTCGATCTGCGCGATATCGAGCACCAGCCCATCGACCGATGCCGTCCGGATCATCGGAAGCTCCTCGACCTGCTCCACCCGGCTCTTCCACTGCACCATGCCCGTGGCCAGCCGCAGCCCGTTCTCCGTCAGGGCCCCGCAAATCCCCTCCATCAACTGGGCCCCGTAGAGCGTCGTCACGTGCTCCCGCTCAAAGACCAACCCGACCGTCTCGTGCCGCTGACGGGCCAGCATCCGCGCCGCCGCCGACGGCCGGTAGTTCAGCATGTCCGCCGCCCGCATGACCTTCTCGCGAACCTGAGGCGTGACGTTCGCCGCCCCGTTCAAAACCCGTGAGACGCTGCCGATCGTCACCCCGGCAAGCTGGGCGACGTCCATGCAGGTGACCCGTTTTCGCGACCGCGGCGTTCCCGCTTTCATCGATAGGTTCATTCCTCAATAAAGCGCTTTAACAGGCTCCATCGTAACCGCTTGCCCCGATGCTGTCAAGCCCCTGTCCGATCGCTCCTCCAATATGACACAAGAAGCTGGAAAATAAGTGGTTAAGACAATGTGCGTCCTGGCGGCGGAGCCTCCGCACGGCCCGTCGGGCCTGGAAATCCACCCGCTCATCCCGCGGTGAAAGGTTTCATCCAGGGTCGCCCGCCCCTTCGGGGCCGCCCTTTTTCAATTGATCTTTGGATGGCCATAGGGTTGACTGGGGAAAACACAACACAAGGAGCAGGCCATGGCAGCGCGAAAAAAAGCGGATGCCGGTAAACACATGTGTCACGGACGGTTCGAGAAAGAACCAGCCGAACGCACCCAGGCCTTCGTCGAATCCCTGAGTTTCGACCGGCGACTCTACAAACACGACATCACCGGCAGCATTGCCCACGCCCGCATGCTCGAGGCGGTGGGGCTGATCAAGCCGGCCGAACGCAAAGCCATCGAAAAGGGCCTGCGGGCCATCGCCGAGCGGATCGACCGCGGCGAATTCGAGTTCGCCACCGCCGATGAGGACATCCACATGGCCGTCGAGGCGGCCCTCATCCGCGAGATCGGCGAGCCGGGTAAAAAACTCCACACCGCCCGCTCGCGCAACGATCAGGTGGCCCTCGACCTGCGGCTGTACCTGCGGGACGCGATCGACCTGCACCTGGCCCCGGCGATCCGCAGCCTCCAGTCGGCGTTCCTGGCCCTGGCCCGGAAGCAGGGCGAACTGGTGATGCCCGGCTTCACCCACCTTCAGCACGCTCAGCCGGTGGTGGCTGGGGCGGTCCTGCTGACCTACGTCGAGCAACTGGAACGCGACCGCCTCCGCCTGCTGGACTGCCGCCGCCGGATCGACTGCTGCCCGCTCGGCGCGGCGGCCCTGGCCGGCACGACCCTCCCGATCGACCGCAACCACGTGGCCGGCGAACTGGGCTTCGGCGAGCTGTGCCGCAACTCGATCGACGCGGTCAGCGACCGCGACTTCGCCGCCGAGTTCGTCTTCGACCTGGCGCTGATCGCCGTCCACCTGTCGCGCTGGGCCGAGGAATGGGTCCTCTGGTCGGCCCCGGAATTCGGCTTCGTCGTCGTCGGCGAACAGTATTGCACCGGTTCCAGCATCATGCCTCAGAAGCGCAACCCCGACGTGCTCGAGCTGATCCGGGGCAAGAGCGGCCTGGTCTGCGGCCAGCTCACCGGGCTGATGACCATGCTCAAGGGCCTTCCGCTGGCCTACAACCGCGACCTGCAGGACGACAAACGGGCCGTCTTCGACGCCTACGACAGCGTTTTGGCGTCGCTCGAGATTGCCGCCGATCTGGTCGCCTCGACCAGCCTCGACGGCGAGGCAATGGCCCGCCGCCTGGATGAGGGATTCCTCGAGGCCACCGCCCTCGCCGAATACCTGGTGGCCAAAGGCACGCCCTTCCGCCAGTCGCACCAGATCGTCGGCCGGATCGTCGCCTCCGCCGAAAAACAGGGCCGGAAATTGCGGGATTTATCGCTGGACGAGTTGAAGGCCTTCTCGGAGAATATGGCCTCGGACGTCCACCGGATACTGGATTCGCGGCACGTGGTCGCCGCCTATCGCAGCGCCGGGTCGGCGGGCGTGACCGAGCTGCAAAAGCAGATCAACCACTGGAAAAAAGTTCTTAACGCAAGGAATTGAAACGATGGCTGATAAGCTCCAACTGGGTCTGATTGTCGGGCTGCACGATGACATGGTCACCGAGTTCCGCAAGATCGAGGATCTGGGCATTCCCACCTGCCAGGTCACCGGAACCGTCGAAAGCTACGTGAACTTCGGCAAGCTCGACGCGATCGCCACCGCGATGGCCAAGACAAAGGTCGACGTCAGCGCGATCTTCATGGCCTACGACGGCCAGACCTACAACACCGAGACGGGCCCCTCGACCGACGGCTTGATCCCCGAAGAGCACCGCGCCCGACGCACCGAAATGACCCTCAAAGCCGCCGACCTGATCAAGGACCTCGGCGTGGCCACCGTGGTCTCGCACGTGGGGTTCATTCCCGACGACGAGACCGACGAACTGTACACCGGCTTCCTCGAATCGATGAAGACGGTCGCCAAGCACCTGGACGCCAACGACCAGGTCTACCTCTTCGAAACCGGCCAGGAACTGCCCTCGACCCTCAAGCGAACCATCGACCACGTCGGCACGGGCAACCTGTTCGTCAACCTCGACCCGGCCAACCTGATCCTCTACGGCAAAGCCAATCCGCTCGACGCCGTGGCCATCCTCGGACCGTGGGTCCGCGGTATGCACGCCAAGGACGGCATCTGGCCCAACCGTGACGAGACGCTGGGCCACGAGACCCGCCTCGGCGACGGCAAGGTCAACTTCCCGCTGCTGCTGCGGCGCCTCAAAGCCTGCGGCTTCCAGGGCCCGGTGACCATCGAACGCGAGATCAGCGGCCCCCAGCAGATCGAGGACATCAAGTACGCCATGCGGTTCCTCGACCCCATGCTCTAGACAAAAGCGGCAACGTGGCTTTTTCATCGAGATACGGCAGAGCCTTAGCCATCATTCGGAGATAGGTACGTGGCCAAAGTCACCTTCATCGGAGCGGGCAGCCTCGGCTTCGCCCGGCGGCTCATCATCGACGTGCTCAACTGCCCCGCCATGCGGGATACGCACTTTTGCCTGATGGACGTCGATCCCAAACGCCTCGACTACACCCGCCGGATCGGCGAGCGGATCATCCGCGAGCAGAAGATGCCGGCCAAGGTGACCGCGACCACCGATCGCCGCGAAGCCTTGCGCGACGCCGACTTCGTGGTCATCATGCTCCTGGCCCACGGGGTCGAACCCATCGAAGCTGAATACCGCATCCCGCTCAAACACGGGATCGACCAGTGCGTCGGCGACACCCTCGGTCCGGGCGGCGTGTTTCGATTCCTGCGGACCGCGCCGATGATCCTGGACGTCTGCCGCGACGTGATGGACGTGGCCAAACCCAACTGCTGGGTGCTCAACTACACCAACCCGATGTCCATGCTCACCTGGGCCGCCTACCGCGGATGCCCCGGAATCAAGTTCGTCGGCCTCTGCCACAGCGTCCAGGGCACCACTGAAATGCTCGCCAAGGCCATCGACGTGCCCTACGAGGACGTCCGCTACTGGGTTGGCGGCATCAACCACCAGGCCTGGGTCCTCCAGTTCCGCCACAAGGACGGGACCGACCTCTACCCGCGACTCAAGGAAGCCCTGCCCAAATCGCCCAGGAACAAGCCCGGCATCGCCGACGGCGAAATGGTCCGGATCATGATGATGCAGCACCTGGGCTACTTCGTCACCGAGTCCAGCGGCCACAACAGCGAGTACAACCCCTGGTTCCGCAAACGCAGCGACCTGATCGAAAAATACACCGGCCCCGACTTCGCCGGCGAGTCCGGGTTCATCGCCCGGGCCTACGGCAAGGACCGCGAAGGCTGGGAAAAAGGCCTCGAGGATCAGGTCAACCAGGCCGATCCAATCGACTTTGTCCGCAGCCACGAGTACGGCTCGGGCATCATCAACGCGATCTGGACCGATGCGCCCTTCCGGATCTACGGCAACGTCCGCAACGACGGACTGATCACCAGCCTCCCCGAAGGCTGCTGCGTCGAAGTGCCATGCCTGGTCGACGGACACGGCGTCAACCCGTGCTTCGTCGGCGAGCTGCCTCCGCAGTGTGCAGCCCTCAACCGCATGAACGTCAGCGAACACGAACTGGCCGTCGCCGCCTTCTTCGAACACTCCCGAGAGCGCCTCTACCAGTCGCTCTACTACGACCCGCTGACCGCAGCCAAGCTCTCGCTGCCCGAGATCCGGGCGATGGCCGACGAGATGATCGCGGTCGAAACCCAGCACGGCTGGTTGCCGCCGCTGCGCTAAAACACGGTCCGGACGCACGCGGGATAGACGCGGCGCAACGTTTCAGGGGCTTTTGCATATGAGCAGCCAGGCCAGACCGGGCGAGGCCCGGTGGTTCTATCTCGTCCTAACCGCGGCGTGGGTCGTGCTGCTGGTCTACGGCAGTTGGTGGCCCTTCGAATTCCACCACCTCCAAGCCGGAACGGCGTGGGAACGATTCCTCCAGAAAATGGACCCGGTGGATCAGCGATTCTCCAAAAACGACCTGCTGGCCAACACCCTGCTGGGCATGCCGCTCTCGTTTCTGGCCCTCGGCGCCCTGGGCCGGCGATTGTCGCTGGACCGCGTGGTGCTGGTGATCTGCGGGGCCTGGACAACCAGCTTCCTCGTCGAGTTCGTCCAGGTCTATCTGCCGATCCGGTCGTCGTCGCCAGCCGACATCCTCGCCCAGTGGGCCGGCACGCTGCTGGGCTTGGGAATGTGGTTCGCCGTCGGTCCGATCCTGACCCACAGCGCCGGATCGTTCCTGCGGAAGCGGTTCCTGCCCGGTCTGCGGGCCAGGGTGCTCGTGGCCTACGCGGCCACCCTCTTCGTCTACTGGCTCCATCCCTTCCTGCTCACGCTGCACCCAGCCTCCCTCTACCACAAGTACCGCGACGGCCAAATCGTGCTGCTCCCCTTCTCGGAAACCGGTGGCCTGCCGTTTCCCGAGGACGTCCTGACCGTGGCCCTGATGCTCCCGCTGGGATTCCTGCTCTTCTCCATCAGCCGCTCGCGATGGCCCGCCCTCTGGGCCACCCTCTGGTCGCTGGCGTTCGCCCTCTTCATCGAGTGCTGCCAGGTCCTCAGCGAAATGCACACCGCCAGCGCCACCCACATCGTCCTGGCCTGGGCGGGCGGCACGCTCGGAGTGCTGTCCGGCTCGCTCGCCGACCTGCTGTTCGGCTCGCACGACCCTCTGGTATAAACACCCCCCCACCGATCAACCCCAATGGGGCGCAAGCATGTAGCCAGAGAGCGCAACCCCCTGCTTATCAACCACCCGCCGGCGCCGATCAGCCCCAAAGGGGCGCAAGCCTGTAGCCAGGGGCGCAAGCCCCTGGTATCAAATGCCCCCCGCGCCCCTCAGCCCCGAAGGGGCGACAGAAAGACTACCTCATGTCGCATTGGCCGCCTGTCCCCTGCGCGATGCGAGAGATTGCACTCTCAAAACCGCATGCCGCTTCGCGGCGAAGAAAAAGGGCAAAGGCCTACCTGCGCACGTCCCTTCGCCTCAGGAACATCCCAACCGCGCCCAAGACGAGGATCGCCAGGCAACCTGGCTCAGGGACCTCGGAGACGCGGAACCCGAGGCCGCCGACCTCGGAGCCCGGGCTACTGATGCCGCGAGTCGATGCGCGCAGCATGACCTCGTACTCATCGAACGAACCACCCCGGAAGCCGGGATACGAAGTGGAGATGATCGCCTCGTTCCATTCCGAGACGTTGCCGCCCTGGTCGAACGTCCCGTAGGGGCTGTCGGAATTCTCGTGGCCCCCCACCTCCGTGAGGTAGTAGGGGCTGCCGATCGTGTATCCGCTGTCCTCGAACGTGGCGTTGTTGCCGGGGTCGCTCGGGTCCCCCAGGACATTGCTGGGCACGCTGTTGCTGCTCGTTGGGTACAGGAAGTACCCGGCGCTGGTTCCGCCGCCCTTGTAGTACGCCGCCTTGTACCACTCGTCCTCGCTGGTGACCGCCCAGATCCAGTCTGTCTCCCGGGTGATGCTGGTGCTGGTCGGGCTGGTCACACCATTGAGGAAGTAGGCCCCGTCCTCGGTGGTGGCAAGACCCTGCGCCCCAGTCGGCTGGCCATTGTGGAGCCAGTTGGCAAACCGGCAGGCGTCCCAAAAGCTCACGTAGTTCACCGGGCGGTTCGCCCAGTCGCCGGCCACGCGGTACTGGTACGGGTCGCCGCTCGTACCGCTGCCAGCGTACCGCTCGATCTTGCAGCCGTACACGTAGGACCACATGCCCGGGTTGTACAGCCCGTGCGTGTCCACGCCCGCCACGGCATTGAGGAGGGCGCAGTACTGCCCCGCCGTCACCTCGTAAGTGCCGATGTTGTACTGGTAGGCGACCGCCCCGTAGCCCGTACTATCCGGCCCGTTGCCCATATCGCTTACCGGAACGGTGTCGATCGTCACCGCCGATCCGGCCGTACCAAGAATCAACACCGCACCCACCGCCACCGTCAGCATCGTTTTCATCACCCGTACCTCCTGTAGATAGGTTCCCCAAGACCCCGCCGCAGGCTACGCCGCCCGCTGCGCAACACAAAACGCGGAGAAAAACTCTCTCTCTAGGTGATTCAACAGCCGCGAGTATACCGCCTTCCCCATCACCTGTCAAGCGGCGGCCATTGTGCCTCAATGACGCCCTCTGGCGGGTCGCCTGGGCTTAAAGGACGGCCGGACGCTCCAGCAGCGATCTGATAATCGCCGGGACGCGGGTCCGGATCGGCGCAGGGACCGCGCGTAGGCCTCAAGATCGACATTCAGCAGGTGTGCGCTCGCCTCCGTCTCCACACGCTCGATCGCCTGCCTTAGGCGCTCGCGGTGGACCGCCGGCTCAGCCTACCGCCATCTCGTGACGCGGATTGACGACGACCTGACCGTCCTGGCGGAAACAGATCCCGCCGATCTGCTCGACCTCGCGACGCCGGCCGTCCACCGCCAACAGATCGATCAGCACCTGGTCCGGTTCGTCCACCACGGCCAGATCAATGTCCGGACACTTCAGGATCATCTCGCCCGCCCCGTCCGAATACGGGCCGAACGCGACAACCGTCACCTCCTGCAGCAGGCGTTTGACCAGCCAGGCGGTCCGATTGGCTGAGGCCAGGTTCCGCGCCTCGGACCAGACCGCGACAATGGACGGCCGACTCTCCACCACCGTGGCCGCCAGTTGCGACCAGACCGGATCGCTCGGCTCCGGTTCGCCACCACTCCCCGACGTCCCGGCGCACACGCCGCCCTCAAAAACCAGTGAGCGCCAATCCGTGTGCTCCGCAATCGTCTGACCCAGGCGGTCCAGATCGCACGGACACATCCGCAGCGAGTAGTGATCGGCCGATGACGAAAGCTGCGGCGGTTTGATCAACAGAACGTTCTTGTTCGCGTTCGCGGATCTGGTCATGACTCCCCTTTGCCAATCTCCCCAAGGTTCGTTTACTAATCGACTTATCGGCAATCGGGGACGCTTTCATCAAACCCGGGCGGAACCAATTCCATAGGCTCGGCCAACGGCGCGACGGGCGGCACACACCCGTCCGGGCTGTACAGTGTTCTATCGGTTAGTGCGCTGTACAGCGAATCGGGGCCCTAAGACAACTGGGCGATCAGGCGAGGCCCAAGCCACCGGGCGGCAGACACGGGCAGGCGCTTCCAGATCGCCACCGGCAGACGGTGCCGGGCGCTGTGCGGCTGCAGATCGGGCGGTGAAGCGCCGGGCGGCAGCAGGTAGTGCCAGTACAGCGGGCAGGCGTGGCCGCCCCACTGGCGCTTGAAGCGGTAGGTGCCCGAATCGACGGAACTGCGTCCGAAGTCGAAGACCGCCGCGCCGCGGCCGACGGCCTGTTCGAGCATCGTCCAGTACAGTAACATATTGGGGCACATGGCGTTATAGCGATGATCGGAGGCCGCCCAGGGCAGATGCACGATCCTGCCGTCGCTGAGGGTCAGTCCCGCCGCGACGGGCGTGGACGCATGATAGACCACGACCAGGTCAATTTCATCGGCGAAGCGCTCGGCGATGAGTCGGAAGAACCGCAGGGCATGGGGCGGGCTGCCCAGATCGCGCATGGTGCGGACATAGACCCGGTGGAAGTCGGCCAGAAGCTCGGCTTTGCCGGCTTGGACGGTCAGACCGCACCGTTGGGCCTTGCGGACCTGGTTGCGGACCTTGGCCGGCAGGCTTTCCCAGAGCTGATCGGCCCGATCGGGCAAGTCCAGCCGCAGGGCGGCCTTGTCGGTTCGCTGAGGGAGTTGCGGATCGAGCGGGGCGGTCTGGCGGAGTTCGGTCCATCGGCCCCCGAGGCGCTCGGCCAGTCGCCAGGCTTCGCGGCACAGGGCGTGGGCGGTTTGGGGATCGTCGGCCAGGACGCCGGCGGCGTCGAACCAGGGCAGGCTGGTCAGGTGCGAACCGAAGAGGCGGCTTTTCTGGGCGATCAGGGCCAGCAGTCCGACCAGTTGGCCGTTGCGGCGGGCGGTCAGGCAGAACGGCTTGTTGCTCGGGTACGCGCGGGCGATCAGGGCGGGCCAGCGCGGGTCGTGAAAGAGCGTGGCGTCCCGGCGGCGGGTCAGGTATTGGGACCAGCCGGGCGGCGGCGACGAATCGACGGTCACGTCGGGCCGGTCGGCCAGAAGACCGGCGACGGCGGCTTGCACCTGCTGCGCGCGGCGGCTCCAGTCGTCGTCGGCGACGCGGCTTCGCATCTTCGACGGCAGGTCGGACCGGTGGTCTTCGAGGGCGGCGCGGACCTGTTCGATGAGTTGGTCGGACCGGTCGTACAGGCGAACCACGTCCGCGGTCGCAACCAGGTCCGGCAGGTTCCGAGCGACGATCGGCTTACCGACGGCCAGGCACTCGCGGAACTTGAGGGGCGAGGCCTTTTCCGTCTGGCCGTCGCGGACGTAGGGCAGCAGAAGCACGTCCATCGCGCCGAGCCACGCGGGCAGTTCGGCGTAAGGTTTCGGGCCGATCAGGTGCACGTTTGGCATATCGTTCAGCACGTCGAGTCCGACCGTCGCCGGACCGATCAACACGATCTGGAGCGACGGCATGGCCTCGGCGAGGCGGCGGATCGCCTCAAAGTCGATCTTCTCATAGAGCAGCCCGAAATACGCGGCGCGGGGATGGGGGACGGCGGCCAGTTCCGGCGGTTCGTCGCCCGCTGCGGCGAAATGCTCGAAGTCCACCCCGTGCGGCAGGAGGCGCGTTCGCGGCGTGCGATGCGTCTCGGCCAGGGCTTCGCTGACGGCCAGGATCAGATCGGCCCGTCCGGTCAGGTGTCGATCGTCGCGACGGACCTTTTCGCGATCGGCGCCGGGCCAGAAGGCGTAGTCGTCGGTGACGTAGTAGACCAGGGCCCGCTCGTCGAGCCGGCGGATGAAATCGGCGGCGTTGGGCACGGAGGTCCAGAGCACCGGCTGATGGAAGCGGAGCCGGTCCAGGGTCCGCCGAAGCGTCCGCGCGGCCAGCGCGACGTTCAGACGCGCCGCGATGCCGCGCCCGGTCAACGGCAGCATGGGCAGATCGAGCACCCAGAATCGTTCGTCCACCTGCCGCAGCGGTCTTCGCCAGTCGCGGAGCTTGCGGAGTCCGCGGCGGAGCGTGAAGAGATCGGGACGCGCGGGGCGGATGCCGACCGTATTGACCCACAGCACGCAATGGTCGCGGGCCAGGTGCTTGAAGAGGTGCTGGCAACTGGAGGGATGGCGGCCCCAATCGTCGCTGAAGACCAGAAAATCGCAAGCGGCCTCACGCGTCACGGGTCGCGGGCTCCCGATCGCGGCGGTCGCCGACTTCCCGCGCGGGATTGCCGGCGACGATCTTGTACGGCTCGACGGGATGGGTGACGACGCTGGCGGCGGCGACCACGGCGTGATCGCCGACGTCGGCCAGGACGATCGCGCCCGAACCGATCCAGCAGTCGCAGCCGATGCGGACCGCCCGGTACTCGCCCGCCTGCTCGCGGATCGGCACATCCAGCCGCTCGATGCCGTGCTGGGCTGCGCCGCTGGGAATGCAGACGTGATCGCCGATGAGGGTATCGTCGCCGATGCGGACGTCGCCGAAGACGCCGTAGGCCCCGAGGTAGACGCGATCGCCCACCTCAGCTGAGGCCTTGGAGAAGATCGTGCCGAACGAAACCACCGCGTCGCGGCCGACGCGGGCCAGGCCGTAGCCCAGCACGGCCCGCCGCAGGTATTCGCCGAACACGCCCGGTGCGCGGGCTACCCGCTGGGACAGTCCAGCCGCTGCGCGATCGCGGCCAAGAACGAGAACGGCCAGCGCGAAGCACGGGCGCATCAGCAGGGCCAGCGGCCAGACGGACACAACGAGGATAATTTTGGCGAACGTCTTCATGATGATTCCAGAACGCGGCGATAGAGGTCGAGCATG
>ERZ747221.721-NODE-721-length-37508-cov-3.852529_pt1 | contig 37508 bp, 26 predicted proteins | sample MGYA00374949_ERZ747221 | MGnify/ENA primary metagenome ERZ747221 (study PRJEB28779, sample SAMN05720172) | bioreactor metagenome | isolation source: Anaerobic biogas reactor | place: USA:Washington, USA | collected 2015-08-08 ... | reverse complement strand
AGCAGGCGGCCGTCTAACATTGTCTCGTGGATGGCGCAGGCCCCTTGCGCCTGCGTCATGGCGGTGGCAAAGGGCGCCTGCAGATCGGTGGGAAAGCCGGGGTACGGGTAGGTCTGTACGTCCACCCCCGTCAGCGGGCGCGTGACGCGCACGCGGTAGCGCTCTCGGGTCGCCTCCACCTCGGCGCCGGCGTCGCGCATTTTGCTGGTGAGCGCGCCAAGGTACGGCGTCACAGCCCCATCCAGGGTGACATCGCCACCGGTGATCAGGGCGCCCAGCGCAAAGGTGCCGGCCTCCATGCGATCGGGCATCACGCGGTAGGCGGCGCCGTGGAGCCGATGTGTGCCCTCGACCTGGATCACGCTGGTGCCCGCCCCCGAAATGCGCGCCCCCATGGCGCACAAAAAACTCGCCAGGTCCGCCACCTCAGGCTCCACCGAGGCGTTCTCGATGATGGTGGTCCCCTCGGCCAGGCACGCCGCCATGAGGAGGTTCTCGGTGCCGGTGTGGCTGGGGTAGTCGAGGATCAGGCGCTGCGCCTTGAGGCGTGGCGCCTTGATGGTGTACCCCTCCTCGCCGCTGGCGATGACGCCGCCCATGGACTGGAAGCCCGCCAGATCGACGCTCACCGGCCGGTTGCCGATGGCGCATCCCCCGGGGTGGGGCGCTTCGGCCTGGCCGAACCGCGCCAACAGCGGGCCGGCGACAAGAAAACTGGCCCGCATCTTTTGGGCCAGTTCCTTCGAGATGTACGACTTGCTGATACGGGTGGCCTTGATGCGGAGGCAGTTCGGCCCCTCGAAACGGGCCGCCACGCCTAGATGGTGCAGCACCCGCATCATGTTGCGGATATCTTCGATGTAAGGGACGTTCTCCAGCCAGCACTCGTCGGGAGTCAGGAGGGTGGCGGCCATGATCGGCAGGGCAGCGTTTTTCGCTCCGCCGATCTCGACCGCACCCACCAAGGGCCGTCGTCCCTCAATGACGATTGGCATGGCTCCACCCTATGCGCAGTGATGTATCAATTGGCGCCATATTACATCGTACGGTGCAAGAAGGCAACAGCGGCAGCGGTCAGTCGTCGGCGATCGGCTGTCGGCGGTCGGCTGTCAGTCGTCTGCGAACGGCGCTCAGTCAAGGGCTCTTGGCTGTTGGCCATTAGCTTCTGTCGCGATGCAGTGTACACCCATCACCGGGCATCAAGCCAACAGCCAACGGCTAACCGCGGACCGCCGACCGCCGCCGGCTACTTGGCCATATTCTTCAGCGCCGTATACGCCGGACGCGGCACGAACTCGGGGTAGCTCGGCTCGGTGATGGCCCACCAGTACTGCTCGTGCTCCGGCGTCCAGTCGGGATCGGCGATGTAGATGAGGCTCATCAGCCCGATCCAGGGGGACCAGTTCTCCCTGGCGAACTGGTAGGCGCGCACCAGGTACTCGGCCTTGGTCTCCTCGCTCACGGCGTGCCAGTTGTAGGGCGACTCGGGCCGGGGATCGCTGGTCCAGCCAAACTCGAGCAGGGCGATCTGCTTGTCGGCGTCGCCGTAGCGGACCATGATGTCGCGCAGGTCCTCGACGCGCCGGAAGGAGAAGGCGCGGTGGCCGCCCAGGTCGGGGTTGGCGGCGACCTCCGCCGGATCGCGCTCGGGCGGGCTCTTGTACCCCGCGCCGTGGGCGCCCAGCACGTCCAAGTAGCCGTCGCTGCTGTTGCCCATGGCGATGTACATGCTCTCCAGGTACCAGTCGTCGGGGCGCGATTCGTCGTTCCATGTACCCGTCGGCGAGAGGCCGGCGCTGATCACCATGGCGTTCGCGTCGGCGCGCTTGATGGCCGCGTACGAAAGGCGCAGCAACTCGGCGTACTTGCCCGGATCGGGGAGCTGTCCGCCCCACTCGCGGGCCAGGTTGGGCTCGTTCCACACCTCGTAGGCGCGGATGCGGCCCCGGTAGCGATCGGCCACGGCATAGAGGAAATCGGCCAGATCCTGATAGTCGTCGGGCGGGCCGTTCACGGGAAAGTTGCCGCCGGCCCACTGCGGCTGATGATCGATGCGGGCGACGATGTCGAGGCCCGTCTCGTTGGCGAGCTGGACGATGAGGTCGGTGCGCGACCAGTCAAAGGCGCCCTTGGCGGCACCCTCGATATCGCGCCAGCCGAAACCCACCTTTACCCATCCGAACTCCGCATCGCGGATCACCTGCAGATCGCGGCTGGCCACCTCGGGTCGCCACCAGAGGAACGCCTGCATGCCGTACTCGGGCGACTCCATGCGCAGTGGCTTGGGGGCCGGCACCGCCGGCTCGGCCGGCGCGTCGGTTGGATCCTCGGTGGGCTCCGCCTCCGGGGTGGCCGCACCGGGCGCAACGGTCTCGCCCTCGGGCTGCGACGTGACCGCCGGCGCCGCGGTGGGATCGTCCTGCGCGGGCTCGGTCGGCTGTGGCGTAAAGGTCGGGCGGAGCGTGCGCGTCGGATCGCCCTCAGGCGAGCCCGCGGCGCCTGGCCCCGGCGCATTCGACGGTGTGACGGCCGGACTGCACGCCGCCAACACCACCATGATCAGGGCGAGAACGCCCATGAGGGTCCGTTGTGTGCGTGATGGCTGTATCAATGGCTGACTCCCATCCAGAGGATGTACCACATGGTAGAGACGCCGAAGCCGGCAGGGGGGTTCCCACAGAGTGGCCCGACGCCCAAAGAAAGCGACGTAGAGCACTCTCATTGTGCTCTACGTCGCGGCATTCTCCAAACGTTGGCTACTTGGGCATGTCGCGCAGGGCCGCATAGGCCGGGCGCTGGCTCCAGTCGCCGCGGACGATGCCAAAGGCGGAACCCTCCCAGGCGTTGCCGGCCACCGGGGCAAAGTTCAGGTTCCAGAGGAACATGGGTCCCACCCTGCCAAAGTGCCCGGCGCGCGCGCGCTGGTAGGCCTCCACGATGAACTGCGCCTGCTCACCCTCGCTGTTGTCGGCGGCGTACTCGTACCCCGGTGCCGGCCCGACGCCGAGGTTCTCCACCGACGCCCAGCCAAACTCGGTCACCCAGATCGGCTTGTTCGAGTCGCCGTTCTGGTTCATGATGGCGCGATAGCCGCCCATGGTGCCCTGGAACGCCCAGCTGTGGTGCCCGGCGCTGCCGCCATCAAAGGGGCCGCGGAAGCCGGCATGGGGGTCGTTGTACCCGGGCCAGGGGGCGTTGGGCGGGACGTTGTACCCGCTGGGGTGCGCGCCCACGGCGTCGCAGTAGCTGCGCAGGCCGTGCGCGTACATCTGCCGCAGGTAGTCCAAGTCGTCGATGGCCCACGGGAGTGGCGCGCCGGTGGGGGTCAGCGCCCCGCTCACCACGATGGCGCCCGAGTCCGCGGCCTTGATAGCGCCGTAGGCCCGCTTGAGCAACTCCATGTAGCGCCCGGCGTCGATCTGCTCGTTGCCCCACTCATAGTGCAAGTTCTGCTCGTTCCAGATCTCGTACGCTTGCACTCTGCCCTTGAAGTGGGCGGCCATGGCGCCGATAAAGTCGGCGTACGTCTGGGGGTCGGCCGGCGGCCCCTCGACGCCAAAGTCGGTGTTGCCGGGGCGCGCCCAGTGCGGGGCCTTGACCACGCTGAACATCACCTTGATGCCGCGCGCGGCGGCGGCGTCGGCCACGGCGTCCAGTGACCCCCAGTTGTACTGGCCGGGCGCCGGGTTGAAGCGGAACCACTCTACCTGCTGCTTGATCCAGCCGAACCCGATCCCCTGTACGTTGTCCAGGATCTGGCCGTGATTGCCCTGATCGACCATGTGCACCTGGATGCCATAGCCGAAGGAGCTGGGCGCCTGAGGACGGGCCGCCGGAGGCGGCGCCGCGGGCGGCGCTGTGGGCTCTGCCGCGGGCGGGGCGGCATCGCTCTGACCGGCCGGCTCCGCCGGCGCCGGGGTGTTGGTGGGCGCCGGCGTGTTCGTCGGTGCGGGCGTCGGCGTATTGGTTGGCAGCGGCGTGGGGGTGTTCGTCGGCGTCGGCGTCATGGTCGGCACCAGCATGGCCAGCTTGCCGTCGCCGCCGAGGTTCGTCTCGCCACCGTCATCCGACACGGCGGCGCTGATGACATAGTTGCCGGGAGCGCTGGGAGCCGTCCAGGTATAGTTCGGGTCGGTGAGGGGCACCACTTGCTGCGCCAGGCGCTTGGATGTCGCGTCCTCCACCGTCCACACCAGCGCGAACGTGGGTTCGGGGACGACGAGATCCGGACGGTAGCTGCGCGCCATGGCGGCGATATTCTGATCGTTCGCCGCGTCGAGGGCGCCGTCCAGCACCGCGCCGCCCAGGGCGTAGCGCGATGCGGCGGCCAGCTTGGTGGCCACGCTCGCGGCGGTCTCGAGATAGACCGTCTCCTGCGCGCCACCCTCGTCGATGGCGAACGAGTAGACGCGCGATTGCGCGTCGACGTCGATGGGCGTCGTGGCGAGATCGGGCAGCGACACCTTGACCGCCTGGCCGGGCAGCACGGGCTTGCCGGCGCGATCGGCCGAGATCTCTTGCGTGAGAAGGCCCAGCGCCTCGCGATAGGTGAGCGACGCGCTCTCTCCGCCGGCCTTGCGCCGGGCGTAGGTGTCGATGACCAGTTCCACCTTGCGGCGGTCCACCTCACGGGTGACCTGGCCGAGGAGCGCATCCATGGCGTCGGCGGTATGCGCCTCGGCGGAGGCGGGCACGCGCACCGCATCGGCCGCGGCGCCGATGGCGCGCCAGTCGTAAGCGCCCTGGCCCCAGTCCAGCGTGTCACTGGCGAGAGGCGCGATGCGCACGGCCAGCTGCTGGCCCGTGGCGTGCAGCGCCGCCGCCAGCTCTTGCACGAACGCCGTCAGATCATCGCGCGCGCTGGCACTCAGTCCCTCGTAAGCGATCTCGATGCCTGCACAGCCACCGGCGGCCGCCGCGGCGACAATGGCATCGGTATGGGCCTGGCGTGTCGCCCCGTCCGAGATGATGTTCTCGACCCAGTCGCTGCGGGCCACGCCGCCGACCACGTTCGAGATCGACAGGGAGCAGCCCTGCGCCAGGGAGGACAGAGCGTCGGCGGTGGGCAGGTCACCCACGAGGTTGCCGTCGCTGTCGATGACCAACCCGCGCAGCACCACCGGTGCCTCGGCGCTCGCGAGATCATTGTCCTCGGTTGTAAACGGGGCGCCAAAGGCGATACCGAGATCGGCGGGCTGTGCCTCGACGAGGGCCAGCATGGAGGGCACGCTATCGAGTTGCGCGGCCATCTCGGTGCCGCCCGGCAGCACCTGCGCCGGCAGCCACCGCCACTGCGCGCCGTCCCAGCCATAGAGTTCGGCCATGGCCAGGGTAGAGAGGTCATAGGGGACCGGCAGTGTGATCGTCCCCTCGCTGGGCGGCTCTCCGAGGGCGTCGAGCCGGTACAGGGGGCCGTGGAGCGTCACGTCCGCCGGCAGGGCCTGGGCCGCGACGGCCTCGGGCCGATCCGGCTTGAGCGCGGCCACGTCGTCGGCCGTTAGGGCATCCATGCGCAGGCGCAGGCGCTTGGCCACGGCGCCCGCGGGCACCTCGAGACGCGCCCCTTCGGGGCCGGCGACCAGGCCGCCCTCGTTGGGGGTGACCTGCGGATAGTCTGTATGGAACAGGCGAGCGCCGAGGCTCGCGGGGGGAAGCCACAGTGCGTACAGCAAGAGGGCGGGGACGATGATGAGGTAGACGATGCGCTGCGTCCATTTGTTACGGACCAGCGCCGCGAGCCCACTCTGGGGCTGGCTTCCTTGATGCTCCATGACTGGCCTGTGCTCCTTTCGATGGATCCGCAAGTGGTGGTTTGGATGGTCCGAGCGATATTCACCAAGTGAAGCGTAGCCCGGTGGGGCGTCCCCAGGGGCGCCATCCGGCGAGGAGAGCGAGTGCGGCCGGTAGCTCAGGGGAGCAAAGTGGGCGGAGCAGCTTGTTAGCGCCCATTCTAGCATAGGAGGGGGCGTTTGACAATCGCGGCCTGCGGGTTTGCGGGTTGTGGGTTGTGCGTTGTGAGTTGCTGCGCCAGTCACAGGTTCCAGGTGACAGGTTACAGGCTACAGAGAATCATCACACAAGAGTCTGTAACTTGCCACCTGCAACCTGGAACCGCCGGGGGAACCGGCAACTCCAAACGCACAACCCATAACGCACAACGCGCACTGCCGATTGCCGCTGACGGCGTTCATCGGTATACTCTCACCCACTCGCGCCGATGCCACACCCAGGGGGAGCCGCCATGCACCGGACCTTTGCCACCACTACGATGCGCAGGCAGATCGATCTACAGGGTTGCTGGGACTGGCTGCCCGATCCGAACGACGCCGGTATCGCTGAGGAGTGGTACCGGCGCTTTCCTGCGCGCGGACAGCAGGTCTGGGTGCCGGGCGTGTGGAACACGTGTCGCGAGTACCTGCATTATGAGGGCGCGGCGTGGTACCGCACTCGCTTCACCAGCGGGCCATGCGCCGCGGCGGTGGTGCGTTTTTCGGCCGTCACCCACCAGGCCAACGTCTGGCTCGACGGCGAGCCGTTGGGCGAGCATTACGGCGCTTTCCTTCCCTTTTGCTTCCCCGTTCCGGCGCTCGAGTCTGGTGAGCATGAACTGGTGGTGCGGGTGGACAACACGCATGACATGACCAGCACCATCCCCTCGGCGAACCTCGATTGGTTCCGCTACGGCGGCATTCACCGGCCCGTGTGGGTGGAGGAGCTGCCGGGGCCGGGATACATCAGCTGCGTGCGATTGACGCCGGTGGTATCGGGAGCCAAGGCGACGCTGCGCGTGCGGGCGGAACTGACCAACGTAGGTGACCGCGTGATCGACGAGCGCTGGACCCTCTACCTCGACGGCCGGCCGGCCAAGCGGGGCCAGGTGCGCCTCGATCCCGGCGATGCGCAGGTGCTCCTCTTTGCGGTGGACGTCCCCGATGCCCGGCTGTGGTCGCCCGGCGACCCGCAGCTCTATACGGTGCGCCTCGAGTTCGCGGGGGATGACGTCATCGATCGCACCGGCTTTCGCAGCCTCGTCGTGCGGGGCACCGACGTCCTGCTGAACGGCGAGCCGCTGCGCATTCGCGGGGTGAACCGCCACGAGGACCACCCCGACTGGGGGTTCGCCCTGCCGCCGCACCTGATGCTCAGGGATCTGGAGTTGCTGGCCGATCTCGGCGCTACGAGCATCCGCGGCGCCCACTATCCCAACGACCAGCGCTTGCTCGATCTGTGCGACGAGCGCGGCATCCTGTTCATGGAAGAGATCCCTTTGTGGGGGTTCAGCCGCGAGCAGATGGTGCAGGACGTCATCGCCAATCGCGCCTCGGCCATGGTATGGGCGATGATCGAGCGCGACAGCAACCATCCCTGCATCTGGGCGTGGAGCGTGCTCAACGAGTGCGCCACCGACACCCCCGAGGGGCGGCTGGTGGTGGAGCGCCTGGTCGACACCGCTCGGGAGGCGGACCCCACCCGGCCCGTCACCTATGCCACCGACCGTCATCTGAACGATATCTGCCTCGACCTCGTGGACGTGGTGTGCGTCAACGCGTACCACGGCTGGTACACCCACGACCTCTCCTGGCCCGAGTTCCTGGACCGCATGCGCGCCAAGATCGGCGCCAAGCCGATGGTGGTGACCGAGTTCGGCGCCGGCGCGATCTATGGCAACCACGCCCTGGAGGACGGCGTCATCTGGTCGGAGGAGTACCAACGCCGGCTGCTGGCCGAGTGCGTGCAGCACCTGCACCAGCGGCGCGATCTGGCGGGCTACTATGTGTGGCAGCTCTACGACACGCGCTCGGACGCCGGCGCACGCGCCCTGCGACGCCCGCGCAGCTACAACAACAAGGGCCTGCTGGACGAGTATCGCCGGCCGAAGCTGGCGTACTATGCGTTGCGGGAACTCTTGCGCGACGAGGGGCGCCCGGATCGGCTGTAGACGGCGCGCGGATCGGCAAGTAGGGGCCGCACGCCGTGCGGCCCGGCGCGCACAGCGTGCGCGCCCTACAGTGCGAAGGGCGCCGGGCCGACGAGGCGCCTTTCGCCCCTGTCGCGCTTTCGCGATCCAAACACCCGCGCGAGCCCGACGCTTACGCGCCCCGGATGCGCGCCTACGGCCTCGGCGAGGGCGCCCGGCGGTACACCAGCGGCAGGATGAGCCGGTGGATGTTCTGCGTTGCGCGCACGGCGGCGTAGGCGTCGACCCGACCATAGCCGTAGGTGTTGTCGGGGCCGGGGTCGCCGAGATCGACGGCCGTGTCGCGCAGGATGCTCTCGGTGGTGGTGATGGTCATGGTCGGCACGCCGAACGCCTGGCGGTCGGCCTGGAGCACGAGGGCCAACGTCCCTGCCGCGTGGGGCGCCGCCATGGACGTGCCGGAGAGGGTGGCGTACCCGCCTCCCGGGGCCGTCGAGACGATGGAGACGCCCGGTGCCACCACGTCCGGCTTGATGTGGCCCCAGGGCGAGGGACCGCGACTGCTGAACTCGGCGATGAGGTCGCCGGGGTTCGTGGCGCCGATGGCCAGCGTGTCCGTGTAGCTGGCGGGGGAGTCGATGGTGCCGACGCCGCGCCCCGAGTTGCCGGCAGAGAACACGGCCGCGATACCGGCGGCTCGCAGGGCCGCGACGCTGCGCGCAAAGGTCATCGATGTCCCCCCGTCCTCGTCGTCGCCCCAGGAGTTGCAGACGACGTCCGGGGCCTTCGAGGGGTCGGGGTTGCGGCCGTTCAGGTCTGTGGGCGCCAGCAGCCACTGGAACCCTGCCAGGAAAGCCTCTTCCGTGGCGGGCTGGCCGCCGTCGTCGAACACTTTGACAGCGATCCAGCGGGCATCGGGCGCGACGCCGGTGATGGTGGCGTCACCGGGCGATGAGCCGACCATGGTGCCCATCACGTGGGTGCCGTGCACCTTGGCGACATAGTTGCCGGAGGTGTCCCGCGGCCCCGGCGCGTCGGGGTAAGTGCCGGTGAGATCGACCCAGTTATAGTTGTGGTCCGACGCGGCGGGATTGGCGGCGTCAAAGCCGCGATACTTGCGCTGGAGGTCGGGATGCGTCCAGTCGACGCCCGAATCCATGTTGGCCACCACGATCCCCCGGCCCGTAATGGTGCGCTCGGCCCAGGCCCGCTCGGCGTCGATCCGATCGACGCCCCAGGCGATGTCGGGGGCGGCCTGCGATATCGTCTCCACGCGCGGCTGCGCCATGGGGATCGAGCGGTTGGGCGCGACGGCCACGACCTCGGGGAGAAGCGCCAGCGCCACGGCGGCCTCCAGGCCGCCCTCGACGATCAGCACGTTGGCGATCCAGTAGCTGTAGTAGCGGGCCACGCGCCCGGATGCCAGGCGAGTCTGCAGGGCGCCGAGAGCGCCGCGCTGCGTGTGCTCGGCGTGCTCCTGCAGCCGTGCGACCACCGTCCGCAGGCGCTCCACGCGGTCGCTGGGCAACGTGAGGTCGCCCAGGGACGCCTCCTCCAGGTAGACGAGGTAGGTGACGGTGCCCTCCGCGGCGGGCTGCGCGTGCGGTTGCGGGGTGGACGGGCCAAGCGCATCGTGGGCCGCGAGGAGTGCATCGAGGAGGGCGGGATCGATCTTGGCCAACGCCTCAGGGGGGAGGTCAGTGGGATCGAGCATCATGGGGGTGGGGGGGGCGCCCTCGTCGCCCGCGCCTGAGGCCGCTGCTGGCTCAACCCCACCGATGGGCGCCATCAACACGACAACAATCAACACCACTAGGGCCACGCGCTGAACCACACGCCGCGCGGCCGCGCCATCTCGAACGAACGCTACCAAGCCGATAACCTCCTCACTGCAGGCAACGTGCGAAGCAGGCAACGTGCGTTGCAGGCGACGCACGCAGTGGCAGTCTGGAAATTGTACGCCGTGCCGCATGGAGGTGCAATTCCAGACGGCTTGGGTACCCGATAGAGCAATCAAGTCGACGTAACTTTACGCGATCTTTACATCTTCATGCGTAGAATATGCTAGAATTGGCTACACTGGAGAGGCAGCGCGGAACTCACCGCGTTCCGTGGCGGAGGGGACTTTGTTCCGCGTCGGAACCAAGTACGTGCCGTGGCGGATTGAAACGCGTTCCGCGACATCGCTGAAGGAGCCCGTGAACGAATGGCCGCTAGCCCCAAAGTCTTGGTCGTCGACGATGATCCGGGGATCCGCGAAACCATGCTCGACATCCTCTCGCTGGAGGGGTACGAGGTCGAGGTGGCCGACAGTGGCGAGCGCGCGGTCGAGCTATCTGCCAAGGGACATTTCGATTTCGCCCTGCTGGATATCCGCATGCCAGGCATGAACGGCGTGCAGACGCTGCACGAACTCAAGCGCCTGGACGACGCCGTGCGCGTCATCATGATCACTGGCTATGACGAGGGGGATCTCGCCGCCAAGGCGATGGAGGCGGGGGCCGAGGCGGTGTTTCGCAAACCGCTGGACGTGGCTACGTTCCTGCCGCTGCTCATGTCGTCGCTGCCGGGGTGAGGGGGCGGCAGTCGGCGATCGGCTGTCGGCTCTCAGCTACTGTCGGACGCCGATCCACGAAAACGCGCCGCTCACCGAAGACCGATCACCGACCAGGTGCTGCCGACAGCCGATAGCCGACCGCCTCAATGCATGGGGGACAGCGTGACAGACTCTTTGACCATACTCGATACGCTGAATGCCGAATTCCAGCGGCTGCAGGAGCGGGGCACGCGATCTGCACCTGGGATGCTCAAGCTCGTGGACGAGTTGCGCTGCGAGGTGGCCGATCTCCGCCAGCAGGGGCATGAACTCGCCTCGCTGTATGAGGTGGCGCAAGAACTCGCGGCGGCCTCCGAGCTGTCCGACCTCCTGGAATCGATTATCGATAAGGCCATCGTCCTCGTGGGGGCGGAGCGCGGTTTCGTGGCGCTGGCGCGGCCCGATGGTGGCTACTATACCGCCATCGCCCGCAGGTTCGGCGAGCGCGAGGTCGAACAGACGGACGAGGCCTTTAGCTCGAGCCTTGTGAACCGCGTCATGGAGCGGCGCGAGCCGATCCTTACCACCAACATCCAGGACGACGGGCGGTTCGAGCTGACGCAGAGCATCATCGTGCAGCACATCCGCTCGGTCCTAGCGGTGCCCCTCATCGCGCGGGGCGAACTGCAGGGCGCTATCTATGTGGATACCCGCATGAGCATGCGCCCCTTTGACGAGGCCGAGCTGCGCCTGCTGCAGGCGATGGCCAGCCAGGCGGCCATGGCCATCCGCAGCGCGCGCCTGTACGACGACGTGCGCGCCAGCAACGCTCAGCTCAACCAAACCGTGACGGAACTGCGCGAGACGCAGGCGCAGCTCGTGCAGGCGGAGCGGTTGGCTGCGGTGGGGCGGCTGGCGGCCAGCGTGGCCCACGAGCTGCGCAACCCCCTCATGGTGATGCGCACCGCCGTCTACTTTCTCGACCGCCTAGTGGCGCAGGGCAAGGCGGCCGAGTCGGCCGACATGCTCAAGCGCTACTTGACCAAGATCGACCGCGAAATCGACCGTCAGTCCAAGATCATCAACGACCTGCTCTTTTTCTCTCGGAACAGGCCGCGCCAGCTGGGCGATGTGGACCTCAACGCCATCCTCGACGAGACGCTGATGCGCGTCATCATGCCCGAATCGGTGGAGGTGCGCCGCGAACTGGACCCTGCCCTCCCCTCCATACGGGCGGATGCCGACCAACTCCAGCAGGTGTTCGTCAACCTGGTGACCAATGCCGCCCAGGCCATGTCCGACGGTGGGGTGCTCTCCGTCCACAGCCACCGCGACGGCGACGACGTCGTGGCGGAGGTGTCCGACACGGGGACGGGCATCCCGGAGGAGAACATGGCGCGCCTCTTCCAGCCGTTCTTTACCACCAAGGAGAAGGGGATCGGCCTGGGGCTGGCGGTGACGCGGAGCCTGGTGGAGGGGCACCGCGGCGCCATCGACGCCACATCGCGCGAGGGCGTCGGCACCACCTTCACCGTGCGCTTGCCGGTCGAACTCGTCGGCTAGGGGCCACGGCGGACGTTCGCGACGGCATCGCGGGATCCCTGGCCCCCTGCCGGCCGCCTCATGCAGCGCCGGCGTCACAACCCACATTCGGTAGGCACGGGCCGACGGCCATCGTCGTAACGGCCTGCCCTGCCCCGCGCCACGGCGGTCACGCCGTGTGTCGCGGCTCGAGCATGACGCCATGATCGGACGGACTGTAGCGAACCTCGAAATCCTCGAGCTGGTGGGCCTGGGGGGCGCCGGCGAGGTCTACCGCGCCTACGACCCGAGTCGTAAGCGCGAAGTAGCCCTCAAGATCCTCTCCGAGCGCGCCGAGCCCGACATGGTGCTGCGCTTCGCTCGCGAGGCCCAGGCGCTGGCGATGCTGCGCCACCCCCACATTGTCGAGGTGTACGGCTCGGGGGTCGACCAGAGCCTGCGCTACATCGTCATGGAGCTGATGTCCGGCGTCTCGCTGCGGGAGCGGCTGCAGCAGACCGCGTTGCCCTGGCGTGAGGCGGTGAGCATCGCGCGGCAGGTGGCGTCGGCCCTGGCGCTCGCCCATGCTCGTGGTGTGGTACACCGCGACGTCAAGCCCGGCAACGTCATGTTCGATGCCGAGGGCAACGCCAAGCTCGCCGATTTCGGGCTGGCGCACCTCAGCGAGGCCTCGGCGATGACGCGCACCGGCACCGTCATGGGCACTGTGCTGTACCTCGCCCCCGAGCAGGCCGTGGGTAGGCCGGTGGACGCGCGCAGCGACCTCTATGCGCTGGGCGCCGTGCTTCACGAGATGGTTGCGGGCCAGCCGCCGTTCCCCGGCCCGACGGCCGTCAGCATCATCTACAAACACCTCAACGAGCAGCCGCCACGCCTGCGTGAGGTGGTCGCCTCGCTCCCACCGGCGCTGGACGCCATCGTCGAGCGCCTGCTGCAAAAGGACCCTGCGCGGCGGTTCCAGAGCGCCGACGAACTCGTGGCGGCCCTCGATCGCCTGCTGAGCGGCGAGACCGACGCGAACCTGCCGGCCGGCGCGGCGCCTGATGCCCTTTTGAGCGGCCCCGGCATCGACCCCGGCTCCCTCCCATTGGCGGGGCGCGACGCGGAACTCGGCGCCCTCACCGACGCCCTCGATCAGGCGGTTACCGGGCTCGGCCGCACCGTCCTCCTGGCGGGTGAGGCGGGCATGGGCAAGACACGCCTCGTGCGTGAACTGGCCCACGCGGCCGCCGGCCGCAACGCCCTGGTGCTGGCCGGCGAGTGCCTCTATGGCGACGCGCCCAACCCCTACGCCCCCTTTGTCGAGATGGTGCGCGCCTACGACGAGCGGCGCCCGGTCTGGTCCGAGGGGGATGCGGAGGTCGAGGCGGCCTTCCAGGACGTCCGCGAGATCTGTGACGCCAGTGCCGCCCGCGTCGGCGCGGGTGGGCAGCCGAGCGAGCGCGCCCGGTGGCTGCGGAACGCGTCGCCCCAGGACGCCCAGGGGCAGGCGTTCGAACTCATCAGCCGCTTCTTCTACCAGATCTCTCGGCGGCGCCCGCTGGTGCTGGTCCTGGACGACCTCCAGTGGGCCAGCCCCACGACGCTGCAGCTCTTTCACTACCTGGCGCGCGGCGTGCGCGGGACGCGCATCCTTCTGGTGGGCACCTATCGCCCGGAAGACATCCTCCCGGGCGCCTCCGGCGGGCGTCACCCGCTGCGCGAGGTGCTTCAGCGCATGGGGCGCGAGCACCTATATGCCGAGATCGCTCTCGATGCCGTGAGCGCCGAGGCGGTGGGCGAGCTGGCCGCCGCCATGATGAACGTCCCGGCGCTGGACGACGAGTTCTGCGCCCTGCTGCACCACGAATCGGCCGGCAACCCCTTCTACCTCCTGGAGACGCTGCAGCTGCTGCAGGCCGAGGGGATTCTCGAGCGCGTGGAGGACCACTGGGAGCTGGCGGCGGCGCTGGAAGATGTCGAGATACCGGGCAGCATCCTGGACGTCGTCATGCGGCGCGTGGAGCAGGCGGAGGACGACGATCGCGAGACGCTCGACTGGGCTGCCATCGTCGGCTATGACACGGTGACACGGCGCGGCTACGGTGGCGGCGTCGATCTGCCACACCGACACATCGACGCGCCACTGTTGGCGGCGGTGCTGGGGCGCTCGCGACTGGAGGTGATGCGGCGCCTGTTCGCCCTGGAACAGCGCCATGGCCTAGTCATCTCGGATGAGGCGGGGTTCAGCTTTGCCAACGCCAAGATCCGCGAGGTGCTCTATGATCAGATGCCCGAGGGGCTTCGGCGCGAGAGTCACCTCATGGCGGGCGAGGCGCTGGAAGAGCTGGTACGGGAGCAGGGCGTGGGGCACGAGGAGGGGCGCATCTATGACTTGGCGCACCACTTTGTGCGGGCGCGCCACGCGGAAAAGGGCTATCGGTATGCCCTGCGCGCGGCGGAGCGCGCCGAGGCCCACTTTGCGCCGGCGGAGGCGCTCGCCTTCCTCGATGACGCGCTGTCCCTCGTGGAGCGGCTCCCTGAGACGCGCGAGCTGGCCATCGAGCGCTTGGCGCTCGACCATCGCCGGGGCCACCTCCTCTCCACCGTCGGGCGCCTGGACGAGTCGGTGGCGGCGCTCGAGTCCGCCCTGGCGGCCAGCCGCACCCTCGGAGAGCGACACAATGAGGCCGAGATCCTCCTCGACCTCGGCTCGGTGCACGGGCGCTCGGGCTCCTGGGAGCGCGCCGTCGCGCTCGCGGGCGAGAGCCTGCAGCTGGCGGAGGAGTTGGGTGACGGCGAGCGGCGCGCCAGCGCACTGCTGAGCATGGCCTTTTTCGACTTTGAGCGCGGCGACTGGGAGGCGGCGGTGCGGCGACTCCAGGCGGCGCTGGACGTGGCGCAGACTGACGGGCTGGAGCTGCTGCAGGCGCGCATCCTGGGCAACATGGCCATCATGTACAACGCCCGCGGAGACCGCGCCAGAGCGGTGGAGCTGTACCAGGGCAGCATCGACACCTTTGAGCGCCTGGGCCAACCGCTCGACGTGGGGCGCGGCCTGAGCAACATGGGGTTCTCTTACTTTGGGCTGAACGCCTACGACGAGGCGGTGACGTGCTACCGCCGGGCGCTGGAGCTGTTCGAGAAGGTGGGCGACGTGCGCGAACAGGGGCTCGTCCACCTGCACCTGGCGGAGGTGGCCCTGGCGAATGAGGCGCTGGACGAGGCGCGCGACCACTGCACCCGCGCCATGCGGCGTTTCTCGCGCCTGGGATTCGAGTTGGGCATGGCCGACGTCGACCGCATCTATGCCGGCATCGCGCGGCGCGAGGGGCGCTGGGCCGTCGCCGAGCGCTATCTCCGCGAGGCGCTGGCGGTCTATGGCGACTATGGCGACCAGCTGAACCTGGCCGAGACGCATGAGGAGCTGGCCGGGCTGCTCGAGGAGAGGGGCGACGCGCTCAAGGCCGCCGAGGAGCTGGAGCGCTCGCGCATCATCTTGCACGCCCTCACAGGGGCAGCGGGTTCGGCGGGGGCGTGAGGGGCATGCTTGTGTGAGTCCGATGGAACGCGGATTCCGCGGATCGTGCGTTGGGTACAACGGGTGGGTCTCCACGGATCATCTGGGCATGGGCCGTCCGTTGACGGTACCCGGCGCGCACCGGCGTGCGCGCCCTACACCGCCCCCTCGCCTTGCCCCGCGTTGGCGTGCGCGCCGCGCGTCGGGTGAATGGATGGAGGGGCGAACGCCTCGCCGGCCCGGCCCGTGTAGGGGCCGCACGCTGTGCGGCCCGCCTTGGTGTGCACGCCGTGCGGCCCGCGTTGATGTGCACGCCGCGCGATGGGTGGATGGGTGGTGGGGCCGCGCGCCCTGCGCCTCGCCGGCCCGCCAAGTGGTGTAGGGGCCGCACGCTGTGCGGCCCGCGGGCGCGTAGGGTCAGTCCGGCAGGCCCGGCGGGTAGGGGGCCACGTCGGGGGTGGGGCCGAGGTCGGCCAGGTGCTCTCGGACGGTGCGGCCGGTGACGGGATGCACGCGATCGGGGGCAATGTCGGCCAGCGGCACGAGCACCGTGGCGCGCTCCAGCATCCCCGGATGGGGGATGGAGAGTCGCTCGGTGTCGATGCGCACGTCGTCGTACATGAGGATATCGAGATCGATGGGTCGGGGGCCGTACGGCACGGTGCGCACCCGGCCCATGTCGCGCTCGATCGCCTGCAGGGCGTCGAGCAGGTCATGCGGCGGCAGGTCGGTCTCCACGGCGCAGGCGGCGTTGAGAAAGCGGGGCTGGTCGGTCACGCCCCACGGTTCCGTCTCGTAGAGGGGTGAGACGGCGATGAGCCGCATGCCGTGCGACGCCATGGCCTCCAGCGCCCCCTCGATCTGCGCGCGGCGATCCCCCAGGTTGGCCCCCAGGCCGATGTAGGCGAGCGCCACGCTCACCCCGCCCGCAGGATGGCGCCGGTCATGCGCGCCACCCGCGCCATGACACGCACGTCGTGTACCCGCACGATGTCGGCGCCGCGGGCGACGGCCATGGCCACCGCGGCCGCCGTGCCCTCCGTCCGCTCCTCCGGCGGGAGGTCGAGGGTGTAGCCGATGAACGACTTGCGCGACGGCCCGGCGAGGATGGGCAGCCCCAGCACGCGCAGCGCGTCCAGGTGGTTCAGCAGGCGGAGGTTCTGTTCCACCGTCTTGCCGAACCCGATCCCGGGGTCGACGATGATGCGCTCCCGTGCCACGCCCGCCTCCTCGGCGGCCTCGATCAGCGCGCCGAGTTCCCGGATCACGTCGCCGAGCAGGTCGGTGTACTTGACCCCCACGTAACGCCCACCGAGGCGCGCCTCCTGGGCCGCGTCGCGGGGCTTGCTGCGGTTGTGCATGAGCACCACCGGCACGCCGCGCCGGGCCGCCAGCGGCGCCAGCTCGGGATCCATGGCCATGCCCCAGACGTCGTTGATCATATCGGCGCCGGCATCCAGCGCCTGGCGCGCCACGGACGCCTTGTAGGTATCGATGGAGATGGGGGCGTCCGTCTCGCGCCGCAACGCCTCGATGACGGGCAGGACCCGGGAGGCCTCGACCTCGGCGTCCACCGGCTGCCCGCCGGGGCGCGTCGATTCGCCCCCCACATCGAGGATATCCGCGCCCTCATCGAGCATACGGAGCGCCTGCTGTACGGCGGCATCCACCACCGCCTCACCACCGGCGCTCGCCTCTCCGGCGCTCGCCTCTCCGGCGCCGCCCAGCAGGCCGTCCCCCGAGAATGAGTCGGGAGTGACGTTCACGATCCCCATGATGTAGGCGCGCTCGCCCCACACGAACGCGCGCCGGCCGATGCGCAGGGCGACGCGCTCCGGGGCGAGGGCGTTGTCGAGCGCCCCCCGCGCCTCCTCGGCGAGGGCGCGCAACTCGGGCAGCGCCTCCTCACGGAGCGCGGCCAGCGTGCCACGCACGGCACGCTCGTTGCCCAGGAGGAGGAGGTCGGTGGTGGCCTCCATACCCCGGTAGGCGCCCGTCGACAGGGCGGCGTCGGCCTCCCAGGCGAGCATGTGCTCCTTGACGATGTGCGCCCCCGTGGTGCTCACGCCGTCGAGACGGAGGAGCAGGAGGCGTCCCTTGGGCAGCATCGCCGCGACCCCCTCGGGATCGGCGCCCACCGCCGCCAGCGCCGCGCGCAGCTCCTCGGGGGTGTCGCACCGCAGCAGCCGAGGGTTGTGCCGGTTCATTGCTTTGGCTCCAGCAGGACGAGGCGCGTCTCCTCGGGCAGGTTGCTCGCGGTGACGGTGAGGGCCTCCAGGCGCTCTGGGCTCTCCACGGCCATCTCTCTGAGGAAGCGGTTGGCCGTCTCGATCTGCGCCTTTAGCCCGGGCACCTTGTAGTGCATGGGGATGACGATCTTGGGCTCCAGGAGCCCCACCACCTCTGCGGCGCGGGTGCCGGTGAGGGTGGATCGCCCCCCCACGGGCACGAACAGCACGTCGATGTCGCCGAGTTGCTCGACCTGTTCCTGGCTCAGGACGTGCCCCAGGTCCCCCAGGTGGCAGAGGGTGAGGTCCTCGAACTCGATGAGATAGGCCGTGTTGCGGCCCAACTCGCGCCCTCCCTTGTCGTCGTGCCAGGTGGCGACGCCGATGCAAAAGATCCCCTCAACCTCGTACTCGCCGGGGCCGCGGATCACAAAGGGGGAGCCCCGGACCGCGTCGACGTTGTTGTGATCCTCGTGCTCGTGGCTGACGGTGACGACGGTCGACGTGAGGCGCGGCAGCTTGAGTCCCGTGGAGGGGCTGTACGGGTCGGTGACCACAGAAAGGCCGCGGCTCCGCAAACGAAAACAGCTCTGGCCGTACCAGGTAATCTCCATCTATCTCTCCTAAGGGCCATCGCGCCGGCGCATCTGCGTACCCAACGCCAGGATGCGTGTGGAGGCCCGACGCCGTTCGACCCGGGCGGCGCGCAGCGGCGTGCGCGCCCTACAGCGCGCCGAGTGGCCTGTCATGGTAGGGGTCGAACGCCGTTCGACCCGGGCGGCGCGCAGCGGCGTGCGCGCCCTACGATACGCCGAGCGGCCTGGTATGGTAGGGGTCGAACGCCGTTCGACCCGGGCGGCGCAGCGATCCAAACCCCGGATCGTCGGCGTGCGCGCCCTACGATACGCCGAGCGGCCTGTCATGGTAGGGGTCGAACGCCGTTCGACCCGGGCGGCGCAGCGATCCAAACCCCGGATCGTCGGCGTGCGCGCCCTACAGCGTGCCGAGTGGCCTGTCATGGTAGGGGTCGAACGCCGTTCGACCCGGGCGGCGCGCAGCGATCCAAACCCCGGATCGTCGGCGTGCGCGCCCTACATGGCGCGCTGGATGGTCGCGCTGGCGCGCTGGGCGGCCAGCCAATCATCAAAGCCGCGCTGTTGCACCACGGGCCACAGCTCGTCGGGCACGGCCAACGTCGGGTCCACCTCGACGAGCTGGATGACGTGGTAGCCGAACTCGCTCTGCACGACGTCGCTCACCTCCCCCGGCTGAAGGGCGTAGGCCGCCTCCTCAAAGGCGGGTGGTATAACGCCCTTGGGAAGGAACCCGAGTTCCCCGCCGCTGTTGCGCGTGGTCTCGTCCTCCGACGTCTCGCGCGCGACGGTGATGAAATTCTCGCCGCCGCGGATGCGCGCCAGCGCCGCCTGCGCCGGCACCTCATCCGAGACGAGGATATGGCGCACATGGTACTGCGCGACGTTGCGGGGAATCTGCGCGGTGACCAGATCGCGCACGGCGGCGGTCATCAGGTCGGCGCGCACCTGACCCCGCAACAGGTCCAGCGTCAGGCCGTTTGCGGTCAGCCAGGCATCAAAGCGGGCGGCGTCGCCCCCGCGCATCTGCGCGATCTGCGCCTCGATGTCCTCCGGCGTGACACGGATCCCGGCTTCGTGGGCGGCCTGTTCGATGAGCGCCTGATCGATCATCCAGTCCAGCACCTGCTCCTGGACCTGCCGCAGCGCTTCCTTCCCCGCCTCGGTGGTCAGGTCGGTGCCCGGCTGCTGCAGGAGGTACGCCTGGGCCTGGCCGACCTGTCGCTCCCATTCCTCGCGAGCGATGGGGGTGCCGTTCACCGTCGCTACCACCCCCGGCTCGAGTGCGGCGGACCCAGAGACCTCCTGGGGCGTTGCCTGCGAGACGGGCACCGGCGGCTCCGCGGGTGGGGTGTCGGTCCACAGTGGGACCGCCGTGGGCATCTCGGCGGGCGGAGCTACCGTGTCCTGGGGGGCGGCCGGCGCGGCGATAGTCGGCGCCTCGGCGACGCCGCCTGGCGGCTCCGGCGTGGTGATGGCGCAGCCGGCCAACAGCCAGGCACAGAACAACACGGTGACCACGGCGATCCGTCGTCTCATCAAAGAGCCTCCGCGGGCTGAATGTGTGCGGCGATCGACCATCGGTGTGACCGCCACGCCGGCCGGGGCACGGCCCAGGCCGTGGGGAGCGACGACCGAAGCGACGCGGCGCTCCGGCGCGGGCTCGGGGGACGAGGACACGGTTATCAAACAGGGTGTACTGCAATCCCCTGGACCGAAGTATAGAGGCGGGCGGGCGAACTGTCAACGACGTCCGGTGTGTCGTTGACGGTGTCCGGCGGCGTGCCTATAATGCCAGTAACCTGGCGGTGCAAAGGTGTTCCGGTGGCATCCTACGACATAGCTCCCATGCGACGTACCACGCTGAACCGACGCATCACGCTCCTCGGCGCCGAGGTGTGGCGCGCCGTGGCGTCGCGTCGCCTGGCGATCGTCGTCCTCGCGGTGGCGTTGGCGGTATCCGTGGCGGGCGTCGTCGCCTCCTCTAGGTTGACCGAGGCGGCGCGCGTGCCCGGGTACTATGGGGTGGCGCCGCTCCTGGCGATGCCGTGGGGTGAGGGCACGTCGCCGGGCTCGCGGCTGGCTGGGGTGGGGCTGGGGGCCATAGCCGCCCTATCCCTCGTGCGCCTCTTGCAGGCCTGGGTGGTGGGCTGGGGCGCTACCGTCCCACGGGGAGCGCAGGTGCGTCTTCACGAGGTTCCTTGGGGAGTGGAAGAGACCTGGCGAGAGGTCGGCGCCGCCCTCGCGGCGACCGGGTTACGCCTGGAGAGCGCCGGCGCCCGTGGTGACGCCCGGCTGGGGCTGGCGCGTCGGTCGGGCTTGGCCGGCCGCCTGAGCGGGGCGTTCTACCTCGGCGTGCTGCTGCTCCTGGCGGCGAGCCTCGTGGCGCAGGGGTGGGGGTGGGCCGGAGAGCCGGTGGAGCTGGCCCTGGGCGAGACGCGCGCCTTTGGCGAACACGGCGAGGTGACGGCGCGCCTGGAGCAGATCGAGATCACCCCGACGAGCGACGACGGCATCCCCAGCCTGGCGAGCACGCTTCGCCTTTCGCGCGAGGGCAATGTGGCCGGCGACGTGCGGGTGAACACGCTGCGGCGGGCGAGCGCCGCGGGACTCGCACTGTATCAGCTCGGGTATGGGCCGGCGGCGCGGGTGGCCGCCCGCGGCACGGATGGGGCCGCCCTGCGATTGCAGTCGATGGCACAGGATCCCGAGCCGCGCACCGTGGCGAGGATCAGCTTTTCCGGCAGGCAGCAGGAGCACCTCCTGGCGCTGCCCGAGGCAAACATGGTGGTGCGCATGGTGCACTATCCCTCGTTGGAGGCGCGGGGGATAGCGGGGCCTGTGCTGCACGTGCGCGTCGAGCGCGGCATCGACGGCCTGTCCCTGGCGGACGAGTTCCTCACCGAGGGGCGGCAGCTCCGCATCAACGGCATCACGCTGGACATCGATTTCGAGTACTATGTGGTCGTGCGCGCGGCGCGCGAGCCGCACCTCCCGATTGCCGCCCTCGGGGCGACGATGGTGTTGCTGGGCATGATCGGCTTTGTGGCCTGGCCCGACCGCCGTGTCTGGGTCGCCGTGCGGGCGCGAGAGGGTGCGGAGACGCTGTGCCAGTTCGCGGTGGAGCCGCGCGAGGCGTCCGCGGGCTGGCTGGCGGGGGTCGAGGCCGTTCTGGTCGAGAGGGCGTGTGGCCGGCGTGATGGCGGGGGGAACTGAGTCGTTGGTGGTCGGGGTGGCTGCCGTCGCCATGGCGGTGGGCGCGCTGCAGATTGCGGCGCGTCGCCGGGCGGCGCAGGGCCGCTGGTTGCTCGCCGCGGGCGCGCTGGTGTGCCTGTTGGGCATGGTCGCGGCCACGGTGCACTGGGGCGAGGACGCCTTCCTCAGCACGGTGACGGCCGCGGCGGGGATGCTCACCTTTGCCGCCTTTTGGAGCGTGGCGCTGGTGCCGCCGATGCCGCGGGCGCAGGCGGGCTATGGGCTGCTGGCGGCCGGCGCGGTGGCGGGCTACCTCATGGCGCCCCGCTACTTGACGGCGACGGCGGTGCTGCACGACGTGTCGTACGGCCTGTCCGCCTGGGCGTACGTGGCGGGCGCCGGCGTCCTGGTGGCGGGCCTGGCGCACACCCCCCTGAGTGACGGATCCTCGGAAGACGTGGCGGCCAACCCCCACCTGTCGCTGGCGACGCTGTGTCTCACCGTGTCGCTGGCGGCTCAGGGCGCGGCCACCCAGTGGGCGTGGGGCAGCTACTGGGTGGGGGACCCGGCCGAGTATCTGCGGCTGTTGGGCTGGATCGGTGTCGCGCTGGGGTGGGTGGTTGCCGCCGAGTTCGGGCGGCACCGGCGCGCGGTGGCCTGGAGCCTGCGCGCGGCGGCGGGCGTCGTCATCGTGGTGTTGCTTGGGTCGATGGCTCTCATCCAGGCCCTCGGCCTTCCGAGTCTCTACCTGGCGGGCTGACCATGGTTCAGAGCCACGAACCGCATCGCCATCGGCCCCTGCTCATCGGCGTCGCGGGCGGCACCGGGGCCGGCAAGACGACCATCTCGCGGGCGATTCTGGACCACGTGGGCGCCGACCGCATCGCCTACATCCAGCACGACTCCTACTATCGCGACCTGAGTCACCTTCCGTTGGAGGAGCGGCGCCGCAGCAACTTTGACCACCCCGACGCGCTGGAGGACAGCCTCCTCCTGGAGCACCTCAAGAGCCTCCTGGCGTGGAACCCCGTGGCCGTGCCGGTGTACGATTTCACCCGCTATGTGCGCCTGTCCGAGACGCGGCGCGTCGAGCCGCAACCCGTGATCCTGCTGGAGGGGATCCTCATTTTCGTGAACCCCGACCTGCGGCAGATGATGGACATCCGCATCTATGTCGATACCGACGCCGACATCCGCCTGATCCGCCGGCTGAACCGCGATATCGGAGAGCGCGGGCGCAGCCTGCGATCCGTCATCGACCAGTACCTGGCGACCGTGCGGCCGATGCACCTGGAGTTCGTCGAGCCCAGCAAGCGCTACGCCGACGTCATCGTGCCCACGGGCGGGGAGAACGTCGTGGCGCTGGAGATGATCTGCGCGCGCATCGAGCGCATGTTGGGCGACGCCGACGCAGCGGAGGGCCGCTAGTGGTCGGCCCATCGGCGAGGTACCGCCCACGATGAGGGGTGATCCGTCGGTGGCGGTGGATGCGGCGGGGGCGGCCGCTCCGGAGGCGCCCCTCGCGTTTCGCGCCGTGCGCGGCGGGATGTGGGTGGCCCTCAGCTCCTGGTGGACGATCGTGGCCGGCTTTGCCGCCAACATCGTCCTCACGCGCCTGCTGGCGCCGGAGGCGTTCGGCGTGTTCGCCCTGGCCATGTTTTTCGCGCAGGCGCTGCGCGTGCAGCCCAGGCTGGGGTTGGGATACGCCTTTGGCCAGCACCCGCGCACCGACGGCGAGACGCTGGGTACCTTCCTGACCATGGACTTGAGCGCCGCCGCCGCCGGGCTGGCGCTCATCGTGGCGGCGATGCCTGTGCTGCTGGCGCTGGGCTATGGCGCCCTGACGGTGCAGGTGGCCGCCTTGCTGGGGCTAGCGGCCACCGTCGAGAGCGTGACGAGCACGGGCACTACCCTCCTGGAGAAGGAGCTGCGCTTCGGGCAGGTGAGCGTCATCCAGGCGGTGGTCTTTCCCCTGTCGTATGCACCGGCGCTGTGGCTGGCGGCCCGCGGCGAGGGGGTGTGGAGCCTGGTCGCCCAGAACGTCACCTACAACGTCCTCTACCTGGTGGGCGTGGCGGCGCTCCTGGCGCGGGGTTGGGGTCGGCTGCGGGGCGTGGGCTGGAGCTTCAGCCGCGACCTGGCGCGGCGGTTCCTACGCTTCGGCGCCGGCGTGGGCCTAGGCCTGCTGGGCGTGACGCTGCTGACGCAGCTGGATAACCTCCTGGTGGGCAGCCTGGTGGGGGTAGCGGTCCTGGGCTATTATGACCGCGCCTACCGCACGGCGCAGTGGCCGGGAACGCTCCTCAACGCCCTCATCGCGCGCACCGGCTTTTATACCTACGCGCGTTTGCAGGACGATGCCGAGCGGCTGGGCCGCGCGCTGCGGATGATGGTGTGGCTCATCGCGGCACTGGCGCTGCCGGTGGCGCTGGCGGTGTTCGTCGCCGCGCCGGACCTGCTCGTCTTGCTGTACGGCGAGCGCTGGCTGCCCAGCGTGCCGTACCTGCGCGTCCTGGCGCTGGTGGCGGGCGCGCGGCCGCTGGTGGATAATGCCAACACGCTGTTCGCGGCGGTGGGCAAGCCCTGGCTGGCGGCGCGGCTCACCGGCGCGCAGGTAGCCGTCCTGGCGGCCGCCGGGTTGCCCCTCGTCTGGCGGTGGGGCGCCCTCGGCGCCTGCCTGGCAGTGGCGCTGGCCACCGGCGCGGGGCTGTTTCTCGTGCTGCGCCGGCTCGACGACGCCGTACCCGGCACGGCGCGGGAACTCGTGGCGCCGGCGCTGGCGGCGGTCGTGGCGTTGGCGGGCGGCCTGGCCATCGGCGGCCTCCCATTCGTGTCTGCGCTCGGGGTCGGGCTGCGGGTGGCGGTCAAGGCGGGGGGCGCCGCGACCCTCTTTGCTGTGGCCATTGTAGCGGTTCAGCCGCGCCAGGCGCGCGAGCGCGTTGCGTACGTCATGCGGCTGGCCAGGGCGGAGCGGGAGTAGACGTCGCCGATGCGCATCCTCTACATCGCCCGCTATCACACGGTGACCGCCGAGCGCAAGATCGCGCTGCTGGCCGCCGAGCAGGACATGGAGGTGTGGCTGGTGCGCCCACGGCGCTGGCGCGACGCCTATGGCGCGGTCAGCCTGCCCGTGCGCGCCGGCCTGGCGTACCGCACGGTGGCGGTGCCGATGGTCTTTCGGCCCGATGACCCGCATCGCTGCCTGTACGGCACCCTCTCGTTCGCCATGCTGGCCGCAAGACCCGACATCATCCACGTCGAGGAGGAGCCGGATAGCCTAGCGGCGCTCCAGGCGGCCGCGGCGCGGCGCGTCCTGGCGCCTCGCGCCAAGCTGGTGCTCAACACGTGGCAGAACGTGGATCGACCGAAGCGGCGCGAGGTGTGGTGGGTGCTGCGGAACACGCTGCGCCAGGCGGACGCCGTGTTGTGCGCCAATCGGCAGGCGGAGTTGCTGCTCGGGAGGTTCGGGTACCGGGGCGAGACACGCGTGCTGGCGCCGCAAGGGGTGGACCTGGAGGTCTTTTACCCGCGCCGCCGGGCCGCGCACCTCGACGACGAGCCGTTCATCGTGGCGTACGTGGGACGCCTGGTGCCCGAAAAGGGCGTCGACCTGCTCATCGATGCCCTGGCCGCGATGGAGGCGCCCTCCAGGCTGGTGCTCATCGGCGGGGGACCATGCCGGCCGTCGCTGGAGGCGCAGGTGCGCCGGTGCGGCCTGGAGGATCGCGTGCAGTTCGCTGGCGCCATGTCGCCCATGGAACTCGCCGAGTACCTGAGGCAGTCCCATGTCCTGGCGATGCCGTCGCGCTCCACGCCCGTGTGGCAGGAGCAGTTCGGCCGCGCCCTCGTGGAGGCGATGGCGTGCTCCCTACCGGTGGTGGGGTCCGACTCGGGCGCCATCCCCGAGGTGGTGGGGGACGCCGGCCTGATCTTTCCCGAGGGAGACGCCGCGGCCCTGGCGGCCTGCCTCGATCGGTTGGCGGCTTCGCCCGACCTGCGCACCGACCTGGGTGAGCGAGGGCGGCTGCGCGTGGGTCGTATGTACAGCCAGGAGCGCGTGGCGGCGCGCACCGCCGCGTTCTATCGGCTGCTCGCCCAGCAGCGCGACCCGGAGGACCTGTAGACCGGTGGCGGGGCACGGCCACGACCATCTGTGTGGTGAGGGGTGACGGTGCGCGTCTGCATCGACATGAGCCCGGCGGTGCACCAGCGGGGCGGGATCGGCCGCTATGCGCGCGAGATCGCCGCGGCGCTGCGGCGCATCGACCCCGACGGCGAGTACGTTGGCCTCTGCGACCGCGGGGCGTACGGGCGGGGCGAGGCGCTTTCGGGTGGGATGGCGCCGGCCACCCATGGCCTGGTGGATCGCGCTTGGCGCCTCTACTCCCTGGAGAGCCACATCCTGAGCCGGCCCGCCGACGGCCGGTTGCCGGCGGCCGATCTCTTCCACGCCACAGACAATGTGCTGCCGCGCGTGGCGGGGATGCGCACGGTGATGACGCTGCACGATCTCGCCTTTCACATCTACCCGCAGACCCACCAACGGCTGAACCGTTGGTACCTGCGGGTGGCCATGCCGCGTATGCTGCGCTCGGCGGACGCCGTCATCGCCGTCTCACACGCCACCGCCCAAGACGCAGTGCGGCTGTACGGCGTAGAGGAGGAGCGGCTGCGCGTCATCCATGAGGGGGTGGAGGCGCGTTTCAGGCCGGCGGGCGCCGATGACGTGGCGCGGGTGCGGGCGGCGTACGGCCTGCCCGAGCGGTACCTGCTGCACGTGGGCACCATCGAGCCGCGCAAGAACCTGCTGGCCCTCCTGGAGGCCTACCGGATGCTGTGCTCGCAGGGCGTGGATTGCCCGCTCGTCCTGGTGGGTCGGCGAGGGTGGCTGTCCGAGCCGTTCTTTGCGGCGCGTCGGGAGGCGGGGCTGGAGCGCCACGTGCGGGTGCTGGGGGCCGTCGCGGATGGCGACCTCGTGGCCCTCTATTCCGGCGCCGCCGCCTTTGTCTTTCCGTCACTGTACGAGGGGTTTGGCCTGCCGGTCCTCGAGGCCATGGCGTGCGGCGCGCCGGTGGTGTGTGCGGACAACTCGAGTCTGCCCGAGGTGGCGGGCGACGCCGCGCTGTTGGTGCCCGCCACCGATGCGGCCGGCCTCGCCGCCGCCGTTCGCCGGGTCCTGGACGATGATGTCCTCCGCCAAGACCTTTGCGCCAAAGGGCGGCGGCGCGCGGCCGGGTTCACCTGGGAGCGCGCTGCATACGAGACACTCCGCCTCTATCGCGATCTGCTTGGGTTGGGCTGAGGGAGGGCGCCGCATGCGCATCGGAATCGACGGACGCTACATTCAGGATCACTTTCCCGGCATCGGGCGCTACACCTATCACCTTGCCCGGAACCTGGCGGCCATCGCGCCGGACGATACCTTTTTCCTGTTCGTCGACCCCACGGCCGGCAACACGCGCTACGACCTCTCTCCCTTTGTCGAGGCGCCGAACGTCCGGCTGATCCCCGCGACGGTAGGGACCTTTACCTTTCGCCAGCAGACGGTCCTCCCCGCCCTGGCGCGGCAGCATCGCCTGGATCTCTATCACAACCCCTATTACCTCGTGCCCTACGCCATGCCGTGCCCCGTGGTGGCCACGCTGCACGACATGATTCCTATGCTCTACCCGGAATCGGTGCCGGGGGCGGCACTCCCCACGGTGTTCCTCATGACGGTGCGGCTGACGGTGCTGCGTGCGCGGCGCATCATCGTCGTGTCCCAATCGACGCGGCGCGACCTCCTGCGCGTGGTGCCCTCTGCCGACGGGAAGGTGGCTGCGGTGCACAATGCCGTGGACGAGGGGTTTGCGCCGCAGCCCGAGGGGCGCGTGGCGGAGGTGCGGCGGCGCTACGGCCTCGATGCCCCCTACCTGTTCTACCTGGGCGCCAACAAGCCCCACAAGAACCTGGTGCGCCTTATTGAGGCGTGGGCGACCCTGCCCGACGAGGTGCGCGCCGGCACGGAGCTGGTTCTCGCCGGGCATGAGGACGAGCGTTACCCGCAGGTGTACGAGACCGTGACGCGGCTGGGGATGCTCAGCGTGCGCCTCCTGGGGGCGGTCCCCGATGATGACCTCGCCCCGCTCTACAGCGGCGCCGCCGGCTTTGTCTTCCCCTCGCTGTACGAGGGGTTCGGCCTGCCCGTGCTCGAGGCGATGGCGTGCGGCGCCCCCGTGGCATGCTCCCACACCTCCTCCCTCCCCGAGATCGTGGGGAACGCCGCCATCACCTTTGACCCGCACAACGAGGCGGACATGGCCGCCGCCATGCGCCTGCTGCTGGAGGACGCCGAGTTGCGGCAGGATCTCGCCGAGGCGGGCCGGCAGCGCGCCGCCCTCTTTACCTGGCGTCGCGCTGCCGAGGAGACTCTGGCGGTGTATCGCGGCGCCGTGGCGGGGCGCTGAGGTGGCTATGCGGATCCTGCACGTCTACAAGGACTACTTTCCCGTGCTCGGGGGGATCGAGAATCACGTGCGCCTGCTGGCCGAGGCGCAGGCGGCGCTGGGGCACGACGTGACCGTGCTGGTCACGAATCCCGGCCCCCACACGTGGCGCGGCGAGATGAACGGCGTGCGTGTGGTCAAGGCGGCGCGGCTGGCCACGGTGGCGTCGACGCCCCTCAGCCTGGCGCTGCCGCGCGCTCTGGCGCGCCAGGGCGCCGACATCACCCACCTGCACTATCCCTATCCGGTGGGCGAGGTGGCCCACCTCCTGGCGGGCGGGGGCAGGCGCGCCGTGCTCAGCTACCACAGCGATGTGGTGCGCCAGCGGCGCATCATGCGGCTCTATGCGCCCCTCATGGAGCGCGTGTTGCGCACCATCGACCGCATCCTGGTGGCGACGCCCAACTATCTCGAGAGTTCGCCCGTGCTTCGGTCGTTTCGGGACAAGTGCTACATCATCCCCTACGGCATCGACCGCCGCCGCTTTGTCGAGGCGGACATGGGCGAGGCACAGGCGCTGCGGCGTCGGCTGGGCGGCGGGCCGTTGCTCCTGTTTGTGGGGGTGCTGCGCTACTACAAGGGGCTGCGCTACCTGCTGGAGGCCATGGCGCGCCTCGGCGCGCGTCCCGATGCGCGGCTGGTCATTGTGGGAGAGGGCCCGGAGGGGGAGGCCCTCCGGCGCCAGGCCGCCGCGCTGGGGCTCGCCGACCGCGTCCAGTTCGTCGGGCGCGTCCCCGACGACGTGCTCCCCCTCTACTATCGCGCGGCGGACCTGTTCGTGCTCCCCGCCAGTGAGCGCAGCGAGGCGTTCGGCCTGGTGCAGCTCGAGGCGATGAGTTCGGGGCTGCCCGTGATCTGCACCGAGCTGGGGACGGGCACCAGCTATGTGAACCGCCACGGCGAGTCGGGCTGGGTGGTGCCACCGCGGGACGCCGCGGCGCTGGCGCACGCCATCGACGTGCTCCTGGCGGACGACGTCCTCCGCCAACGCCTGGCGGCCGGCGCCCTGGCCCGCTCCGAGCAGTTCTCCGCCGAGGGGATGGTGCGCGAGATATTGGGGGTGTATCGCGAACTCGTCCCGGGCGTGGACGGGCGCGGTTGAACGACAGCTGGCGATGCGCGGTTACAGGTGGCAGGTGGCAGGTTACAGACACGAGCGGGAACACCCGCTCAAGCCTGTAACCTGCCACCCTGTAACCTGGAACGCATTTGGCGCGTTTGCCGCGGCGCGCGATGTGCGTTAGTATCGTTCTCTTGAGGCACGGCAGAGTTGAGGAGAGGGCATGCGAACCCGAGCGGCGGTACTGTGTGATCAAGTCATCGAGGCGGGGTGGCTCGTTGCCCTGATCGTCGTGCCGCTCTTTTTCAACGTCTACTCCAGCCGCGTGTTCGAGCCGGACAAGCTGGCGCTGCTGCGCTCCATCGCTACGCTGATGGCCGTGGCATGGATCATCAAGGCGATCGAGGAGGGGCTGCCGGAGGGCGCGCGCTGGCGCGGGGGCGGCTGGAGGCAGGGGCTCGTCGCCGCGTTCACGACGCCCCTGGTGGGTCCCACCCTGATCCTGGCGGGGGTCTATCTCCTGGCCACCGCGTTCTCGGTGGTGCCTCGCGTCAGCCTGTGGGGATCGTACCAGCGCCTGCAGGGCACCTACAGCACCCTGAGCTACATGGTCATCGCCCTGCTGATGATGGCGACGATGCGGCGCGGCGAGCAGCTGCGCCGCCTGGTGACGGTGGTCATCCTCACGAGCCTCCCCATCGCCCTGTACGGCGTGGCCCAGCACTATCGCCTCGACCCCCTCCCCTGGGGCGGGGACGTGACGTCGCGCGTCGCCGCCAACATGGGGAACGCCATCTTTATCGCGGCGTACCTCATCATGGTGGTGCCCCTCACGCTGGCGCGCATCATCGAGCTGCAGGCGGCCATCCTCACCGGCCCGGGCAAGGGCGAGGGACGGCGCTTGGGCCTCACGCGGCGCATCGGCCTGGGCCTCCTCTTCTGGGTTGCGGTGGGGGTGCAGTTCCTCGCCTGGGCGGTGCTGGGGATGGAGCGTGGGCTGGCCGTGGGGCTGCTGATCATCGTGGGGTTGACCCTCGTGGCCGGCTACCTGCGTCGGCCGATGGCGCGGTTCGTGCTCCTGGGCGCCTACGCCCTCATCCTGTGCGCTCAGCTGGCCACCATCCTCTTCTCCCAGAGCCGTGGGCCGTGGCTGGGCCTGGTAGCGGGGCTGTTCTTCTTTGGTCTGGTCTACCTCTTTTCGCGGCGCTGGCGCGCTGCGGCGGTGGCGTTCGTCGGCCTGGCGGCCGCGCTGGTGGCCTTCTTGGTGGTCATCAACCTGCCAGGCACGCCCCTGTCCGCGGTGCGCGAGATGCCGTACGTGGGGCGCCTCGGGCAGGTGTTCGAGACCGAGACCGGCACGGGCAAGGTGCGCGTGCTCATCTGGGAGGGCGCCATCGACATGATCCGCGCCGACCCACTGCGCACCATCATCGGCTATGGCCCCGAGGCCATGTACGTGGCCTACAACCCCTTCTATCCCCCCGACCTGGCGCACTATGAGAGCCGCAGCGCCTCGCCGGACCGCTCGCACAACGAGACCTTTGACGCCCTGGTGATGACAGGGTTGGTGGGCTTTATCGCCTACATGCTGCTCTTTGGCAGCGTTTTCTACTATGGGTTGCGGTGGCTCGGCCTCATCCATGGGCGGGGGCAGTCGCGTCTCTTCCTGGCCCTGGGGGCGGCCGGGGCGGTGCTCGGCGTGGTGGTGCCCCTGGCGGTGGAGGGCACGCTGCGCTTTGCCGGCGTCGGGCTGCCGCTGGGCTTTGTGGCCGGCGTAGCGCTCTATATGGCGACCTCGGCCATCATGGCGATGATGGCCAGGCGCGGCGCGGCGCTCGGGCGCGAGGTCCCACCGGAGGAGCCCGAGTCGACGACGCGTCGCGAGCCGCGCCTCTCCGGCCCCGACCTCCTCCTCATGGTGGCGCTGCTGGCGGCGGTGGTGGCGCACTTTGTCGAGATCCACTTTGGCATCGCCATCGCGGCGACGCGTCTTTACTTTTGGTGCTACATCGCGCTCATGGCGCTGGTGGGTCGGCGCCGGCTGACGGTCGATGCGGCCACGGAAGAGGCGATGGGCGTCGAGCGTGTGATGGCTAGTGACCGCCCCGAAGCGCGCCGGGGCGGACGCCGGCGCGACCGGCGGCGCCGCGGTGAGCGCTCCGCGGCCACGTCGAGGAGCCCTGAGGAGGGACTGCCGCGCGGGTTGCTCGTCATGGGTCTGGCGGTCGGCCTCATCCTGGCGACGGTGGCCTGGGACTATACGACGAACCCCCTCGGCCAGGGCAACCCCCTGGCGGTGCTCGTCACGGCGCTCACGACCATGGCTGCCAAGGGGCTGCCGAATCAGTGGAGCCTGGGCATCCTGTGGCTCGGCCTCGGCACGGCGTTGGTGGCGACGCTGGTGGCGGTTGCCGAGGCGGTGCGCGACGACGAGGCGGAGCGCGACGCCGCCTGGTGGGCGCGTTCGCTGGGCGCCTTTGCCGGCATCGCGCTGGGGAGCAGCGGGCTCTATGCCCTGATCCACGCCGCCCGACTGGCGCCCGGGGTCAACACCGACACGCTCATCTACGAGTACGCCATGATGATGCTCGCCTTCTGGGGCGCCCTGGCCCTGGCAATGTACCGCGGGGAGGCCAGGCCCCAACAGGCCTCGCGCGGCGCCTGGGCCTATGCCTACCCGATCCTCATCGTGGCGGCGCTCCTCTTTGCCAACGCTGCCAACCTGCGCATCGTCCGCGCCGATGTGCTGTACAAGCACGGGCTCAAGTTTGACGAGCAGGGCGACTGGGACAGCGCCATCCACTACTATCGGCGCGCCATCGATCTCACCCCTCGCGAGGACTTTTACTACCTCTTTCACGGGCGGGCGCTGCTCGAGCGCGGCAAGGGCGAGGCGGATCCGGCGCGCCGCCAGGCCCTCTTTGAGGAGTCGCTGGCCTCGCTGAACGCCGCCCGCGCGCTGAACCCGCTCAACACCGATCACACCGCCAACCTGGCGCGCCTGCACCGCACCTGGGCCGAGTTCTCTGCGGACGCGGCCGCGCGCCAGGAGCACCTGCGTCAGGCGCTCGCCTTCTACCAGGCCGCCACCGAGCTGAGCCCCCACAACGCGCAGCTCTACAACGAGTGGGGCCTGGTGCACTTTTTGCTGGGCGATCTCGATGCGGCCCTCGCCACCTATGACCGCTCCCTGGGACTCGATCGCGAGTTCCCGCAGACCTACATCCTGCGAAGCGACGTCCACATCGCCCGGGAGCACTGGCCGGCGGTGATCGACGAGTGCCGTCGGGCGGTGGAGGTCGAGCCGGACCTGGTGCAGGGTTGGAGCGCCATGGGGTATGCCTACTCCAAGATGGATGACTGGGAGAACGCCATCGCCGCGAACCTCAAGGTGCACGCGCTGGCGCCGGCCGACTATAACACGCTCAAGAACCTCGCCATCCTCTACGACCGTGCCGCGCAGCCGACCCAGGCGGTCGCCTATGCCGAGATGGCGATCGAGGCGGCGCCCGAGGGGGAGCGCTCGACCATGGAGGCGTTCCTGCAGGATCTGCGGGAGCGGAACGGGGAGGTCGAGTCCTAGATGGCGCGCTATCTGCTGATCCTCGCCAGCGCCTTTGCCCTCGCGACGATTGCGACGCCGCCGATGCGTCGGCTGGCGGTGCGGCTGGGCATCGTCGACCAGCCCAGTGCCCGCAAGATCCACGCGCGCCCTATGCCGCTGATGGGGGGCGTGGTCATCTACCTGGCGTTCATCGCGGCGCTGATCATCTGGGGCGACCGCTTTTACGTGCGCCAGGTGGTCGGCATCGTGTTGGGCGCCAGCCTCTGCTCGATGCTGGGGCTATGGGACGACCGCCGGAGCATCGGCGCCGGCCTCAAGTTGCTGGGCCAAATCGTGGCGGCCGTTATTCTCATCATCAGCGGCGTCCAGGTGCAGGTGCTGCCTTACCCGGCGATCAACGTAGCGCTGACGCTCCTCTGGGTGGTGGGTATCACCAACGCCATGAACCTGCTGGACAACATGGACGGCCTCTGCGGCGGGGTGGGCGCCATTGCGGCAGCCTTTTTCCTGCTGATGGCCGCCATGAGCGGCCAGTATCTGGTGGGCGCGCTGGCGGCGGCGCTGCTGGGGGCGTGTATCGGGTTCTTGGTGTACAATGTCAACCCGGCGTCGATCTTTATGGGGGACGCCGGCAGCCTCTTTCTGGGGTTCACCCTGGCCGCCGCCGGCATCAAGCTGCGCTTTCCCGACAACGTGGCCTTTGTCACCTGGATGGCGCCGGTGCTGGTGCTGGGGCTGCCCATCTTTGATACCACGCTGGTGATCATATCGCGGCTGCGGCGCGGGCTGAACCCGCTGACGCATCCTGGCAAGGATCACGTCTCGCACCGCCTGGAGCGTGGTGGACTGACCCGCCGCGAGGCGGTGCTCACCCTCTATCTCGTGTGCTGCGCGCTGGGCGTGCTGGCGATGTACGTGACGCAGGCGTCCATGGTCGAGAGCTATCTGGTCGGCGGGGCGGTGTTCGCCGTCGGGGTCTGGCAGCTCTGGCGCCTGGAGGCGGCCTACCGGGCGGGGCGCCCGGACGTTGCCACGCTCGAGGCGGTGGGGGCGCCGAGCGCCGATGGCGGCGGGCGGTCACGCGACTAATCTAGCAACCACTTGGGGGCGAAAATGGCCAAGAAGAGAGAAAAGATCAGGCGTCGACGCGAGGTAACCCGCGCACGACAGGGCGCTGAGCGCCCCGAGCGCAAGCCCTCTCGCCCGCCGGTGGCCCGGCAAGAGGAAAAGACGACCATGAAGGACGTCTGGATCGCCCTGGGCATCGTGGGCGGCATCGTCGTGCTGTTCGTCCTCCTCTACCAGTTCGCCGTGCGGCAGCCGCCATCGCGGGCAGAGCCCGAGCCGACGCCGGCGACTCCCGAGACCATGTCGTGGGAGCAGCCGCCAGCCATGGCGCTGGACACGGCCAAGTCGTACGAGGCCGTCCTTCACACCGAAAAGGGCGACGTGCGCCTGGAGCTGCACGATGACCTCGCGCCGATGACTGTGAACAATTTCGTCTTCCTGGCGCGGGAAGGGTTCTATGACGGCGTCACCTTCCATCGGGTGATCCCCGGGTTCATGGCGCAGACGGGCGATCCCACCGGCACGGGGAGCGGTGGCCCGGGGTACCGCTTTGACGACGAGTTCGACCCCTCGCTGCGGCATGACGCCGCCGGCGTCGTCTCCATGGCCAATGGGGGACCGAACACCAACGGCAGCCAGTTCTTTGTCACCTACGGGCCGGCGTCACACCTGGACGACGAGCACACTATCTTTGGACGGGTGATTGAGGGGATGGACGTGGTCGAGTCGCTGACGCCGCGCAACCCGCTAGAGGACCCCGACGCGCCACCGGGCGATCGCATCCTCAGCGTCGACATCGTCGAGAGCTAGCCCATGGCCACCGGCGAGGGAGCGTGCGCCTTCTCACGCGTCTGGCAGCGCTATCGGAGCCATGTCGTCGCGCTGTTCGTCTCCTTGACGATCACGGCGCTCATTGTCATCTTTCGTCGCGAGTTGGCCGACCTCGCCGGCTATGGCTATGTGGGGGTGTTTCTCATCAGCCTGCTGGGGAACGCCACGGTGATCCTGCCGGTGCCGAGCCTGGCGGTAGTGTTCGCCGGCGGTAGCGTGCTGAACCCACTGCTGGTGGGCGTGGTGGCGGGCCTGGGCGAGCCGCTAGGCGAGCTGACGGGGTATATGGCGGGGTATGGCGGCAGCGCCGTGGTCGAGCAGCGCGAGCGCTTTCAGCAGGTGCAGGAGTGGATGGAGCAGCGCGGGTTCCTCACCATCCTCGTACTGTCGGCCATCCCGAACCCGCTCTTTGACCTGGCCGGCATCTCGGCGGGGATGCTGCACTACCCCGTGACAAAGTTCTTGGTCGCCTGCTGGATCGGCAAGACGGCCAAGGCCATCGCCATCGCCTACCTTGGCTCTGGCCTCTTTGGCGCCGTCGCGCCTTGGTTTGGGTAACCGGAGCCCTACTCCCTGGCCCGATGGTGAAACGGGGCGCCCCGCTGCGCGAGGGTGCGCTCGAGTTCCGCGGTGGCGGCGGCGCCGTCGCGGTATTGGTACGGCCACATGCTCTTCAAGTGGAAAAAGGCCACCCGGTCGCCATCCCTCAGGGGCAACGCCAGGTCCGGTTGCAGGCCGGGGAGGGCGCTGAGGCAGCCGTTCACAAAGGTAATGCCCCGCTCTTCCGTGGGCAGGCCCAGACGCGCCAGGACGTCGCCGAGGGTGCTGCCCTCCTCGATCTCTAGCGCGACGTTGGCATGGGTCGGCCCGGCGTCGGGGCCGCCATAGCGCGCCAGGGGGCCGTAGAGCCATACATCCACCGCCATGCTCGCCACTCAGCCTCCTCCGATGGCCGGGAAGACGCCCACCTCGTCGTCTGGGGCCAGGGCGTGGTCCACGTCTCGGCTGATGCCGTTCACGAATGTGAGCCGCGCGCTCCCCTCGGGCAGCCCGAGGTGGGCCATCAGGTCGCCGACGGTGCTCCCCGCCGGAAGCCAGACCTCCAACGGGGAGGTGCCGGCCCGCGCGGCGGGCGCCGAGGCGAGGATCGCCTCGGACACCTTCTGCCGCAGGCCGGCGTACAGCCGGACGCATACCCTCATCGTCGCCTCGGCTACAGCCGCCCAAAGACCGCGTCCAGAGCCTCGTTCGGCACGTCCCACACCACGTTGTGGGGCGGGAGCGGCTCGTAGGTCATGAACTCGGGTATGCGGTCGTGCCGGGCGGTAAAGCCGGCCGCCTCATTGAAGGCTCGCTCCTTGCGCAGGACCTCGTTCCCCAACGAGACCACATCGTCGACGGTGTACTGCGTGCCCAGGACGGCGTTCACCTCGTCGACGACGCCCTCAAAGCCGGAGGCGATATCCAGGATGGCAAAGGCGATGAATAGGCAGTGGCCCGTCGAGTCGATAAAGGCGGTCGTCGCCTGGAAGGCGCGGCTCAGATCCGCCTTGCCCTCGGGCGACAACGGGTCTACGGCGCCGCCCACCTTGAGGATCTCGGGGGCGATGGTATAGCCGGCGGTGTGGTCGGCGCCCATGGTGGTGGTGGCGTAGGTGATGCCGATCCCCTTGACGGCGCGCGGCTCGTAGGCCGGCATGCTCTGCCCCTTGACCACCGGCGCGCGGCGCACGCCGAGGACGCGGGCGGCGGTCTCTGTGCCGCTCCCCAAGATGCGGCCAAGGGGGGTGCCCCTGCCCATCTCGTGGATCATCTCAATGGCCCGCTTGCCGTCGCCAAAGGGGGCTACGCCACCCTCCATGGCCACCGCCAGGGTGGTGCCCGTCTCGATGGTGTCCAGGCCGTAGGCGTTGCAGAGCCGCACCATTTCGGCGATGTCATCGAGGTCGTCGATCTCGCAGTTGGCGCCCAGGGCCCAGTCCGACTCGTACTCGACGCACGAGGCAACCTCGGTCCCGTCCTCTGCGAACCAGGTGTTGGAACACTGGATGATGCAGCCCGGGCTGCAGGCGTGGTTGTACAGCTCGTGCTGTTGCCGCACCTTGACCGCCTCAAAGATCGCCTCGCCGGCGATCTTGGCCGCGCCATCAAAGCGTCCCCGAGAAAAGTTGCGCGTGGGCAGGCCGCCGGCCTCGTTCATGATGTTGATGAGCACGGCCGTGCCGTAGGAATTTAGGCTGCCCTTGGGCTTGGTGACGTCATGGCTCCGTATGGCGGCAGCCAGTTTGCGCTGCCCCTCTCTGAACAGCTCCGGACGGGCGACCGCAAGCTCCGGCGCGCCGGTCGGGTCGAGCACCACGAACTTGAGCCCCTTGCTGCCCATCACGGCGCCCAGGCCGCCGCGGCCCGAGTAGCGGTTCGGACGCCCGCGCAGGTCGGCAAACGCCACCCCCGAGTTGCCGTAGGCCAACTCGCCCGCCACGCCGATGCCGGCGATGTGGGCGCCGGCGCCGAACCGCTGCTGCACGAGGGGATAGACCTCAAAGAGGTCCTTGCCCACGTACTCATCCGCCGGGTAAAAGGCCGCCGTGGGCCGGCCCTGGCCCGCGTCCCAGGAGATGTGAGCCAGCCAGTAGCCGCCGGCGCCCTCCGGCTGTCCCTCCACGACGAGCGACTGGATCCCCAGCTCCGCGATCGCCCGCGCCCAGGCGCTGCCGGCGTTCGCCTCCTTGATGCCGCCGGTGAGCGGCGACTTGGCGCCCACCGATAGTCGTGCCGAACTGGGGGCGTCGGTTCCCGTGAGGATGCCGGGTGCAAAGACGAGCTTGTTGTTGGGTCCGAGGGGATGGCACTGGGCGGGGACCTCGTCGTGGATGATGGTGGATGTAAGCCCGCGGCCCCCGAGCCGGGTGTATGCCTGGGGCACGTCCTCGAGCCGATGCTCTCGCGTGCGCATGTGGAGACGCAGGATCCACATGGCTGCTCCAC
>ERZ747221.715-NODE-715-length-37696-cov-3.753024_pt1 | contig 37696 bp, 33 predicted proteins | sample MGYA00374949_ERZ747221 | MGnify/ENA primary metagenome ERZ747221 (study PRJEB28779, sample SAMN05720172) | bioreactor metagenome | isolation source: Anaerobic biogas reactor | place: USA:Washington, USA | collected 2015-08-08 ... | reverse complement strand
GGGCGCCATGCTGATGAGGCATATGGTGTGGCGCGTGCGTGAGGAGGTGGGGGACGGCAGCGCCACGACCGCGGTGCTGGCTCAGGCCATCGCGCGCGAGGTGGAGCACATGGTGGCGGCGGGCGCCAATCCCATGTCGGTGCGCCGCGGGATCGAGCGCGCCACCGACGCCGCCGTCAAGGCGCTGGACGCCATGTCAGTGCCGCTGGAGGGGGAGGAACGCATCGCCGCCGTGGCCACCGCGGCTACCGGCAACGCCGAGATCGGCAAGATCCTCGGCGAAATGTACGACGTTCTCGGACCGGACGCCAACATCGTCATCGAGCCCTACATCGCCACCTATCACGACCGCGCCTACCATGAGGGGGCCCGCTTCAAGGGAGGATATCTCTCCCCCTACATGTTGACCGACACGGTGCGTCGCCTGGTGGTGCTCGACGACGTCTACGTCCTCGTGGCCGACATGGCCTTCAACTCGATCGAGAGCGTGCAGAACGTGCTCGAGCACGTCATCCGCAAGGACGGCAAGAACGTCCTCATCATCTGCAAGCTCATGTCCGACAAGGCCATCGGCGTGCTGGTGGCCAACAGCGAGCGGGGCGTCGTCAAGGCGTGCGCCGCCAACATGAAGCCTGTGGGCGACGCGCGGCGCGGCACGGTGGAGAATATCGCCTGCCTGACGGGCGGTCACCCGCTGACCGACAAGTCGGGGATGGCGCCCGAGCAGATCCGCGTCGACGACCTGGGCCACGCGCAGCGCGTCGTCGTCACCAAGGACTACTATATGATCATCGGCGGGGACGGTGACCGCAAGGCGGTGCGCCAGCGCATCAGCCAGCTGCGCACTCGTGTACGCGAGACCACCGACCCGGAGGAGCGCACGACGCTGCGCGAGCTGCTGGCCCAGCTCTCAGGCGGCGTGGGCGAGTTGCGCATCGGCGCCCTCACCGAGCAGGAGCGCAAGGCGCTGACCGAGGTGGCCGAGCAGGCCATGAAGGCCGTCCAATCGGGCATGGAGAGCGGCATCGTGCCGGGTGGCGGTGCGGCCTACTTGCGATGTATCCCGGCCTTGAGGGAACTCGAGGCGGAGGGTGATGAGGCCATCGGCATCGATATCGTGGCGCGAGCATTGGAGGAGCCGATGCGTTGCATCGCCGAGAATGCCGGCGTCCACGCGCCCCTGGCCATCGACCAGGCCCTGCGCGCCGGACCCAACTATGGCCTGGATGTGCGGCGCAAAGTGATTGTGAACATGGTGGAGGAGGGGATCGTCGATCCCACGCGGGTAGTGCGGCGGGCCCTGCAGTTAGCCGCCAGTGGCGCCATGATGCTGCTCACGACTGATGCCCTCGTGTTGCACCGCAAACCTCAGGAGACGTTTGAGCCATGAGTACATCCGACGCATTGGTCATACCCAAGACGGCCACCTGGCAGCGATTGGGCAGTGTTTCGAACGGCGGCACCGTGTTCGGCCTGGCCGTCTCGCCGGTGTCCGACGTGCCGCGGTGTTGGGCCGCCACCGGCTGCGGGGTGTTCTACTCTGACGACTGGGGAGAGACCTGGATTCAGAACCTCTCTGGCCTCACGACTCCGCTGCTGAGTACCATCGCGGTGGCCCACAACGGCGCCCTCTTTGCCGGCGCCCTCGAGGGCGATCTCTTTGCCTCCTTTGACTTTGGCAAGACGTGGGAGGGCGGCCTGGTGCCCGGCGAGTTCAAGACGACGGTCACCATGATGCTCCCCTCGCCCAATTTCAAGGGCGATGGCGCGGCTTTTGCCGCCACCGACGGCGGTGGCCTCCTGGTCAGCCGCAACTCGGGCAAGAGCTGGGAGGACAGCAGCTTTGGCCTGGGCGAGCCCAACGTCCTGGCGCTGGCCGCTCCCTCCGACTGGTCGCAGCGCGAGACGATGTTCGCCGCCACCACTGAGGGAGTGTTCGTGTCGGTGAACGGCGGTCGCGCCTGGCGCGAGACCGAGCTGATGCTCGACGACGATGTGGTGGATGTGCTGGCGGTGAGCCCCGAGTTCGGCAAGGATCGCACCGTTTTTGCCGGCACCGAGAACGGCAGCCTATACCGCTCCGAGGACGGCGGCCGCACATGGGACCTGCTACAGACCTCCATCGGCGATGGCCCGGTGAACTGCCTGTGGCTGGCGCCGGGCCTCGCGTCCATAATCGCCGGGGTGGGGCCGCGGGTGTACCTCTCGGAGGATCGCGGCGAGACATGGGAGGCCGTGGCCGATCTGCCCAGCTCGCTCCTGGCCCTCGCCGGCAACGCCGACATCCTGCTGGCCGGCCTGCACGACGCCGGCGTGTGGAAGTCCGTCGACGGCGGGCGCACCTGGAAGCCCTCCTCCGAGGGCCTGGCGGCGCGCGGTTTTGCCGCCCTGCACGCCGTGGGCGACGTCCTGTACGTCATGGGCCCGCAGGAAGGGCTCTGGACGTCCAAGGACGGCGGGCAGACCTGGAACGCCGCCTCGAACCTCTTCCCGTTCTACCCGCTCACGGCATTTGCCGTGGGGCCCAAGGGCGCCCTCTTCCTGGCGGGCCAGGAGAGCGGCATCCTGCGGTCCGACGACGGCGGGGCGCATTGGCGCGTCGTCGCCGAGGTGGAGGGCGTCGAGAGCCTGCTGCTGACCCCCGACGAGTCGGGTTGGGCGGGCACGTCCGACGGGCGGCTCCTGGCGACGCACGACGGCGGCGAGACATGGCTCGAGTCCGAGTCCCCCTGCGCGGGGCAGGAGGTGCTGTCCATCGTCGCCTCGCCCAACTATGCTGAGGACCACACCCTGCTCATGGGGACGTCCATCCCGCCCGAGGGTGGCAAGGGCGCCCGCATCGGCGTGTGGCGCTCGACGAACAGCGGCGCCACGTGGCGCCAGATCACCACGCAGACCACGCCGGCGCGCTGGATCGACATCGCCATGCCGCTGGGGGTAACGGAGAACCCCGCCGATCAGGCGGTGTTGGCGACCGGCCCCTTCTGCCTGCGGCCCCTGCGCCGCGCCAAGGACGTATGGATCAGCACGCGCGTCGACCCGAACGGCGCCAACACGCTGGCGGTGGCGGCCATCGGCGAGGTCGACGGCGGCGGGCAGCTGTTCGCGGCCACCGGCTCGGGGATCTATCGCTCCCTCGATGGCGGCCGCACCTGGCAGCCCTTCCGCGACGGCATGGGCGTGACGAGCTTTATCGGGATCGCCGCCATGCCCAAGGGCGAGGGGTACACGCTGTACGCCCTCAGCCTGGGCGGCGTGCTGTGGAAGTGTGACCTGAGCTGACGAGGCGAACGCCTCACCCTCCACAAGTCCTGTACGCGCGCGTTGGGCGTGCACAAGGGTTGCAGGTTACAGGTGACAGGCAATGGCATGAGCGATCGATGCGACCTGTAGCCCGGCGGTAGGTCGCCGGTGGAGGGGCCACGCGAAATCGAGGAGGCAATCGGTTGATTGCCTCCTTTTTCGTCCGTATAATCGTCGGTACCACTCGACTCAGCGGAAGGAGATCCGCCATGACCCCAGCGCGTGCGTCGCAGGACATGACCCGCGCGGTGAAGCAATGGGCGATGGACGCCGGCGCGGCGCTGGTGGGCGTCGCGCCCATCGAGCGCTTTGACCCCATGCCGCCCTACTACGACCGCGCCCCCAAGGGACACGATCCACGGGATTTCCTCCCGACGGCGCGCTCGGTGATCGTGATCGCGCAGCCCATCCTGAACGCCGTGATGGACGCGCCCGCGGTGCTCATGGACCACGAGATCGACCTCGTGCCCCCCGATATCAAGCAGGCCTACCTGGACCTCCTCTATCACGTGGCGGGGCATCGCGTCCAGGACTATATGCTGGAGCAGATCGCCCAGGTGGTGGGGCAGCGCCTGCAGATGGAGGGGTTCGAGACGATGATCTTTCCCACGACGGGGCTGCACCCCAGCATGTCGCCGTCGGGGGGTGGAGCGCGCGAGGAGGGGCTGAGCGACCGCCAGATCTGGCAGGGGCCCTCGGAGCAGTGGGCCGATACCTTTTCGCCGTTCCGCTACACGAATGGCCCCTTCTCCCACCGCCACGCCGCCACCCGGGCGGGGCTGGGGGAGTTTGGCTACAACAACATCGTCCTCACGCCCCAGTTCGGCCCGCGGCAGCGCTTTAACTCGATCATCACCGAGGCAGCGCTGACGCCCGATCCCCTGATCACCGAGCCGATCTGCCTGCGCGACAACTGCCGACTGTGCCTGCAGGCCTGCTACATGGACGCCATCGTGCTGCGCGACGATCCCTCGGTGCGCGACTATCGCTCCGTAGACAAGGTCGACAAGGACGTCATCTTTTACGACACCCCGGCGCGCTCCTATCCGCTGCGGTGCAACGCACGGCGCACGCGCGTGCCCGACGCGCCGGTGCGCGGCGACTGCGCGCGCATCTGCCCCGTGCCCACAGAGCGTACTAACCTGCCCCAGCGGCTCCAGGCCATCGTCGCGGCGTGGAAGAGGGGTGACGGGACGGCCCGATGAACAGCATCTATGTGGCCCTCGACCTCGAGTTGACGGGCCTCGACCCCCTGCGTGACGAGATCACCGAGATCGGCATGGTGCGCTTTCGCGGCGACGAGGTACTCGAGACCTTTTCGAGCCTGGTCGGCACCACGCGGCCCATTCCGCTCAAGATCCAACAGATCAGTGGCATCACCCCCGAGGAGGTGCGCGACGCGCCCTCGCTGCGCTCGCTGAGCGGCACCATCCTCTCCTTCGTCAAGAGCTACCCCATCGTCGGGCACTCTATCGACATGGACTTGCGCTTCCTCACCCGCCAGGGGCTGCTGCTGAACAACCTGCTCGTCGACACGTTCGAGCTGGCCAGCATCCTGGTGCCTGAGGTGCAGCGCTACAGCCTGGCGAACCTGGCCCAGCACCTCGGGATTACCCTGGACGACCACCACCGCGCCCTCGCCGACGCGGTGGCGGCCAAGGACCTGTTCCTGGCGCTGTTGGAGCGCGCCAACCATTGGGATCCTTCCACCCTCGACGAGATCGCGGAACTCGCCGAGCATAGCGACTGGCCGCTGCGCCGCCTCTTCCGCGACCTGGCGTCCGAGCGCCGCCTCGACGCCACGCAGCCCCTGTGGCGCCCGACGCAGCGCGAGCCCTCCAGCACGCCGGCGGAGGGGCGGCGTGAGGAGCGCCTGGCCCCACTGGAGCCCACGGAAACGATCACCCCCGTGGACACCGCCGCGCTGGCGGCCTCCATCTCGCCGGAGGGCGTCTTTGCGGCCGCCCTGCCCGGGTACGAGCACCGCCCGCAGCAGGTCGCCATGCTCGAGGCGGTGGCGGAGGCGTTCAACACCCCCTCGCACCTGCTCGTCGAGGCGGGCACGGGCACGGGCAAGTCGCTGGCCTACCTCCTGCCGGCGATCCACTTTGCCGTGCAGAACGATCGCCGGGTGGTGATCTCGTCCAACACCATCAACCTCCAGGAGCAGCTCTTCACTAAGGACGTCCCCGACATCCAGCGCGTGCTGGATGTCCCCTTGCGCGCCACCCTCCTCAAGGGGCGCAGCAACTATGTGTGCCTGCGGCGCCTGGCGATCCTGCGGCGCTCGCGCCAACCCAGCACCGACGAGATGCGCGTGCTGGCCAAGGTGCTCGCCTGGCTCCCCACCAGCGAGACGGGAGACCGCGCCGAGCTGATCCTCGTGGGGCCCGACCACGACGTGTGGGGCGACATCCAGGCCTCCTCCGAGACGTGCATGGGCGACCAGTGCATGTACCGCCAGCGCGGGACGTGCTTTTTCTACCGCGCCCGCGCGCGCGCCGAGCGCGCCCACATCGTCATCATCAACCACGCCCTGCTCCTGTCGGACCTGGCGCTCGAGTCGCGCGTGCTGCCCGAGTTCAAGTACCTCATCATCGACGAGGCCCACCACCTGGAGGAGCAGGCTACCGAGCAGTTCGGCATCCACGTGGGCCAGCGCGACCTGTACGCCTTTTTCGTCGGCCTCACCCACGAGACGCGCACCATGCCCGGGGGGATCCTCGCCGAGGTGCCCGCACTCTTTCAGCGCGACGGGGTGACGACCACGGCCCGCGAGGCGCTCACGCGCCTGCTGGAGTCGCTCCGCGCCCAGGTGGACACGGCCGAGCGGCGCCTGTTCGAGCTGTTCAACGCCCTGGCGCTCTTTTTGGAGCAGAACGTGGAGACGCGCGGCTCGGACGCCTACGACCGCGACATCCCCCTGACCCCCAGCCTGCGCAGCCAGCCCGACTGGTCGAACATCGAGATCGCCTGGGAGAGCTTGGCGGCGCCGATGCGCGCCATCCTCGGGGATCTGGAGCGCACGGTCAACCAGCTGGAACGTCTCGACCTGGGGGAGGACGCGACGCGCGACGAACTCGTGCAGGAAATCAAGACGCAGCTCCAGCGCGGCTCCGAGTTGGCGTTGGGTTTGGAGGCGATCCTCATCGAGCCGCAGAGCGGCGGCATCTACTGGATCTCTATCGCGCGTCGCGACCAAGAGATCACGCTGCACAGCGCGCCGCTGCACGTGGGGCCGGCGCTCCAGGAGCGCCTCTTTGACACCAAGGACTGCGTCGTGCTCACCAGCGCCACGCTGCGCACCGGCGACAGCTTTCGCTTCATCCGCGAGCGCCTCGGCCTGGAGGACGCCGACGAGCTGGCCGTCGATTCCCCCTTTGATTTCAAGACGGCCGTCCTGCTCTACGTGCCCAAGGACATCCCGGAGCCCAACCAGCCCTACTACCAAAAGACGGTGGAGAACGCCATCATCGACGTCTGCCGCGCCATCGGCGGGCGCACGCTGGTGCTATTCACGTCCAACAGCCAGCTCAACACCACCTATCGCGCCGTCCAGCGTCCCCTGGAGCGGGAGGATATCGTCGTGTTCGCCCAGGGGATCGACGGCTCGCGGCGTCAGATCTTGGACAATTTCCGCAGCACGCCCCAGGCGGTGCTCATGGGCACGCGCAGCTTCTGGGAGGGTGTGGATGTGGTGGGGCAGGCATTGAGTTGCCTGATCATCGCCCGCCTACCCTTCGCCGTGCCCACCGACCCGGTGCTGTCGGCCCGGGCGGAGACGTTCGACGATCCCTTTAACCAGTACTACCTCCCCGATGCCATCCTGCGCTTCAGGCAGGGGTTCGGCCGGCTCATCCGCAGCCGCGACGACTATGGCGTGGTGCTCGTGCTGGACAAGCGCATCCTGACCAAGTCCTACGGCAAGACGATCCTGCGCTCGCTGCCTCCGTGCACGGCGCGCATGGGGCCGGTGGCCACGCTGCCGACGGTGGCGCAGCGCTGGCTCGATCCGGCGAATCGGGTGTAGGAAAAAGGAAAAGCCCCCTCACCCTCACCCTCTCCCCGAGTACAGGGAGAGGGAACAGATCTTCGCTCGCCTCGATACTCCGGGGAGATGGTGAGGGGCAGTGCAGGGTGATTTGGCGGGGTTGACCGGCACGATTATACTGTGGCGTCGGGCATGCATAATCATCGATATTGGACCAGCGTGGGAGGCGTTACCAGATGATCCCGGTGACTCAGCTTCGCAAGGGCGTCGTCTTTGAGGAGGACGGCCAGCTCTGGCGCGTCCTGGAATACGAACACTATAAACCGGGCCGCGGCAACGCCATCATACGCACCAAGCTGCGCAATTTGCGCACCAACTCCACGGTGAGCCGCACCTTCCTCTCGGGGGCCTCGGTGCAGGACGTGCGCCTCGACCACCGCACGGTGCAGTTCCTCTACGGCGATGGTGACTACTACCACTTTATGGACGTGGAGAGCTTTGAGCAGCCGATGCTGTCGGCCGAGGTCCTCGCCGACGTGATCCCCTACCTCAAGGAGGGGATCACCATCGATCTGGAGCTGCACGAGGGGGAGCCGGTGGGGATCGAAATGCCCATCACCGTCGATCTCACCGTGACGGACGCGCCTCCCGGCTATGCCGGCGACACGGCCACCGGCGCCACCAAGCAGGTGACGCTGGAGACGGGGATGAAGCTCGACGTGCCGCTGTTCATCGAGACCGGCGACGTGGTGCGCGTCGACACGCGCACGGGGCAGTACCTGACGCGCGTCTAGCACGCCCGCCGATTTCGCCGCCGCTGGGGCGAGAATCGGCATCCCAGGTGGCGACACACAAGACGCCCGTGGCGGAACCCGCCACGGGCGTTGTCGTCCATCCCGCGTCAGCGCCTTTGCACCGCGACTTGGTGCTTTTCCACTACAAAGACGCGTGCGTTCACGCCCAGGATCTGCACGTCATAGCCCCGGGCGACGCGCAGACCCTCCACCGCGCCCACGGTCTCGTCCACCAAGTCCACCTCGCTGCTCAGGAGCACCATGCGGCCGCCGGGCGCCAGCACGCGATCCATCTCGCGCACGGCGTCGCGATAGAGGGTGATGTTGCCGCGGTGTGTGCCCACCCGCTTGCCAAAGGGGAGGTTGGTGGCGATCTTGGTCACGCTGGCCGGGCGCAGGGGGAGCCGTCGCACGTCGGCGCGCAACAGCTGTCGTGGCTTGTGGCGCGGGCCGATGTTGGCCGCGGCGGCGTCCAGGGCCTCCGAGGCGCGGTCGGCGCCCAGCAACAGGCGGTGGCGGGCGATGAGGGCACGCTCGATGAGCACCGTGCCCGCGCCGCACATGGGGTCGAGAAAGACGTCATCGTCCTGCGGCGCCGTCAGCCAGACCATGGACGCGGCCACCGACGGCCGCAGCGAGGCCTCGATGTGCTGCGTCTTGTAGCTGCGGTGACGCATGGAGGCGTCGGAGAGGCGCAGGGCGCAGACGAAATCGAAGCCGATGAGGTTGGCCCAGATCTCCAGGTCGCCGTCCTCTTCGACGGCGCGCCAGCGCCCGCCCGAGCCCTTTTCCAGCGCCTTTTCGATGCTCTGCTGCAGGTCCTTGCGGCGGTACGGCTGGCTCTTGCCCACCATCCGCGTCACCACGCGAAAGGTGGACCGCTGCCGCCGTGGCCGAGGCGGCTCCGCCCGCCGCCCCGGCAGGGAGGGGTTGAGGAAGCGGCTGCGCAGCATGGCGTCATAGATCTGCGACAGCCCCTCATAGCCCCAGGCAACCCGGGGCACCCGCTCCACCACCATGAACACGTCCTCGGCGGTACGCAGCGCGAGCAGGTCCTCGGGGTCGCCGACGTAGCGGAACAGCACCATGCCGTTGCGGTCACGGATCGTCTTGTACCCCTCCAGCGATGTCCCTTGGAGGCGCCGGCGGATCTCCAGCCAACTGACGTGCTCCAAGCCTGGCATCGTCTGGGCCAGGTACAGGTTGTCGTTCGCGCGCATCGATTCCTCGTTTCAACGTCTCAGCCTTGAACCTCCCGATGACTACCCTCGCCGTGAACCTGGTGTATGCGAGCTACTGTAGGGGCGAGCTACTGTAGGGGCGACCTTCGAGAGGTGTTCACGCGGCATTTCGCCGCTTCCCTGCCTATTCTAGCATGGCCGCGAAGCGGCGAACAATACGGTAGAGATATCCTCATCTCATAGAGATATATCTTATTCGTAGTCGTCGTAGGGGCTGTGGAAAGGTGGATAAACTCCCCGGATACCGATGGGTAGTGCGGATCCCACCGGAAAGGGCCCCATGTAGTGCTTTGGCCGGCCGGCGCGCTGTGGATAACGCCGTGGATGGCGATGGCCCCTACCCACAGGGGTCTAGGGGCCGTTATCGGGCTCCCGGGCGAAACCACAGCGGGTAGTGGTGTGGGCCATAGTACATACGAGGGAGGGGAAAGTGCTCACCGGGAGGCTGTGGATAATGTTGCAGATTTTGCCAAGTTATCCACAGCTTTCCCCAGGTATCCATAGGTTATCCACAGCCCTCGGGGATGAGGCGATCGAGGCTAGCGCTCCGCCAGGGCGGAGCGCGACGCCGGCGCCGGGGAGGCGCGCCGGCGGATCAGCGATAGTAGCCGTGCAGCGTGGCGTCCACCGGCGCGTTGTTGAGCACCGAGCCCACGATGTGGGCGTTCACCTTGCGCAACCGCTCCACGGCGCGCTGGGCGTTCTCGCGCTTGGTGGTGCCGGCACTGACCACCAGGAGCACGCCGTCGACCTTGGTCGCCAGCACCACGGCGTCCGTCACCGCCATGACGGGGGGCGCATCGAGGACCACCATATCGGCGTCGGCGGCGAGGCGTTCGAGGACGCGCTCCATGCGCTGCGAGCCGAGCAGGTCGGCGGGGCGCGGCGGCAGGGGGCCGCTGGCCAGAAGGCGCAGCCCCTTCACCGGCGTCTCTAGCAGCGGCGGTTCGGTGAGGGCCTCATCCTCGAGCATCATGGTGGTGAGGCCGATGTCGTTGCGCTGGCCAAACAGCTCGTGCAGGTGCGGACGGCGCAGGTCGCAGTCGACCATGATGACGCGCTGCTCCGCCTGGGCCATGGTGACGGCCAGGTTCGCCAGGGTGGTCGACTTGCCCTCATCGGGGCTCGACGAGGTAACCAGTAGGATGCGCAAGGGCGCGTCGAGCGACGCGTACTGGAGGTTCAGGCGCAGGGTGCGGTAGGCCTCGCTGGCGGGCGAGATGGGATCCGTGATGGTAACCAGATTGAGGTCTTGGGGCATAGCGATAGCCTCCGGCTAGGGTTCACGCCGTGCTGGGTTGCTCACGGCGGCGTCTGTCGCGGATGGGGCGCGCCAGGGCGGTAGTGTCGGGTATGACGCCCAGCACGGCCAGGCCCGAGTGGCGCTCCATGTCGGCCGAGGTGCGAATGATGTCCGCCTCGAGCCACTCCAGGATCAAGATGACGACGGCGCCCGCCAACATGCCGAACATCGCCCCGGCCAGGACGTTGATCTTCCACTTGGGCTTGTGCAGGCCACCGGGCAGGGCATAGTCCAGGATGCTCACATCGACGCGATCCTGCTTGTCCTGCTCCAGCATTTGGACCTTGGTGTCCTCGACAAAGATCTCGGCGGTGGTCTGGACCACGTCGCGGGCGATGATCGGGTCATAGTCGTCGGCGTCGACGCGGATGAGCAGGTCCGACTCGATGGGGCTGACGGTGATCTTGGACAAGAGTTCGTCGGGCGTGATGTCCAACTGCACGCGGTTGATGACCTTGGTGGCCATCTGTCGCGACTGGATGGTGCGCGCAAAGTTCCGCATAAAGCCCTTGACGACCTGCTGCATGCCCCAGTCCGGGCGCGCGGGGATGACGTTCAGATAGATGGTCGAGCGATAGACGGGCGTCTGGACCTTGCTGACGACAAAGGCGCTGCCGGCCGTGATCACCACCGCCAGGGCGATGATCCAGGCGCGCCGGACGAAAATCCGCAAATAGTCACGAAGCTGCACGATAACCTCCCGATTGAGAGACGCGGGGCATTATACCACGGGCACCCGGTGGGCCAAACCACCGCGCCCGGCACGCCCCCTCACGGCGCGGGGCGCCGGGGCCAGAGGCGCCGCCACCAGGAGCCGTGGGCCGGCACCTCGGCGAGCACGGGCACTCCGAGGCGCACCAGGTCCGTCCGCTCGCGCACGCTGTCATCGACATAGTCCAGTACAAAGGAGATGGCTACCCCCGCCACGAGGGCCAGGATGAGGCGCAGGGGTAGGTCCAGGCGCTGGCGCAGCGGTGTGGCGGCCTGCGCGACGGATGGGGGATCGATGACGGCCACCACGGCGCTGTCGGTGGTGAGCTGCGCAAAGTAGGACTCGGCCCCGGTCTCGATGACCTGCACCACGGCATTGGCCAGCACGGCGAGTTCGTCCGGGTCGTGCCAGCTCAGGGTGACGGTGAGGATGCGGTGCAGCTTGCCGGCGGTAGAGATCCCCTGGATGGTGGCGGGGGGCACGGCGATGCCGGCCAGTGCGGAGACGTCCTCGGCAAAGGCGCGGCTCTTGACCACCTCGGAAAAGTCGTCCACCAGGTACTCGGAGGTGAGCCAGGTGTAGTAATAGTCGTAGGCGTACTGGTCGGATGTGCGGGGCTCGGGCCGGACGCCCAGCAGGAAGCGCATGCTGGCGGTATAGGTGGGCGCGGGACGCGGCGCGAACGCCACATAGCTGACCGCGAGCGCGACCAGCAACACCATTACGATCCAGAGGCGCCGGCGCACGATGCGCCAATAGTGCCGTAACTCCATGGATGGACCTCGCGATGTCGTGAACGGGATGTGGCGCCGGCATATCCCAGCCGGCGTTGCCGAGGCGCCTCAGCCTGCCCAGATGGCGCTGATGCGCTCCCACAGGGGCGGACCGAGGATGATCAGGCCGGTAGCGGCTGCGGCGATGGCGGCGATCAGGATCGCGCCGGCGGCCACGTCCTTGGCATGCTTGGCCAGGCTGTTCTGGTTCGGCTCCACGATGTCGATGACCAGTTCGACCACCGTGTTGAGCATCTCCCCTGCAAAGACGAGGGCGATGGCCATGATGATGAACACCCACTCGATGCGCGACAGCTGCAGCCACACGCTGAGGAGCACGACCACCAAAGAGACGGCCAGATGCACGCGTGCGTTCCGCTCGGCGCGTAGCACGTACACGAGCCCCTCAAAGGCATGGCGAAAGCTGTCGACGAGGGTGCCGTGCCGATGGCGACGCATGGGGATCGCCTGCTCCTCGGCCGCGATCACGCGTGGGTCCCTGCGGGCGGGTCGAGCGTCGGGCGAAGAGCCGTCTGCTTCGCCATCACGTGTCGGCGCTCGGCCGCGCGGCGCGCCGTTGGGCCTTCTCGGGATACTGGATGCGCGGATGGAACACCCCCTGTAAGACGCCAAAGAACGCCTCGCGAATGCGGTCCAGGTCGCGAAGCGTCAGGTCGCACTCGTCGAGTTCACCCGCCACCAGGCGGTCGTTGGTGATCTGGCGGATGACGCGCTCCGTCTCGGCCTGCGTGGTGGGACGATTGGCGCGCACGGCCGCCTCGATGCTGTCCGCCAGCATGACGATGGCCGTCTCGCGGCTCTGAGGCCGCGGCCCGGGGTAGCGGTAATCCTCCTCCCGGACGTCCTCCCCGTCGGCCTCCTGATTGGCGCGCCGGAAAAAGTAGGTCACGAGGTGCGTGCCGTGATGCTCGGGAACAAAGTCGCGCACGCGGTCGGGCAGGCCGTACTTGCGGGCCAGGGCGATGCCGTCCAGCGTGTGACCGATGATGATCTCGGCGCTCGTCTTGGGGTCCAGATTGTCGTGCGGGTTCTGGCCGTCGCTCTGGTTCTCGGCGAAAAAGTAGGGGCGTGCGATCTTGCCGATATCGTGATAGTAGGATCCGACGCGCGCCAGGAGGGGGTCGGCGCCGATCGCCTCGGCGGCGCGCTCGGCCATGTTGCTCACCACGATAGAGTGATGGTAAGTGCCGGGCGCCTTGATGAGCAGCTGTCGGAAGAGCGGGTGCGTGGGGCGCGCCAACTCGAGGAGCTGTAGCGACGTGGTGATGCCGAACAGCCGTCCGATGGCGGCAAAGGCCACGAACGCCAGGCTCGCCGACAGGACGGCGTTGGCCAGGGCCATACCAAGGAGCTGCACCATCGCCGTGGGATCGTAGGTGGGGGTGCGCAGCCGAAAGGCCAGCAGCGCGGCTGCGTTGGCCAAGGCCAGCTGCACGGCGGCGCGCACGAACATGCCGAGGTGATCGAGGCGCCAGATGGAGAGGGCGGCGATGGTGCCGCCGACAAAGGCATAGACGGCCAGCTCCAGGGAGCCGCCGGCGTTGTACCCCACCACCAGGGCCATGACGGCGGTCGCGACGATGGCGAGATGGCCGTCCAGCAGGATGGTCACCAGCATCGAGATGGCGGCGACGGGAAAGAGGTAGGGCATGAGGGTGTGCCCCGGGATGAGCAATCGCGCGCTGACGCCGGCGACCATCAGGGTCAGCGCCAGCAAGAGCTGGCGACGGGGCCGCTCGAGGAGGAGCGGCTGGGCGCGCGCCACGTAGACGCTGAGCGCCAGCACCAGCGTAACGGCCAACAGGGCGGCGCTGACGGAATCCTGCCACTGCAGGCCGGTGCTCAAGAGTTCCAGCACCTCGAGCTTTTCCAGGGCCAACTCGGTGACGATCTCGCCCTCCCGCAGGATCGACTCTCCCTCGAGGATCGTCCAGTAGACGGGCTCGACGGCGTTGCGCGTCGCCTCGCGGTTGGCGGTGGTGAGTTGCGCGTCGAAAAAGCTGTTGGGGACGATGAGGTTCTCGACCAGCGACACCACGACGGCCTGTTGCTGGCCCGAGAGGGCGTGCGACAAGCGGCGCCGGATGCTGCCGCGGGCGTCGGGGAGGTGGATGTTGCGGATCTCCTCGCGCATCACCTGGTCGAGCACCCGCGTGCCCTCGCTGATGACGCTCTGCCACTCGGCGTCGTCCAGCGAGAGGGTGGCGGTGAGGACCTCCGCCGATAGGTTGAGGCCCGGAATCTCTTTGATGAGGGTGACTCGGTGCGCGTGGTCGGCGAACTCGTCATAGCGGATGGCGCTGATGTAGGCGGTGATGTCACTTAGGCCCTGGAGCTGACGTCCGGCGATCTCCATGTCAGGGCCGGTGTAGACGTCCGGCACGCGTGACGCCGCCGCGGCGCGCGCTTCGGCGGTCTTGACCTCGCTGATGTAGGTAGCCTGGCGCGGCGCCTTGATGTTCCGCGGCGAGGGCTCCCCCACGACCACGGAAATGCGATCAGGCGAGGTGTAGAGGATAAAGGCGGCGGTCCAGGCGCCCGAAAGCAGCAACGCAAAGAGCACGGCGCGGATCGTCTTGCGGAGAGGGGTGTCAGGAGAGCGCTGCGGCCGGGCGCGGTCGGGCTCGCCCGAAGAGCGTCTTTTCATCGTCGGTGTGTGAACCTCTCGCGGCCAGGGCATTCGGGGGGCGTCGGACGCACAGAACAGGGCATTGGGGGTGGCCCAATGCCCTTACTGTGCCAAAATGTCGCGAACGACCTCGTTCACCATGCGTCCGTCCGCCTTGCCCTTTAGCTCGGCCATGACCTGTCGCATTACGGGACCCATCTGAGCGAGGCCGGTGACGCCCATCTCGTCGATGACGCGCCGCACCACCTCGGTGACCTCCTCGCGCGACAACTGCTCCGGCAGATAGGCGCGCAAGATGGCTAGCTGGGCCTCCTCTTCGCGGACGAGATCGTCCCTCCCGCCGCGGCGAAACAGCTCGATGGCCTCAACCCGACGCTTGACCTCCTGGGCGATGACCTGCTGAACCTCCTGATCGCTGGCCTCGCGCTGCCAGGCGATCTCGGCGTTGATGACGGCCGCCCGCGCCATGCGGATGGCGTCGCGACGCCCGGGATCGCCCTGGCGCATCGCGTCCCTGAGATCGGCCATCAGGCGCTCTTTGAGATTCACGTGGCCTCCTCGCTCGGTGGAAGCCGGCTCGGGAGGAAGGGCACCCGGACTAGTACCTGCGCATCTGCGCCTTGCGGGTGGTCCGCCGGCTCTTGCGCATCTTGGCCGCCTTCTTGCGCTTGCGGATCTGGCAAGGCTTCTCGAAGAAGCGGCGCTGTCGCACCTCGGAGAGAATGCGATCCTCCTGAACGACCTTCTTGAAGCGCTTCAGGACGCTCTCGAAAGATTCTCCCCTGTCGACGACGACATGCGTCACGCGTATCCCCCCTTTTTGCCGGGCTCTGCCCTGGGGAGGGACAGAGACAACCGTTGATATACTGAGCGCGCATTATACGTTGACAGAAACAGAGTGTCAAGTTCAGAACGGCACCAACAAGGAAGGCGTGCCGTCGCGACGCATCCGCCCAACGCAGCTAAAAGCCATAGAAAGCACTCTTGCCGCATTGTGAGGCACACTGGTGATGAAGGGCCTAATCCGACAGATCACAATGTAGGATATGGAGACGCGACGTCGCTACCACTATTCACCCGGGAGCCAGGTGTGGTAACCCGCCAGGAGCAGGAGCCCGGCCAGGCCCACGACGCCGAACTCGAGCACCACGCGGCGCGTGAGTCGACCCCAAAGGTGCTGCTGGGCCAGGCCGGTGATGGCGTAGAAGGCGAGGAGCAGCGCGGCGCCGCCGACTCGGGCGTCGATGGCGCAGTAGTTGAGCGCCCAGGTGAGTTCCGCCATGAGGATGCCGGTGATGCCGGCGTACAGCCACGTGCGCACCGTCTGGTTCCCCTCGACGCGCAGCAACTCCAGGGCCAGGATGGCGGTGGTGCCCAGCACACCGGTGGCGGAGAGGACGCTGCGGGCCCGCGAGGCATAGATCGCCGCCAGCGCCACCAGCGCCGCAAAGTAAACGACGGCGTTCAGCAGCAGACGTGCCGGCCGGTGTCGGGGGTCTTGTGGATCGATGGTGCGGTACTCGCATACGATGGCGACGGTGAGCGCGGCGCCCGTGCCGAGGATCACGACGATCTGGTAGCCCCACCAGGGGAGGTTGGTGAGCACGGCCAGGCCCGCCATGGCGAGCACCGTGGGCAGCACCAGGAAGGTAAAGCGGTAGGGGAGCGATCGCCCGTGGATGAGTGGATGGGTGCGCATGATGGCGTCGACGCCCGTCCACACGAGCCCGACGATGAGGATCGCCAGTTGCACCGTGCCGGAGAAGCGCAACGTCAGGTCGGACCCGAGTACCAGCAGGGGCACCTCGTAGGAGGGCAGGGGCGCCAGGATGGCGAGGAGTAGCCCCGTTACGACGAGGCTCACGGTGATACCCAGGCGGTCCGTACGCGGCATAGCGCCTCTCGATGAATGGTGACGATGTGCGTCGATTCTAGGTGTCTGCCGTTCCCCTGTCAAAACGGCTCAGTAGCGAGTTGCGGGTTTCGGGTTCTGTGGTCCGGCCCAGAGCACCGCCGGCTCGGAATCCGTGGCCCGCAACCGACGCGTGATTGACACGCCCCATTGGCGCGTCTAGAATCGGGGCCGTCCGGCCATGACGTTACGCCCAGATGATGACAAAGGAGAGATCCTATGCGTACCGTGCCGATCGGCATCGCGATGCTCAACGATGAGCGGCCGCACGTCTGGCAGCAGAACAACCCGCAGAACGTGGCCATCGTCAACCGTTGGGCGGAGATCATCCGCCAGGGCCTGAAGAACCAGGACGGCTCCGCGCCCGAGGTCGTCGTCGCCAGCGAGATCATCACCTCGACGCGCGTCGCCCAGGCGATGGGTGAGGAGTTGCGGCGGGCGGGGTGCCGCGTCCTGATCATGTGCTACAACGTGTGGAACTTTCCCTTCCTGGCGTGGCCCTTTGTCAACAGCGTGGGGCGAGACGTCCCCATACTGAGCCTGTCGAACAACAACGGTGCCTACCCCGGCAACGTGGGGCTGTTGGCCTCCGACGGCGCCCTCCGCCAGGCGGGGGTGCGCACGCACCGCATCGTGGGCGACATCGACGATGCCGCCGTCCACCAGCAGGTGTTCGACTGGCTGCGCGCCGCCGGGGCCCTGGCTACCATGCGCAATGAGGTCTATGGGCTCTATGGCGGGCATTCCATGGGGATGGAGACGGGCTACTTTCACCTGGTACCCACCATCAAGGCCTTTGGCTGCACCGCCCGGCAGATCGACCAGTTGTGGCTGCTCAAGACGATGGAGAATGGGGTCGATGAGGCCGAGGTCGAGAAGGGGCTGCGCTGGTTCGAGGAACTCCTGGGCGAGCGCTTGCGGTACGACGGCAAAATGCTGACGCCCGAGACGCTCAAGACGCAGATTCGCCTCTACCTGGCGATGCAGCAGGTCAACGAGGAGAAGGGGTTCGACTTTTGCGGGCTAAAGGGGCAGCGCGAACTCACCGAGTACGTCTGCCTGGGCGACGTCCCCGAGATGCTGATGAACGACCCCTACGACTGGCGCGGGCCCAAGGAGCCCACCGTGTGCGCCACCGAGGCGGACGCCTACGGCGCGGTGACGATGCAGGCGCTCAAGTACGTGTCGGGTGGGTTGCCGTCGCTGTTCATGGACGTACGCCTGTACCTGCCGGAGCTGGGGCTGTGGGACTGGTGTAACTCGGGCAATCACGCCTCGTGGTACGCGAATCAGAGCTTTGACCCGGCGATCAACTTTCAAAAGATCACCTTCCATCCGGCGCTCGAGTTCTACCACAAGGCGGGGGGCGCCTCCGTCGAGTTCGACGCCGCGCCCGGCGAGATGACCTTCGCCCGGCTGGGCCTGTGGGACGACAAGCCCTTCATGGCCATCATGAAGGGGGAGAGCGCGGATCTGCCCGCCGAGCAGCGCCGGGCAATCAACGCCCAGACCGACCCCACCTGGCCCCACGTGCACGCGCGGCTCAACTGCTCCTTCGACGAGTTCCTGTCGGTGTTCCCCTGCAACCACGTGCAGGGTACGGTGGGCGACCAGGTACAGGCGCTCACGTACCTCTGCGAGATCGCCGGCATCACGCCGGTGGTGCTGGGGCCGGAGGGGGCGGCACGCAGCATACCCATTTGGGAGCGGGTGCGCTGAGGCCGACGTCGAATGCAGGCGGCGCCCCCATGGGGGCGCCGCTTTTTCGCTTCTAGGGGCCGTTTTCTGCAGGGGCGCGCGGGGCCGGTGGGCCGTGGCCGGGGGCGATGCGCCGCAGCAGGCTCAGGGTGCGGGCCATGCGCTTGACCTGTTCCGCGATGATGTCGCAGTCGGTGCGCGCGGCGCCGAGGTTGCTCAGGTCGGCCGGCAGCATCTCGGCGTAGCCCATGACGAGCGTCATCGGCTGGGCCATCTCCTCTGCCAGGTGTGCGACGCGACGCAGCGACAGCTGCTGCTCGTAGAGCGAGGCCAGCGCCTCCTGGGTGCGGGCCAGCTCCATCTCCAGGCGCTCGATCCGTTCCCGCAGGTCGGCGCCGTGCCCGTTCGAGTCCGCCCGGCCGGTGCAGGCCACCGGAGCGTCACCATCAGGGGCTGGGGCGGGCGCCGCCGACTCGAGGCAGGGGGCGAGCACCGTGGCCAGATCGTCCTCGGCCACGGGGCGGACGAGGCGCCCGCGGCAGCGGGGACGGATGGCCTCATCGTCCTCGGGGTCCGAGACAATGGTCACGATGGCGGCCCCGCGCGTCTCGGGCATCGCCTCCAGGTCGATGGTCATCTCGTAGGGGTCCAGGTTGTCCAAGTCGAGATCCATGATGACGAGCCGGGGGCGGTGCCGCTGCGCCAGGGCGACGGCGTCGGCGCCGGAGGGGGCGTGTACCACCTGGCAGGAGCGCGCGGCCAGGAATTCACCGATGAGCCCCGGCTCGGCGCCGATCACGAGGACGGTGGGGTGGTGGTCTGGCTGCGGCATGGCTCTCTCGCGTCTCCTGGCGATGGGGTGCTTGTCCCCATCATACCGGCGGCGCCCGGCGGCGGGGTAAAGGAAGGGTTAAATCGAGCCAACCCGCGCGCAACGGCCGCCCGGGTACATCTCCCGAGGATCCCCCCACGCTGAGCCTGGTATACGCGAGGGTTGCTGTAGGGGGACCCTCGGGAGGTGTACGACGGGCGGTTTCGCTGTCACAAAGCTTTGTGCTATACTGGCGCGAGTTGTCCCGTTACAGTAAAAGAACCCGGCGACGGACCCCTTCCGGCGCGACTTGGGGAGGGATGGCGAAGGAGGTAGGCCCCGCGTAACGAGCGCGCTCCCCGTTCCACAATTTCCGGCGGCCGCGAGCCTTCCGCCCGAACCACGCGACTTGCATCATCCTGATCGGGCATTTCGTTGCATCGATGATAGAAAGTGTATAGCCATGGGCAACATCCCACTACTCGATCGTATTCGGCAGAACCATGCGCTGGAACACGCCACCATGCACGTCTTGGGCGAACTGCCCGGGCCGCTGCGCCTCATGGGGCGCAGCGACTGGAACGGGTTTACGCTGTACGGCGATGTGGACACGGATGACGTGCTGCGCGCTTCGATGGAGGCGGTAGAGCGGCTCCGTGACGGGGAGCGGCAGCTGGCAGTGCACCCCAACTGCGGTACGAACCTGGCCGTGGGGGGCGTGCTCGCCAGCACGGCGGCCTATACCACGGCCATCAACGTCCATGGCCCTCGGCTGGGACGCGCGGCGGTGGTGGTGATGGCCATGTTGGCGGCGTGTGCGGTGGCCCGCCCGTTGGGCCTGGCCGCCCAGCAGTACATCACCACCACGTGCATGCTGGACAAAGTGCGCATCCGCGTGCTGCGCCGCGAGCCAAAGGGAAAGCTGGTCGTGCATCGCATCGCGGTGGAGCACGGCATCTAGAGGGCGCAGAGCCCTGTACCCGAGGATTATGTTCTACGTATTTCACGGCCATGACGAGTTCACGCGCTCCGAGGAGGTCGCCCGGCTGAAGCAGCAGGTGAGTTCTGCCGGCATGGGCGACCTCAACATCACGGAACTCGACGGGCGAAGGCTGGCGTTCGAGGACCTGGTGAACGCCTGCCAGGCCATGCCTTTTTTGACGGATCGCCGGCTGGTCATCGTGCGCGATCTGTTGGTGCGTTTCGAGGGGGCGCGCGGCGCCCGCGGGCGTGGCCGTGCGGCGGCGACCGCCGCGGGGGAAGCGGCCGCAAGCGGCGCCGAGGAGGCGTTCGCCCAGCGGCTGGTGGAGTACCTGCCCCAGATGCCGCCGTCCACGCGCCTGCTGTTCATCGAGGCCAAGACGCTGAAGGGCAGCAACCCGATCGTCAAGGCGGCCCAGCAGCGCAAGGATGGCTTTGTCAAAGAGTTCGTCGTCCCCGCTGACCGGGCGTTGCTGGACTGGGCGCGCCAGAGGGCCTCGCAGCACGGCGCGGGGATCACGCGCGAGGCGGCCGATCTGCTGGTCGCCGCGGTCGGCCCCAACCTGCGCCAGCTCGACCAGGAGCTGGCCAAGCTGGCCGCCCACGGCAACTATGAGCGCGACATCGGCGCGGCGGACGTGCGCGACCTGGTGAGTGCCGCGAAGCAGTCGGACATCTTTGGCCTGGTCGACAGCCTCGGGGCGCGCCGGCGCGAAGATGCGTTACGACGCCTCGAGGAACTGCTGGCCGACCCCAACGCCCACGAGCTGTACATCCTCACCATGATCGCCCGCCAGGTGCGCCTCATCCTGGTCGCCAAGGAGTTGGCCGACGAGGGTGGTCTGGGCGTAGACGCCGTGCAGCGCGAGCTGCGGCTCTCGCACCGCTTTATCGCCGAGAAACTCGTCAGCCAGGCGCGCATGTTCCGCATGGAGGAACTCGAGGCGCTGCTGCGCCGGGTGGCCGAGGCGGATCAAGCGATCAAGACGGGGAGGATCGAGGGGCCGCTGGCGCTGGAGATGTTGATCGTCGAGAGCTGCCGCCGGGGGGCGGCCGTCGCCCCTCGTGATCCCGCGCCACGCGGGCGCGCGGCGCGACCCGGCCGAGGCCCTGGACGTCACCAGCCGAGCAAGGCGGCGCGCAGCCGCTGAGCGAGCGCGAGTTCGGCCTCGTCGCCCGACCCCAGGTCGAGGCAGAGCTGCACCGGATGGACGATCTCGAGGTCACCCGCGATGCGGCGGGTCTCCCAGAGCACGCTGTCGTCGTAGGGCTCAAAGACAAAGACGTACGTACGCCCCTTGACCTCGTCGAGGTTCATGATCTCGACGAGGGGCTGGATATCCCCCTGCCAGTAGAAGGCCAGGCGCGGCGCCGTCGGATCCTCGGCTAACAGGTGCCCCGCGCCCGACCAGAGGGTGAGGGCGCCCCGTCCGTGGGCGCAACAGCGCTGTGCCAGGCGCTGCTCCAACTCCTGTGTTCCCCACCACGAGCGGTAGATGTGCAGTGCGCTGCGGCGCAGGTCGTAGCTCTGGCCCCAAGCCTCCAGCAGCCCCGCGGGATCGGTGACGTGGAGCCCGCCACGTCCCTTGGTGACCAGCCGCGCTTCGGCCAGAGCGGTAGTGGCCATGCTGGCCATCCCGAGGCTGACGCCGGCGGCCGCCGCCAGATCGCGCATCGCCCAGGTGCGCTCGGGCTCCACGAGGAGCCGACGCGCGAGGCGCTCGGCTTTGCCGGCAAAGGGGTCACGGAGCTGCTTCTCGCGGGCGTTGGGGTTCGGCCGGCCCCCCAGTTCAAAGTAGACGTTGGCCGTATCGAGGCCCGCGTTGCCGGCCAGGTCAAAGTAGCCGACGCCCGCGGCGCGACAGAGGGCCTGCGCCTCGGGTGACAGGTAGCGGGCGATGAGCACCGGCACGGTGTCGGGGCCCTCGGGGCGATCGCCGCTCTTGCCGATGCGCTGGATAAAGCGCCGGACCTCCTCGGGGTAGCCCTCGGTGAGGGCCACGCAGAGCATGTCGACGGGGATGAGGGCTCTGCCGAGGGTGACGCGCAGCACAAAGGCATAGGGGCCGAGGGAGCCGTGCGCCAAACGGCGCAGGCCCCGGAAGGTGAGCTGGGGGTAGAGCGCTCCAAAGCTCTTGAGGAACTGCGATTGCACCTCGGACTGTCGCACGTTGTTGTCTCCGATGTACCAGCCCGACTGCCAGCGTCACAATAGCACCTGCGCCGCGCTGTGTCAAGGCGACCCGTCGCTTCCTCGTGGCTTGACGCTCCGCCGCAGCGGTGCCACAATCTCCGTCGCCGGCGGTCTCGTGCCGCCGTACCATAATGCCGTCACGAAAGGATCGATACATGAAGGCGCTCAAGCTATTCGGCCCGCGCGACCTGCGGATGGTGGAGGAGGCGATGCCCGAGCCCGCCCCGGGAGAGGCGTTGCTGCGGGTGCGCGCGGTGACCGTATGCCACTCGGACATCCACTACTATCGCTACGGCCGCATCGGCGATACGGTGAGCGATACGCCGCTGGTGTTGGGCCACGAATTCGCGGGAGAGGTCGTCGAGGCGCCCGCCGGCGCCGACGACCTACGGCCGGGAGACCTGGTGGCCGTGGAGCCCGCGGTGAGCTGCGGCCACTGCCGCTATTGCCGCGAGGGGAACCCCAATCTGTGCCAGAATCTGCTGTTCGCCGGCATCCCCCCCATGGACGGCGGCTTGCGCGAGTACGTGACCTATCGCCCCGAGTTCCTCTTTCCCCTGCCGGAGGGGATGACGGCGGAGCAGGGCGCCCTTCTGGAGCCGCTGGGCGTGGCGCTCCACGCCTGGGACCTGGCCAAGCCGCGGGTGGGCGAATCGGTGGCCATCGTGGGGTGCGGCCCCATCGGCCTGCTGCTGGTGCAGCTCGCGCGCATCGCCGGCGCGGTGCCCATCGTGGCGGTGGAGCCGCTGGCGTACCGGCGCGATGCGGCGGCCGAGTTGGGCGCCGAGGCGCTCGACGCCGATGACGACCTCGCCGCACGCGTCGAGGCGCTGACGGACGGCCACGGCGTTGACGTGGCCATCGAGGCGGCGGGGACGATGCCGGCCCAGGAGGAGGCGGCGCGCATCGTCAAGCGCGGGGGGCGCGTCGTCCTGGTAGGAATCCCGCCGGAGGACCAGATGGCCATGACGCACCACGTCGTGCGGCGCAAGGGGCTCACCATCAAGGTGGCGCGCCGCATGAAGCTGACCTACCCGCGCGCCATCACGCTGGCGCAGCGCGGCATGATCCACCTCGACCCGCTCGTGACGCACCGCCTGCCCCTCGAGGAGGGCGATCGCGCTTTTCGTATCGTCGAGGCGTACGACGACGGGGTGGTCAAGGCGGTCGTTACGCCGTAGCCCCTTCGCATGAGGGATGGTTGCGCCAAGGGGTGGCGCGTGCTGGGCCAAGAGGTGTTGCAGGTTACGGGCTATAGCGTGATGACTCGCCATAGCCCGTAACCTGTAACGGCGCAAGCTCTGATGTTTACCGGCTGTCCAGGTGCAATACGACCACCCAGCCCTCCCCCTGAGCCGTGGCGCCTTCCTCGAGAGGGAAGGTCAGATTGCGCGACTGCTCCCCGGCCCAGGGATACTCCCCGTGCAAGTCCCCGGAGTCGACCACGACGAGTTGCTCGCCGGTCATATCTAGCACCAGGTCGAGTTGTTCGTCGCCCGCCTGGCCTGAACACTCGCCCTGCACGGCCATGTCCAGGTCCATCGTTACCACGTAGGTGCCCCACTCCGCCCCAAGGGTGGCCTCGTAAGAGATGGGGCCCTGCCCCTCCACCGGGTAAGGTGGCTCCGAGGCCGTGACGGCAAAGGGCACGTTGCCGACGGCGACGGGCTCCAGGCCGGCGGCCTCCGCGGGGCCGACGAGCACCTGAATCTCGAGCTGCCCGGCCAGCCCCTCACAGCCGCTCGCCGCGGGCAGGGGGGTGGCCGCCGACGCGGGTGCGGGGGGGACGTCGGCGTGGGTGTAGGCGTAGCTGGTTCTTCCGCCGCGGACGTGGGTGTCGGGGTGGGGCTGGCCGGTTCCTCCGCTTCGGGCGTGGGGGTGAGGCCCGGCGTTTCGCCGGCGGGCGTGCCGGCTGTCGAGGTTGTGGGGCTCGGGGTCGCTACTTCGGGCGCAGGCGTCGGGCTGCCACCGCATGCTGCCAGAACGAGTGTGAGTGCGGCCTGCAAGAGGCGGTTGCTGTGCTGGCTCATTGATGGCGCTCCTCGGGATTCCCATAACAAGGCACGGATAGCTGCTATGAGCGTCTGCTCACGTCGGAGGAGCGGGGGATACGTCAGCCCATCGCGCTCGGGCCTGAGCAGGTGCTGCCGATCGAGGTGGCCGATCGCTATCTGTGGGAGCGCTATCTTGGCTGCGTAACGTGGTATCAGCGTGGTTGGGTTAGTCGCAGGGGCGCACGCCGCACGACTGGCGGCTGTCCCCTCTTCTCGGCAGTCTACCGGAAGGTGAGCACACAGGGCAAGTCGATCCGGTATTGACGCTCGCGCGCGCGAGGCGTAGAATGAATTATAGAGTTACGGACTAGACAATCTCCCCAGCCCGTAGCCACATCCCCACGCATCGTCACACAACCGAGTCCGTGACCGAGGCCCCGCGCGTGCAGCGCCCGCGGGTGGATCGTGTATTGCCTCGGCGCGATCGCGAGGCAGGGCACGGCGGGATCGCGGCGCCGTTGCGTTGCCACGCGACGCGTGGTTGCCGGGCGCGATGAGGAGGACGTGATGTACGGTACGGGTGAGATGCAGACCGTGCGGTGTGAGCACTGTGGTCAGATGATCTCCGGTCGGGATGAAGAGCAGCTGGTGCTGAACCTGCAGGACCACAACCGGCAGATGCACAACCTCGAGACGTCCGAGCAGGAGGCGCGGGAAAAGGTGCGCGAGAGCGCGCGCGAGCACGGCACACGGAGCTAGGCGCGCTCGCAGGGAAGGACAAGGGAATAGTGCGGCGCCACGCGTGGGCCGAGCATCCCGCTGTGCTCAAGCAGGTGTAGACGGTACGCCCGTCCCCATCCGCCACGGGGGCGGGCGTACCCTGGTTCGGGAGAGAGGTTAGCATTGTGCGTCGAGCGACAGTGACGGTTCTGCCTTGGGTGCTTTTGGCTGCGATAGCCATCGCCGTCGTGTTTGTCATTCCGTGGGATTCGTGTCAGCAGCGCACATTGTGGCAGCGCTGGACGGGGCTGGGGGCCGCATCCCTGCCCGCGAGCATCGCCACGGAGCAGCCGGTTCCCACTGCCGCGCCCACCATCGCGCCCGAGGCGGGCATCGGCTTTGTAGAGCGCAGTAACGCCCTGGAGGAACTCTACAGCCGGGCCAACCCGAGTGTCGTAAACATCAAGGGGCTCAGCCCAGTGGGGGCGCGGCGCGGGGAGTTGGAAGGCATCCTGGACTCGCTCGTCCAGCGCGAGTACTTTGTGCTGCGTGAGGGCTCCGGGTTCATCTATGACTATGAGGGACACATCGTCACGAACAACCACGTGGTGGAGGGGACTGACGAACTCCAGGTGACATTTTCCGACGGGGCGACCTTTCCCGCGACTATCGTGGGGGCGGACGTACTGAGCGACCTGGCGGTGTTGCTGGTCGAGTGTCCGGCCGATCGGTTGCGCACGCTGCCGCTGGGCGACTCGGATGCGGTGCGGGTGGGGCAGCAAGTCGTGGCCATCGGCAACCCCTTTGGGTTGAGGGGTTCGATGAGCGCCGGCATCGTGAGCGCCGTGGGCCGACTCCTGCCGGCATCGACGGAGGCCACCGGCGCTACCGCATACGCTGTGCCGGGCGTGATCCAGACCGATGCGGCCATCAACCCGGGCAACTCGGGCGGGCCGCTGCTGAACCTCGCCGGGCAAGTGATCGGCGTGAACACCGCCATCCAATCGCCGGTGGAGGGATCGGCGGGGGTGGGGTTCGCCGTCCCCTCGCTCATCGTGGCGCGCGTCGCGCGAGAACTCATCGACAACGGGCGCTACGAGCACCCCTGGATTGGGATCTCGACGGTGACGCTGAACCGCTTGTTCAACCGCAACCTGGGGCTGCCCGTCGAGCTGCGCGGGGCGCTCGTGGACGTGATGGTGGATGACGGCCCGGCCGCCACGGCCGGACTACGGGCGTGCACCGAACGCATCAACGTGTCGGGGCAGGAGCTGCCGCGTGGGGGCGACATCCTGCTGAGCATCGACGATCAGCCGATCTTTTCTCACGAGGACCTGCTGAACTATCTGGCGATGCGCACGGAGGTGGGGCAGGCGGTGAGCCTGGGCGTGCTGCGCGATGGCGAGGTCATCGAGGTCGTGGTCGTCGTGGAGGCGCAGCCAGACCCCATGGTGCTGCAGCCCACCGTCATCCCCGTGCGGTAAAGCCCCCAGGCTAGGCACGGAATCGCTGCACGAAGCGATCGATCCGCTCCAGCGCATCCTCGAGCATGTCGGTAGAGACGGTGTAGGCGATGCGCACGTGCCCCTCGCCGGAGGGGCCGAAGGCGTTGCCGGGCACCACGGCGACCTTTTCCTCCAGGAGGAGGCGCTCGGAGAACGCCTGGGCGCTGCACCCCAGGTGCGCCACGGAGGGAAAGGCATAGATCGCCCCGCGGGGCTCGACGCAGGGGAGCCCGATGGTGCGCAGGCCGTGCAGGAGGACATCGCGCCGCGCGGCGAACTCGCGGGTGATCGTCTCGGCGGGATCGACGGCGCAGGTGAGCGCCTCGAGGGCCGCCACCTGGCCCGGCGTGGGCGCCGACATGATGGCGTACTGGTGCACCTTGTGCATGGCCGTGATGATCTCGCGGGGGCCGCAGGCATAGCCCACACGCCAGCCGGTCATGGCATAGCTCTTGCTGAATCCCCCCAGGAGAAGCGTGCGGGACTGCATCCCCGGCAGCGCCGCCAGGCAGGTATGCTCCACACCGTAGACAAAGCGATCATAGATCTCGTCCGAGATGAGGATAAGGTCGCGCTCGGTGACAAAGCGCGCCACCTCCATCGCCCGCTCGCGGTCCAGCACCGCCCCGGTGGGGTTGCTGGGGTACCCGATGAGCAGGGCGCGCGTGCGGGGCGTGGATGCCGCCACGAGCCGTGCCACGTCCACCTGGAACCCCTCTGCAGCGAGGGTCGGGATGCCGATGGGGTCGCCGCCGGCCAGGCGGACGCTGGGGTCGTAGGCCACAAAGCAGGGTTCGGGCACCAGCACGGCGTCACCCGGGTCGAGCAGGGCCAGCATGGCGGCGAGCAGCGCCTCGGACACGCCCACCGTGACGAGGATCTCCCCGTCGGGATCGTACTCCACCCCGTAGCGGCGGCGCAGATAGGCCGCGACCTGATGCCTGAGTTCGCGGATGCCGGCGTTGGAGGTATAGCCCGTCTGGCCCTGTCGAATGGAGGCGATGGCGGCCTCGCGGATCGGCTGGGGCGTGGGCATGTCGGGCTCTCCGATGCCCAGCGAGAGCACGTCATCCATGGTGGCAAGGATATCGAAAAAGTGCAGCAGCCCCGAGTCGGGGATGGAACGAATACGGGCGGATATACGTGTCGTCATAGCCGAACACCATCCAGAATGCTGACTGCAAGACCGATGGTACGCTGATTTCCGCTGATAGAACGCAGATTTCCGCGGGTAAAACCTGGAGCGTTGCGCAAGAGCTATCGTGCGCTGACCCGCTACACGCGTCGGGGCAGGTGGCCAATCTCAGAGATCCGCGAGAATCCGCGGCAATCTGCGTGAATCCGCGTTCCATCGGTTCCCCAGAACGATGACGCCTCGACGGTTCAACGGGTGAAACGCGTGAGATAGTCGTGACGAATCTCGCTCTCCGCCACGCGGCGCAGAGCGAGGGTGGCGGTGATGATCTCCTCGTGGTCCTGGTTGGCGCGCGCCAGCACGAGGCCGAGCGGGTCGACAATCTGCGAGTCGACGATCTGAAGCGGGCCGGCGACGTTGGCCGCGACGATAAAGCAGCCCGTCTCGGCGGCGCGCGAACGCAGGTGCGCCCGGAGGACCGGTACCTTCCAGGTATCGCCCACGCCGTAGAACCCCTGCAGGACGACCTCGACCCCCTGGGCAAGGAGCTGGCGGTACCCTTCGGGAAAGCGGGCGTCGTAGCAGATTTGTAGCCCGGCGCGCACGCCGTCGAGGTCAAAGACGCGGGGGGCGGCGGTCCCGGGCCGATAGTAGGGGGTCTCGGTGCCCATGAGGTGCACCTTGTCGTAGGCGGCGGCGACCGCCCCCTCCGGGGAGTAGGCGTAGAGGCGGTTCACCCAGGCGTCGCGATCCCATGCATCGCAGCCCACTATGGTCCACAGCCCGCGCTCCACGCTGCGCCGTGCGATGGCGTCCAGGCCCCGCTGCAGGATGGACCATGTGTTCGCGTCGCGGGCGCGCCGGGTGGTGGGAGTGTAGCCGCTGAGGGCCGTCTCGGGGAGCACCACCGCGCTGGCACCCGCCGCGGCGGCCTCATCCATGGCCCGCAGGATGCGCTCCAGGTTGTCCCCGATGTCGGCGCCCAGGGCGATCTGGGCTGCGGCCACTTGGATGTGGCGTGGATCGTCCGCCATCGCGCTCCTTTCGCTCGTCGCCGGCGAAGGCGAGCGAGCGTATTTTGCGACGGCGCGCATTCTACCATAGGCAGGGTGGGGGGCCAATCTGTTAGCGTTGAGTCGCGCCGGTCTCCAGTGGGGCGGACGACCATTTGGTGCCAGGTTGTGGGTTGTGCGTTGTGAGTTGCGAGTCTGCTCGTGGCCTGTTCATTCGGTGCCCCATGTACCGACGGTATAGACACCCCGGATCGAGCGCCAACGCACAACGCATAACCCACAACCACCCGGTCAATGCCTTCCATCCTCCGCGTGATCTTGCGACGCCTCGCGCGCGCGCCTAGAATGAACGGGCACGCAGAAAGGGGGCCGATGGGATGAGACTCGTTACTGTAGAGCAGATGAAAGCACTGGAGCGGCGCGCGGACGCCGCCGGGCACGACTATGCCACCATGATGGAGAGGGCCGGTCATGCCGTGGCCTCGGTGGTGCGCGAGCGCGCGCCGGCGGGGGCGGCGGTGCTCGTGCTGGTGGGCCCGGGCAACAATGGCGGGGACGGGCTGGTGGCGGCGCGCTACCTGCACGGCTGGGGGTTCCGCGTCTCCGCCTACCTGTGGCGACGCGCCGCATCGCCGAGCGGCGAAGACCCGAACCTGGATATCGTCAAGGAGTTGGACATCCCCCTGGTGCGCGCCGGGGAGGATCCCAACCAAGCCCAACTCGTGGAGTGGGTGCGGCAGGCCGACGTGGTGATCGATGCCCTGCTGGGCACCGGCGTGGCGGGTGAACTGCGCGGGGGCCTCCCCGAGATGCTGCAGGCCGTGCGAACCGCGGCGAGCGAGCGCCGGCGCCCGGAGCCGGCGGCAGTGCGCGCCCCGGCGGCGCCCCGGCCCAGCGCGGAGGGCCCGCTACGTCCGCTGGTGGTGGCGGTGGACGTGCCCAGCGGCCTCGACAGCGATAGCGGCGCCATCGACGAGCGCGCGCTGCCGGCGGACATCACCGTGACCCTCGCCTACCCAAAGCGGGGTCACTATGCCTTCCCGGGGGCGGGGTACGTGGGCGAGCTGCTGGTGGCCGACATCGGCATCGACCCGGCCTTCGCCGAGGACCTGCCCGCCGACGCGACCGTCGCGGACGCCGCCCACGTGGCGGCGCTCCTGCCCGAGCGGCCCGCGGCGTCGCACAAGGGGACCTTTGGCAGGGCGCTCATCGTGGCGGGGTCCACGAACTATGTGGGGGCGGCGTGCCTGGCGGCCGAGGCCGCCTACCGCGCCGGCGCCGGGCTGGTTACGCTGGCCGTGCCGGAGGCGATTCACCCCATCGTGGCGGCCAAGGTGACGGAGCCGACCTTTCTCGTGCTGCCCCACGACATGGGGGCGCTGGTGCCCGACGCTCTGCGGGTGCTGATGCCGCGGCTGGGGGAATACGAGGCCCTGCTGGTGGGCCCGGGGCTGGGACGCGACCCCAAGACGCGCGACCTGGTGACCGAGTTGCTGGCCCGAAAGGCGCGCCAGCGCCGCGCCATCGGGTTTATGCCCGGGGAGGCCCGGCGCGAGGAGGGGAGCCTCCCGCTGCCGCCGACGGTGATCGACGCCGATGCGCTGAACCTCCTTTCCGAGATCGACCGCTGGTGGGAGGGGCTCCAGGGGCCGGCGATCCTGACACCGCATCCCGGCGAGATGGCGCGCCTGTCGACGGGTAGGGACTCGTCGCCGCGCCTCAGCACCGAGGAGATTCAGCGCGACCGGATCGGCGTGGCGCGCGACGCGGCGCGCCGCTGGGGGCAGGTGGTGGTGCTCAAGGGGGCGTACACGGTGGTGGCGGCGCCGGGGGGCGAGGTGACGGTGATCCCCTTTGCCAATGCCGCCCTTGCCACGGCCGGCACGGGGGATGTGCTGGCGGGCGCCATCGTGGCGCTCCTGGCGCAGGGTCTGGCGCCGCGGGATGCGGCCGTGTGCGGCGCCTACCTCCACGGGCTGGCCGCGGAGATGTGGTCGCGCCACACGGCGCGCGCCGGCATGCTGGCGGGAGACCTGCTGCCGCTGCTGCCCAAAGCGCTCGAAGCGTTGCGATGAAAAGCGGCGGTAGGGGCCTCACGCATCGCGTGAGGCCCCTACCGCCGGCTGGATGCCGATGGACCCTAGGCCTCGGCCTGATCGTCCGTCAACTCCACCGAGCGGCTCACGCCGCGGGTGGAGGATTCGAGTTGCGACAGCAACTCCTCCTTCTTGCGGGCGGCCGCCTGCTGTCCCTCGGTGATTGCCTCCTGGAAGCGGGTCTTTTGCTCCTCGACCATCTCCTGGCCGCGGATGCGCAGCTCCTCGGCGCGGCGCGTGGCCTCCTCCCCCAGGACCTCGGCGCGGTCCTTCAGCTCGATGCTGCGATCGCGAATCTGTGAGCGCGTCTCTCTGCCCGAGGCGGGGGCAAACAGAAGGGCCAGCACGGCCCCCACAAAAGCTCCCAGCAGAAAGCCGATGGCGAATCCGTCGGAGCCCTGTTCCCTGGTCATGGCGTTCCTCCCTCTACGAACGAAAGGTCGATGATCCGGCTAGCGGCGCGGGCCGCGTCTGAAATAGAGCAAACTGCGAACTACCTGTAGCGCGGCCGACGAATAGCTGCTCACCTGCACCACGGGCCTCACGACGTTGCGGCTGACGAAATCCGTCGTGCCCTGCACGGTAGCTATCGTTTCGTTGGCGGACGCCAGCAGGGGGGCGATCTCTTCGCGCAGCAGCCGGATGAGGCTCCGGATCTGGAGGAGCATGAGCACCAGGAGGACACCGATGATGATCGACAGGAGGGCCAATAGCACGATGGCCGCATCACGGACCGCTGCAAGCCACATGAACCTTCCTCCTGGGTGCCCGTCGTGGCGCCGTCCCCGCGTGCCGGAGCGGCAGGTACGGGGTAATTATATCACGCCTTCAGGCACTGGGCAACGAGCATGGCAATCCAGCACCCCAGGGTGGCCTCGACGAGATGGATCTGGCCGAGGGTAAGCCAGCGGAGGCCGATGATGTCGGCCATCGCCTGGCCCACCAAGAAGCCCACGATCCCAACGAACCAGAAGAGGAGCAGATCGAGCAGCCGCTTGCCAAAGAGGAGGTGGAAGAGCGACGCCCAACAGGTGGCCAGGACGGAACTGAGCACGAACACGGGCGATGCGATCATGCGTGGAGGGCTCCTTCCTGGGCATCGTGGGACTTCTGCAGCGCCTCGACGATGATACCACCCCCCAGCACCTCCTGTCCATCGTACAGCACTACCGCCTGCCCCGGCGTGATGTCGCGCAGGGGCCGCTCCAAGGTGACGCGGGCGCGCTCGCCGGAGAGTGGCCAGATGCGGGCCGCTACGCGGCGGGCGCGATAGCGAATCTTGGCCTCGACCGCCGTCCCCTCTGGAGGGGAGGCGCCCGCTACGTACGACATCGCCTCGGCCAGGAGGGCGTCCCGCCCCAGCGACTCGGCCGGGCCGACGATGAGGGCATTGCGCGCGGCGTCGATGCGCAGCACATAGAGGGGGTGGGGAGCGGCGATCCCGAGCCCCTCGCGCTGGCCGACGGTGTAGAACGGCAGGCCGCGATGCTCACCGAGAGGGCGGCCGTCGAGGTGGAGGATGGGGCCGGGCCGCACGGAGCCGGGGGCGCGCTCGGCGATGAAGCGGCGATAGTTGCCGTCGCGCAGGAAGCAGATGTCCTGGCTCTCGGCGCGCTCGGCGGCGGGCAGGCCCATGGCGCGGGCCATTCCGCGTACCCGCTCCTTGGTAAGGTCGCCCAGGGGGAGCATGAGGGCGGCGAGTTCCGCCTGCCGCAGGGCGTACAGCACGTACGACTGGTCCTTGCGGGCGTCGACGGCCGTCAGGAGGCGCCAGGCGTCGGCGCGGCGCTCCACGCGGGCATAGTGGCCGGTCGCCAGGTGCGAGGCGCCCAGGGAATGGGCGTGGCGCAGCAGGGCGCCGAACTTGAAGGCGCGATTGCATTGCAGGCAGGGGTTGGGCGTGCGCCCGCGCGCGTATTCGGCCACGAGATAGTCGACGACCACGCGCTCAAAGGCGTCCCGCAGGTCGACGGCGTGGTGGGGGATGCCGAGGCGCCGGCAGACGGCGGCGGCCTGCTCCACGCAGTCGTCGACACCGCCCGGGGCGTCGCGCTCGCCTGGTAGGGGCGCCTCGCGCCACAGGCGCATGGTGACACCCAGGACGGAATGGCCGCGCTCCCTCAAGAGCGCGGCCGCCACGGAGCTATCCACCCCGCCGCTCATGGCGACGGCGACGCGTCGTGGTTCGTTCATGGTTCACCAGATGGAGGGAGGGAACGCGGATGAACGCTGATGCAGCGGATTCCCGCGGATCTGTCCCCGTTTCACGACACCAAGCGGTCGATGCGGGCCTCGGGGGGAGGTGTGGCCTATCTCCGAGTACGAGGCACTACGATGCGCCGTTGGATGGCCCCGGATCGACCTCCGAGGGGCTCTCCGTCGGCTGAGCCTCCGGGTGGCGTTCGTAATAGTCCTGGAGCGCCGCCTGCAGTGCGCTGGCGGCCAGGTTCGAACAGTGCATCTTGGCCTCCGGCAGGCCACCTAGTGCCTCGGCCACCTGCTCGTCGGTGAGCGCCGCCGCGACCTCCAGGGGCTGCCCCTTGACCATTTCGGACGCCATGGAACTCGAGGCGATGGCCGCGCCGCAGCCAAAGGTGCGGTACTTGATGTCGGCGATGCGGCCATCCGCGACCTTGATGGTGATCTCCATCAGGTCGCCGCACACGGGGCTACCCACCTTACCATAGCCGTCGGGATCCTCGATGGCGCCCACGTTGCGCGGATTGGCAAAGTGTTCGAGTACGGTCGGTGTGTACATTTGATCTCCGTAAGGGCAAATTTCGTTCGCGTCGGGTCGCTTCAGGTCCCGGCCACAGCGGCCGACGGAGCGTACAGCGGCGACATGGCGCGCAGCTTTTGCACGATGCCCGGCAGCACGTCGAGCACGTAATCGACGTCTGCGGAGGTGTTCTCGCGCCCCAGCGAGAGGCGCAGGCTGCCGCGGGCCGCGACGGGGTCCAGCCCGATGGCGGTGAGCACGTGCGACGGCCCCTCCTCACTGGAGGCGCAGGCCGAGCCACTGGACGCGGCCACCCCCGCCAGGTCGAGCTGCAGCAGGATCGACTCGCCCTCGACGCCGGCAAAGACGAAACTGGCGTTGTTGGCGAGACGTCGGGTCGGGTGCCCCGTGAGGCGGGTGTCCGGGATGCGCCCGAGCACGCCGGCGATGAGGCGGTTCCGCAGCGCCTGGAGCCTCGTCACCTCGGCCTCCAGGTGATCGTAGGCCAGGCGGAGCGCCGTGGCCAGCCCCACGATGTACGGCACGTTCTCGGTGCCGGCGCGCCGTCCCCTCTCCTGGCTGCCGCCCGTCTGGATGGGAAGCAGCGGCGTCCCCTGCCGCACGTACAGGACGCCAATCCCCTTGGGGGCGTAGAACTTGTGCCCCGAGAGGGAGAGCATGTCTACGCCTAGGGCGTCCACGTCCAGGGGCAGGCTGCCCGCCGCCTGGACCGCGTCGGTGTGATAGACGATTCCGCGCCGGCGCGCGATGCGGCCGATCTCGGCGATCGGCTCGATGGTGCCGATCTCGTTGTTGGCGTACATCACCGAGACGAGCACCGTGCGCGGCGTGATGGCGCGGCCGACGGCCTCGGGATCGACGAGGCCGTGGCGATCTACCGGCACATAGGTCACCTCGAACCCGAAATCGCGCGCCAGCTGCTCGCAGGTGTTGCCCACGGCATGGTGCTCGATAGGGGTAGTGATGATGTGGTTGCCCCGAGTGCGGGCAGCCATCGCGGCGCCGCGCAGGGCGAGGTTGTCGCTCTCGGTGCCGCAGCTCGTAAAGATGATCTCGCTCGGGCGGGCGCCGAGGATCTCGGCCACCGTGGATCGCGCGCGGTCCACAGCCCCCTTGGATTCGGCCGCCAGGCGGTAGAGGCTCGATGGGTTGCCGTAGGACGCCGTAAAGTAGGGCAGCATCGCCTCCACCACGCGTGGGTCGACGGCGGTGGTGGCGGCGTGGTCCAGGTAGATCGGTTGACGGACGGACGTTGTGGCTGTGCTCGACATGGTGTTGTGCTCTAGGCCTCCCCGTCGCCCACCGCGGCGGTCACCGTCTCGGCCTTGGCCAGCGCGGCATCGTGCAGGGCGCGGCGCAGCTCCCCGAGTTCGCCCTCCACCTGGCGCACGCGATCCTCCATGGCGCGCAGCGCCTCGGCGACGGGGTCGGGCAGCTGCCCGTGCTGCAGGATGATGCTGGGCTTGGGCTCAATGTGCGGGCCGCGCACCACGCGGGCGGGCACGCCCACAGCGGTCGAGTCGGCCGGCACTGGTTTGATGACCACGGCGCCCGATCCGATGCGGGCGTTGTCGTCCACCGTGATGGGGCCCAGGATGATGGCGTTGGAGCCGATCACCACGCCGTTACCGACGGTAGGATGGCGCTTGCCCTTGTTCAGCGAGGTGCCGCCGAGCACCGCGCCCTTGTACATGAGCACGTCATCGCCCACCTCGGCGGTCTCGCCGATGACGACGCCCATGCCGTGGTCGATAAAGAATCGCCGCCCGATGGTGGCGCCGGGATGGATCTCGATGCCGGTGAGGAAGCGGTTGATGTGCGACAGAAAACGCGCCGGCCAACGCACGCCGCGCCTCCACAGCCCGTGGGCGAAGCGGTGCATCCAGATGGCGTGCAGCCCCGGGTAGCAGGTGACGACTTCCCACCAACTGCGCGCGGCGGGGTCCTTCTCAAAGACGGTGTTCATGTCCTCGCGAAGCCTGGCTATCATTGGCCAAAGGTCCTCTCTATCGGAGTAGGGGCATCGGCCGACGGCACGAGGTCGGCCAGGGTAGTCGCATCGAGGGTGTCCTCGAGGCGCTCCATCACGGCTTGCCACACATTGCGGGCGACGCAGTATTCCTGCCGCGAGCAGGGCGCGGCGTCGCTGCCCACGCACTCGACGCTCACGAGAGAGCCCTCCACGGCGCGAAAGACGTCGCTCACGCGCACGGCGGCGGGCTCGCGGGCGAGGATGTAGCCGCCGTGGGCGCCGCGCACGCTATCCAGCAGGCCGGCGCGGCGCAGGGCGCCTGCCACTTGCTCTAGGTAGGGCAGGGAAAGCTCCTGGGCGCGCGCCACCTCAGTCAACGAGGTAGGGCTCCCCGAGCCATAGTGGCGGGCTAACTCGACCATGGCGCGCAAGGCGGTGCGCTCTCGTGCGGTGAATTTCACGGTGAGGAATCCTTAGCAAAAACTAGGAGATATAGTAGCATCGAAGGGCGGGGCTGTCAATTGGGGAAGGCGTGGAGATGCAGGGTTGTGCGTTGTGGGTTACGAGTTCCGGGTTTCGGGCTGGACGTGGCAGGTTCCAGGTTGCAGGTTACAAGCGGTTGTGGGTTGTGCGTTATGGGTTGAACACAGCGGCTGTTGCAGGTAACAGGTGGCAGGTTACAGGATATGGCGAATCATCACGCTCGATCCTGTATCCTGCCACCCGCAACAACCTATAACGCACAACCCTCTCGTCGTCAGCTGGTCGGCGGGCGGCGGGTCTCCCAGCCCTCCTCAAAGAGCCGCAGGAAGTTGCGCTCGCCGTAGGGGTGCTTGAGTGCCTCCTCCTCGTTGAACTCGACGCCCCAGCCGGGGGCGTCGGAGGGCACGATGTAGCCGTCCTCGACGCGCGGCACGCCCTGGAGCAGGTCCCACGTCCACGGCTCCAAGGAGTCGTCAAAGTTCTCCTGGATGAGGAAATTCGGGATGGAGCAATGCAGGTGGGCGTTCATCGCCGTGCAGAAGGGGCTCTGCGCCTGGTGGCATGCCACCAGGGCGTCGTAGGCGTCGGCCACGGCAAAGGCCTTGCGCGCCGTGGAGGGGCCCAGGTGCTGAGGCTCGGGCTGCACGATGTCGATGACGCGCTCGTGGAGCAGCTCGGCGAACTGGCGCAGCTCGTGGAACGCCTCGCCCAGGACGACGACCCGCGCATCGCGTTCCATGCTGCGCAGCGTGACCGCGGCGATGGCCTGGACGTAGGTCATCTGTCTGAACGACGTGACATCCTGCGGCTCAAGGAACTGGCCCAGTCCCTGGGGAGCCCCCTCGAACACATCGTCCGTACAGCGCAGATTCTCCGCCACCGACCGGACAGAGGGCCACTTTTCGACGGGGATGGTTCTCTTGTCCCCTGTTTGGACGGTGCAGTGCTGCACGGCGCGGTCGACGGCTTCCTGAGCGAAGCGGCGCAGCCGGGCATCGTCTTCGGGGGTGAACCAGGGCAGGCGGCCGCCGAGCAGGAAGGCCAGCGCGTCCGGAGTCGCGGCGGCCGCCTCCAACGCCAGGACCTGCAGCCAGAAGCTGAGGCTGGCCGCGGGCCAGGGCGGCAACGCCAGCGGCGCCCCGGCCACCGTGGTCTCCCGGATGCCCTGAAGGTCGAGCCAGCCCGCCGCGAGCTGGGCAGCCAGGCGCGTGCGCGGCGCCAGAGTCACGCCGCCCACGCCCCGCAGCAGGCTTACCAGCGACTTGCGGGCCGCGGGGTCCCACAGCCGGCGCCCCAGGATCAGCCAGAGGCGCGCCGCGTCGACCGCCGAGCCCGGCATGGGCAGGTTCGCAGTTTCGCCGCCTGCCGCCAGCGCCGCCAGGGCGCGCTCCGCCAGCGCGTCCAGCTCCCGCCGGTTGTGGCGCGTTCCGCTCGTCTCCTGGGGCTGCCTGACCGCCGCGGAGGCCGCGCCGAACAGGCCGGGCGCGGCGCACGGGAGCTGGCGGCTCTGGGCCGCGGCCAGCACCGCGGCGACCAGGGGATGGGGCAGGCCGCCCTCGCGCTCCTCGATCCGGTAGAGCGCCTGCACCGCGTCGACGTCACGCGGGTGGGTGAAGATCAGGCTGAAGCGCTGCGACGGCGGCGCTTCCTGATCGGGCACGGTGGCCACCCCGCG
>ERZ747221.707-NODE-707-length-37977-cov-4.222507_pt1 | contig 37977 bp, 27 predicted proteins | sample MGYA00374949_ERZ747221 | MGnify/ENA primary metagenome ERZ747221 (study PRJEB28779, sample SAMN05720172) | bioreactor metagenome | isolation source: Anaerobic biogas reactor | place: USA:Washington, USA | collected 2015-08-08 ... | reverse complement strand
TCCCGCTCGAGGTCGAGCGGCACATGCCCGGCCGCCTGTACCGCATCGGTGTGAAAGAGGGCCCCGCACTCGTGCGCCACGGCCGCCAGCTCGCGCACGGGCTGAAGAGTGCCGATGACGTTGTTCGCGGCCATGATCGAAACCAGGCGCGTTTCGGGCCGCAAGGCGGCGCGGAGTTCGCTGGGATCGAGGATGCCGTCCGCGGTGACGCGCAGCACCGAGGCGGCGACCCCGTCGCGCTCCAGAACCCGGATGACTTGGCGAACGGCGGGGTGCTCGATGGCGCTCGTAATAACGTGAATGGGCTTGCCGCGCGCTGCGGCGCATACGCCGCGCAAGGCCAGGTTGTCGGCCTCGGTGCCGCTGGCGGTGAAGATAACGCCGTTCTCCGGAGCATTCACCAGCGCGGCGACGTGTCGCCGGGCCTGTTCGGCCGCCGCCCGCGCTGCGCGCCCTTCCGAGTACAGGCTGGACGGGTTGCCAAAGTCGCCGTCGAGGTACGGCTGCATGGCAGCGCGTACGCGTGGATCGAGCGGCGTGGTCGCGGCATTATCGAAGTAGATTCTTGGCATGGGGAGCCGGACCTTCCGAGGGGGCCTACTCACCGCGGTAGAACGTCTGTTGCTCCAGCGGGCGGACAACGCCGAAATGCGATTGCCAGCCGACCGTTTTCTTGCCGACGCAGATAGTGCAAGTACCCACGGGCGGATTACCGCGCAGCAAGAGTTCGCCATTTACATCCGGCGTGGCACGAATGCGTTCCACCAGCGGATCAATGCCAATCCCGTGCAGAGCATTGACCTCGCGCACGCGCACGCCGGGAGCGGCGTCGAGGATGCGGGCACGGAATACTTCACGCTCCGCCTGGGAGATGCGGTCGATCTTCGTCACCACCGCGACATCCGCCAGGCTTAGCATGGGCCCGATCTTGCGCGGCAGATTCATGCCGCTCGTCGCCTCGAGCACCACCAGGCCCAGCCCCCCATCGACATAGGGCGAACAGCGCAGGCACAGGCCGGCCGTCTCGACCAGCAGGTAACCGGCCCCTTCCCGCTGCGCCCACTGTAATGCCTCGCCCAAAACCATCACACTGCAATGGTCCGGGCACAGTTCGCCGGAATAGACCTTGCGCGTCGGTATGCTGAATTCGCGGGCCAGTTCCTCGTCTTCTTCCGCGAACTGCACGTCGATCTTGAGAAATGCCACACCCTCGCCCGCACCCTGCAGCTTGCGGATGATGTGGCGCAGCACCGAGGTCTTGCCGGTCGTGGCCGGCCCGGCACAAATCGCGAGTTTCACGCCAGCGCCTCCAGCTCTTCTTCGGAAAACTGCCCGCCGGAGCGAATGCGCTCGCGGAATTGCGAGAGGATGTCGTCCACGGCCCGTACGCGGTGCGCCAGGCGGCGCTCGGCCGGGCCGCTGCTGATCACCTGCGTCATAGCACCACCCGCCATGACGATTCGGAAGTCGGACAACAGCGGGATGTACGGATCGTGCGTGACGAACACGAAGATCTTGCGATATTGCCGCAGCAGTTCCAGGGCGCGCAGCCGGTGGATGCCGGCATTCTCGATTTCGTCGAGCAGCACAATGGGCGCATTTCCGATCACCACTGCGTCGGCGATGAGCAGGGCGCGGGTCTGGCCGCCGGACAGTTCCGTCATGCCATAGTGCTGGAGGATGGCCTCGCCGGTGAGTTGATTGGCGAAAGCCAGAGTCTTGCCGACCAGCTCATCAGCCTGCTCGTCATGCGGGTGCCGAACACGGGCGTGTATCCGCAGAAAGTCGCGAACCGGCAGGTCGGAGAGGAAGTTGGTGTGCTGAGTAATCAGGGCGATCGGGTTGTGGGCCGGGTCATCGCGATACTCCGCGAGCGGCGGCTGTCCGTTGATAAGGACCCGCCGTTGCGTGGGCGTGGAGCCGTCGGCCAGCAGCTCCAGGTCATTGATTAGCGTGGTCTTTCCGGAGCCGGTGGGACCGACGACGCTGACGACTTGCCCCATTTGAAATTCAACTGTTCTGACGGATTCCGGCCGGCCGTCCTTGCCACGTCCGCCGGTGAGTGTGATGCGTTCGATCACGCCATGCTCCCTTCCGTTTTGTGCACTCTTATTAGAGTGCATTTGCACTCTCATGGGAGTGTACCAACCGGACCAACATGCGTCAAGGAGACAAGCGAGTATTGGCGTAAATTGCGTAAAGTCTTTACCCATAGAGAGTTGCGCGCCACTCCGGATCGACAAGTGGCAGAGAAGTCCGGAAAAATTCCCTACACTCCTAAAGGAGCGTCAGACTGGGCATGCTTAGTTGTTCAGCGCCACGCCCATGGCCGTCGCCAGCTTGCGAGCGACATCGGTGTTGTCGTAGAACCCCTCGAACAGGTCCGCACCGCGCCCGATCGCGTACACCGGCAGCGGTACGCCCGTGTGGGAGTAGCTGGTCCAGCCCAGGCCCGCCTTCTGATTGAGAATGTGCGTAATGGTGACGGTAAAGGCGTCACGGCTGCCGTGTAGCAGGTAGTCTTCTTCGGCGCTGACAAGCGGCTCGCCGTTGCGACTGCGATCGTAGGCCGCTTCGAGCTTTCGCTGCTCAAACGCGGTCAGGGTAGCGTAGTTCAAGCCGAAGCACCGCAAAACGATGTCCTTGAGCGCCTGATCCATGTCGTCATCGACGCCCGCCCATGGCGTAGCCGCCTTGTAAGCATCAAAGATCGGAGCGAAAGCGAACCATGACACGGTCTGGTTTTCGAGCACGCTCCAGAAGCTGTTGTAGCGTGTGCCCGCCCAGCCGATCGACAGACCGCCGGTTTCGTGGTCGCCGGTAACGACAATCAGCGTGTCGTCAGGGTGCTGCTCGTAGAATGCAAGCGCCTCGGCCACGGCCTTGTCAAAGGCGAGCGTTTCGTCAATGGCGGTGCGGGCGTCGTTGGCGTGGCAGGCCCAGTCGATCTTGCCGCCTTCGATCATCATGAAGAAGCCGTGCGGGTTATCCAAAAGGCGAATGGCCTCGGCCGTGTATTCGGCGAGGGTCAGCGTCTCCGGGTCATCCACGCGGTCGATGTCGTAGTACAGCGCCTGCGAGTCATCCAGGAACGGATCAATCGCGATAGTGCGCGTGCCGGGAGAAACGGCGGCGAGTTGAGTCGCGCCGCGCGCGACCGTGAAGCCGTTGGCTTGGGCGATGTCCAGCACGTGCGGCTCGGCGCCGCCGGCGCCGGCCGGCCGCAGAAAGCCGCCGCCGCCGAAGAAGTCGAAGTCGCTGTTGGCGAGCTGCACGCCGATGTTGTAGTGGTTATTGCGGCTGTCTTCATGGGCATAGAACACGGCCGGCGTAGCGTGGTCAATTGAAGCGCTGGTGATAATGCCGACTTTCATGCCCTGGTCCTTGGCCAATTCAGCGATTGTCACCGCGTCCGAGCCATCCAGCTTCTTCGAAATGACCCCGTCGCGAGCCTTGATGCCGCAGGCCAAGGCCGTGCCGGCCGAAGCGGAATCGGTGATGAAGCGATCGGCGGCGTAAGTAGTCTGCAGTCCGCACACTGGAAGCCGGGTCATGGCCAGCGGACAAACCTTGGGATCAGTAGGCGGATAGGGCTGTGCCGGAATCCCGGTGCTCTGATGAGCGCGCGCCAGGTAGGCTTGAGCGGCCTGGATCTGGGCAATGCCCATCCCGTCGCCGATCAGGAAGAACACGTACAGCGCGCGTGGCGGGCGGTCGGCCGGCGATGACATGTCTTCCGGGGCGGCCGGGTTTTCTGAATTGCTGCCTGCAGCAGGCATTACGGCCGCCGGGCGCGAGCCGATGGCAAAGTTGGAAGCGACGATGGCCAGGATCAGGATGCCGATGGCCGCGAACCCCAAGACGACCCTGTGTCGCGGCAACCAGGTGTTGATGGTTCTTCTGCTGGCCATCTGCGCTGAAATATATCAGAACTTGTCCGAGGCGGTAATCGTTTTCCCTTAGCGCAGCTCGCGAGGCGTGGGCTGACGCAGGTTGGCTTGACCGCAATCACAAGAGGCGCGGTCGCAGATTTCTTGGATCGAACGGGACTCGATCGCGCGCGACTGCCGGGCTTTCGCATTACTTGACGTTTTCTGACAGTGCCCCACAAATCCTCGCTTGCTATCTGCGACCCTGCTTGGCACTCTTCGTAATCACTGGTGCGGTGCGCTTGGCGGTTTAGCCCATGCGCGCTGCGCTGTCGAAACGTAGCGGCGGCGGCGAACTGCCGTGTCAGCCGCCGGATCTGAAGCGCTTCACCCGGCCCGCGGGATGTCGCACCGCTCTCCTGCCGGCTGGAACTTCCCTCTTCCTGACGGGACCGAGCCTGCGCGGGCTCGCCGCAATCGTACGTGCGTCAAACTGAAGGAGAGAGAAATGACACGCCAACTGCTCCTGGGATGCATGATTGTGGGCTGTGTTTGGCTGCCGGTGTCTGCCGAGCCACCGCCGGAGCAAACGGGGATCAACATCGAAATGCTGGCAAGCATGTCGGAGGAAATCGAGGCCGTAATGGGCGGCGCGGAAGCTCGCAGGCTGCCGAAGTTCGAGGACGTGACCAAGGGCATGAAATCCATGCCCGGCCTGTTCACGCTGTGGTACTACCCGCCGGACACCAAGGACAAGGACCCGGAGAAGCTGCTGTGCCAAATCCCGGAGCGCTTCCTGGGCGAGCAGTTCATGCTGTCCACGAGCATTTCGGGCGGCGGCTTCTTCACCGGCTTTCCGCTGGATGAACGCGTGGTGCGTTGGGAGCTGCAGGACCGGCAGCTCCTGTTAGTCGAGCCGCAAACGCGCTATGTCGCAGACAGTTCCAAGGAGGTCAGCGATGCCGTACGTCGGACATATCCCGACAGCATTCGCGTAGCCGTACCGCTGGTAACCAAGTCACCGGCCGGCGACCCGGTGATCGACCTGGGGCCACTGTTGAAAAGCAACTTCGCCGATATCGGCTGGATGGCGTCCTTTGACTTGGATGACCCATTGGGCATTTTCATGCGGGGGGCGCGGATCAACCCCGGCCTGAGCAAATGGACTAAGCGCAAGAGCTTTGAGCTGAACGTCGAAATCGGCGTCGAGTTGGCGATCGCGGCGCGCACGCCGCCGGGCTCGTACGACAAGACGCTAGTGCACTACAGCTTTTGGAAGCTGCCCAGGAGCGATTACCAGCCGCGTATTGCGGATGACCGCGTCGGCTACTTCGTGACGGCCCACCGGGACTGGTCCAAGTCGACTGATGAGCGGGACATCTTCAACCGCTATATCCACCGCTGGCACCTGGTGAAGCGCGACCCCAGCCTGGAAATGTGCGAACCGCGGCAGCCGATCACGTTCTACATCGAGAAGACGGTCCCGGTGCGTTACCGGCGGGCGGTGCGTGACGGCATCCTCGAGTGGAACAAGGCATTCGAGAAGATCGGGTTCGTCAACGCGATTGAAGTGCGGCAGCAAACGGACGACAACGAGTGGAAAGACCTCGATCCGGAAGATATGCGATACAGCTTCTTCCGGTGGATCGTGACGGGCGCCGGGTTCGCCATGGGACCAAGCCGGGCAAACCCATTCACCGGTCAGCTCTACGATGCGGACATCATCTGCGACGATTCAATGGTCCGCTACTTCCAGCAGGAAGCGGAGACAATGCTCCTGCCGTCGGCGCTGGTAGCCCAAAAATTCAGCGATCCCGCCATGCGCCAGTTCCTAGAGCGCTTTCCGCACTGGCGCCCGCCGGAGTCGTTAGAGACCGAAGAGGTGGTGGGCGAAGAGCCCAAGTGGGCGGAGCTGCACGAGCGTATGCGGCAGCGCATGAGCAAGCTGGGCAAGCCGTACTGTGAGTACTGCCAAGGCATGAAGCACCAGATGCAATTGGCTGGGGCGGTGCTGGTGAACTTCCCACCCGAAGTGAAGGAACGCTTCCTGTATGAAGTGCTCAAAGAAGTGGTGACGCATGAGGTGGGCCACACGCTCGGACTGCGGCACAATTTCATGGCGAGTTCGATTTACTCGCTCGAGGAAATCCAGAAGCGGCGCAGCACCGACGCGCCGACCTGCGGCTCGATCATGGACTACAACCCGGTGCTGTTCACCCCGGAAAACCCGACCGAAGGGCACTTTGTCACACCCAGCATTGGACCGTACGACTATTGGGCGATCGAGTACGGCTACCGGCCCTACGACGGCAGCTACAAGTCGGCCCGAGCCGAGGCGGAAAAGGGCAAGGGGGATGATAAAACGGAGAAGGCCAAGGACGAAGCCGAGAAGGCCGGCAGCGCGGCGGACGAAACGGCCCAAGCGCCGCAGCCGGCCCCTGAGAAGACGGAAATCAAGATTCCCGGTCTGCCGGACTTAAGTAAGCTTCCACCGGAGATTCGGGACAAACTGCCCGAAATCATGGCGCAACTGCCGCCGGAGGTGATACAGATGCTGGAATCGGGGGCGATCGACTTCGACGAGGGGGCGGATAGCGAGCCGCCGCCGATGCCCAAGCGTGGGGCGCGTGAAATGTCGATGCCGAGCGCGCCTGCGGGGGAAAAAGGCATGCTGCTGGACATCGCGCGGCGCTGCACCGAGCCCGAGCTCGCCTACGCGACGGACGAGGACTGCACGATGATGTCGCCCGACCCGCGCGTGAACACGTTCGATATGTCGAGCGACCCGGTGGGCTGGGCCCGCAGCCGGCTTGAGTTGGTCGACAAGCGCATGGCGAACATTCTCGAATGGGCTGTCAAGGATCACGAGAGCTGGTACCACTTGCGTTCGGCGTTTATCACGCTGATGTTCGAGAAGGCCACGACGCTGGACTACGTCGGGCGCTACATTGGCGGGCAGTACTTCACGCGGGCCCACCGGGGCGATGGCGCCGAGGGGGCCCCGCTGACGCTGGTTGACGCAAAGCTCCAGCGCGAGGCGCTGCGGTTCCTTCAGGACAACCTGTACAAGGATGACTTCTTCCAGGTCGCACCGGACGTGCTGAACCACCTGGTGCCGCCGCGCTGGTATCACTACGGCGCTCGGGTCAGCTACAGCGTGGATTTCCCCATCCACGATCTGGTCGGATTCCTTCAGTGGTGGAACCTGATCGACCGGCTCTACCCCAATACGCTCCGCCGCATATACGATGCTGAGCTCAAGAGCACTGCACCCGATCGGCTGACGGCGGCGGAATATCTGCAGACCATTCAAGATGCCTGCTGGTCGGACGCGGTTGACCTGGAACGGCTGAAGAAGGGGGCCTGGTCGGACGCCGAGCCGTTCCTGTCGAGCTATCGGCGCTCACTGCAGCGCGAGTACCTGGGGTTAATGGAATCGCTGGTGAGGTATGGTCCGGGCGGGCTATTGCCGCCGGACGTGCACGCCATGTTGCAGTACTCGCTGCAAAAGCTGAGCACGAACATCGGCGCCGTGCTGAACGCCTCGGGGAACAAGGCGGACTTCGCCTCGCAGGCGCATCTGTCGGCCTGCAAGTCGCGCATTGATCGAATTCTGACGTCGGAATTGCGGGAGTACTAACCCAAGTTAGAGAGCGGCAGGCAAGTTGAGTTAGTTACTGCCTTCAAACGGAAACGGCCCTGGCGCTGGACTGGTGCCAGGGCCGTTTCGTCCCAGCATCAAGAGCCGGCTTACGGCTGTGAAGGCGCTGCGAGAAGTCTGCTTTCGCCCGGCGGCGCGGGCAATTGTGTGACGACACTGAGGTCTACAAAGAAGTTGTTTTCGCGGACGTATTCCTCAGGCACTGCGAAGTCCGCCGTCATACCATAGAGAAACTGGTATTCGCCCTGCAATGTGTCCACCCACGTCTGCAGATGCGCCGCGGTGAAGCTGTTTACATGGAAGAGCACGTCTATGACTGCAAACTCACCGGGTTCACGCTGTAACTCGTCCGCGGTGTGCCGCAACCCGTCCTGCAGCCGCTGGACAACGTATTCGACATACTGCGCTTCACTGAGCGCGGCGAACGACTCAGCCACAATCGGAAAACTATCGGTGTTTTGCGCCCAATCCGCACTATCGATGCGAAATCCGCGATAGGTCCAGCCGCGCGCCGCGGCCGCCAGGAAGGCCGGCACGCGGCTGACGCCTGCGCCGCCGAACGGCTGGCGGAAAACCGGCGTGAAGAGGGCATCCGGCTCAAGGCCGGCCGGAAGCGCGACGGCATCGAGGAACGCGACCAGCCGGTCGAGGTCGGCCGACATCGGCAGGGCCGCCAGCGGCGGAAAGAGACAGGGCCGGATCCAGATGGCAGGATCGGCGTGGTAGGCGTGGTAGCCGAGCGTATGCCCGCCGTCGTACATTTCGCGCAGGGCCGTCGCGAACGCGGCTCCGCCTTCCGCATCGAGCGTTTCTTCGCCGGGACCCTGAATAAAGAAGACGGCCGTGGCGTTGTTGCGCTCCAGCGTGTCCAAAATCGCGCGCAGGGGCTGGAGCAGCTCGTCCGCGGAATATTCGGCCGGCGGCCGCGCCAAGTCACCCGGCAGCGGTCCATCGTCGAACGTGAGCACGATCGCCGCGGGCGGGTTCTGGATGGGCGGCGGAAACGGGCATTCAGTGCAGCCCGCCAAGACGCCCGCACACAGCAGGCTGCCGAGCAGCGCGGGCCAGCGCGGCGCGTGCCGGGGATCCAGCAATGCTCTCTCAGATGACATCGAATCTGCATCATACTAGAAAATGAGAGCGGGCCGGGAGTCTCAGTATTTAGCGTTCGCGAGCCACCAATGATCCGCCTCCACTTGACAGCCGCAGGCGATCTGAAAGACTGACGCCTTGCCGTTGGTTGGCTTCCAGGTGCATAGGCGCGATGAAAGCCATAAATTCCGCATTCTGCCTTTCGATGCTTGCGCCCGTGCCCTATGCCTGGCACCTTCACAGCCGCACGCGCGCTTTAGCCGACCAGTTCGCGCGCCGCGGGCTGCGCGTACGCTACGTGGCCCCGCCCACGCCGCGCGCTATGTTGCGGCATTGGATCGCCCCCTGGCGCGAGCGCCGGGCCGGAGAGGTGGAGCTAGTCTGGCCGCTGCCGGCGCCGCCGCTGCATTGGCAGCAGCGCCTACGTCTGGTCGACGCAATCGCAGCGCGCCAGGCGAGGCGCATCACCCCTGATTCGAACGGCACGCCTCATGTCATCGTGGCCGCGACCCCTTTATGGACCCCGGTGGTCGCGCATGCGCCGTGCGACCTGCTGATCTATGATTGCCTCGATGATCCGCTGGTTCACGCTCGGGCTAGCAGCAACGATATTTATCGTCGCTGGCACGAGGAGTTGTGCCGCCGAGCCGACGTGATCGTTGCCGTTTCTGCCGCGTTGGCCGAGCGCCTGCGCGAAATGTGCGAGCGCCGGGTCGTGGTCTGCGGAAATGGCGTGGACGCGGACGCTTTCGGCGCGCTTTCAAATCGCGAATCGCCAGGCCCTTCAGCCCAGCTCTATGAAACGTGCGATCCAGCATTGCGCGAGTGGTTCGCGTGGCGGCGCGCGCATGCCAACCACCCAGTCGCCGGCTTCGTTGGCTCGATCGACCGCTGGGTAGATGTGGAACTTCTGGCGGCCACGGCCCGCGCACTGCCGCACGTTCAATTCGCCGTGGCCGGCCCCGAGCGTTACCGCGGCCTGGCCGCGCCACTGGCCGGAATTCAGAACGTGCATCGCATCGGGCTGGTTTCCTATAAGGCTGTTCCGGCGCTGATTGCGACGTTCGATGTGGGCCTGATTCCTTTCCGAGTCGGGCCGATTGCCGCGGCGGCCGACCCGCTGAAGGTGTATGAGTATGCGGCCGCCGGAAAGGCGGTCGTGTGCTCCGTGCCGTTGCGGCTCGACGATCCGGATGCGCCGCTGGTCATCGCGGAAGCGCCGGCAGCTTTCGCGAGCGCCGTCGCCGCCGCAGCAGCCGCCGCCGCTGCTCAATCACCGAACGACTCCGCCGCGCGCGAGCAGCGCATCGCCTTCGCAAGTCGCCATACATGGGCGGCGCGTGCGGAGCAATTCCTCGACCTGATTGCAAACACGCTGCGGAACGGGGGCGTGCCGCCCCGGAATGCCGCCAAACCGTAACAGAGCCGGGGCGTGCCGCCCCGGATTACCACCAATCACTCGACCAAGCGACGGTAAAGCGCCGCATGCTCGGCGGCGCAGCGATTCCACGAGAACTCGGCGGCACGCCGCGTACCCAAGTGAGCCAGGCGCTCCGCCAGGGCATCGTCCTCGATTACCGATTCCATCGCCGCGCGGATCGCGGCCGGATCGTTCGGCTCGACCAATAGCCCCGCCTCCCCCACTACTTCGGGCACCGAACTCGTCGCACTCGCGATGACCGGCGTGCCGCTGGCCATCGCCTCCAGCGGCGGCAGCCCGAAGCCCTCGTAAAACGTCGGCCAGACCAGCGCACGCGCGCCACCATAGAGCATGGCCAGCGACTCGTCCCCCTGATAGCCGAGCAGCCGCACCTGCTCAGCGACGCCGTGCGAGTGAGCGATTCCCGCAATGTCCACCGCACCCCAGGCCTGCCCGCCCGCGATCAGGAGCGGAAACTGCGCGCGCAGCTTTGTCGCAAGGCCGGCGTACGCCTCGACCAATCCGGGCAGGTTCTTACGTGGCTCAATTGCACCAACGTACAACAAATATTTCGCCGATAGATTGCGAGCTGCCAGCCAGGCTTCAACCGCCGCGCGCGGCCGCGGATGGAAAATCTCCCGCGCACCAAGATGAATTACGGTGACGCGCTCCGGCCGCACGCCCAGCAGTGTGGTCATCTCGTCCTTCGTGGAGGCGGAAACAGCTATGAAATGGGCGCTTTGTGCCACGGCCCGCTTCAGGCCGCGTTCCTGCCACCGCACGCGATCTGCGGGATGCCATTGCGGGAATCGCAGCACCGACAAATCGTGGATGGTCGTCAGTGTGATTCCGCCCCAAGGTCCTGGCACGTGCGCCGGCTCGTGATAAATTCGGCAGCGAAGAGCGCGCCCGACGCTGCGGAAAGCGGCTTGATAGCCGGTTTCGATGACAAACCGGAGCCAGGGCGCGATGTCCTGCCGTGCGCCCTGCCGCGGTGCGCGGCTGTGGTTTAGGGTAGTTAACCGTTCGCGATTTCGTGCGAGCCGCGCGAACGGCCCGAATAGCCTGATCGCCGGGTCGGCCAGCGGCACGCGCGCCGTGAGTTCCGCGATATAGTGACCAATCCCGGTGCGCGGGCCGCGCAGGATGCGATCGTTGATGATCACCCTTAGAACCTGGCCGGACATGGCTGCCGACGGTAGCCGAGTCAAAAACGCCCCGCAAGCCGCGGTTGGCGGCAGATGGCTGGCGTGGCATACTGCCCCATCTGCTTTGTGCTGCGAGTCAGAGGTGGCCGGGCGCATCTGGCTCATGGCTGAGAGCTGCTCAGAGCTTGGAGGACGAATATGGCGTTGATGGTTGGAGTCTCTGGCGTCCGCGGGTTGGTTGGTCAGACGCTGACGCCGGAACTGGTACTCGAATTCGCCCGCGCCTACGGCACGTTTCTGGATGGCGGCCAGGTCGTGCTGGCCCGCGACTCCCGGCCCAGCGGCCCGATGTACGCCGCCGCGGCCGCGGCCGGATTGCTGGCCGCCGGCTGCCAAGTAACGGACCTGGGCGTGGCTATGACTCCGACCGTGGGGCGAACCATCATCGAAGGCAAATACGCCGGCGGAATCAGCATCACCGCCAGTCATAACCCCGCGCCCTGGAACGGCCTGAAATTCTTCACCAACTTGGGCTTCGGGCCCAGTGCGGAAGACGCGCGCCAGATCGCGCACATTCGCGACCAGCGCAGCTTCCGCGACGTGCAAACCGGCTTCAGCGCTCCGCAGGCCGACCGTGAGGCCAGCCAGCGGCACGTGCGCGCCGTGCTGGCCGCGCGCGAAGTGGACACCTCCGCCCTGCGCGGCACCAAGGTCGTCCTGGATAGCGTCAACGGGGCCGGCTGCGAGCACAGCCCGGCGCTGCTCAAGGGCTTCGGCATCGATCTGGTGCATATCAACGCCGAACCGACCGGCGATTTCGCCCATCCGCCCGAGCCGCTGCGAGAAAACCTAAGCCAGCTTTGCCAAACCGTGCGCACCACGCGGGCCGCCATCGGCTTCGCACAAGACCCGGATGCAGACCGCCTGGCCATTGTCGACGAAAACGGAACTTACATCGGCGAGGAGTACACGCTGGCCCTGGCCGTCGAGTCGGTGCTCTCGCGCCGCCCCGGTCCAGTCGCCGCCAACCTCAGCACCTCGCGGATGGTGGACGACATCGCGGCTCGATATGGCGTGAAGGTCATTCGCACGCCCGTGGGTGAGGCACACGTGGCCGCGGCGATGTTGCAGGCCGGCTGCGTGGTGGGTGGGGAGGGCAACGGCGGAGTCATCGACCCGCGCATCTGCAACGTGCGGGATAGCCTGTCTGCCATGAGTTTGGTGCTCCAACTGCTGGCGGCCACCGGTAAGACCGTCAGCGAGTTGGTCGCCGCCCTGCCGTGCTACGCCTCCATAAAGCAGAAATTCGCCTGCCCTCGCGACCGGATCCAGGCCGCGGTGAGCGCGGTTACAGCCAAATTTGCGGACTACAATCCCACTACGACTGACGGGGTCCGGGTGGACTTTCCCGCCGGCTGGGTGCATGTGCGGGCCTCGAATACCGAGCCCATAATCCGGATTATCGCCGAAGCAGACAGCATGGCGGCAGCCGACGAGCTGGTCAAGCAAGTTCGGCAGGTAGCTGGTGTGTAAGCTACGGAACCGTGCCTTATGATGCTGTTGTTCACTCGCGGCCTGGGCCGGGCCGAAAGTAAAACTGGTCTAAGGACCGATATAGTCTGCCGTGCACTCAACTGATGGGTAAGACTCGATGAATCACGTTCGCACCTTCGTCGTCGTGCCATCATTGCCCGAGCCGCTCGAGCCCCTACGGCAGCTCGCCTACAACCTTTGGTGGTCTTGGAACCACTCGGCGCGCGAGCTTTTTCGCCGGTTGGACGTCGAGCTGTGGGAGCGCGTCTACCACAACCCGGTCGCCATGCTGTGGCAGATTGGACAGGACCGCCTGGAGCAGGCGGCCAACGACGATGCCTACATGGCCCAACTGCAACGCGTCGTCGACTCGTTTTACGTCTATTTGAATAGTCGCACCTGGTACGAGGAGCGTTTTCCGGGCCGCCAAGACGAAATAGTCGCCTATTTTTCGGCCGAATTCGGCGTCCACGAGTCGCTGCCAATCTATTCGGGCGGCCTGGGCGTCCTGGCTGGCGACCATCTCAAGGCTGCTTCGGACCTCGGCATTCCGCTGGTTGGCGTCGGCCTGCTGTACCGCCAGGGTTACTTCGAACAGCAACTAACCGAGGACGGCTGGCAGCTCGAAAGCTATCCAAGCTACGACTTCCACCAGCTCGCGGTTACGCTGGTCAACGATCCCTTCGGCAATCCGTTGAAGATTCAGGTACAGCTCGGGCGCCGGCAGCTCACGGCCCAAATCTGGTTGGCCCAGGTCGGCCGCGTCAAACTCTACCTGCTCGACAGCGACATACCTGATAACGAGCCTGACTTGCGCATGGTCACGGCCCGCCTGTACGGCGGCGACCGCCGCATGCGCATTCAGCAGGAAATCCTGCTCGGCATCGGCGGTTTGCAAGCGCTGCGCGCCGTCGGAATCCGCCCCAAGGGCTGTCACATGAACGAGGGACATGCCGCGTTCATGGCCCTGGAGCGCATTCGTCAGGCCATGGAGGAATTTGGGCTGACTTACGGCGAGGCGCGCGAAGCAACCGTGGGCGGCAACGTCTTTACGACGCATACGCCCGTGCCGGCCGGCATCGACCGGTTTGACCCTCGCTTGGTGGTCGACCAACTCGGCTGGATGGCGTCGGCCCTGGGCCTATCCACCGACGACTTTTTGGCCCTCGGCCGCGAGGCCGGCGGTCTGGGCGACAGCGATTTCTGCATGCCAATTCTCGCCCTGCGCCTGTCCTTCCGCAGCAACGGCGTCAGCCGCCTGCACGGCCAGGTGGCCGCCGGCATGTGGCAGACGCACTGGCCGAAGGTGCCGCGCGAGGAAATCCCCATCACCTACATCACCAACGGCATCCACACGCGCACCTGGATTTCGGCGGAAATGGCTGAGATCTTCGATCATTACCTCGGGCCGAACTGGGCCGAGGCGCCGCCCCGGACGCGGCTGTGGGAACGCGTCGAGGTCATTCCGGCCGCCGAGTTGTGGCGCGTCCATGTGCGCCGCCGCGAGCACCTGATCGCCATGGTGCGCACCCGCCTGCGCGAACAGCTAAAGCGGCGCGGCGCGCCGCCGGCTGAAGTGAAGGCCGCCGACGAAGTGCTGGATCCCTCGGCCCTGACGATCGGCTTCGCCCGGCGCTTCGCCCCATACAAGCGCGCCACACTGATCTTGCGAAATCTTGAACGCCTGGCCGCATTGCTGCGCAACAACGAGCGACCGGTCCAGTTCATCTTTGCCGGCAAAGCCCACCCGGCCGACGGCGCGGGCAAGGAGCTCATTAAGCAGTTGTGCGCGATCTGCGCCCGCCCCGAGTTCCGCCGGCGGATGGTGTTCCTCGAAAACTACGACATGCGCCTGGCGCGCATTCTCACGCAGGGCTGCGACGTCTGGCTAAACAACCCGCTGCGCCTGCACGAGGCCAGCGGGACCAGCGGCATGAAGGGCCCTCCCAACGGCAGCCTGAACCTCTCCTGCCTCGATGGCTGGTGGCCCGAGGCTTATAACGGCGAGAACGGCTGGGCGATCGGCGATGGGCGCGTGTACGACGACTTGGCCTACCAGGACCACGTGGAAGCCGAATCGCTCTACAACCTGCTGGAGCGCGAGATCGTGCCGCTCTTCTATGATCGCACGGTCGACGACATCCCCCGCAAGTGGCTGGACCGCGTCAAAGAGTCGATTCGCACCATCGTCCCCGTGTTCAGCACGATCCGCATGCTACGCGAGTACACCGAGGTCATGTACGTCCCCGCCTTGCAGCGCGCCGAGCGTCTCAGCGCGGACGACTTCACCGTCGCGCGGCGGCTGAACGGTTGGAAACAGGCCCTCAGCCGCGAATGGCACCAGGTGCGCATCGAGGAGGTCGTCGCCAACGCCCAGGAACGCCTCAAGGTCGGCGATAAGCTGCCCATCCACGCCCGCGTACACCTGGGCTCCATTCGGCCTGAAAACGTGGCAGTCGAGGTTTATGCCGGTCCGGTTGACACTACAGGCGGCATCTCGCAGGGCCGCCCCGCGCCAATGCAGCACACCAAGGAAGACGGCAACGGCGTCCATGAGTTCGACGGCGTGCTGCCTTGTACGATCAGCGGCCAGCATGGCTTCGCCATCCGCGTTGTGCCGGCGCACGAGGATTTGGCCGACCGGTACGAGCAGGGGCTGATCGTCTGGGGATAACGATCCGAACCTGAATCAGTGGGACGCAGCCTACCGGACTTCGTCGATAGCAGCCTTCAATGCGGGTAAGCCGCGTTCAATGGTCTTGCGGTCCACGCAGAAACTGATACGCATGTAGCCGGGGCGTCCGAAGCCGCGGCCCGGGACCGCCAACACGCGATGCTTCACCAGGACCGCGATGAACTCGGCGTCGTCGGCGATGGGCGTCTTCGGGAACGCGTATAGCGCGCCGCCGGGCACTTTCAGATCGTAGCCATAGGACACCAGGGCGTTGCAAAGCAGGTCGCGGTTCTGGCGGTAGAAGTCCAGGTCGCAACGGGCATCGGCGCAGCGGGCGATCACGCGCTGCATGAATGCCGAAGCGTTCACGAAGCCCAGCGTGCGGTTGAGCATGGTCATGGCCGCCAGCACCTTCTCGCGCTGCGGCACGGAGTGCGGCACCGCAATGTAGCCGATGCGCTCGCCGGCGATGCTGACGTCCTTTGAATAGCTGGATATCAGGATAGTGCGCGGGTAGTGGCGCAGCGGCGTGGGGCAGGTGTCCACGTCGTAGATGATGCGGCGGTAGGGGTCGTCCAGCAGGATGTAGATCGGCCGCTCAGGCCGGTCGTGTCGTGCCAGCAGCGCGCCCAGTTCGCGGCAGTTGGCCTCGCTGTAAATCGCGCCGGTAGGGTTGTTCGGCGAGTTGATGATGATGGCCCGAGTGCGCTCAGTGATGGCCGCCTCAATCTTGGCAAAATCGGGCTGGAAATCGGAGTCCGTCTGCACCAGTACCACTCGCCCGCCGGCCTGCTCCACGTAAAAGCGGTATTCGGGGAAGAACGGCGCCAGAATCAGCACTTCGTCACCGGGGTTGCAGATCGCTCGCAGCGTCACGTTCATGCCGCCGGCTGCCCCGCTGGTCATGATCACATCCGCGGCCTCGAACGGCGCGTCGTATTCGGTCCGCAGGAAGCGGGCCACCGCCGCCCGGGCTTCGTCAAAGCCCACGTTAGGCATGTAGCGGTGCAGGGCCGGCTGGTGCTCCTCGGCCGCCGCCCGCAGGGCGCGGAAAAACGCGTCCGGCGGCGTGGCATTGGGGTTGCCGAGCGAGAAGTCGAAAACGTTGTCTTCGCCGAACTCGGCTTTGAGGCGGCGGCCCTTCTCGAACATCTCGCGAATGAAAGAGGCGGACCCCATATCGGTAGCGACTTTGTCGGCAATAACGGACGGCATGGCTATTCCTCAGCTTGCGGATGGTTTTGGTGCGTTCGCGGGCCGTTCTTCTGGAACGCCGTTGCCAGTCGTGCCCGCGTTTGGCGCCTGGGCAAGGCACCCGCGCGGCGGGGCCGCGTGCATCTACGTAGCCAGGCGCAGGCTAACCAACTCGCACCTGTTTCGCTAGCGCTCCGATGCACGATCCGTGCCGCGCGGCGATCGTTCTGCTGTTACTCTGATTCCGGAATGACGCTGAAATCGATGCGAAATCCGCCCTCGGCGTCCGGGTCTTCAACCAGCGTGAAGATCAGTTCGTCACCGCACTCATAGTGCCGGCCCAGCAGACGGGCATTGCCCAGGGCAGTACCGACCGTCGGCAGGGCGGCTCCGGGGTTGCCGGGTGGGATATTCGAGAAGTGCACCACTGAGTCGAAGGCGTCCGGGTTGAAATTGCTGAAAGTCTCCGGGGCGTCTACCAATTCGGCACGCTCGATGAAATCGCGAGTTCCTATCGAGAAGTTGCGGGCGCAGGTGACCGTTGCGGGCGCGCTGCTCGAGTTGGCCGCCAGCACCAATTGCTGCATCTGCACCGGCCCCGGCGGGCTGCGGTCCCAGGCGTCCCACGACCCGTAAGTAAATGCCGCCGTATAGGGCGTAGTGTTGATGACCCTTACCGTGACATTGCCCCTCCGCTCGGCCGTCAGGTTGAGCAACGCCGGTCCGCAGCCCGGCTGAAGCACCAACAATGAGGCAACGGCCGCCAGCATCGCCACCGGCAACGAGATAAGCGCCTTGGTTGCCATCCGAATATCCTTGCGCAGGCCGTCGGGCCAGGCTATCTGCCTGTGCCGTTATCGTCTCCCGGTCGCGCCGAATGTTAGCAGCGCCCAGGTGTGTTGCCAAATCCGGCGCGGGGCCCGAGTTGACGGACGGGCTGCGGAGCGAATAATGCACCGGCGGCAGGGTTGCGCGCCGGAGCTGGTGGCGGGCGCAGTTACAGTGCAGCGCGACGCGTGCCGATAGACTTATCGGGCCGAGTCCTGCCATGCCGGACTCGGACAAAGGTGGAACAAGAATGCGCATCGCTGTTCTACTGACCGCTGTGTGCGCCTGGATGCTGTCGGGCGCGAGCTGTCGGCCTCTCCTCGATAACACGTCGGATCCAGCGGCCAAACCCACCACGCTGACGCTGCTGATTCAATCGCCACCCAGCAACGCGACGGTGGCGCAGGGCGCGTCGGTCCCCATAACCTGGACTGCGTACAACGCCACTGGTCAGACGGCCACGATTGACGTGTACGTCGAAGCGCGCACCGATCTCGCTCGGACAACAGTCGCCGACGATATCAGCTTGACGGCCGGCAGTCTGACCCAAACCTCCTATTGGGACACCACCGGGCTGCCGGGCGGCGAATATGTGGTCTACGCCGTGATTACGGCCGGGGCGGACACGCAGACCCAGACGGCCGGCGGGCGCATAACGATCGACGAGTTTCCGGCGTTCGAGTTCACGGAGCCGGCGGAAAACGCCACGTATACTCACGGCAGCGACGCGCTTAAGATTTCGTGGAGCGCTTCGGATCCGGAGGGCACCGGCACCCTGACGCTCGGGCTCGACAGCGATCTGGATCATGAGAATGGGAACGAGCTTTTCATTTACGAGGGGACCATTACCTCTGACGAGTCCGATAGCAGCTTCGACTGGGATGGCCAGGACCTGCTCGGCGAGGACCTTGCCCCCGGCGTGTATAACCTGTTTGCCTTGATCGGCGACGCGGTCAACCCGGAGCGGCCCGTGCAAGCCGGCCGGCAGATCACCGTCGTAGAGGGGGCGCCAGACGAGACCCCGGTGACACTGGGCATCCTGGAGCCACCCTATCCCGCGACCCCCGAGAACCCCGAGCCGCCCAAAGACCACGAATTCCTGGCCGGCACCACCATGACGATCAAATACGGGGTGAACAAAAAGGTCGACGCGCTGATCGATCTGAAGATCGATACCGACGATGTCCACACAAACGGCAATGAGCTGACGATTCAGGCTCAGTGGCTGGTGCCCGCCGACACGGAGACCGAAACTTTTACGTGGGACGGTTCGCTCGCCTCCGGGGGAATTGTCCCTGACGGCATTTATCGCCTCTTCATCATGGCCAATACTGGTAGCGCGACGCCGGAGTATGGGGATGACGGCGAAGGTCTGATCTACCGGCGCTCCTATGAAAAGCAGCCTCTTATAGCCCTCGAAAAACCCGCGCAGATGACGACTTTGCAGGCTGGTCAGACGCTCTTGATCAAATGGCGCTGCGTGGATGACGAGGAAACAGCAACCATTCGTATCACGATTGACGACGACCCGCATCCAACAGGAGACCCAGACGACCCAGATCCCGCCGACACACTGCCCGAAATCGATACCCTGGTAACGGACCGGGCCTGCAGCTCCGTCGAGGTCGAGAAAACCTACATGTATCAGGTACCCGCGAGCCTGGGCCCAGGCGTGTATTACGTCTTCGCTTATATCCGCGACCCGGAAGCGGCGGGCCAGGAGCACTACTCGGTCGCGCCGGCTCCATTCGTGATCAGGGATCCGACCCGGTAGATGGTCTCGACGGTGCGAGCCGTCGCCCCGTTTGCTGTACTACGCACTGCGATTTTCCAAGGCCGGCCGCGCGGCGACGCGCGGTACCGGCTGGTGCTTGTATGACGCCATCCAAAACGGCGCCCTATCGGAGGTAACTCGTCCGTGTTCGCATCCGCCGCCGAGGCTCTTAAGTATATTAAAGACAAAGACTTAGCAATGGTCGACCTGAAGATCACCGGCGTCGCCGGCCAGCGGCTTCACATCTCAATCCCGCGCATCAATTTTCGCAGCGGCACCTAGAAGAAGGCGTCGGCTATGACGGCTCCTCCGGGGCCGGCTTCTCACGGGTTGAGAGCGGCGACGTCGTCGCGCGCCCCCTGCCAGAGACCGCGTTCATCGATCCGTTCATGGAACGCCCGACGCTGAGCTTCTTGTGCGAGACGGTCAGCGCGGACACCAGGATTCCCTTTCCCGGCGACCCGCGGAACATCGCGAACCGCGCCGTGGCGTACATGCGCTCGACCGGCCTGGCGGATGAGGCTTGGATGGCGCCCGAGTTCGAGTTTCACGTTTTCGAACGCGTGAAGGTGAAGAACTCGCCGTACGACATGAGCGTTCACATCGTGTCGAATGAGATTGAAACGGACGGCTCGACGCCGCTTATCCCCGCCAAGCAGGGCTACCTGCGCACCCCGCCGAGCGACCGCCTGCACAGCCTGCGCACCGAGATTGTGCTGACGCTCGGGGAACTCGGCGTGCCAATCAGGTACCACCACCACGAGGTCGGCGCGCCGGGCCAATGCGAGGTAGAGGTCGAACTGGCGCCGCTACTGGTCGCTGCCGATCGGGCCATGCTGATCAAGTACGTCATCAAGAATGTCGCCGCCGCCACGGCCAGCTCGCGACCTTCATGCCCAAGCCGGTCTTTGGCGAGGCCGGTAACGGCATGCACGTGCACCAGAAGCTCGAATCCGCCGGGCAGCCCATTTTCTATGACGAAACAGGCCGCAACTACGCCAGCCTCAGCGACCTGGCGCTGCACTACACGGCCGGTCTGCTCAAGCACGGGCGGGCTTTGGCCGGGATTACCAACCCGTCCACGAACTCGTACAAGCGGCTGGTGGAAGGGCACGAGGCGCCCGTCAATCTTTTCTTTTCGCTGGCGAACCGCTCGGCCGCGATTCGCGTGCCGCGCTATGCCGTCACGGCGAAGGCCAAGCGGATCGAGTACCGCCCGCCCGATTTCACGGGAAACGTGTACCTGACGCTGGCGGCGATGCTGATGGCGGGGCTGGACGGCATACAGAACAAACTCAATTCGGGCGGGCACAGCTTTGGCCCGTATGACCTGAACATCGAAGCTCAACCCGAGGAGTTCCGCAAGGAAATCGCATCGCTGCCTCGCTCGCTGTACGAGGCGCTGGATGCCCTCGGCCGCGACCACGAGTTTTTGGTCAAAGGCGACGTTTTCCCAGCGGCGTTCATTTCGCGCTGGATCGTAGTGAAGCGCCGTGACGAGACGGAAGCGATCAACGCGCGGCCGCATCCGTATGAGTACGAGCTGTATCTGGATTGCTAAGAATAACGGGGATCAAAGGAAGGAAGTATGCGCCGCCGGCGTTGCATGCTGCCGGCGGCGTATCCGACGACGATCTTTTGAGCGGATACGGCTCGTACGAGCCGAGCACACCTGGCCGCCAGCCGCGTCGTCAAAGCCGGGTGCATCGAACTTCACCGGGGACGACTCCAGCCATGAGTAATGCGGAGTCGGCGGCTCGACCGAGTGCGCGGACGAACCCGACCGAAGCCGGAGCCCATGGTCGGCTAGTTACGAATAACGAGCCCGTCTCGCCATCAAATTACCGCATTATCCAGGCACCGTTCGGGGGCTCGGCAGGGGGCGAATAGGCTTTCCGGCCGCCGGGGCCGGGACCAAACGGGTTCTCGTTTAATATGCAACGCTCGAACGGCCAGCCGAGTTGGCTCGTATAGGGCCGAGGTGGGCCCGGTTCGGTGTAGGTGTGAATCACGGCGCCCGGAGCCGGATAGCAGTCCATCTGCCAGTTCGCGCCGCGACGCAGAAGCCAGCTCGACGGGTGAGTGTCGTAGAGAAACAGGTCTTGTAGCTCCTGCGCGCTAAACTGATAGAGGCTGCCGATTTCCGTGAGGCGCGCCGCGCCGTCAGAATACAGCACATTGTCGGCCATCAGGAACCCATGCCAGCCGACAATCGGATCCGTCTGCTCCGCGTCCGAAAGCTGACGCACCGCCGTGTAGAACAGAGGATCAGAGTACAACACGGCGCGTGCCGGCTCGAGAATGTATTCGGCTGAGTGGCCGATCGGGCCGACGCGCAGCGAAGCTGAGGCAACTGAGTAGTCCGAGCCCTTAAACCATACCGCGCCAGTGTAATTCGCCTTGTAGCTATTCCCGAGCACTTCAAAGCATGGTATCCCGACGGCGGGCGCAGGCACGTCCGGCGAAGTCCACTCGGTGACCGCGACGGGATAGCCCGCATCAGCGGGGCAGTGGTAGGTTTGCAGCGTCCCGCCCGCGGCTTCAACGAAGGGATTCAGCGCCCGCGCTGCGGCGCCCCAAGGGTTCGGGTCCGCTCCCCAGTAGGAGTCGAGCATGACTGTAAGCCCGCCCCCGATTGGAAATGCGGTGGTCGGAGTCTGGCCGCCGAAGGAGTGCGGCAGCGCCGTGCGCCAGCCCCAGATGCTCCCCCACCCGGCACCGTGCAGCGGCGTTACATCGGTCATATTTAGTGGTACGAGTTGCTGGCGCGCATCCTCGGCTGCATAGGCCAACGAGGCCGCCCCGATGCGTTCCAAATTCGCCAGGCAGGCGGCCGATCGCTCACGCTGGCGCAGGCTTTGGGGTAACGGCAAGATCAAGGTCGCCAGCAGGCCAAGCGCGCCGAGCACCATCACCAGTTCGGTAATCGAAAAGGCTCTGTTTTGTGATCTGGTAAGCATGTTCAATCCCTTTCCCCGCCGCCGAGGCCACTGGCCAGGCATGACACGAAGGGGTCAATGTCGAATACGTTTACCGCCCCGTCGCCGTTGAGGTCTGCCAGGATGCTGCCGCAGGACGGATAGGCGGCGCTGTACGCAGCCTCGTCGGTCAGGGCCAGCACGAAAGGATCAATGTCGAAAACGTTGATCGCGCCGTCGCAATTCAGGTCTCCGAAGTACGGGGCGCCGAATTCATCCGCTCCTATGTCCACGCGCCCGCCAACCCCCGCGCCTGTCTGCCAGACGCGGTACTGGCCGTCAATGTCCGTTTCACCGGTGGACGGCGTGAAACCCGCAATGCCCGCATCGATGCAGGGCGAGCCGGCGCTCAAGTGATAGTCATTATCCTCCCAGGTGCTCGGGTCGCCGTCCGGACCGTTGGGACTGACGAAGAGCGGATCGGCGTCGAGATTCCCAGCGCCCCACACCAGGAGCGAGCCGGAATCGACCTCCACGGCCGCCTCTCCGCCCTCGACGTCGCAGTACGAAAGGCTGAGCTGCGCGGATCGACCCGCGAGCGTATATGCCCGCAGCGCCGCGGGCCACATGATCGAACCTTGCAGCAGCGCCGTGCTGGAGTAGCTGGACACGATGCTGCCGGTAAACGTACAGTTGCGCACCACCGGATGGGCGTAAGAGTGGGCCCATAAGCCGCCTGTGTCATCCACGAGGCAGCTCGCCAGGGTCGGAGCGGCCGCGCCGCGGCATAGGATCGCGGGCGGAAGCGGCGAACCGTCCTCGCCGGCGCCGGCCGTTATGCGGCAGGCGGTAATCTGCGGGTAGCTGTACCATTCGCACAACAGGGCGCTGGCCCGTTGGGAAATATTTTCGGCGATAGTGCAGCCGACGAGGACCGGGCTGCTATGGTTGCAGCAGATTCCGCCGGCATAGTTGCCCTCATTGCCGACGATGGTGCAATCCCGAAGTGTCGGGTCACTGAAAAAGCAGGCCAGGCCCCCGATTCCACTGGAGGCGTATCCGTCGTTCTCGACAATACTGCAACGGGTGAACGTGGGGTTGCTGGAATGGCAGTATATGCCTGCCGCCTCCCTAGCCACGTTCCGCAGGATGACGCAGTCCGCGAGGACCGGTTGACTTCCGTTCAAGCAGGCCAATCCGCCACCACCGTGACTTCCTATTAAGTCGTTGTCGATGATACATAGGCGGATTGTGCAACCCGTGAGCACCGGGTTGCTGCCGGAATCACACAGTACGCCGGCACCCGCGCTGGGAGCGCGGCACCACTCGAAGAGGCAGTTGCGCACTGTGGGATGGCTCTGCTCGACGCACGCCAGTCCGCCACCGCCTGCCGGAGCAACAGCGCCCTCCGGTAACACATGGTCTTCGGAAGAGCACCTATCAACGATGCAATTGGAGACGGTCGGGGAGCTGCCGTTCGAGCAGAAAATGCCGCCGCCCCGGCCATCGAAGGTGTAGGCGGGCGGATATCCGTTACGTATTGTGAACCCCTCTACGACGCTGGCCGCCGTCTCGCCGCTGTGAAACCAGAAGCCCCGGCCCTCCCAGGCACAGTTGATGCTGCAGCGCTCGGGATCGCCGGACGCCGAGCGCAGGGTAACAGCCTTGCCGTGGAAATCCAGGTCGTAGTTGCCCGGCCCAGTGTACGTACCGTTGGCGACACGAATCTCGTCGCCGTCGGACGCGGCGTCGAGGGCGGCCTGGATCGTCGGGTACTGCGACGGCACATATAGGATGGAACCCAGGGAATGCCGGGCGGTCAGGTCCGACTGCGGCGGCCTGCCCGAATCGCCAGAGGCCGCGGCGCGGTCCGGCAGGGCGAAGGCCGCCGCCGCGAGCGCCGCGCAGCAAATCGACATAAAGCTCTGACGTTACACCTTTTCCTCCTTACCTGTCAAGACGCCGGCAGAAGCTGACCAGATCGGTCAGTCCCCGCAATGACCGGCTCCAATTTGACCACGAAGCCACCGCCCGTCCGGTCCGGTGCCCTCCGCGGATCACTCAATGGTGCGGCCTCATTCCAATTGAGCGGTTTGGTCCAGTCCACGCCAAATGTCGCTTGTTGTGTGACTGTCCGCCCCGTTATCGGACATCGACATTGCCAGATTCGCCCCCCCTTACCACTCTATCACTTTATCAGTTTATCACTTCTCTCAGGATACGCGCACTTCCGCCTCAGACTTGGCTTCCTCGCGCTCAGGATAGGCCACACGCGAGTGATAAATGGCGCAGAGACTCTTGACCACGCTGCGCTGGATCGTCTCCAGTTCGCGGAAAGTCAGATCGCATTCGTCCAGTTGTCCGTCCATCAGCCGCCGCTGCACTATCTTTGAAACCGTATCCTCAATGCGACTGGGGGTAGGTTCAGACATAGCCCGCACCGCCCCTTCAACCGCATCGCACAGCATGACCACGGCCGTCTCGCGCGACTGCGGGCGCGGACCGGAGTAGCGGAAGTTGACTTCCGACACCTCCGGATCGCCCGGTTTGCGCTGCAAGTTGGCGGCGTGGTAGAAGAACTCGACCAACGTGGTGCCGTGGTGCTCGACGATGAACGGGTGCAGGGCGGGCGGCAACCGGTACTCGCGGGCCATCTCGATGCCGTCTTTGACGTGCCCGGTGATGATTAGGTGACTCATAGCGGGCGACAGGCGCTCGTGCCGGCTGTCTCCGACCGCCTGGTTCTCCGCGAAATACTCCGGCTTGTTGATCTTGCCAATGTCGTGGTAATACGCGCCGATGCGGGCCAGCAGACCCTGCGCCCCGATCGCTTCGGCCGCGTTCTCCGCCAGCGTGCCAACCAGCAGACTGTGGTTGTACGTGCCGGGCGCTTCGGCCGCCAGCAGGCGCAGCAGCGGCTTGCTGGCATCGCCCCACTCCAGCAGCGACATGTTCGTGCTGATCTTGAAGACCCGCTCGATACCCGGCAGGATGCCTTCAATGATGAAGGCCGCCGCCATTGTCGTGCAGGCCGCCGGCAGAGCCTCCGCCATAAACGCGAACCTGAGCGTCTGACCGTCGATGAGCCCGGCGGCCAAGGTCGTGAACAGTGCGAACAAGGTCGCGGCGGCACCGACCGCCACGATCCCGCCGCGGTTGCGGATATTGTTCAGCCCGACGAGAAACGTGGCGGAAACGACCATCAGGATGAGGAAGAAGCCCATGTTCTGCCGCGTGGCCAGCGTAATCAGCACCGCCAGACCTGCCGCCATCGCCGGTCCGCAGTAGCGGGCGTAGACGATGCCCAAAATGCCGGCGGCGAAGGCCTGCACACCAACCGCGTAATACGGGTTGCCGGTAGCCACGAAGACAGCCCGCGCAATGGCTAGTACCGCCAACATCACTACCGTCGTCGTCAGTTGCCGGGCCGGATCATCGCGCAGCTTGCGCCCTGGGCGGCGCAGGTAGTACGTCAGACCGAGCGGAATTAGGAGGGCCAGAACTCCATAACCATATACAGCCAGGCGCTCGGAAGCCCGGGCTGCGGTTATCTCCTGGTGTTCCTCGATTAAGCGCTGATAGGCGTCCGGCTGGTGGCGCTGCAGCGCCGCCAATTCCTCTTCCGCGGGCAGCTCACGCCGCAGCCATTTGCGGTATTCCTCGTGTTCGGCCTTGAGCAACTCGTGCTCTTTCTTGGAAATCTGTCCGGCATCTGTCAGCAGTTGCTCGCGCGCGTAAACCTCGTGCTGGTTGGGGACCGCGGCCCAGGCCTCCTGCGCGGCGCGACTGGTCAGATCAGCCGCGTAGCGGTAGATGGCCCGCACCGGGCTATCTGCGCCGGCCGCTCCTGGCGCGGCAGCGTCGGGTTCGCGCCGCAGCATTCCGGCAATCGAGTTCTTCATCGACGCCTGTAGCGGGGCGGCGAACGCCTGCGAAGCGGCCGCAGCCACCACGTCGACCGCATCCGGCTGGGCGGTCGTGATGAGCTTCGAAACCGGTAGTTCGCGTTCCACGGCGGCTTTGCCGGCCTCGGGCGGTTCGATCAGCTTGGCCCGGTCCGCAGTTCGCCGAGCGGCGGCCTCGGCAGCCTCGACCAGGAGCGGGGTCTGGCTCTTGAGGCTGGAAACGGCTCGTTCGACGGCGCTCTGGAAGCGTGCTACTTCGCGCTGTTGTTCGCCGGCATCGGCCACTTTGGCGATTCGCAATAACTCGTCGCGGCCCGCCTCGTCCAGAATGATGCGGGTGCGGCGGGCTTCTTCTTGTAAGCGAGCCGGGTCGTCGGCGTGCACCTTCGCGAGCTGCAGGGCGTTCGTCAGGCGGCCGGCGATGTCCTTGAGCAAGGACACGTCCAGCTCGTAGTAATTCGGGCTGTTGTCGCGCGCCCGCCCGCGCATCTCGATGGTACGGGTGGCGTCCTCCAGCCTGAATTCAACCCGCGCCGCCAGCGCACGTGAGACTGTTTGCCCCTCGCGTATCCGGAACACCGGGCCGCCGGCGTTCACCAGGTAAGCCGCCAAAATCGCTAACCCCACCGCCAGGCCGATCGGCGCCAGGCTAACCTGCGCCGGCAGGCGACGATACCAACTCCAGCCGCGCTCGGCCTTGGAACGGCGGATTTCTCGGCGGCGGGCGGATGTTCTGCCAAACGGCCACATAAGACGTAACCAAATCAGTGCGGGCTACTGCTTCGTCTGTTCGCCAGCCGGGCTTGAACTCGGTAAGCCGCTGTCCGGGGCCGGCTCCGTCGGGGGGAGAGTACGGCGGCGATTATCAGACCGTGTCGGACGCCCGGCAGTCAGCGGCTCATCAGCGTAACGCGTCACGACGGCCTGCACCAGCTTATGGCGAATTATATCGACTTCCGTCAGGCGAAGAATAGCGATCCCCTCCACGCCGCGCAGCCGGCTAACCGCGTCCACCAGTCCGGAGGCCTGCCCGGGCTCCAGGTCGATCTGGCTGTCGTCACCGGTCACGATCATCTTGCTGTGGTGCCCAAGGCGGGTTAGGAACATCAACATCTGCGAAGGCGTGCAGTTCTGGGCTTCATCGAGAATGATTACCGCATTATTGAGCGTTCGACCGCGCATGTAAGCCAGCGGAATCACCTCGATGATGTCGTTTACCATGAACCGCTTGAGCTGGTCGAACGTCATCATGTCGTGCATGGCGTCGAACAGCGGGCGCAGGTAGGGGTTCACCTTCTGCTGCAGGTCGCCGGGCAAAAAGCCGAGCTTCTCGCCGGCTTCGACAGCCGGGCGGACGAGAACGATCCGGTTGGTATGCCCGGACTTGAGCAGGCTTACCGCGACGGCGACGGCCAGGTAGGTCTTGCCGGTACCGGCCGGCCCGGAGCAGAACACCATGTCATAGTCGAGCATGGCGCGGACGTAGCCGCGCTGGCCCTCGGTGCGCGGGGAGATAACGACATGCGGCGTGAATACCGCCAGCGCCTCGCCGGACGGGCGCTCCTGGGCGCCTGCGACGTCGGCCAGGGTTTGTTCGAGGGCGCGTTCGTCGATGTACTCGCGGCCGCGGATCAGCTCCTGCAGGCGTTCGACGACCGCCGCCGCGCGAGCGACTTGGGTCGGCTCGCCGACGATGCGGACGGTGTTATTGCGGGCCTGGAGCTGAACGTCGAGCGTCTGGCGAATGCGGCGTAAATAGGCGTCGCCGGGGCCGAATAGGGCGGCCCGCTTATGTGGCTCCTTTAAGGTCAGGGATAATTCCATCTACTATAGGTTATCCGGGCCCGGAGCGGCTGACCATGGGGGCTGAGCCACTGACTGTCGGGGGGCAGCTCAGCCGGAGGGGGCGGAATCAGCCGGCCTCGATTCAGCCGGCCGCCCTTACCAGTGGGCGTGGCCGAGCCCGCCGTCCGGCTTCAACCGGCGAAGCCCGGCCTGCGCCTTCCTACACTTCGCGACCTACGACTGGCCTAGCGCCTCCGCACCAGCATCAAGGCGGCCATCGCCAGCAGTCCCAGCGAGGCGGGCTCAGGGACCCAGTTGACTTGCATCGCATCGAAAATGAGGCCCCAACCCAACCCGGAATTCGGCGTCATCACGATTCTGGAAATCGGCGTATCGCTGTGCCACCCCTGCCAGCCCCACGTCACCGGCTCGACGGTCAGCGGGAGCGTACCGATCAGCGCTCCGGATGCGTCGCTGAACGTGATTGTGCCGTCTCCCACGGCCGCGTTCGTCGTGATATACGTTCCGAAGTCGGTCACGGGGTCCGCAAACTCGAAGATGGTATCGCCGGTCGTCGTGCCACCCATCCAGTCGCCCACAAATGGCGTCACGGTGCCGCCGGAGCCTGGCCAGGAATTGGTGATGACGACCGTGTGCGAAAAGGAATCGTCCATCGAGCATCGGCCACCGAAGATTTCGACCGGGGACGGATGCCCGCCGGGTGTAAGCCCGTCCTCAAAACCTTCTGTGGAATAGCCGGTGAACTCCGGAATTGGAACGACGTCCGCCGACGCCAAGCTTGCCGCGCACAGCAGCGAAGCAATTACAAACACATGCCGCAAACTCATGCTTCGACCTCCTATGTAGACTTGTCTGCCTTTCCTGCCCGCAGCGCCGCGGGCCTTCAACAATTAAAATACCCTGAAGAGCAATTCCATGCAAGCTTTTTTTTGGAAAGCTCAAAAAATTTCCCGCTATATCCGATAACTCGCCGCGCCGCTTTGTCGCCGCCATCGCGCGAATGCGGACCAAAGCGTCCACAACTTATCGGCACATGATCGAGCGCGCGTGTACATGAGCGTCTAAGCACCTGCCCCGACGCTACCCCAAACCGCGTTTTTGTACGGGCCGCCTGATCACCTGACCACCCGCCGATCCCGCCAGGCGGCGAGCACGCGCAGTCCACACCCACTCGTATTTCCAGCTTTGCTCTCGAAACCGAAGCTCAAAACCCCAACTACCATAACTCCGGTAGTGGAGAACAGGCGATGCTGGCCAGCCAACACGCGTTTTTCAGCAACATCCTCGACTACGCCGGCATGTTTCCGCCGGCGCAACTGCCGCTGGACGCCTCAATCCGCAACTACCTGCAATACCAGTCCGAGGCGGAATCCTGGCTGCTGGCGCGCTTCATTTGCCCAGCCGGCCGGCTGCACGACCTGCGGCCATACATTGCCGAACACGTCGGCAGCGGATCGCCACTGCGAATATCCGTGCTCGGTAGCGGCGGCGATAGGGCGGCGACTTTTCTGGACAATCTGAATAGCGATTTGAAGGCCACGGCGGACTTCCGGCAGGAGTTCGGCCCCGCGGTGGCGGTAGAGTGCTTTGAGGCGCGCCTTCCGGCCGGAGATTTGCTGGAGCCCGCTGACTTGCTGAGGATGACCTCCGCTACCTTCGCCGCCAAAGGTTCGGCGGCGCTGCCGCGCTTCTTCGAGCTGCCGGCGACCGCCAACTGGCCCCGCATCGCAAACGCCCTGGCCGCACTCCATCACGCCGCCTCACCCGAAGGACAGGGCGTGGCCGACGGACGTGCCTTGAATGGCCTGAAGCTGCGCTGCGGCGGAAGCGAGCCGGCCGCCATTCCTTCGGCCTCCCAAGTCGCGACTGCCATTGGAGCCTGTCTGTCCGCCTACGTTCCGCTGAAGTTCACCGCCGGCCTGCATCAGCCCGTGCGGTGCGTGGCCCCGGCGCTCGGAACGCGCGTGCACGGTTTTCTAAATCTCTTCGCGGCCGGCATCCTCGGCGCTTCGGCGGGCCTGGAGTACGACGAGCTGGTGGCGATAATCGAGGAAGAGGACGTTACTCAGTTCATTTTCTCCGATGATCTCTTTGCGTGGAACGGCGCGAAGGCCACAGTAAGCGAAATCGCCCACGCGCGTCACCGAAATGTCATCAGTTTCGGAAGTTGCAGTTTTGACGAACCGCGCGACGGATTGCGCGAACTGGGATACCTCTAACAATGGCTGAAAACATCATGCGTTCGACGCGCAGTGAACAGCGTTCGTTCATTGAGACGGATCCGGAGTCGCATTTTCCAATACAGAATTTGCCGTACGGCGTCTTCAAAAGACCCGGTGAAGAATCGCGCGTAGGGGTAGCGATCGGCGATATGGTCCTGGATTTGGCAGCACTCGAAGAGCGCGGGTTCTTCGAAGCCGCCGCACCCGGCGCGACGCCTCTCTTTCGCCGTCCGTCGCTGAATTACTTCATGTCATTGGGGCGGCCCGCCTGGCGACGGGTGCGGGCGATCATCAGCCGGCTCTTGAGCGCAGACGAGCCCAGGTTGCGCGATGATCCCGAATTGCGACGGGCCGTACTGCTGCCGCAGGCGAGCGTTGAAATGTGCCTGCCCGCCGAAATCGGCGACTACACTGATTTTTACTCCTCGCTCGAGCACGCCATGAACGTGGGCACCATGTTCCGGGGCCCGGAAAACGCGCTGCCGCCAAACTACCGCTGGATGCCGATCGCCTATCACGGCCGCGCCAGCTCGATCGTCCTCAGCGGCGCCGATCTGCACCGCCCGCGCGGCCAGACGCGACGCGAGCCCGGGGCCGCGCCGGAATTCGGGTCCAGCCGGCGGGTCGACTTCGAGTTGGAGATGGGCTTTTTTGTCGGGCCGGGCAACGAACTGGGCCGCCCGATTCCCGCCGACCAGGCCGCCGAGCACATCTTCGGCTTGGTCCTGGTGAACGACTGGAGCGCGCGCGATATCCAGCAATGGGAATATGTCCCCCTGGGGCCGTTTCTTGCGAAGAACTTCGGCACATCCATTTCACCCTGGGTAGTCACGCTCGATGCCCTAGAGCCGTTCCGCTGCGCCGGTCCAGAGCAAGACCCGCCCCCGCTGCCTTATCTCCGCAGCGAGGGCAAGCAGGCCTTTGATATCCACCTGGAGGTAACACTACAGCCCGCGGGCAGCCCGCTTCCGCACGTAATCTGCCGCTCAAACTACAAGTACCTCTATTGGAATATGTGCCAGCAACTGGCGCACCACACTATCACCGGCTGCAACCTCCGCCCGGGTGACTTGCTGGCCTCCGGCACGATCAGCGGCCCGGCCCCGGGTTCCTACGGCAGCCTCCTGGAGTTAGCCTGGCGCGGAGAACGGCCGCTCCAACTGCCGAATGGCCAAAGGCGCAGCTTCATCGAGGACGGGGACCGCATGGTAATGACCGCCTGGTGCCAGGGCGACGGCTACCGCGTAGGCTTCGGCGAACTGACGGGGCGAATTCTTCCGCCTCTTGATCCCTCGATCCCTTGATCCCTACCTATTTGCTAGTCCACGTTGAATCGCCCGCGCGCGTCACCCACGACGTGTGATAGTCCTTGTCTTCGAGGCCGGCCGCCACCGTCGTCAGCCGCAACGGCTCATGCGTGTCGCACATAACTGCCAGCTCGTTCGTCCGTTCGGTGCCGATGGATTTCTCGTACGTTCCCGGATGCGGCCCGTGCGTTACGCCCTGCGGGTGCAGGCTGATTGACTCAGGGCGAATACCCTTGCGAGACGTGAAGTCGCCGGCCACGTAATACAGCACCTCGTCCATATCCACGCTCGAATGCGCGTACGGGCAGGGGATCGCCTTCTCGTGGTAATCAACCTTGCGCGGCACGAACGAACACACCACGAAACCTTCGCCTGAAAAAGTCGTGTGAATCGTGGGCGGCAGGTGAACCAGGCCCGTCTTCGGCTGGTAATCATGGATGTTGAACGCGACCGGGTAGAGCACGCCGTCCCAGCCGACTACATCGAGCGGAAAATGTTTGTAGCGGTGGATTGTCAGCTCGTCGCTTGCCTTCACGACCAACTCGAACGGCCGGCTGCGCTGCTCCGGCTTAACAGCGAGTAGTTCCTGCGGCAGCCGGAAATCGCGGTGTGAGTACGGCGCGTAATCGGTCAGTTGCCCCCAACGGTTGCGGTAATCACTGGGAATTCCCAGCCGCGGCCGGCCCTCAAAAAACAGTAGCGTGCCGCGATCGCCCGCCAGACGCAGGCGGTAGGGTGTGGACTTGGGAATCAAAATGTAATCATGCTCGCGAAACGGCAGAACGCCATACACGCTGTCCACATAGCCACTGCCCTGCGTGACGAAAAAGAGCTCATCGCCATCGCCGTTGGAGAAGTAGCGCTGCGGCGACTCAGTCGGCTTGACGACGCCGAGGTGCAGGTGCCGCGTGACCATCAGGGTGCGCCGGCCGGTCAGAAAATCCCCGCCCGGCGCCAACTCCGCCGTCCGGATATGCCGGCGGTGCAGCGGCTGCTCTGCGACCAACTCCACCGGACAGAAGCCCGGCAAACGCAGCGTGGCCACTTCAAACTCGTCCGTCGGCGGCGTTCGATAATACAAAATGGAATAAGGGCCGTTGAATCCGTCGCGCGTTATCATCTGCTCCATCAGCAGCCGGCCGTCCTCATCATACAGTGCCGTGTGATGTTTAGCCGGAACGCGACCCAGTGTGTGACGGTGCAACATACGAGTAACCTTTGCTCTCTGACCTCGCCAAACCCCGTGGCTTACATCGCTGCAATCGCTATTCTAGCGCGAATTCACGTCGCCGGAGCCCTCCCACACGCCGGCCAGAAAGGCCTGCAGCCGGGCAAAGTACTCGTCCGTAGCCAGGTACGGGCCACGAGCGTGCATCAGGTTCGGAAACTCAATGATCGTCACTTCTCCCGGCGCCCGCGACAGGATCTGCCGGATTTGTGCGGGTTTGGCGTACTCATCGCGCCCGTAAACCACGGCAAAGATCGGCTGATGCACGCGCGCAAGCTGCTCCTCGATTCGCAGCCGCGGATCGAACACCTTCATGTAGTGCTCGACCCACCCGCCGATGAGCAACCACGCCCGCCGCACTTGCAGCCGCAGAACGAGCAGCCCGTCCAGCACGACCGCGTTGACTGCCTCCGGCCGGGCCGCGGCTTGGGCTACCGTCGGCAGCGTCCCGACTGAGATTCCCATCAGGGTCACTTTGTCGCGGCCGGTCCGCGCCAGCGTCCAATCGAGCACGGCAGTGTGATCGGTAAGCAGCGTGTTGAACGATGGGCGGCCCGTGCTGCCGCCGAATCCCTGGAAGTCGTACATGACCATCGACCAGCCGTCCGCGTGCAGGTGTTTGGTCAGCAGCAAGTAGCAGGGCAGCTCGCCCACCGCGCCGTAGGCCAGCAGAACGAGGCCGCGTTCCGGCTGCGCGGGGATGTACCAGACTTGCAGCGTCTGATCGTCAGCAGATTTGACGAAGGCTCTCTCGAACGGTATCCCCAGTTCCGCCGGATCTTTCACCGTGGGCAAATCGGGCACACCGAAATCGACTTTAAGCTGTTCGCACGTCAATTCCGGCGCGAACGCGACGTCATTGGCGAGCGATAGGAACTGCTTTCTCGGAATCAGCGGGATACAGCCGACCGCAAAAAGCAAGAGCCCAAGCAAAAGAGCTGTCAACAGTCTTGTCAATTCGAAGACTATCCCTGTTGGTAAAGAATTACATTCGATTCTAGCGGCGGATGGCTGGTCAGCGCGTCCGGGAACAAGCCCATGGCGCTTAGCCGGAACGCGACCGGCAGGCGCTATGATCCAGCATCGCCAGTGGCGTCTGCCAGGGCGTGCCGATGACCGCCCCAAATGTGCAGCGAGGAGTGATGTCCTCGTAATGTTGACATCAGGTCAAGTGGACCCGGAGAACTCCGATGAGTCGTGAAAAGGTCCATGCGAGCCGCTACGGTTTAGACACCATCGGGCTCGCTCATCAGGCAACTGCTTTCTGGAACTCGCCGCCGGCCACGCTGGTCGTCGAGGCCTTGCGGCGGCGCGAGGCCACACTGGCCGACAATGGGGCGCTCGTGGCATTGACCGGCATGCGCACCGGCCGCTCGCCGCGTGATAAATTCGTGGTCAAAGAGCCCGAAACCGAGTCGCAGGTGAACTGGGGCAAGGTCAACATTCCAATTCCGCCCGAGGGATTCGCCAGTCTACGGGACAAGGTTTACCACCATCTGTGCTATGAGGACGTATTTGTTCAGGACCTCCACGCCGGGGCCGATCCGGCGTACAGGTTGAACGTGCGCGTGATCACTGAGCTGGCGTGGCACAGCTTGTTCGCGCGGCAGCTCTTCATTCGGCCGCCGCGGGACGCCACGGCCGACTTCAAGCCCGATTTCACGGTCGTCTGCGCTCCCAACTGTCTGGCTGACCCGCAGCGCGACCGGATAAATTCCGAAACGTTCGTGGTGATCAGCTTCTCCCGCAAGCTGGTGCTCATTGGCGGGACGCGCTACGCGGGCGAAATGAAGAAGTCCATATTCACGGTACTGAATTACGTTCTGCCGGCGGAAGGCGTGCTCTCGATGCACTGCGCCGCCAATAGCGGGCACGCGGGCGATACCGCCCTCTTCTTCGGCCTTTCCGGCACCGGAAAAACCACGCTCTCGGCAGATCCACGGCGGCGGCTGATCGGTGACGACGAGCACGGCTGGAGCGACGACGGCCTGTTCAATTTCGAGGGCGGCTGCTACGCCAAGGTCATCCGGCTGTCGCGCGAATACGAACCGGAAATCTACAACGCGATCCGCTTCGGCGCCGTGCTGGAAAACGTAGTGTTGGACCGCGAAACCCGCACGCCCCGGTACGATGACGACTCCATCACGGAGAACACGCGTGCCGCCTTCCCACTGGAATTCATCGACAACGCGGTCGAGCCACCCCTCGGCGGCCACCCGCGGCACGTGATCTTCTTAACTTGCGATGCCTTCGGCCTCCTGCCGCCTGTGGCGCGCTTGACGCACGCCCAGGCCATGTACCATTTCCTATCCGGCTATACGGCGAAGATTGCCGGCACCGAGGCGGGCGTAACTGAACCGGAGGCGACGTTTTCGGCCTGTTTCGCAGCCCCATTCATAGTTTTGGAGCCCACCCGTTATGCCGACCTGCTCGGCGCGCGAATCGCGCGCCATCAATCCCACGTCTGGCTTGTGAATACGGGGTGGACGGGTGGACCGTACGGCGAAGGCCATCGAATCGCCTTACCCGTCACCCGCGCCATAATCACGGCCATCCTGAATGGGGATTTGGACGATGCGCCGTACGAGCGCGACCCAGTCTTCGGCCTGGACTTCGCGCGGGCCTGCCCGGATGCCCCCGCCGCCGTTCTCACGCCGCGTAGCACGTGGAAAAACACTCAGGATTACGACGCCAAACGCCGCGAGCTGGCCCGGAAATTCGCTGAGAATTTCGCGCAGTTCACGGCCGCGCCGGCAGACGTGAAAGCCGCCGGCCCAGCTCTTGCGTGAACGCCGCGGCGCGCGTAGTGGTTCGCAATTTAGGTCTGTATTCTCAACGAGCTCACCCCGCCGCAATTGTCGCCACTTGCGGCTGGCAGACTCGCTCCCAATCTTCGCGGCGCATTCGAATTGCGTCGGTATGCGTTCCGGCCTGCATGACGAGATACTCGTTATTCTTCAGTTCCTGGTCCATTACGGTTGGCAGGCCGTACATTTTCCCGACCGGCGGCTCCGCACCCAGTTCGCAATCCGGAAATAGGTCGGACATTTCGGACTCAGTCGCCATACGCAGTCCGGGTTCGTGCAACGCTTCCGCGGCACGCGCCAAGTCCAGATGCTTCGGCGCCGGCAGGACGCACATGGCGAAGTGCGAGTTGCACCGCACAATTACGGGCTTGGCGACGGCGTACCCGGGCACGTGCTCAGCCTGCGCCAGGTGCTGAGAAGTGTACGTCACCGGGTGGGCGTGCTTCTCATACCCCACGCCCTGTTGCTGCAAGAACGTTTCGAGTTTCATGGCTCATACTCCGCTTGGTATTTGAGGTCGTGACCTGTCGGCGTTTTCTGGGCGAAAGGCATCTGTAGAGTGTATCCTCGTCGCACCTGGTCCGTGTGCGCGAGAGAGTAGCTACGCTCTGAGCGCGAGCGGCTCGATACCGACCGCGGCCGTCGCGTTCACGCTACCGGCTTTGAACACACCTGAGAATATTGTATGCCGCGAACTCGCGGCACACTGTTGAAATGCCTACTCTGCAGAGAGCGACAATCTCGGCCCGACATTTCGGGTCCGCGAAATGATCACAACATTTACTTACGGCGGATGTCCCCGGATAGACTGGCAATTGCAAGCCGCTTCCTGCTCCCTCAGCGCGCCGATGCCGCAGCCCGGCCCTGCTGCTGCAGCGCGGCGGCGCAAATTTCGTCCGCCAGCGTTCGCTCGGCCAACGCCGGCAACGGTTCCAGCGGCGGCAGGTTGGCCGTTTCGCGCGCCTCGGTGCATTGCGCCGAGCCAGGCATGAAGGCTACGCAATCGTGCGGCCGCGTCGGGTAAATCGCGCACCCGTGGTTCGTAAGGAACGGGCACGGACTGCCCCGAGCAAGCCACCACTGGGTCTGCATCAGGCTCGAATTACCCTCGCGATCAGCCCGGATGCTGCGCTCCGCAATCCGGGGCTCGCGCAGCACGTCCTCGGGAGTGGCGTAAACGAAGAGATGCGTGCAGCAGGCGCCGCAACGCGCGCACCTATAGGTCGGGGCGTTAGCCGTCATCGTCGGTGCTCCTGTCGGCCCGGGCGCATGCCCCCGGTCGCCTTACTCAGAGGCATGCCCGCCTTACCTTATCCCCAAAGGCATGCCCGCGCTTACAGCTTGGGCATGGCACCCGCCCGCACTCGCGGCCGCCGATATTATAGGACGCATCAGCTCCACCATACGCTCGGCCGCCCACGTCGGCGCGGAAAGCCCGGGCAAGCGGCCCACCGAACCAGCGGATCCACCTCCGGACCGGGCCGGCGTAAAGCCCGGGGCGGGGCTCACGCGCTCAGGGCTCACAAGCGTCCATTTTGCCCCTTGGCACGCCCTTTACGAGCCATTATACTCAGGGGCTCCGCGTTGCTCGGTGCAATCGCGGTCAGGGCCGGCGAACAGGCCGCCCCGCTAACGCTTATCCCCGGGCCAAAACATGGCCGGAGAGGTACATGGCCGTCAAGTTGCGTCTTAAAAGATTCGGGCGTTCGCATCGCTCGGTGTTTCGCTTGGCCGCGATGGAGTCGCGCAATCAGCGCGACGGGCGCGTGCTCGAAGAGCTTGGCCACTACGATCCGGCCAACCGCAACACCGATATGCAGGTCCGGCTGGATACGGACCGCATCAAGCATTGGCTCAGCCAGGGCGCTCAGCCAACCGAAACCGTCGCTAACCTGCTCAAGCGGCACGGTATTACGAAGTAGGGGCACTGCGAACGAAAACCGATCAGCCAATGGTTGCGTCGCGTCATGCGTATCGACGTCCTGACATTATTCCCAGAACTCATGCAGCCGTATCTTTCGGCCAGCATCCTGGGGCGCGCGCAACAAGCGGGCATCGTTGAAATTCACACCCACCAGCTTCGCGATTACTCGACCGACGCCCACAAGAAAGTAGACGATCGCCCGTTCGGCGGCGGTCCCGGCATGGTGCTCATGTGCCAGCCCGTTATCGACGCCGTATACGCGATCGAGAAACTCGATCCTCGCCCGGCCCTGCGGCTTCTCCTGACCCCGCAGGGCCGTGTGTTTAACCAGGCCGGCGCGGCACGTTACGCGGCCGCCGAGCGGCTGCTGCTGATCTGCGGGCATTACGAGGGCTTTGATGAGCGCATCATCGAGCTGCTCCAGCCCGAAGAGGTCAGCCTGGGCGACTTCGTGCTGACGGGGGGCGAAGTGGCGGCCTTGGCGGTCGTCGACGCCGTCGTCCGGCTGCTGCCTGGCGCCCTGGGACATGAGGAAGCGGCGGGTTTGGAATCGTTCCAAAACAACTTACTGGATTACCCGCAATACACCCGGCCGCGTGTTTTCGGCGGCTTGAGCGTGCCGGAGATTTTGCTGTCCGGCAACCACGCCCAGGTGGACGCCTGGCGC
>ERZ747221.706-NODE-706-length-37979-cov-5.645428_pt1 | contig 37979 bp, 37 predicted proteins | sample MGYA00374949_ERZ747221 | MGnify/ENA primary metagenome ERZ747221 (study PRJEB28779, sample SAMN05720172) | bioreactor metagenome | isolation source: Anaerobic biogas reactor | place: USA:Washington, USA | collected 2015-08-08 ... | reverse complement strand
GCCGACCTGATCGCGGACTTCGACAACGCGCTCGCGCCGCTGAGCTAGAGCTTCAGCTTGAGGTTGTAGAGCATCTGAGCCACCTCGCCCCGCGTGGCGGACAGGACGACATCCCACCCTGCGCCGGTGAGGTCCGCCCCACCCACGGCGCCCGCGTCGAGCAGACCCTCCAGCAGGCCGTTGTATTCAGCGATGCGCAGGTTGTCGCCATGGGGCTCACCAACACCGGCGAAAAGTGATGGCGCGCCGGCCGGTGGCTCTTCCAGGGCGCCGGTCATGACGTCCTTGGCCCCCCGCACGATCATGCCGGCCAGCTGGTCGCGGCGGATTGGTTCCCAGGGCGCGAAGAGCGTTCCCGCCGCATTGGTGCCCTGCGTGATGGCGCGGTCGTAGGCCGCCTGCACCCATCGGTGCGGATAACCCGCCTCGTCGGGAGTGCCCAGATCGGTGAAACGGGTGACCGTGGAGTCCGCCGGGACTATCCCGAGCACCCCGACGATCATCTTGGCGAACTGCGCACGCTTCACTGCCGCGTCGGGCTTGAAGGTGCCGTCGGCGAATCCGTTCACGATGCCCGCGGCAGCCAGGCTCTCGATGGCTGTCTCGTACGGCGAGGTGCTGATGTCGCCGAACCCGGTGCCCATAGAGTCGGGCGGTGGCACGCTTCCCTTCAGGATAACGCCCTCGTCACCGACCGCCCACACTGTCATGCCCGCCGTGGCCACAGCGCGCAGCGTCTTGGCCGTCCCCGACGTCTGGACGACCCACGGACTGCCACCCCGGGTGGTCTCGAGGATCGTGCCGTTCGCGCCTACGGCGTATCCGACACTGGGGCCGGCAAAGCAGACATCGAGGAGCGTCTCCGAGGTCACCGCGGGTTGCTTCCACCAGGTGGCTCCGCCATCCGCGGTCGCATAGGCGGCGCCTTGGTCACCCACCGCCCAGCCGTGGTTCAGATCGACGAAGCAGACACCGTGGAAGCCGATGCCCGTGTCAGGCAGATCCGTGGTCTGCCGGGTCCAGGTGATACCGCCATCGGTGGTGGCCAGGACCAGCGGTATGCCGTCGGCCTGCACCGCAGTACCGACCGCCCAGCCGTGCTGCGCATCGACCATGTGCACCGATTCAAGAGCGGCTCCCTTGTACGTGGAGAGCTCAGCCGTCTGCCAGTCGATCCCATTCGCCGTATAGGCGACCCGCGGCTGCGGAGAGCCTATGAAGCCCACCCAGCCCCCTACAGCGACCCCGTGCGTGAGGTCGGTCATAGAGAGACCCGGATAGCTCCAGTTGTTGTCCGCATACCCGGAGGAACCCTCAGCCTGCACCGTCCACGAGACACCCCCGTTGGTGCTGACGAGGATGGTCCCATCGTCGAGGGTGGCCCAACCGTGAGCATCGTCCACGAAATCGAGAGCGACAACCGTGAGGAAGTTCCATCCGGCGGACGTGTTCGGGCCGGTCTCGTGACCGCTCACCGCTTCCCACTCCGCCCCCGCCGAGCCGGTGCGGCTGATGACCGCGGTATCCTCGAAGCCGACCATGCCCTCAGGGATGTAGGTGGTCCCGCCTACCCATCCACGCACAGCATCGAAGAAGTCGACGGCGCGGTAGTGGACATTCCCGCCTTGGACGGGAGTCCAGGAGCTCGCCTGCACCCCTTGGGCGGGAAGCATTACGCAGGCCACGATCAACAGGGCTGCGAAAATGACGAGTCGTGATCGTCTCATGGATATCACCTCTCCGGTCTCGAAGTCACACAGGCGTCAACAGCATTCCTCGAGGTCGACGAGAGACCGTCCAAGAGAGTTCCTGTCCCCCGAGGCGGTCCTTGGACGCTATGTTCCCCAGCGGCGACGGCCGAAAACGGAGGCCTACTCCGACGGCTTGCCCCCAAGACGCTCGTAGGCCCTGCCGGTCGTGCCGTGTACTGCCTTCGCGTCTGCCAGGGACGTCAGAAGGCACCTGGGGAGCTTAGGCCGCGCCCCGTAAGGCGAGCGTCAAGCGGCCGGGGCCGGTATCATTGCGGCCAGATCCATGACAACCGAGACCAACACCTCGCCAATCTTCTCTCCGCTGACCCTGGGTGGTATCTCACTGCGCAACCGAACCGTGCGGTCGGGATGCTTCGAGGGTATGAGCGAGGGAGGCCTGGTCACCGACCGGTTGATTGAGCATCACCGACGGGTCGCGGCCGGCGGGATAGGAATGACTACGGTCTCGTACTGTTCGGTCAGCGAGGATGGGCGCGCCTTCAGCCACGAACTCTGGATGAGGCCCGAGATCCTGCCCGGGCTGCAGAGGCTCACGGCGGCGGTGCACGCCGAAGGCGCGGCGGCGTCTCTGCAATTGGGGCATTGTGGGTTCTTCGCGAGCCCTTCCGTCATCGGCCGCCGGCCGCTCGGCGCCTCACCCAAATTCTGTCTCTTTCGCCTGTCGTATTGCAGTCAGATGACCCCGGCGCAGATCGAGGAGAAGACCGAGGACTTCGCGCGGGCGGCCCGTCTTGCGCAGGAGGCCGGGTTCGATGCTGTTGAGGTCCACGCCGGCCATGGATACCTCCTGAGCCAGTTTCTCTCGCCCTGGACGAACAAACGGCGCGACGCATACGGCGGTCCGATAGAGAACCGCGTGCGGTTCCCCGCGGAAGTGGTTAGCGGGATACGTACCGCAGTGGGACCCGACTACCCGGTCGTTGTCAAGATGAACCAGTACGACGCTATGCGCGGTGGACTCGAACTCGATGAAGCGGTAGAGATCGCGCGGGCCTTCGAGGCCGCGGGAGCGACGGCCCTTGTGCCGTCGTGCGGCTTCACGGCCAAGACGCCTCTCAACATGCTGCGCGGCCGCATACCCCTGTGGGAGATGGTGCGCGCCCAGAAGGGTGTCTTCTACAAAATGGGGCTGTCGCTGTTCGGCTGGGCGATGGTGCAGCACTACCCGTTCGAGCCGCTCTTCCTGCTCGAAGGGGCGCGCCGTATCCGCGACGCGGTAAGCATCCCGGTGGGCTACATCGGAGGAGCTTTCACCAAGGACCACCTGGACAACCTCATCGCAGACGGCTTCGCTTTCGTGCAACTGGGCCGGTCCACGATCCGCGACCCAGACTTCGTAGCCCGGCTCGAGCGCGGCGAGATCACCGGGTCCGACTGCGACCACTGCAACCGCTGCGTCGCCACCATGAGCGTGCAAGGCGTCAGGTGCGTCGCCCAGGAAGAGGGGCTTCTGCCCTCCTGACGCCGACAGTTCGGCCGATTGGATGCCCGCCATTGTGGGAATAGCCCTTTCATTCTTGCGCACTGAAAGGAGAGGTCTTACACATGGGCATCAAGGGATCGAAGACCGAGCAGAACCTACTCAAGTCATTCGCCGGTGAGAGTCAAGCCCGGAACCGCTACGTCTTCTTCGCGAGTCAAGCGCGGAAGGATGGGTTCGAGCAGATCGCCGCTATCTTTGAAGAGACCGCCGAGAACGAGAAGGAGCACGCTGAGGTCTTCTTCAAGTACCTGGAAGGTGGACCTGTCGAGATCACGTCCACGTATCCGGCCGGTAAGATCGGCACCACCGCCGAGAACCTGGCTGCCGCGGCAGAGGGCGAGAACGAGGAGTGGACTGAGCTCTATCCGGCCTTCGCCAAGGTGGCCGAGGAAGAGGGCTTCGCCGACGTCGCGGAGTCGTTCACCGAGATCTCCGAGGTGGAGGAGCAGCACGAGATCCGCTACCGCAAGCTGCTGGCCAACGTGGAAGCCGGCCGGGTCTTCAAGCGTGAGACCACAGTCAAGTGGCGTTGCCGCAACTGCGGCTACATCCACGAGGGACCCGAGGCGCCGGAGGAGTGCCCGGCCTGCAAGCACGCGCAGGCGTACTACGAACTCTGGGTGGAAGCGTACTAGCTACAAGAACAGCGGCCGAGGGGCGGCGCGTGCGTACGCGCGCCCCTACAGGCCGCGGATACCCGCGACGCTCAAGCCGATCTTGTCTCGCGCCAGCGTCTCGGCGGGCTGGGACTCCAAGCAGTTCATGAAGACCCGCACCACTTCGGGGTCGAACTGGCTTCCGCTTCCCTTGATCAGCTCGTTCTTCGCATCTTCGAGGCTCAAGCCGGCGCGATAGGGACGATCGGTGATCATGGCCGAGTAGGCATCGGCCACGGCAAGGATGCGCCCAAGAAGGCATATGTCGCGGCCTTTCAGCTCGGCCGGGTAGCCCGTGCCGTTCCACCGCTCGTGGTGAGTAGCGACCGCCTCACGCACCTCCTCGAGGTCGGGCAGATGCTGCGAGACCATAAGGCTACCCAGGAGAGCGTGCTGCCGGACGGCGTCGTTCTCCTCGGGTGTCAGCGCCCCGGGCTTGCGGAGGATGCGGTCGGGCAGACCGATCTTCCCTACATCGTGAAGCAGGGCAGCCACCCGCAGGATCTCCTGCCGCTCCTTGCTGAAGCCCAGAGACTTCACTATGGCCATGCTCTGCTCGGCCACATGGGCGGAGTGGCGCCGCGTGTAGTGGTCTTTGTTGTCCACGGCGCTCACCAGAGCGTCGAGCGTGCTGAATCCTGAGACGTCGATGTGTTCGCCACCGATCGGTTCGCGCCGCACGGTGACGGTATCGCCTCCCCAACGCTTGGATTCGTACAGATTGGCGTCGGCTATGGCGATCAGCGAGCTGGCATCATGGCCGTCTTCGGGAAACGAAGCCGCGCCGAAGCTCATGCGCAGCGGGATAGCCTGGCCGTTGGGTGCGATGAAGGGCTGTGAGCCAAGCGCCAGTCTCATGTGGTCGGCCACGGTGGCTGCGCCGGCACGGTAGGTCGCGGGGAGGATGAGGATGAACTCGTCGCCGCCGAAACGGCCCACAAAGTCGGTGCTGCGGTTCCGGTGATGGAGGATGTTGGCCACACGCTTGATGATCTCGTCGCCGGCCGGCTGTCCGTACGTCTCGTTGAACAGCTTGAAGTTGTCGATGTCGGCGATGAGGATGGAGAAAGTCCCCTCATAGCGACGAGCCCGGGCTACCTCTATCTCCAACTGCTCCATCGCTCTGCGACGGTTGTGCAACCCGCTCAACGAGTCGATCTCGCCCAAGGCCTTGATCTCCTCATAGAGACGCGTGTTCTCGAGTGCTTGGGCGACCTGCGCCGCGAACAGCAGGATGGTCGACTGCTTGTCACTGGTGAATTGGCTGGGCTTGACGGACGCCGATATGGTCAGACCGACGGGAGTCTCCTCGGCGAGAAGAGGCACGACGGCGAGGGAGTGGAAGCCATCGAAGTTGGGCACCGACCCATTGAACAATCGCTCTCGCTCGCTCGGCGCCATCTCGGTGACCGACTCCAAGAACACCGGACCGGCATCTTTGAAGACGTTGGTCAGCAACGGACTAGCCCCCAGCGATAGGACGCCGTCGGGGCCGGCGCATCCAAAGAGGCGGGGCAGACGGGCATAGCCCTCTTTGTGCGTGGAGAAGGCTCGCAGACCAGACAACTGCTGCTGTTCAGCCTGCAGACGCAGAAGCCAGACCTCGTCGGCTTCGAAGATGCCGAGCGCGACGTCTTCCATCTGCCCAAGGGCATCCTGGATCTCCAGACTGCCGCCGAGCGACGCGCTAACCTGCTGCAACTGCTGAAGCCGGAGATGAGCCGTTTCGAGATCCGCATGGCGGGTCTTGAGCTCATCGAGCGCCGTGGCCAGAGTCTCAGCCTGATGCGCCTGCTGCGTGCGGGTCTGGACCAGTTCGCCAAAACCCCCGTTGATCTTCTCGGCAAGCATGGTCAACTCGTCTCGCCCACCGACATCGATGGGGGCGAACTCCTTCGCGCCGTCACCCAGCGAGCGGACCTGCCCGGTCAGGTTGGCGAGTCTGCGGAATAGAGAGCCCTCAAGGATCCAGCACACTGCGATACCGAGAGCGACGACCACCCCAACGAGAGCCACCGTGAAGGAGACGACGCTGCTGGTCCACTGGCCGTCTCGTACGAAGACCCACTGCGACACTGCGAAAATGGCGACCGCTGCGACCAGCAGCGTCGCGCCTACGAGCAAGTATGTCCTGCGACGTAGCGACAAGGATCCTCCCAGAGCTCTTACCGCCGGGCGGTAGATACTGATTCTGACATCGTTATCGGCCGGGAAGCGATGCGACTTGAGCAGGGCCGGAGCTACAATTGATCCAGTGGATCCCTACGAAGACATCAAGCTCGAAGGCCACATCATCGACTCGCTGCTCCTGCCCCGAGTCCTCGATGACATACTCGAGCGGGACGGGGAATACCGGATCCTGCGCTTCCGGGTGGGACGCGAGAAAGACGACCAGTCTCTCGCCCTCCTGCGCGTCAGCGCTTCTGACGACGCCCAGCTGCGCACCATCCTGCGCGCCCTGCAGAAACATGGGGTCGAAATAGTGGAGAATAACGATGTCCGTGTGGAGCCCGCTCCTGCTGATGGTGTCTTTCCCGAGGACTTCTATTCCACCACCAACCTCGACACGTTCGTGCGGCTGAAAGGTCACTGGGTGCCGGTGCAGTGGCCGGAGATGGACTGCGGCATCCTGGTGGACGCGGCCACCGGTCTCGCTCGGACGGTTCCTTTGATCCAAGTACGCGCCGGAGACCTGATAGCAGTCGGGACTCATGGCATCCGTGCGATCCCGCTCGAGCGGGATCGCACCGGGGGTACGTTCGGTTTCATGGGATCGGCCGTGTCTTCGGAGAAGCCCAAGCACTTGGTGGTGGCAAGGGTCGCCCGCCTCATGCGCGACATGCGAGACGACAACAAGAAGATCGTCGCAGTCCTGGGTCCGGCCGTTGTGCATACAGGAGCCGCCCCCGCATTCACGCGCCTTGTCTCACAGGGCTGGATCGATGTGATCTTTGGAGGCAACGCCATCGCGACGCACGACATCGAGTCGGCCTTCTTCGGCACCTCCCTGGGCATCAGTCTCCGCGAGGGCGAGTCCGTGGAGGGCGGCCACGAGCATCACCTGAGAGCGATCAACCGTATCCGCCGGTGCGGCGGCATCCGCGAAGCGGTGGAGCAAGGAGTGCTCACATCCGGTCTCTTCTACGAGGTCGTCCGCCAAGGCATCCCCTACGTGCTGGCCGGTTCTATCCGTGATGACGGTCCCCTGCCAGACGTGATCACCGATGCCGTGGAGGCGCAGCAGGCCATGCGTGAGCACGCGCGTGATGCAGGCCTGTGCCTGATGCTCTGCAGCATGCTGCATTCCATAGCCACCGGCAATCTGCTCCCCGCCTCGGTGGCGACAGTGTGCGTAGATATCAACCCGGCGGTGGCGACGAAGTTGTCCGATCGGGGTAGCTTTCAGACCATCGGCATAGTCACCGATGTGGGGCTGTTCCTCGACGAATTGGTAGGAGAGTTGGAGAATCCGCCGCCCGCAGCGCCGGGCAGCGATGGACCTTAGCACTCGAGCAAGGAGGCAGGACATGGGCTGGAGGGCCGGAACAAACGATAGAGATGATTCCGGGGAGGCAGCCGGCGCTCAAGCATCCGTCGCCACAACGCCCGTTGAAACCAAGGACACCGCCTCCAAGCGCAACGTCTACCTGCTGATAGGCGGCTTGGTGGTCACCGGGATAGTGGCCGGCTGGAATTGGGTAAGAGGTCTGCCAAGAGACGAACCCTGAGGCGAGCGGAGCAAGGCCACAGGGCCGGCAGGCAATGCGACGCCGGCCCAACCTACTAGAGAGGGCGCCGAGGGGGCGTAGGGGAGTGCCGAGAGCTTTGCGGTACTCCGCAGTGCTCGAGGCGGGCCCCTACGCCCCCTCGGCCACTCGCTTCCGTACCTTCCAGATCTGCTCCCCCGCCCACCGCCGATACCACTCGCGATCGACGTCGTCGCGGTAGGTACTTGTCGCATCCGGACCCGGACGCAGCTCGATGAGATCTTCTATCTCGAGGCAGTGGGCCCGGAAGAGCCGGATCCACGCCCCGTAAGGCAACATGAAGTCGGTGTAACCCTCGTAGGGCAGCGCCCACATGTTGAAGTAGTCCCTCAACAGCCGGTCACCGGGGTGGTCGCTGTCGTCGGGATAGCACATCTGGATGATGGGGGTCGCGCCACAGAAGGCGAGGAGCCCTTCGGGCCGGAGCAGCCGGGCCGCTTCGGGCACCGTGGCGTAAGGATCTCCGAATGTCATCGCCCCGTAATCACAGAACACGATGTCGAAGCTCTCGTCGGGCAACGGGACCGCCTCCCCGCTGGCGTGCAGCAGAGGGAAATCGACACCGGCTTCGTCCATCAGACGGCGGGCGTGGGCGAGCTGCTTCTCAGACAGGTCCAGTGCGACCGGTCGCGCGCCTCTCTGAGCCAGAGCGATGGACCACTGTGCCGCGCCGCACCCCAGCTCGAGTATGTCGCGGTCTTTGACCTCGCCAAGGACGTCCAGCGAAGACTCTGGGATCTGCCACACTCCCCAGGCGAGCCCTCCTGAAGCCGCCAGCTGTGGGCCGTGATCGGCCTGGTAGGTGTCACTGTCGGCGTTCCAGCTCTCCCGGTTCGCCACCGCGTGTTCGGATAGTATGCTCGGGTCCAAATCAGGGATATCGTTCATGTCCACCTGATTGTATACCTTGATAGGGCCGGCCCCGCGAGGGGATGCGCTGCGCCATCGGGCCCGTCGTGGGACAATAGGCCCTTAGACCGACCGGGTGGCGTTCTGCGAGTCAGCCTCCACCCCCAACGCGAAAGGGGATCGACATGGCCGAGCAGACCAACCCCCGTGTGCTCATGAGTACGTCTCACGGCGACATCACCCTGGAACTCGACGCCGTCAAAGCCCCGGCCACTACCGAGAACTTCCTGGGCTATGTCACCTCGGGATTCTTCGATGGAACCGTCTTCCACCGGGTCATCCCGGGCTTCATGATACAAGGCGGAGGGTTCACCGCCGACATGCGGCAGAAAGCAACCGAGTGCACCGTCGACAATGAAGCCACCAACGGCCTCAAGAACGACCGCGGCACCATCGCCATGGCCCGCACCTCAGATCCTCACAGTGCATCATGCCAGTTCTTCATCAATCTCAAAGACAACGGCTTCCTCAATCACACCGGCCCTACCCCCCAGGGCTGGGGATACGCCGTGTTCGGCAGAGTGGTGGAGGGTATGGATGTAGTCGATTCCATCGCTCAGGTCGCCACGGGCAACCACGGTCCGCACGCCGACGTCCCTGTGGACCCGGTCACCATGGATAAGGTGACAGTCGTCGAGTAGCAGGGGGCAGGCTCCACCCGTTACCATGTGCGCGGGAGGAGATTCATGAACCTCAAACGGCTGGCCGTCGGAGCATCGTTCGCAATCGTGGGCATCTGCGTGGCCCTGCTGGCGCCGGCCGCCCCGACCACCGACAGCCTGTCATCCGTCGCGACCGTGCACGCCGAGCCCGCGGCCGCGGTCGCACCGGTCAACATACCCAGCAGAACGGTCACGGCGATCTTCCCCTCCGGAGCGCCCGCCCCGCCGCGGATCACCTCGAAGGCTGCCTTCATGATCGACGCGGACACGGGAGACTACCTGTTCTCGCACAACGCCAACGCTCGGCTGCCCAACGCTTCCACGACCAAGATCATGACGGCCATCCTCGCCTTGGAGTCGCTGGAACTCTCCCAGCAGGTCACTATCTCCCGCAACGCCGTCTCGACCATCGGCTCGAAATCGCGGCTGGTGGCCGGCGAGACGCTCACCATAGAACAGCTTCTCTATGCGCTCATGGTGGTGAGCGGCAACGACGCCTCCATCGCGCTCGCCGAAGCGGTCTCGGGAAGTGTGCCCGCCTTCGTGGAGAAGATGAACGCGAGGGCGGACGAGTTGGGCCTCACCAACACCCACTTCGTCAACACGTGTGGCCTCAACAACAAGAAACACTTCGCATCGGCGAAAGACCTGGCGTTTCTCGCGCAGCACGCTTTGCGTGACCCCGTGTTCGCCCGTATCGTCGACACGATCGACTTCGCTCTGCCTCCGATCCCCGCCGTGCCGCCGGCGACGGAGGATACCCTCCGCGAGTTCGACAACCAGAACGAACTGCTCAAGCAGATGGACTGGGCGACCGGGGTCAAGACCGGATCGACACCCTACGCCAAGTACTGCTTGGTGACCTCGGGAATGAAGGAGGGGGTGTCCCTCATCGCGGTCGTGTTGGGCGCTCAGGAGGATGCGACCCGCTGGAAAGAAGCACGAGCCCTCCTGGAATACGGGCTGAGCCTCTACCCACGGACTCTGCTCGTAGGCAAGGGTGAGCTGATCGCCGAAGTCGACGTGGCCGATCCGATCGACCGGCCGCTACGGCTCGTCACCGACAGACCCCTCGTGGCCAGACTTTCGCAGAACGACGAAGCGACATCCCAGGTGACGCTTGTCCGCGATCTCAACCTTCCGATACGCGCGGGAGAGATCTTTGGGACCATGGACTTCGTCGTCGATGGCACTATCATCGGTTCGGTAGACCTCATCGCAGCCAGTCCGGTCGAACGACCGAGCGTCGACATGGTTCTGGAGCACCTGCGGACCCAGGGGCCTTACTACGATTGGCTCGCCGACTGGAACCATCAGTAACGCGAGGAAGGAGAGACATGGCACAAGAGGGCAACGGTTGGGAGAGCACGCCGCACGGCGACGGTCCTTCGGAGCCGGTACGCATCATCCCCTGCCTGGACATGAAGGATGGCCGGGTGGTCAAGGGGGTGCACTTCGTAGGACTGCGCGATGCCGGAGATCCGGTCGAGAACGCCGCCTACTACCAGCAGGAGGGCGCCGATCAGCTGGCCATGCTCGACATCGCTGCAACCGTCGAGAACCGCAAGACGAGGATCGAGTGGGCCAAACAAGTGGCGGCGGTCATAGACATCCCGCTCGTGGTGGGAGGCGGCATCTCGACACTCACCGACATGGAAGCCCTCTTCGAAGTAGGGGTGGCCACGGTGTCTGTCAACTCGGCAGCAGTCGCAAGACCGGAGCTCGTCAAGGAAGCCGCCGATAGATTCGGCGGCGAGAGGCTGGTCGTGGCGATAGACGGAAAGCGCAACCCCGCCATGAAGTGTGGCTTCGAGGTGGTGGTGAGCGGCGGCCAGAAACCGACCGGCCTAGACGCGGTGGAGTGGGCGCGCACCTGTGAATCCCTCGGGGCGGGGGAGCTGCTCCCCACAAGCATGGATGGCGATGGCACCCTTGCCGGCTATGACCTCGCGTTCACCCGAGCCATAGCGGAAGCAGTGCGGATCCCCGCCATCGCTTCCGGGGGAGCCGGGGAACTCGAGCATTTCTATGCGGGCGTGGTCGACGGGAAAGCATCGGCTCTCCTTGCGGCATCCGTCTTTCACTTCCGCACCTTCACCGTGCGGCAGGTCAAGGAGTACCTGGCCGGACGCGGAATACCGGTACTGCTCTAGGCGCCAGCGGCAGGACGGTTGCGAAGCACGCAGTCGGGGTATAGGCTTTGTGCATACATCCTTCCGACCATGGAGGCCAAAGGCATGGGATTGTTCGATTTTCTCAAAGGGTCGGCAAAGAAAGCTGAAACGGCCGCCGCTGGAGCGGGAGCCTCAGCAGCCGGAGCGGCGGCGGCCGCCGCCGGAGCAGTATCTGGAGGCGCCGGAGCTGCCGAAGAAAGCGCCATCGGTAAACTGTTCGGCGAGGGCGGAGCAAAACTGACAGGTGTTCTTGACAAGCTCAAGACCAGCGGCCTCGACGACAAGGTCATGTCGTGGATCGGGAAGGGCGAGAACAAGCCCGTATCGGCCCAGGAAGTCAAGGACGCTCTCGGCCCCGACGAAGTAGGAGCGGTGGCCAATGAGATGGGCGTATCCGAGGAAGAGGCGGCCGATAAGATCGCTAAGATGTTGCCGGGAATAATCGACAAGCTCACGCCTGACGGATTGGTGCCGGATCCTGACGCACTCGCCAATAAGCTGACGGGCCTCTTCAAGTAACGCATAGGCTCGACCAAGGCCACGATTCCGGACGGGCGCCGTATTAGGCGCCCGTCGTCTTCCTCAGACCATCCGCACATCACATGACGACGGATGCCGTTGGACCTGCTAGCCTGAGGACATGAAACCGCCGCTTCTGATCGTCAACCCGGCGTGCGGCGCACGCGGTAGCGCGCGCGACCTACCGCGGGTGCTGACCGCGGTGGAGAAGACACTCGGGGACGTCATCATTCGCTACACGGCCCGCAGGGGTCATGCTTGCGAGCTGGCGCTGGAGGGTGCGCGGCAGGGCTATCCCCTGATAGTAGCCGTCGGGGGAGACGGCACCTTCAGCGAGGTCGCGAACGGCGTACTGACGGCCGGTGATGATGGTCCGGCCGTGGGCCTCATAAACATGGGCACCGGCGGTGATTTCTGCCGCAGCTTGGGCATCGAATCCGGATTTGAGCACTGCCTTGAGGCGCTCGCCCTGGGTCGAGAGCGGCCCGTGGACGTAGGCAGGGCCGTCTTCCAGGACTTCAGCGGCAGACGCGTTCAGCGGTACTTCGTCAACGTGTTGTCTGTCGGAGTAGGTGGGCTCGTCGACAAGTATGTCGACCAGATGCCGGCCTTCATCGGTGGGAAAGCCGGCTACTATCTCGCGTCGCTGCGCGCGGTCGCCGCCAGCAAAGAGCGCCCCTTGCAGGCCCGCATAACGTGGGAGAAAGAGGTGCGCGACCAGATCATCCCCGCATACATAGTGGCCATCTGCAACGGTCGCTGGTTCGGTGGCGGCATGGACGTCGCTCCGATGGCCCTCCCCGACGATGGACGCCTTGAGGTCGTGACCATCACTGAGCACACCAAGCGCGCGCTGGCCCGCAAGGTGAGCTTGGTCTACACCGGTCGCCATCTAGACGAGCCGACAGTGCACCACTTCCCTTGCCACCGTATCGAGCTGGGGCTCGGAGATGCCGAGGCTGAACGCCACCTTCTGCTGGATGTCGACGGAGACGCGCTCGGCTCACTGCCACTTGAAGTCGATCTAGTACCCCACCGGCTAAGAGTGAGGGCCTAGGCCGAGCCTTAGCAGATCCGGTTATCCAAATACTGAAGCGCGTGATGCACCGCGAACGCCCCGCGAGCACACGCCGTCACCACCTGCTTCAGCTCATAGTCGGCCACGTCGCCCGCCGCGTACAGCCCGGGCTGAGAGCTCAGACCGTTGCGATCGACTTTCACGAAGCCCGTCTCGGTGAGTTCGCACAGGTCGGCGACCAGGGCACTTTGGGCCTCGATGCCCACAAACTCGAACACGCCGTCGACGGGGAGGATCATCTCAGAGTCATCGGTCTTCGAGCGCAGCTTCACCCCGGTGAGCCTCCCTCCCTCTCCCAGGATCTCTTCCACCACATGCGAGAGGTGCATGATGATCTGAGGGTTGAGGAAGCACTGCTCCTGCAGGCACTCGGTCGCCCTTAGCTCGTCACGCCTGTGTATCAGGTGGACTTCCTTGACGATCTTCGAGAGATAAAGCGCTTCCTGCGTGGCGGAGTCTCCTCCGCCCACTACGAGCACGACCTTGTCACGATAGAGTGGGCCATCGCAGGTCGCGCACCATGACACTCCCCTCCCCGCGAACTCGGCCTCACCAGGCACTCCCAGCTTCTTGGGAATGGCGCCGGTCGCGAGGATGACAGCCCGGGCATCGTACTCTTGCTCGCCTGAGGTGAGCACGAAGTCGCACCCGTTGGTCCGGATGGCTTCCACGGGGGATATCGTGAGGAATTCGGCACCCGCGTTCTGTGCGTGGCGGTACATGAGGTCGCCAAGCTCTTGGCCGGTGACACCATCGGGAAACCCAGGATAGTTCTCGACCCAAGAGGCCGACATTATCTGTCCCCCAGGTAGTCCGGTCTCGAAGACCGTGGTCTTCGCTCGCCCCCTCGCGGCATAGATAGCCGCTGTCAGGCCCGCCGGTCCACCGCCTACGATCGCGATGTCGATGATATCTCCCACGCCGTCCTCCCTGTGTGCAATAGACGCGACCGGCCAAGGTGGCCGGCGCTTCTTTTCTTTATGCCCGAATCCGAGTCTCATCTAACGAACGGCACAGACCGCTGCGCGGGCAAGCCGTCGGACTACCTCGCGGTGATCACGACCCCCCGCAGCTCAACAGCCCTATCCGACTCCACGATGGTGAGTACGAAGGGCCCGCGCGGCAGACCATTGGCGACGATCGAGCTCACCATCCCATCCGTGGCCTTCAGCCGGGCCCAATACCCCGCCTCGCCGGTGACCGCTCCATCATAGACGCCCGGTTGGATGTCCTCCCCGACCAGATAGACGCCATCGCCGAAGGTCCCAGCCGCTACGGGTCCCGGCATGGTGGTGGAGGTGGTGGTCGCCCCGCCTGCCAGGGCCTCTTCGAGCTGGGCCGTGAGAGCTTCGGTCTTGCGGTAGTACATCCAGTTGCGCTCCTCAGCCAGCGTCAAGGCGCTCCGGACCGCGGCAAGTTCCTCCCTTACTTCTACAAGCTCCGCCGAATCGCTCGCCCACTGAGACCGGGCGATGAAGAACCCGGCGAGAGCGCCCACCAGCACCAACAGCAGACCGGCAACGATCCACGCTGGATACTTCGACCGCGCGCGCCGCTTCGATCGATTGCGAGGTTCGCCGGTGCCGGCATCGGGACGGGATGGGGCAGCAGCAGGTTCGCCCGCTTGCCGAGACGAGACAGCGATCTCCTCCTTGGCGGACGGCCGGTCTGGAGGGGTGTCAAGGTCCCATTCAGCCATGGCGCTATTATCTCACCACCATGAAAAGGTCGAATCGCGCCTGGTTACTGTTTCCCATCGTGATCGCGGGCATCGTGATCGTGGGTCTCTTGGTGTCGAACTACCAGAAGGAGATGGGCATCGCCGAGCCCAGCGAGGGGGGACGCGCGGCGGTGGCAGCGACCTTTGCGGCCCTCGAACTCTCGCGAGGGACAAGCCCAGACGCCTACAAGACCTACAGCGATGCCCTTCTGGTAGCAGCGGTGGCGAAGCGGAACATGGCGATCATCAACGTGGCCGACACCAGGCTCGACCATCAGCTCACCAAAGTCTTCGACTGTCTGTTCGCGGCGCGCGAGGCATGGCAGGCCCAAGTCGACCGGACGTGGGACGACGAGGTTCACGGAACGGCCGCCTACTGGCAAGCGATGCACCCGGCGATCGGCGCTTCCGGCGATCGGCTGACCGCCCCCGCAGTGCGTGAGATCGGTGTGGCCCGAGCGAGCGAGACCCTTGAAGAAGCCGCGCGACTGGTGGCCGACTGACCGGTGGAGCCGCCGGGCCGCCCGGGATCCGGCAGTCTTCTAACCCAGGGCAACATCCAGGAGCATCATGAGGGCGAATCCGCCCATGGCGCCTCCGGTGGCCAAGTCGGCATGCTCACCCCTCTGGGATTCAGGGATGACCTCCTCCACAACCACGTAGATCATCGCTCCCGCCGCAAACGCCAGAACATAGGGCAGGATGGGGCGCGACAACGCGACTGCGGCAGCCCCGACAACGGCGGCCACCGGCTCCACTGCGCCGGAAAGTAACCCGTAGACGAAACTCTTGAGCCGTGACATCCCCGCCCCCCGGAGCGGGACCGATACAGCCGTGCCTTCAGGTAGGTTCTGAATACCGATGCCGAGGGCCAGCGCAGCTGCCGCCGCCAGAGTGGTACCGCCTTCCTGTGCCGCCGCACCGAAGGCGACCCCCACCGCCAGACCCTCCGGGATGTTGTGCAGTGTGAGAGCGCCCACCAGCAGAGTGCTCCGGCTCCAAGAGGTCTTGATGCCTTCTCTGTGGTCCGAAGACGGTCCCGGGTGCAGATGGGGCAAGATGCGATCGACGGCGAACAAAAAGAGTCCTCCGAGCGCAAATCCCACCAGCGCGGGCATCCATCTGGGCAGTCCGTCGGCTTCGGCCAAGTCCATCGCCGGAATGAGCAGCGACCACACACTGGCTGCGATCATGACCCCGGCGGCGAACCCCAGCATGAGATTCACCATGCGTCGATTGATGGATCTCATGCCGAAAACGAAAGCGGCGCCGACACCGGTCATGAGAAAAGTGAAGATCGCAGCCAGGAAGGCCTGCAGGACCGGGTTCCACTCACTGAACGAATCGACCAAGACATCCCCGCCTTCATCGGAGCGCGCCGGCGCACCTTCTTTTCGGCGCCGACTGCATGCGAACGGTAGCATTTTCAAGGCTTTGGTGGCATCGTGGAAAGCCATGGATCAGAGCGAACCCATCAGCAACCCCAGCCTGCGTTACCGCATACCTCTTTACCCCACTCAGTTTCTCTGCGCGATGGCCATCGTCTCCGTGGGGCCGCTGCTCGATTCCATGATGACCGACCTTGGCGTCTCCCTCAGCCGGGGAGGCCTCATCAGTGCGGGGCTCTTTCTCGGCAATGTGAGCGGCATCGTGGTCCTCAACACGGCCATGGCCCGAGTGCCGGTGAAGCGGACGCTCATCGGCGGGGCGATCCTGCAGGGCGCCAGTCTTATCGCCGCCGGGCTCGCCACTGTCGACCTGTGGACACTCCTCGTGGCCTATCTGTTTGTCGGATTCAGCGGGGCCCTTCTCAACGCGACCTGCTGGATGTGGCAATCGGCTCACATGAAGAAGAACGCCGCGGCGGCCGCCCTCAAGATGATCCTCTTCTTCGGGCTTGCCATGATGATCGTTCCCCTGGTGCTGGGCATGGTGCTCGATGCAGGGGCTGACTGGCGATGGATCCTGGTAGTCGAGGGTGGACTTTCACTGCTCACGGCATCCGTTATCGCGGTCTTTCCACTCCTCGACATACCCGGACGCCGCAACGTGCGTGCCACGCAGTTCAAGGAGGTGTTCTCCCACAACCTCGGGCTCCTCTTGGGGATGATGGGGGCCGGCTTCACGTATGTGGGAGCCGAGATGACCATGAATGTTTGGCTCCCCAAGTTTCAGATCGATGTATTTGAAGCCGGCGACACCTGGGCGAGCCTCTCCGTCACCCTCTTCTGGGCGGGACTGATCGTTGGCCGCTTGATCGTCATGGCCCTCACCAGGCGGTTCGCCGCCTCACGGCTGCTTCTGCTCTGCGCGTGCATCATGGCGGTCTTCACGGTGGCGGTCGCTCTGGTCCCCTCGCAAGTCGCATCCTTGGTGCTCACGGTCGGCGCCGGCCTGGGAGCCTCTGCGTCCTACGGCCTTATCGGGAGTTTTTCGGGACGTTTTCCCGGTTGGCAATCAAGCGTGGCGTCGTCGCTCTTCGTGCTCTCCGGAGGGATAGGGAGCATCACCTTCCCCTATATCATGGGACCGCTGGCCGACAGCGCAGGCTTCCAGATCGCCCTCGCCGCGCTGGCCGTCCCGGCTATCATCTACGGCCTCTTCTCGCTGCTGATCCACGCCCGATCGGGTGAGGCCGCTCATGACGCCGGGTGATCGCCGGTAGCATGTCGATCCCCGGCTCCGAAACCGGACCCTCGGCCTACTACGGCCGCGGTAGCAGCATGGACGTACGGTCGCGGTAGTCGGAGTAGCCCGCGTGCAGGGCTAGGACCCGGCGTTCCATCATGGGGACGCTCACAAAGACGAACAGCGCACTGATGGCGGCCGCTCCAACTATGGTCCACCACCAGCCCAGTCCGGCCCCCAACGCGAACAGCCACAGTCCCCACCAGGTCAGTACCTCTCCCAGATAGTTCGGGTGGCGGCTGTAAGCCCAGAGCCCTTGTTCCATGACCAGGCCCCGGTTCTCCGGATCGCGGCGGAAGGCCCGCATCTGCTCGTCGGCCGCGAAGGCCAGCACGATGGCTCCAAGCGTCACGACGATGCCCAGAACGTCCGCCCACCCAAGACCCGCGGCCCCACTGCGGGTGATCGCGTACAGGGGCAGGCAACCCAGGTACACCATGACCGTAGGGAAGAGGTGGATCCCGAGGAAGCTCACGGGCCAATACAGCCGGCCGAACCGCTTTCTGAACGACACGTATCTGAAGTCTTCCTTGGTAAGCCCCGGCCAGTCGCGGTAGAAGTTGCTGGTGAGCCGCAGGGAGTAGAGAAACACCAAGACCGCGACTATGATCTGCCGCGCGTCGACCCGATCCCACCCGGTCCAGAGGTAGTAGCCCATGATGGCGAGCGGCTGTACGCTCCAGTACGGGTCGTAGATACTGGAATTGTCCGCTATCACCGACACGGCGAAGACGACCACCGTGGCGACCACGGTCCCCAACCCCAGATCGGCCAACGGATGGCTCAGACCCGCCGCGCGCACCACCACCACGGCCACGACCATAGCCAATACATACGTTGCCGCGCTGATGAGCACGCCGGTGCTCCGCTTGGCACGGATCTTCTCTCTCATGCGCCAAGGATACCCGACGGGAGACGCCGGCGCCTCTCATCCGCTATGCTCATGCACATGGACCTGTCACGCTTCGACACCATGGACGCCGGAGAACTGCGTAGCTACCTCGCCTTTTTGCTCTGGCACTACCGCGTGGTCGACAGCTTCTGGTTCCTCTACACAGTCGATGAGCGCAGCCAGTCCGAAGCCGAGAAGCTGAACGAGCGCGTCTGGGCCCGGGTATCCGGCTTGGCCGCCCGCGACCTGCTGAGCCGCTTCAAGATCACCGCCGACGGTCTCAAGGGATTTGCCGAACTGCTTCGCCTGTATCCGTGGACGCTGTTACTCGAGTATCAGATAGAGGAGTCGCCCGACGAGATCGTCCTCTCGGTGCCGTGCTGCGCCACTCAGGAAGCGCGGCGGACTCGGGGGCTTCCGGAGTACGAGTGCAAAGAGATGCACCGGCGGGAGTTCGTCGGCCTGGCCGGGCAGGTAGATCCGCGGATCGAGGTGCATTGCGAATTCGCCCCGCCCGGTGAGCGACCGCCGGGTTACGATTGCCGCTGGCGGTTCACGCTCAAACCGGAGGAAGACACGGCGGCACCAGCCTAGCCTTCGCCGGGCCACTCCCCGCTCGTACCCCGTGTGCGCCCCTTGATGGTCAGCACGTGCACGCTGACCCCCAGGGCTATCACAAAGAGCAGTATCCGCAACCAAAGCGCGCCGACCAGTAGAACCGCCGTCACCGTGATCACACCCCACAGCAACACCAGAGCACTCGACTTGACCTTCCACGAGACACCCCGGCCGTGTAGATAATCGTCCAGGTGACGGCCGAAGACCCGATTGGTCACGAGCCACCGGTAACAGCCCGCGGAGCCGCGTGCGTAACAGATGGCGGTGAGGATCAGAAACGGAGTAGTGGGAAGAACCGGCACTACTATGCCGATGATCCCTATCCCGAGAAAGACGGATCCTGCGACCACCAGGAGCACTCGGCGGACTCGTCCGGGACAGAGAGGGCGGAGAGGCGGTTCGGCAGACATGAGAGTAGGTTAGCAAGGGGTGGGTACAATGGTCGCATCATGGGGAAAGCGAGCGAAGGGGGTCGCCGTGCTCACTGAAGTGAAAGACCTGCGAGGCTTCAAGATCTTTGACGAATTGGACGACCAGGAACTGGGGCTTATCGCGAAGATCGCCAAGACTGAGGAATTGGGCAAGGACGCCATCCTCACCCGCGCCGGCAAGCCGGCGGCCCAGCTATACCTTGTCGTGCGGGGATCCGTGACCATCATGACGCCCGGGCCCGGTGACACAGAGATGCGGGTAGACGAGGTGGGCCCTGGACAGATCGTCGGCTGGTCGACGCTTACCGGCCCTTACATCTACACCGCCACGACCATGACCGCCGAGGAATCCACTCTTATCGTGATCGGCGGAAGCAAGTTAAGAGAGATCTTCGAGCTCAACAATCATATCGGCTACCGGGTGCTCAAAGGCATCGGGTACATCGTGGCCCGCAGGATGGCGGCCATCGAGGCCAAGTGCGTGACCGAAGACGGCAAGAGCTGACGGCAGGCGCGTCTACACGGCTCCCTTGCCGCTTTCCAGATACTCGGCTATGGCTTCGGCCAGTGTTCGCAAGATCCAAGCCCGCTTCGCGTCGTCGGTCTCGAGCAGCGTGAACCGGAACCCGGGGTGTGGGGTGTAGAAGCCGGTGAGCGGCACCACGCACAGCCCTCGTGAACCCAGCAGTTGGTAGACAAACGACCAGTCCGGCGCCGCGCCCTTGCACTGCGTCTCAACGAGGTCGCGCAACTTCGGGTCGTCTATGGGCAACCGGTTTTTGCCGTTCAGAACACCGGGCTCGAACAGCACCGTCATATAGAAGGCTCCTTGGGCGCGATGCACCTTGATCCCCGGGACGGCGCCGAGCACTTCGTAGGCCTCGCGAGCCCGCTCGGCATACATGGCCGCGCGCGTCGCCAGATGGGCCGGGTACCTAGAGTCGCCAAAGATACGGGGCACTGCCAGCTGCGGTCCGCTGGTGGAACAGACCTCCAGACGTTTGGCCGCGAGCAACGAGTCCACGTAAGCGGAGAAGTTCTGGTCGCTCGCCCGGTTGAGCACCTCGATCCATCCGCAGCGCGATCCCGGCCAGGGCAGCTCTTTGGAGATGCCGCGCATGACGATGGCCGGCACATCTGGAGTCACTTCCGACAGATGCACCGTGTCCTCCCCAGGGAAGACCATATGGATGTAGATCTCATCGGCCACCAGGAAAAGCCCGAACTCCCGGGCGATGGCGACGATCTGCTCCAGCACCTCCACGGGGTAGACGGCGCCGGTGGGATTGTTGGGATTGATGAGCAGGATGCCCGCGATGGAGGGGTTCTTTTCCACCTTGCGGCGCAGGTCGTCGAGGTCGGGCAGCCAACCGTTGTCGGGGTCGAGGTCGTAGGTGAGATGCGGCAGGGCGCAGTGCGCCGACTCGGCCGACGAATGAGTGCTGTAGGCGGGAGAGGGGCCTATGACCCGCGCGTGAGGGCTCAGGAATCCGTACACCTTGGCCACCGCGTCGGCCACTCCGTTGAAGAAGATGATGTCGGCGGCAGTGATCCGGGCGCCCGCTCGCGCGTTGACATGCGTAGCCAGCGCCTCGCGCGCCTCGAGGAAGCCCTCAGTGGGGCAGTAGCCCCACGACTCGTTGATATCCACGACACTGTGGAGGATGTCGCGGATCCACGGGACGACCGTCTCGCCCTTGGCGATCGGATCGCCTATGTTCTCCCACGTGATCTCAACCCCGTGACTGCGCACCACCTCGCCGAACTTGACGATATCGCGGATGGCGTAAGACAGATGCGCGGACGAGGGGCTGACCAGATTCGCCCTCATCGGATCTCCCAAGTCAACTGGACGCGAAGTCCCGAGTATACAGGAGGCTCGTGGGTTCGCCCCGGTACGGCGTGGCGGTTAACGCATCCGCTCGGTGCTGGTACGCTGTAGCCTCATGGACCGTAAGATGCAGAACACCATCCTCGCTGTGACCGCCGTCACCGGGTTCCTGGCTACGTTCATGGCGTCGTCGATCAACATCGCTTTGCCGCTCATCGAGGAGGAGTTCCGCCTCTCCGCGGTGATGCTCGGTTGGATCTCCACCTCGTTCGTACTCTCCACAGGGGCGGTGCTCATGGCGGTGGGCCGCATCGCCGACCTCTACGGCCGCACGCTTATCTATCTGATCGGCTTGGCCTCGTTCACGGTCTTCACCTTCGCTTCGGCTTTCGCGCCCTCGGTGGAGGTGCTGCTCGTCATGCGCGTACTACAGGGTCTGGCTTCCGGCCTCCTGTTCGCCACACACCACGCCCTGGTGACGCTCTCCCATCCTCCCGAGGTGCGAGGACGGGCCCTCGGTCTGCAGGTATCCGGCGTATACCTGGGGATGACCGTCGGTCCGGTGCTGGGTGGCGTGATCGTCCGAAATACGGGGTGGCGAGTCCTCTTCGTGGTCGTGGGAGCGGCGTGCTTGGTCAACTGCGTGGTGGCGGTCTGGAAGCTCCGCAAGACCGAGTGGCGGGAGCCCAAAACGGCGCGCTTCGACGTGTTCGGCTCGGTGGTGTGGGCACTGGCGCTCTCCGCGCTGTTGTTGGGATTCACGCGTCTGCCCGGCGTAAGCGGGGTGGTGCTCATCGTGGTAAGCGTCCTCGGATTGGCCTTGTTCTTCTGGCGGGAGACCCGGGCGGCCGACCCCATCCTGAGCGTCGACCTGTTCTTGCGCAACAGGGTGTTCGCCTTCTCCAACCTGGCCGCCCTCATCAACTACAGCGCAACATTCGCCATGACCTTCCTCATGAGCCTCTACCTGCAATACAACCGGGGGCTCGACGCCCAGGAAGCCGGGCTCATCCTGGTACCGGGACTCTTCCTCCAAGCGGCGCTCTCCATCGTGGCCGGACGCATGGCCGACCGTCTGCCGTCGCGCATCATCGCCTCAGTGGGGATGAGCCTCACGGTGTTGGGGCTCTTCGCGTTCGCGTTCCTCACCGAGACCACCCCCTACTGGTACATCATCACCATCTTGTGCGTGCTCGGAATAGGGTTCGCCCTGTTCGCCTCGCCCATCGCCAACACGATCATGGGGAGCGTAGAGAAGCGCCGGCTGGGTACTGCATCTGCGACACTCGCGACCATGCGCGTGACCGGGCAGAACCTCAGCATGGGAGTGGCCACCTTGGTGCTGGCGGTCATCGTGGGACGGCACGAGATAGAGGTGGTGGACTACCCCAACTTCCTGACCAGTATGCGCATCTCTTTCGCTATCTTCGCAGCCCTGTGCGTGCTCGGCGTCGCGGCTTCGCTGGTGCGGTCGCGGGAGCCGGAGGCCGGCGCCCCGGCTGCGAGCAATGCGGCGCGCCCAGACGACCGGGCGCTCCCGGCCGATCCACCATCCACGTCCTAGAGGAGGTCGCACGTGCGTCCTGAGCCATTCACCCTAGAGCGGTTCTTCGCGCGGCACGAGTTCAGCGCCCGGTACTTGCTCTCGTCCTCGGACTGCCAGGGCTTGTCCATGGCCGACCTGGTGGCCGGCGCCGACCCGGATCTGCGGGCCCGGTGGCAAACCCTCCGCCTCGGCTACACCGAGTCGCAGGGTCTGCCGGAACTGCGCGCCGAGATCGCCACTCTCTACGAGTCGGCGGCTGCAGACGACATCCTGGTCGCGGCGCCCGAGGAAGCCATCTTCCTTGCGATGAATGCCATTCTCGAACCGGGTGACCACGTGGTCTGCACCTTCCCCGGCTACCAATCCCTTTACGAGTTGGCCCGCAGCATCGGGTGTGAGGTCGACCTATGGAAGCCGCTCGAGGGTGCCGCGGGACCAGGGGAAGATGAAGACGAGGACGAACGCCTCTGGTGGTTCGATCCGGCGGATCTGGAGAACCTCCTGCGTCCCGACACCAAACTGGTGGTGTGGAACTTCCCCCACAACCCCACGGGCGCCCTGGCCTCTCAAGAGGATTTCGCCCGCATGATCGCCGCCGCTCAAGCCGTCGGAGCGTGGGTCTTCTCCGACGAGATGTACAGGCTGCTGGAACCGTCCGAGGACCTCCGCCTGCCCGCCGGCGTGGACCTCTACGACAAGGCGGTCTCGCTCTCGGGCATGTCGAAGGCCTTCGGGCTCGCCGGCCTACGTCTGGGCTGGGTAGTCACGCACAACGCGCCGCTGCTTGAACGCATGAAAACCCTCAAGGACTACACCACCATCTGCTCCAGCGCGCCCAGCGAGCTGCTGGCCCTGATGGGACTCCGCTCACGAGAGGCCATTCTGGCGGGCAACCGGGACCTGGTGCGGCGGAATGCCGAGGCAGCCGCAGGGTTCTTCGCCCGGCACGGCTCCGTGCTCAGCTGGGTCCCGCCACAGGCGGGCACGGTGTGCTTCCCCCGGCTGGAGGAGGGCCACGCCGCCCGCCATGCGGCGCGCCACGCAGTACAGGCCACGCTCCACGGGGCGAAATGGATGACGGAGCACGGTGCACCTTCAGTGACGGCGCCCGGGCCGGACGCCGAAGCCTTCTGCGCGCGGATATTGCGCGACACGGGGGTACTGCTGCTGCCATCCACGGTCTACGACTTCGGCAACGAGCACTTCCGCATGGGCCTGGGACGCGAGGACTTCAAGACCGGGCTCGCGGTACTCGACGCCTACCTGGGGAACGCAGCCGCGGGTTAAGGCCATACGGCCGGGTGGCTTGGCCGGGGACTGAGGCCTCCCTTCGACAGCGCGCGCTGGAGGCGTGTGAACCGCTGCTACCGTGAGAATGGAGCGGACACACCGACTCTGCAGGTCCTTGCTTCGCGCAGCTCTGCGATGTGCGCACATTGTGCGCACATCGCAGAGCTGCGGCGGATAGCCAATGGCCCGACTCCCGATGCCCCTTGCGTCCAAGCGCTATAATCTTCTGCTTGTTCGACCGGCACGTTCCGAGCAGTCCATCCGACCTGACCCAGCGAGGAGCCATTGGCTTCATGACGCCTGCAACAATGACAGAACGAGCTCACCGCATCCGTAATGTGGCGATCATCGCCCACATCGATCATGGCAAGACCACCCTGATCGATTCGATCTTCCGCGCCGCCCGTGTCTTTCGCGAGAACCAGCGTGTCGAAGAGCGGGTGATGGATAGCAACGACCTCGAGCGCGAGCGAGGCATCACCATACGGTCCAAGCACTGTACGGTGGAGTGGCAGGGCTACCTCATCAACATCGTCGACACCCCGGGACACGCCGATTTTTCGGGTGAGGTGGAGCGGGTGCTCTCCATGGTCGACTCGGTGCTGCTGGTGGTCGACGCCAACGAGGGCCCCATGCCGCAAACCCGGTACGTACTCATGCGCGCGCTTCGCCTGGGCTTCCGCCCCATCGTGGTGGTCAACAAGGTCGACCGCCCCAACGCCAATCCGTTCGGAGCGCTCGACAAGACCTTCGACCTCTTCCTCGAACTGGGCGCCACCGACCACCAGGCCGACTTCCCCGTGGTCTACGGCTCGGCACTCGAAGGCTGGATCGCCTACGACCCCGACACCGGTCCCCGTATGGGTATGGACGTACTCTTCGAGACCATTGTCAACGAGGTGCCGGCGCCGAAGGCGAAGCTGGACGCTCCCTTCCGCATGCAGATCTCCACACTGGCGTGGAGCGACTACCTGGGCCGCATCGGGTGCGGGCGCGTACTGGAGGGTACCCACAGGCAGGGCGAGCCGCTCGTGCGCACATCCACGCGTTGGACCGGGCACGGCCGGAGCAGCGCGGCTACGGCCGACGCGGCCGGCTGGGAGGTCACCGGCGCCGAGAATACCCGCAGCGTCCACCTGTGGGTCACGCGGGGCCTCGAGCGCGAGGAGGTGGACGAGATCCACGCAGGCGACATCGTCTGGGTGAACGGCCCGGCCGACGTGACCATCGGCGATACGCTCTCGGCCCCTGACCTGGCCGACCCGGCGCTCCCGCCTCTTGAGATCGAGGAGCCGACCGTCTCCATGTTCTTCCTCGTGAACAACGGCCCGTTCTCGGGCAAGGACGGCCAGGCGGTGACGCTCCGTCAGATCAAGGACCGCCTCGATCGGGAGCTGCGCGTGAACGTCGCCCTGCGGGTGGAGGACCTCGGCCGCCCTGACGGCGTGAAGGTGTCCGGGCGCGGAGAGCTGCATCTGGGCATCCTCATCGAGGAGATGCGCCGCGAAGGCATGGAACTCTGCGTGTCGCGCCCCGAAGTCATCACACATAGGGACGAGGATGGACGCCTGCTGGAACCCATGGAGGAGCTGACCATCGACGTCCCTGACGAGTATCAGGGCATCGTCATCGAGAAGCTGGCGCAACGCAAGGGCGAGCTCACCGGCATGCACAACGCGGGGACCGGAGTACTGCGCATGGAACTCAGCATCCCCACGCGAGGGCTCATCGGATACCGTAGCGAGTTCCTCACCGATACACGGGGGCTCGGCATCATGGCTTCACGCTTCGTGAGCTATGGTCCCTGGCGAGGCGAAGTCACGCACCGCGACCGCGGATCCCTGGTGAGCATGGAGGATGGCCCGGCCACCGGGTACGCTCTGGAGAACCTGCAGGCTCGAGGCACCCTCTTCATCTCACCCATGGACCCGGTCTACACAGGTATGATCATCGGCGAAAACTCCCGCTCCGGCGACCTGGCCTGCAACCCCACCAAAACGAAGAAACTGGGCAACTACCGGGCCGAGACCAAGGAGATCGACGTGGGCTTCAAAGTGCCCCGTGTCATGACCCTCGACCAGGCCCTGGAATGGATCGCCGACGACGAGTTGGTGGAGATCACCCCCAAGTCGGTGCGGGTGCGCAAGGCCATCCTCAGCGTCGAAGATCGCAAGAAGGCTAACAAGGTCTAGAAGCCCCGAAGACGGCGCTCCATCCGCTTGGCTCCCGCGGCAACCGCCCGCGGGCTTGAATCGCCCGGTGGCTGTTGATATCATTGTTGATATGGCAGTGAAATCATCATCTGATATCACTACCCCGGGCAAAGCCTCGGGAGCGTTGGCCCTCCGAGGCATCGAGCCGGATCTGCGGTCCGCTCTGGAAGCAGAGGCCGCACGGACTGGAACCAGCCTGAACGCCCTCATCCTACGCTTACTCCGTGAGTCGCTCGGCCTGGCGAAGGCCGCCAACCTCTGCCACGACCTGGACGCGCTGGCAGGAGTCTGGTCACGTGAGGAGGCGGACGAATTCACCGAAGCGATCCGTTGCTTCGAGGAGATCGACCGGTCTCTGTGGGAGCCCGATCCAGACGCACGATGAGGCACATCCTCCTCGACACCAACATCCTCTCCGACTTTTTCTTCGGAGACCCTGATACGGTAGAGGCCTTCCAAAGAGCGACTTCGCTGGCCATCAACAGCGTAGTGCTCGGCGAGTTGCTGGCAGGTTTCGCGATGGGCAATCGCTCGAACGAGAACAGGCGGTTGTTGGCTCGCTTTCTGGCCAACCCCCGCGTGACCCTACATCCGCTCGGCCCCGACACGGCCGAACACTACGCCGGCGTCTTCGCTCAGCTGCGACACAAGGGCAGGCCCATACCCTCTAACGACATGTGGGTGGCGGCAAGTGCCCTGGAACACGGCCTGGTCCTGTTCACGCGAGATAGCCATTTCACAGAGATCGACGGCCTGCTCACCGCCTCGACGGTCGACCAGCTACTACCCTAGGAGAAATGCAACCGTGCCCACTCTGTACCGCGACCGCTGGATCGAATGCACGACGGAGGCGCTGATCATCCGCGGTTACTACTTCCCGTTCGGGAACAAGAAGACCATCCCGTACGGCCGCATCGAAGAGATGCGGGAGGTCGCGATGGGGCCGGCCACCGGCCAGTGGCGCATCTGGGGCTCCGGCGACTTCCGACACTACGCCAACTTCGATCCGGGCCGTCCGCACAAGAAACGGGCACTGATCCTCGACCTTGGCAAGTTCATCAGGCCGGTCATCACGCCCGACGACATCGACCAAGTGAAGGCCATCATCGAAGCACGACTGACGAAGCGCGGCTGAACCGCGACCCGGTCTCGAGCGCTGTAGAGGCGCGGCCCCGGACCGGTCTGCCGCTACTGTGAGTGGGCCACGGTATGGCGCCTCACGCTACCGGGCCCCATCCAAGAAGCCTGCGAAACCGGATGGCTGGTGCGAACCGAAGACGATCTGCTCCAGCGTCCCAGTGCCGGTCCGCTCGCCCATCGTGACCCGGCATACCTGGTGGACGTGGATGTTCTCGTAGGCAAGGGGGTCCAACTCGTCCACCTCCCAGGATTCGGCTCCTACCGCCAACTCGCCCTTGTAGATCCCGGGCACCCACTTCGGGTGCTGATAGCCAAGCCCCTTCATATGAAAGCGTAGGAGCGGCTCCATGCTCATCACCGTCTTCTCGCCGGAGGGAGGGACGAACTCGAGCCGCGCGCCCGCAGAGCGGCGGGTACCTTTCTCCCAGGCAATACCAATGGAAGCGGCGGACATCTCCTGGGCCGCCGCGGGTCCGGCGCTGCTCTCGGCCGGGATGCTACCGGTGTCGCCGTAGGCTGGAAGCACCACCCCGCTGACCTGCAAAGGGTTACCGTCGTGGTCTTCGAAAGTCGCGTAGTGCGTGCACAGGTCGTCGAAGTGGTTAACGCACCAGATCCAGTACACCCCCGGCTCCCCCCGCGAGGGCGCGCCGCTCTCCCGTTCCCCCACCGGCCGCACGCCCCATGACCGGTCGCGCACCCCCCAGACCGAGGACGACCGCACCTCGGTGCGGGCGCCTGCCACACTGAAGCCCCCCTCCCAGCATCCAAACTGCGTGAAGCGGGTGGTGTCCATCATGACCCTTCCCTCGTCACGGAGCGTGGAACGTGGTTCCTCGTAGGCGATGGTCCGCGCCCTGAAGGTGAGGTCGCACTCGATGCCGGTCTCGTTGGGCGCCAGACGCACGCGGATCACGCGCATCGGCTCGACCACCTCCACAGCCAAAGGACCGATCGTGGTGTCGGAGCGCTCGGCCGGCGCGCGGCGGGAAGCGAAGAAGGCATGTTGCACGCCGTCAACTAGAACGCTGAAGGCTCCGTCCATGACCCGGCGGTTCGGATACAACCCCAATGCGCAACCGAAATACAGCGTCCCTTCGCGGTCGAAGCCGTTGAACCAGTAACGATCGTAGAAGTTGAGCGAATCGGAGGCCGGCTGGGCGACCGGTTCCGGGGTCTGGTGGATCGGATAGTCGTCGAATTTGGAGATCATGCTGTCACTGCTCCCTCGAGTCGGAGTAGGCCGTGGTCCCCGTCCAGGAACACCAGGTCACCGGTCTTGAACACTCTCGTGGCCTGCCGCAGATCGACCACTGCCGGCAGCCCGTATTCTCGCGCGACCACGGCGCCGTGCGATACCGAGCTGCCCACGTCGGTGGCCAGACCGCCCACCAGGCTGAAATAGGGGCTCCAGCCCACGTCGGTGACCGGCGCTATGAGAATCTCCCCCGGCTGGATATCGCCGGCGTCTGCGAGCGTGTTGACCACCCGCGCGCGGCCCCTCACTTGGCCGCGACTGACGGGCTTGCCGCGCAGGGTGTGATCGTACGACACGGGTTGATCGCCAGGCACCAGCGGTTCGGGGCAGCCTGAGAACACGTCGGGAAAGCTCAGCTCCATCTGGAACTGCAGGACCTCGCGGCGGCCGAGCGCCTTGTCGGCAAGGTCGGCGCCGTCACCCCTGACGAGCCGGCCCAGTTCCTTGTGCGTGAGAAAGAAGACACAGTCGGCATCGGGCAACGCACCCTCGGCAGCCAGGAGTTCCCCCAGGTGGCGGTAGGCGCCCTTGAAGCGGGCCACCACCGCGACCAGCAGCGACTTGGTCCTCTCCCGGCGTTGGACGGCCTTCTGAGTCAGCCGCACCAGGACCCGCAGCAGGGGTCCGTGGTCGCGGAACACGGCACGGCTCGCCTCCAGGGAGATCGAGGCGGCGACGCCACCGTCCCCGAGCGCCCCCGCCTTGAAAGCCGCCTGGAGGGAGGCAACCAGGGGAAGAGGATCGGCGTTCCATTCCAGTTGACGCAACTCCAGCTCGCGTATCGACCGATGCCCATGGCGCTGCAGGTAGGCTTGAAACTCCGCGGCGGCGGCACCCGCAGCCTCACTGCAGATCCATGCCAATGCCTCGGAAGTCGGGGCCGAACCGAACCGAACCTCGGCGTCGGGATGTTCGCGGAGCCCGTCGACGAGACGATGGATACCGGTGACGATGTCGGCGCTTTCAGTGGTCTGGTCGCTGGCGCCCGCCAGCAACGCCGCCACGCGGGCGTGGTGCCGCTCGGAGACCTGTTCCCCCCGGGCCAGGATCTCCATGAGCGCCGGCTCGAGGGCGCCGGCCCCGGCCGATGACACCATGTGGTGGTCAAAGCCCAAATACATAGCGTCTAGGCGGGAATCTATGGCTTCGTACACGGAGCCCGCACTTTTCAGATCGGGGAAGCGCAAGCTGCCGGCCAGCTTCTCCAGAAGCCTGCGATGCCTCGTACCGGAGGCTAGATAGATGCCGAAGCGCAGTCCGTTCCACAGCCGCACCGCCGCGGGAGCCTTAGGCCCGACGTCGAGCTCAGGGATGGTCCGCCCGCAGAGCGCCAAGGTCATCCGCTCACTGCTCGACCCCACCATGTGCGTGGCCATCCGGCCTACCTTGGTGAGATTGAGGAACATCCGGCCGTAGTAGAGGCGGGAGCAGAGGAAACCATCCACGACCCGGCGGGCCACGCCGCAGCGCACGTGCATGAGCTGCAGGGCCTGGTCGTCGGCGTGCCAGACGGTGGAGAAGGTGAGCGGAGTGATAGCGCCGGGCATGCACTCGCCGATATTGCAGCTCGTGTAGATATCGGTGGCGTCCTGTATGACGTCCAACTCGTTGGGGTCGGCACCCAGGCGTGTGATCGGGCGGGCCTGCAGCCAGTAGATGCAGCCATCCTCACCCAGTGCCCACTCCAGGTCCAGCGGTCGCCCGTAGTCCTTCTCAGCCCGCAGAGCACCCGCAGCCAGCTCCCCGAGGTGCTCCGGCTCCAGTAGGGGCGCCTGCGAGGGCGCCTCGCCGCGGAGCTGAGTCAGCAGACTCTCGCCCTCTCGCGAAAGAACGTAGTGATCGGGCGTGACCATTCCGCTCACCAGTCGTTCTCCTGTGCCCGGCACGACGTCCACGACCATACAGTTACGACGCCCCGAGACCGGATCAGCAGTGAACAACACCCCCGCCGCCACGGCATCGACCATGCGCTGCACGACCACAGACATGGCGACGTCGGCCAACCTGGTTTGGTGCTGCTTGTACGCGACCGCCCGGGTGTCGTGAAGAGACGCCAGACAGTGCTCGATTGCCTTGCTCAGTCCATCCAGCCCCTTTACGTCGAGCAGGGTGCGGTACTGACCGGCGAAAGACGCATCAAGAGCATCCTCTCCCTGAGCCGACGATCGGACCGCAACGCGCCCACCGCCAAGCTCCGAATAGAAAGCGGAAAGCGTGTCAGGCAGATCGCCGTGGGAGGCCCCCAGAACGACGAATCCGGGGGGAACCCGTAGCCCCAGGCGAATGAGGCGGGCCAGACCATCGGCCTTACCTCCAACCTCGGCGTGGCCAATGGATCCCAAGGGCAGACACCGAGGCGTCTGGAGCTCAGTCTCTTGCATGTCCCCCCTAGAATTTCGACCGTCTGTGTACGGGCAGCCTGCTAATCCTGAACACTTAGTGTTCGGTTGTCAAGGGTTACGGCGCGCTTACGGGGCGGCCGGGCCATTATTCGGCACACCCTCTCCCAGCGTCAAAGGCAGCACGGATGGTCTCATGGTCTTACCCTCCCATCTTAGGTCGCTCCCCCGGCCCTTCTGCCTGATATACTATGTCGACACTATTCCAGACACGGTTGTCCCCCGCGCTCTTTTGCCGAAGACTCGAATGGATCAACTGCGTCTACAATCGCAGTGCATGGCGCGTTCGCGCGCAAAAGACGCACGGCAAGGAGCTAACCGTTTCATGACTTTTGATGAACTCGGCCTGGAACCAGGCCTCCTGAAGGCTGTAGAACGCCTCGGCTACACCGAGCCCACCCCCATCCAAGAACAAGCCATACCCCTGGCTCTCACCGGACGTGATCTTCTAGGCTGCGCCCAAACGGGCACCGGTAAGACGGCGGCCTTCGTCCTGCCCGCCCTGCAGCTGACCCGCCGACATCCGGAAGCCGGCGACACAGAAACGGCCGGACACGAGTCCGGCGCCCGCGACAACGGGCAAAACGGGGGCCGCGGACGCCCCCGTCACGACGGTCATGGCCGCGGCGGTGCTGATGCTGCCGACCACCGCCTCATCAGCACCCTGGTGGTCACGCCTACCCGCGAGCTCGCCGGCCAGATAGAGGAAGTGGGACGCGACTGCGCCAAGTTCACCGGCCAGCGCGTCGCCGCCGTCTACGGCGGAGTGGGCTACGAGCCCCAACTCAAGAGGTTGCGCAAGGGCGTCGACCTGCTGGTCGCCACCCCCGGCCGCCTCCTCGACCTCCAGCAACGCGGCGACGTGGACCTCTCGCACGTCAAGATCCTCGTGCTCGACGAGGCCGACCGCATGCTCGACATGGGTTTCTGGCCTGACGTGCGCCGCATCCTGGCGCTTCTGCCGGCAGAGAGGCAGAACATGCTGTTCTCGGCCACCCTGACCAACGACGTCATGCGCATAGCCGGCCCGACGCTCACCGACCCCGCCCGGGTCGAGGTCGCGCCCAGCGCCACCACAGTCGACACGGTGATCCAGGCCGTCTACCCGGTGGCCGAATCGCAGAAGCCCGACCTGCTCGTCCGCCTCCTCGAGGAGGAGAAGCTCGACAGGGTGCTTGTATTCACCCGCACCAAGCACCGCGCCGACCGGGTCTGCCGCGTGTTGGAGCGCAACCGCATCAGAGGCACGGCTATCCACTCCAACCGCACTCAGTCCCAACGCCAGCGCGCGCTCGACGGCTTCAAAGACGGCACCTACCGGGTGCTTGTGGCCACCGACATCGTGGCGCGAGGCATCGACGTCGACAGCATCTCGCACGTCGTCAACTACGATCTGCCGTCGCAGCCGCAGGACTACGTGCACCGTATAGGCCGGACCGCCCGTGCGGGCGCCGCCGGCACCGCCATAAGCTTCTACGCCGCCGAACAGGGCAACGAGCTCCGCGAGATCGAGATCCTGCTTGGTCAGCCGCTCCCCTGCCGCGATCTGGAGGGCTTCGCCTACATGCAAAGAGCGATCCCCAACCCCGACCGCACCGCCAAGAAGCCAAAGCCGCGCTTGGTCTACAACGGCAGCCGGAGGCGGCGCAGGTAGGCAGGCGCTGAAGGAGGCCCCTTCGTGGACACGGACCCCGGCCGCGACCGACCGTCGGAGCGCAGCCCCGAGACACCCGCGGCGGCCGACCTCGTCGGCGCCAACCGCGACCTCTGGAACGGCTGGACGGAGCTCCACGTCGAGAGCGACTTCTACGACGTGGAAGGCTTCAAGGCCGGCCGCGACACGCTCGATGAGGTCGAGTCGCGTGGCGTCCTAGACCGGGTCGGCGACATCCGGGGCAAGACGCTCCTTCATCTGCAATGCCACTTCGGGCTCGACACCATGTCGTGGGCGCGCCGCGGCGCCCGCGCCACCGGGGTCGACTTCTCCGAGAAGGCGGTCGCTCACGCCCGGCGCCTGGCGCGCGAGTTGGACATCCCTGCCCGCTTTTTCTGCGCCGACGTCGCCGACACGCCCGCGGTGCTCGGGCAACTCGACGGGGAGCGGTTCGACGTGGTCTTCACCTCCCATGGGGTCATCACCTGGCTGCCCGACCTTCGCCCCTGGGCCCGCACCATCGCTGCCGCCCTGAAGCCGGGCGGCACTTTCTGCGTGGTCGATTCCCACCCGTTCTGCTGGATGTTCGACGAGGAGGTGGCCGAGCCCACGCTCGCCTTCCGCTACGAGTATTTCACCCGTGAGGCGCTCCGTTTTGACGAGAAAGGCTCATATGCCGTCCCCGACGCCGACTTCAGGGGTGTCTCCTATTCCTGGCAGCACACGTTCGAGGATATCGTCGGTTCGCTTGCCGCGGCGGGGCTCACCGTCGTCTCACTGCGGGAGTATCCGTACCTGGCCTGGAAATGGTTTCCATGGATGGTCAAGGACGACGCCGGACGCTACCGGCTGCCCCCCGGCATGCCGCAGATCCCCGTGATGTTCGCGCTGACCGCGGCGAAGTTGGAACCCGGCACGGGCTGAATCTCCACCCGGTACGGCGGGGTGCTAGCATAGCCTCATGGAAATCGAGGTCGCGCAGAGCCACGAAGTCTACGCCGTGCTCGAACTGGTCGAGGAACTCCTCATGGACCTTGTGGACCAGGGGCAGGAACTCCCCTGGATCGACAGAGACAAGCTCCATGCCGACATCCGTCGCAGCCTCGAGACGGCCACCGATGCCATCGGCCAGACGGGGGCGATGGTGACCATCTTAGCGAAGGAGCGCAATGTTGCGGTGGGAATGCTCACCCTCACCCAGTGCTTCTCACTCTACGCCGGCGGCGAGTACGGCATCATCGACGAGATCTACGTGCGCCCGGAGTTCCGAGGTCAGGGAATCGAACGGCAGTTGCTCGACGAGGCCGTGGCCATCGCCCAACGCCGCGGCTGGGTGCGCCTCGACGTCAGCGGGCCCGAGGCCGATCGGGCCGACCGGGCCGACCGCTTCAGCGGCATGAAGTTCTAGCCCCGCCCGGCACGGCGTAGCCTGCTTACGAGATAGACCAGAGCCCCAAGGGCGACTGCCGCGACGACGGCCCCGACGATCGCCGGCCATAGCAGCCGCTGCGAATCTTCGCGCTGCGGAATCGTGTCGCTGGTGGTCGTGGACACGCTCGTGGAATCGACCGGCGGCACAGAAACCGAGGTGGTGACGCGGTAGATGGTGTCGATCACGGCCTGTTTCCCGCGGCTGATGTCGATCAGTATCGCCACGCGACCCTCGCGCACGATATAGAGGTAGTTGGCCGGACCTTTCTCACGAAAGATGACGCTGCCGGCATCGAATTTCTCCTCACGCGCCAGCCTGGCGATTGCGAGGAGCTCCTCGTCGCCCAGGCCCTCAAACAGATCGCTCTTGCGGAGTGCCTCGAGGCCAACCATCCAACACCTCCGGAGTATGAATAATTATAGCTGACCCCAGGCACCCAGACAAACCGGTCCCGGCGCGCCCTGCCGATGATTGCACGGCGTCCTCCTCATTATCCGTTGCCCTGTTTGCCCACATTGACACCCAACGCGCGTAAAGGTACAATTGGTTCATAGCCTCATCCCTCAGTGCAGATCGATAGGAATTGCTCATGGATGCACCGACACTCGCCCCGACCATAGAGTCGCCGCTGGCCCAGGAACGCCTCTCCGAGCTCGAACACATCCTGGCACAGCATGGCCCGCGCGGGCAGACCATCTTGCTCGAGGTGCTGCACGACGCGCAGGCGCTTTTCGGCGGCTGGCTGCCCGAGCCAGCGCTCCGCCGGATCGCCACCTACCTCGACGTCCCCCTGGCCGATGTCTACGGCGTCACCGAGTTCTACGACATGTTCCACACCGAACCGGTGGGGCGCCAGCTCATCCGCGTCTGTGTCGATGGACCGTGTGCGGTGCGCGGCAGCGATGCGCTGCTGGCCGCGCTTGGAGTGCGACTGGGGTGCGCGCCCGGCCAGACCACCGCGGATGGCGCGGTGACATTGGAGGCCGTCCGCTGCCTGGGGCTATGCGACCGCGCACCGGCCGCGCTGGTCAACGGCACGCGACATGCACCGGCGGCAGTTGATGCCCTGCTGGATGGATCGCCCGTGCCCGCGCAACTCAAGATCGGCGGGCTGGTCAAGGTCGCGCTCACCAACGTCGGCGTCGTGGATCCCACCAGCCTGGAGGACTACCGAGCACAGGGCGGCATGGCCGCGCTGCGCAAGGTCCTGCGCGAGATGACGCCGGCACAGGTCATCGACCAGATGAAAGCCAGCAAGCTGGTCGGCCGCGGCGGGGCTGCGTTTCCAGCCGGTCTGAAGTGGGAGTTCGCGGCGCGCAATCCCCGGCCGCGCTACGTGATCTGCAACGCAGACGAAAGCGAGCCCGGCGCGTTCAAGGACCGCGTGCTCATGGACGGCGACCCGTTCCGGGTGATCGAAGGGCTGCTGATCGCATGTTACGCGACTGGCGCGGAGCATGCGTTCGTCTACGTGCGTGGCGAACACCGGCTGGGCTACGAACGTTTCAGCGAGGCCGTCCGGCAGGTGGAACAGGCGGGTTATCTCTGTGGCGAATCAGTCGACCAAGGTACGCAGGAGCGCACCTCGTTCGCCTGCCGGATCGAAGTGCGCCGCGGCGCGGGCGCATACGTATGCGGCGAGGAGACCGCCCTGATGGAGAGCATCGAGGGCAAACGGGGCTTCCCACGCTTACGCCCGCCCTATCCCGTGGAAGCCGGGTTGTGGGGCCATCCGACCGTGATCAACAACGTCGAGACGCTCGCCAAGGTCCCATCCATCATCATGCACGGCCCCGTCTGGTACAACGCACTGGGCACCAGCGAGTCGGCCGGCACCAAGCTCTTCGCGGTGAGCGGCTCTGTGGTGCGGCCAGGTGTGTACGAAACACCGTTCGGCATGCCTTTGCACCACCTGATCTACGACCTGGCAGGCGGGCTGGGCGAGGGCCGCACCCTCCAGGGCGTACTGACAGGGGGCGCTGCAGGGACATTCCTTACCGCGACTCACCTCGATGTTCCGCTCACGTTTGAGGATTTCCGCAAGGTGGGGGGCACCATCGGCGCAGGAACCATCATGGTCTTCGATGACACGGTCGATCTCCCTGACGTTCTGGCACGAATCGGTGCGTTCTTTGCGCACGAAAGCTGCGGGAAGTGCTATCCGTGCCAGATGGGCACACAGCGGCAGGCCGAAATTCTCGCGCGCAGGGCACGGGGCGAAAAGCGTGCCGGCGATTGGATCGATCTACAGGAGCTGGCGGCCACCATGACCGATGCGAGCAGGCCGGCTGGCAGCATGACGAGCGGCAACGGCACCAGATAGGCCAAGGTACTGTCAATAGCCGGATTGGAAAACCGCCTGGCCAGCAGATGGTTCCCGCCCAGCGCGATGAAAACGGCATACAGAAGTCCCATCCCCGCCATCATCACCAACCCGTCCACGACGACGCCCCGGAGCCGCTGCCTTTCCGTGGGCAGGAAGTAATAGATTCCATTGGCCAAGCCCAAAGACAGAAGCGGCAGGGCCACCTCGTATGCCAGCAAGGTCTGTCGGTAGGTGGCCAATTCCGTCTGGCTCAAGATCCGCGCCATCACCATCGCGGAAAGCAGCGCCATCAGGGAGGTCAGCCCTTTGCCAAACGACAAGGCGAACACCTTGCTGGATCGAGAGGCTGTCATGCCGACCCCGAGCGCGCCTCGAGATGGCCGATGATGGCCGCCGCACTCTCCCCCCGTCCGTAATCCGGGATCGGACGGCCCGCGCGAGCATCGCGGACTGCCGCGAGGATCCGGTCCGGGTCCGATCCCGCCAGTCGGTTCCAACCGGCCTCGACGGTTTCCACCCATTCGGTCTCGTCTCTCAACGTGATACACGGCACACCGTGGAAATAGGCTTCCTTCTGCACGCCACCAGAATCGGTCAGGATGGCGCGGGCATTCCGTTCCAACTGCACCATGTCCAAGTACGAGACCGGATCGATCATCCGCAGGCTGGAGGGCAACGAAGACGTCCCGAGATCCCCGTCTCCGAGCCGGGCCCGAGTGCGCGGATGGACGGGAAACACGACGGTTCGCTCGCCGGCCAATTCCCGGAGGGCGGCCAGAATGCTGCCCAGCCGCCGGGGTTCGTCCGCGTTTTCCGCCCGGTGCACGGTGGCCAGGTAATAGCCCTTCGAATCCAGTTCCAGATCGCGGAGGATCGTGGATCGGCGCTCCGCCAAGCTTCCAAACGCCAACGCCGCGTCGTACATGACATCGCCAACGTGGTGGACGCCCCGGACGATGCCCTCGTTGGCCAGGTTCTTCATGGCGGCGCGGGTCGGACAAAAGAGCAGCGCGGACACGTGGTCGGTCAGGATGCGGTTGGTCTCTTCCGGCATCCGACGGTTGAACGAGCGGAGGCCCGCTTCGACGTGGGCAACGGGCACGTGGCGCTGCGCGGCCGCCAGAGCGCCGGCAAGCGTGGAATAAGTATCGCCGTAGACCAGAACCCCGTCGGGTTGGCGGGCGACGATTTCCTTATCGATTCCGATCAGCATGCGTCCCACAGCGTCTCCGGGGCCGTTCCCCCGGATTCCCAGGTGGATCGCCGGTTCTGGAATGTCCATTTCCTCGAAAAACGTCCGGCTCATGTTGTCGTCGAAATGCTGGCCAGTATGGAGGATTTCCTCGACGATGCGGTCTGTTCCGGCCCGCTCGTTGAATAGCCGGACCGCGCGACTGACCATCGCCGCCTTGATGAACTGCGGACGCGCCCCCAGGATTGTCAATATTTTCATGCGTCTCCTCCCGCCATGATTTGCATTTGGGATGTAGCCGGCAAATTCATGTGTGTTTTGGCGCGGAC
>ERZ747221.692-NODE-692-length-38404-cov-4.232108_pt1 | contig 38404 bp, 28 predicted proteins | sample MGYA00374949_ERZ747221 | MGnify/ENA primary metagenome ERZ747221 (study PRJEB28779, sample SAMN05720172) | bioreactor metagenome | isolation source: Anaerobic biogas reactor | place: USA:Washington, USA | collected 2015-08-08 ... | reverse complement strand
ATCGTACGGTGACTGGAGTTCAGACGTGTGCTCTTCCGATCTGCTCGACATGACCTGTGCCTTTTCAGTGTTTGCCAACACCGGCGTGATGGTAGGCGCACCGGTAACCGCTTCCGACGTCAGGGAAGGCTACCGCAAGCTTGATCCGGTGGCGATCTTAAAGGTCACGGATGCCAAAGGTAACGTGCTCTACGAATACGAGCAGCCGCAGCACCAGACGGTGATTGCGCCGCAGGTGGCCTACCTGGTGAATAACATTCTTTCAGACAACAGCGCACGTGCCTCCTTCTTTGGCTATAACAGCCCGCTGTATATCTCGGATCGCCAGGCGGCCGTAAAGACGGGTACTACCGATGGTTACCACGACGCCTGGACGATCGGTTACACTCCCCAGTATGCGGTAGGCGTGTGGACGGGCAATACCGATTACGCCGCCATGACCAAGGGTACTGGTTCACAGGTGGCGGCTCCCTTGTGGCGCAATGTGATGCTCTACCTGCACGAGGGGTTGCCTGCTGAGCCCTTCCCGGTGCCCGACGGCCTCGTCGCCGCATTCGAGAACCAGCTCGACCTCTTCGCCGGGCTCGCCGAGCAGGGCGAAGCCGGGGGCGCGGCGGGCCCGGGAGGCCAGCGCAGCGTTGCCGAGGCCGCCGCGGCCGCCGTGGGCGGCGATGAACTCGGTGCCCTCGCCCACCAGGTCGGCCAGGATGGTGCCGTGCTCGTCGAGCACCACGGTGCCGTCCGGCACCTTGAGCACCAGCGATTCGCCGTTGGCGCCGCTGCGATTGCCGCCCTCGCCGGGCCGGCCGTTGCCGGCCTTGGCGTGCGGCCGGAAGTGGAAGTCGAGCAGGGTGTGCACCTGCGGATCGACCACCAGGGTCACGTCACCGCCGGAGCCGCCGTTGCCGCCGTCCGGTCCGCCATTCGGGACATATTTCGCGGTATGGAAAGACACCACACCGTCTCCGCCGTTGCCGGCCTTCACAAATAGAATGTTCCGGCGCGCCGGGGCAAGCAGGTCGGCCACCTCGGCAGGAATTTCTGCCCCGCGGGACTGCAGTTCGTCGATTCGCTTCTCAACCCGCTCGAGAGCCGTTTCCGCCTCCCCCAAGGAGAAGGCGACTTCGGCACGCCACTGCTCGAAGAGCCGCTGGTAGTCCGACCCGTGGCAGTCGATGCAGGTCTGCTCGGACGCCGCAATCAACTCGGCACCTTTCATGTCCAGCGCCGGCCGCGTGTGGCAGCCGGTGCAGTTCAGGCGCGAGCCAAACATCGCGTTCGGCATGGGCCGCCCCACGCCCACCCCACCAATGCCCATCAGCAGCTCCACCTGCTCGTGGTGGTGGTTGGGGTGGCAATGCTGGCAGTCATCCAGAATCGGCCGCAAAAAGCCGGCGCTCGTGGCGACGTGCGTTGGATCGATCAACTCGTGTTGAATGACGTGGTGACAATCCACGCAGCGGGCGCGCTGCGCCTTCACGTGCACGCGATGATATTCTTCCACGGTGCTCGCATCGCGCGTTGCAAACTCCGCGAGATAACGCTCTTGGTCGTGGCAGTTGCTGCAATCGCGCTGCGTAACCGTGGCCTGCCCCTGAATCACATCCAGGTGGCAACTGGCGCAGTTGACGCCGCGCTCCACAATCTCGCGATGGTCCATCAACGCCGGCCCGGCCGGCTGCGTCGTCTCCGGAAATTCCCGTTGCCACGCCGCCGTGACCGCCTGGTCGTGTACGAGAATCTTGCGCGTCGGCGGCTCGTGGCATTTCAGGCACTCCCCCGTATCAGTGTTAAACGCCTGATTATTGAAATGGCAAATGAAGCAAGTCTGCAGATCCGCCGGCAAGAGGTGATGCTCGCCCGAACCGTCATAACCATGACAAGCCGCGCAGTTAAGTCCCGCCAACTGCCGCAAACGCGTCTGCCGGTGATCCAAGCGAGCCAATTCCAGAGCATCGGCCAGAAGTTCCGGCAACTGTTCAAATTTCCCGCGCAGGTCTTTCTGCCACTGCGGGGCCGGACCGACCTGCCGGGCGACGGTCACAATCGCTTCATACTCCTCGGGCTTCGCCGCATGCCGCAGTCGCTGCCGCACCTGCTCCAACTGCGCTTGATTCTCAGCCAGCTTGCTCTGCACATCGAGGTGCTTCTCGTGCACAAACGTCACGGTCGGCGTGCGCACCACCTCACTCTCCTGGCCGCCGATGATGCGTTTCTCGACCCGCGGCTCCCCGATCAGCAACGACTTGGTCAGGTATTCGCGATCTCCGTGACAACCCGCCGTCAGGCAGCTCGCGTCGCTCACGTGTGCCCGCGGCCGGCTGGTCCCGTACCGGCCGCTGAAGTAGCTGGCCAGTTGCGAAAGCCCCTTGAACTTCGCGTGGATCGTGTGTTGCTCACCCGGGGCATAGTGGCACTCAACGCACCACACGTTCACCTTCTGGCTGTGAACGTCCCGGCTCCACGACCGGTAATACGGTCCCATGATGTGACACGACGCGCAGAAATCCGGCCGCGACGTGTAGTATTCCACGCCGCCCGCCCCGAGCGCCGCCAGCAAAATGAAGACCCCAGCCGCGATCGCCAGCTTTCGCCAGCGCCGTCGCCGGCGCGGCCGCATTGCCCCCGCATCCGGCGGCCTCTCGCCCTCTTGGTTCGACCCGGACGACGGGTCCGGTCCCGCTTGCTGCTCCTGGCCGTCGGGCACCGTCTCCTCCCTCTGCTCGGAGATCACAAAGAGTCGCCGCGGCCAGTGCGAGGGCCGCACGATTACTCATATAATAGCGACCCGGGCTGTACAAGAGCACCGGATCGAGAAAGCACCGGATCGAGAAAGAGCATGGGCCACACCAGCCGGGCTACGACGTTGAACCGCCTCGCATGCGTGTTCATCAGCCTGGCGGTTTCGGCAAGTGCTGTGGCCGCAGGCCCGCTGCGATTCGTCGCCACACCCGAACTGACCTTTGAATACCCGGCCGACCCGCCGATGCGTTGGCCCACCGCGGTCGGTGTCGCCCCGGATGGCGTCGTGTACGTCGCCGACGGCGTCAACGACCGCATCCTGGTCTTCAGCCCCACGGGCGAAATCCAGGAAGAAATCCACACTATCGAGCAACAGACGCTCTCTCGGCCGATTAGCCTCAAGCTGGATGCCGCTGGATCGCTATGGATCGCGGACAGCGGCAACGGCCGCATCCTCGTCCGTGCCCCGGACGGCACCCTGGCGCGCGAAATCCTGATTAGCCAACCGCCCGGCGCGCCGCCGCCCGACATCACCGACCTAGCCCTCAGCCCGGATGGACGCCGCCTCTGGCTGGCCGACAACCACAGCCATCACCTGCTGGACGTGGACCTGCGCACCGGACTGTCGCGCCCGCTCGGCCGCCCCGGTGAATCGCTCGGTCAATACTTCTATCCCTTCATGCTGGCCACGAGCGCAGCAGGCGACGTGCTGATGACCGAGCCGGTCACCGGCCGCGTGCAAGTCCACAACGCCGAAGGCCAGGCGGTCGGCACGCTCGGCACGTTCGGCGTCGATCTTGGGCAGCTCTACCGCCCAAAGGGCGTGGCCGTAGACTCGGCCGGAAATGTGTGGGTGGCCGACAACATCACGGGGGTCGTGCAGATATTCGAGATCACCGGCACCTCGATCGACGTCCTGCGCGACCCGGCGGGCGAGCTGCTCAAACTCGAAATGCCATGCGGCATCGCGCTCGACGCCGGCAACAACCTGTATGTCGCCGAGCTGACCGCGAACCGCGTGCGAAAATTCACAGTCGAATCGAACCCGAAGGCCCCTGTTCGACCGGCGGCAAGACCCGCCCGCCCCGGCCGCGCCGCGCAACCGCAGGCCTGCACTCGTTGCCACCTGGAATGGCTGGCGCCGTTCGCAAGCGGGCAAAGCACCGTATTGATGTCGCGCCCGCCGGTTACGGAAATACCTCCCGCGGGGCAGGCCGAAATGTGCCTCTCCTGCCACGACGGCTCCGTGGTCGATTCGCGGCGGCGCGTCTGGCTGGAACATGGCCACAGCACCGACGTCGAGCCGCCGCCGGGAATGGAAGTGCCCGCGTTCCTGCCGCTGGCGGACGGCAAGATCGTCTGTCGAACGTGCCACTCGGCGCACGTTTCCGGCCAGCCTACGGGCGATATCGCGACCGCAGTCTTTTTGCGCGTGCCTAACGTCGCCAGCGAGCTCTGTGCCGCCTGTCACATTGAGAAGACTCGCGGCCGGGAAGCCGGCATGCACCCGACCGGCGGCATGCCGTGGCCGGTTCCGGACGTATTGCTGCAAGCCGGAGCCCGCGTCGGCCCGAACCCGCGCGAACTGACGTGCCAAGTCTGCCACACTCCGCACGGCGCCCCGTACGAGCGATTGCTCGTCATGGGCACCGAATCAAACCAGCTTTGCCTGGCGTGTCACGAACAGATGCGGCCGGGGATGTTCCGCGAAGGCCGCGCCGAGCACCCGCTGAGCCCGGTCGTCAACGCCGAGCAGGCGGCCGCCGTGCACGAGATGGGCACGCAGCTCGGCCCGGACGGCCGGCTGATCTGCCTGTCCTGTCACCGGCTGCACGAAGCGGAAGGGCAACGCTTCCTACTCGCGTACGATTTGGCGGACGGGCAGATGTGCCTGCGTTGTCATGAGGACAAGCGCGTCCTGCTCGGCTCGCCGCATGACTTGCGCGAGAATTTTCCCGAGGAGCGCAACCGCCTGGGCATGACGGCCCATAGCGGCGGGCCATGCAGTTCCTGTCATTTGTTCCACCGTTACGCCCGCGCGCCCGAGGTTAGCGAGCTGGACTCCGGCGGCGGTAAGTGCATAACCTGCCATCAACCCGGCCGGGTCGCACAGGCAACAGTGTTGAGCGACGTAAACCACGGCCACGTCGCGTGCACCGAATGCCACGACCCGCACACTGAGAAATTCACCGAGTTTTTGCGCAACACCCCCACCCTCTTGTGTAGTTCTTGTCATCCTGAACAGAGTGATGTGGCCGGTGGTCCGCATGATGTGACTCGTAATCCCACTGCCTGGCCCGAAGCGGCGGTCGCGGCCCACGACGTATGCCTCACCTGCCATCGCACGCATGGCAATCAGGAGACCGGCCTGTTTCGCGCGGGCTATGCAGAGGGCCAGCAACGGCCCGACGCGGCCTGTCTGGCCTGTCACCTCGACGCGGCCCCCAACAGCGAAAGTGCGACGGCCCTGCTGCATACGCGCGATGTGAATCAAATTGCAGGCGAGGCGGGCTTGCCGCTGGGCGATGAAGATGGCGTGCCATCGATCGCCTGTCGAACGTGCCATAACCCGCATACGGCCGCCAACTTCGGCCTCTTGCGCGTGCAGTCCGGCGCAAGTTCGCAACAGATCTGCTTCCATTGCCATCGCGACATGGTTCACATTCGGGACATCGGGCATGGGATCCCAGAATTGCAGCGCGCGGGGTTCAGCGTCCAGGTATGCGGGCCCTGCCACGTCGTGCATGGCCGGCATGACTCGATTGAAGAGCCGCTCTTGTGGCCTCGCGATCTGACGGCGCCCACCGAAGCCTTGCAGGCGGCGCGTCCGGCCGACCGATACTGCCTGGCCTGTCACCGCGCGGGTGGCCCGGTCGCGCCGCCGACCATCGCTACGCATCCTGCGGCCGAAATGTACAACCCAACCGCCGCGGATGCGCCGTCATTCCTGCCGCTTTTCAACCAGCAGGGCGAAATAGATCCCAATGGGACGATCGCTTGCCGCACCTGCCACCTCACGCACGGGCGTACTCATCCCATCCCGGCGCCGGCAACGCTAGGCCCGCTCACACCGCGCGAGCTGCGCGCCCGCGAATGGCATCTGCGTTCGTTCGGGCCGGAGAGCGTTTGCGTGTACTGTCACGGCGCGGATGCCTTGCGGCGTTTCATGTATTTCCACGATGCGGGGCGCCGCGGTGGACCGCTTCAAAAACTGTAGCTTCGGCCACTCCTCGCGCTGCGCCCTTCGGCCGCTCGTCGCTCAGAGCTCGGCCCTTCGGGCGATCCTCACTCAGCGCTCAGCCTCTGGCGATGGCGGTCCGATGCCTTGCGCCACCTTGGCGACCACTTTGTCATTCACGAACGTCACGGTTATCGACTTCTTCTCGTCACCCCAGGTCATGACGCGGACGGACCCTGCCAGGTCACCGATCGCCCCGGCCGCACCCACGTTTTCCGTACCCGGTCCGAGTATCTCTTCGACTTGGCTGACCGTCATACCCTCTTTGATCTTGCTGTAATTCTCTGGCGTGACCTTGTCGCAGCCGGAAAGCGCGAGGCCAACTGATGCAAGCAGCGCCAAGCCGAACGTTTTTCTCGATGTGAACACTGATTTGAACACTGTAAATTTCAACACTGTCAATCTCCAAGGCACAGCCGATTTGATGATACGGCCCAGAATCGCCCCGGCGACCAGCACGTATCGAGCGCTTACGGCCGGAGGGCATGGCCAAACATGGGTGCCATGCCCAAGCTGTAAGCGCGGGCATGCGTCTGGGTGACGATCTCTCTCCTTCTGTTTAACCGCGATCCCTGCCAGACAGGGGTCATATTCTGTTAGAGGTGCTGCTTCTGTTGGATGCGTGGGCCGTAAATCCCCGGCACGCTCGATCGAAAGACGAAACCTTCGTGCCTGGACCGGAATGATGCGCATTCGCCTGCGAAGATTCTGGGACAACCTGAACAGCGGCTTCTGGTTCTTCCCCGCCGCCTTGCTGGCGGCCTCGGCGCTGCTGGCGGCGCTCACCCTCTGGCTGGACGAAAATTACTTTGAAGGCAGGCAGCCCAGCTTCGATTTCCTGTGGGCCGGTCATGCAGACGGCGCGCGGGAGCTTCTGGCCACAGTAGCGGCTTCCATCATCACGGTGGCGGGCGTGGTCTTCTCAATTTTGATTGTTGCACTCGCTCTGGCCAGCCAACAGTTCGGACCCCGATTGCTGCGAAACTTCACCCGCGACCGTGGCAATCAGCTCAGCTTGGGCGTCTTTGTCGGCACGTTCCTTTACTGCCTCCTGGTGCTGCGAACCGTGCGTCACGGCCCCGGTGAAACCGCGTTCGTTCCGAACCTCTCCGTCACGACCGCAATTGTGCTGACCACCACCTCGCTTGGCGTGCTCATCTACTTCATCCACCACGTGGCGACCGCCATCCAGGCGGAGAACGTCGTGGCCGTGGTCGGACGCGAGTTGGACGCGGCCATCCGGCTTTACTTTCCCGATAGCGCCCGAACACACCGAAATGAAACCGGCGATGCAGACGGCTTCGATTTTTCCACTGCCGCCCCGGTGCCCGCTCGCCGCACCGGCTACCTGCAGGCCATTGACACCCAGGCGCTCATCCGCTTGGCCGAGCAGCACGACTTGCTGGTGCGCACCACCCGCCGGCCCGGTCACTTCATCACCGAAGGCACCCCACTCGCCTGTGTTTACCCGGCCGCCAAGTGCACACCCGGGCTGGCTCAGGCGGTATGCGACACTCTCATGGTCGGCAACCAGCGGACAGCCACGCACGACATAGAGTACTCGATTTATCAACTGGTGGAGGTCGCCGTGCGCTCCATGTCGGCAGGCATCAACGATCCGTTCACCGCAATCGCCTGCGTGGATTGGCTCGGCGCTGCAATCACGCAAATCGCCCACCGCTCGTTTCCGCCGGCCTGCCGCTATGACGGCCAGGGGCGTTTGCGACTGATACTGAACATGGTGGATTTCGAAGGCATTGTGAATGCCGCCCTCGATCAGATTCGCGAGGCCGCCCGCGATGACGTCGCGGTCAGCTTACGCATCTTGGAGGTTCTAGCCACGATCGCGGGGCAGGCGCCAACCTCCGAACAGCGCCGGATACTGTTGAAGCACGCGCGAATGGTCCGCGCACAATGCGAAACCGCTTTCCCTGAGGAACACGATCGCGCCGCAGCCCGCGAACGTTACGAGGCCGTCATGCGCGCCGCCGGTGAGGTCAACTGATCACATCCCCCCGCCCGTGTGGAGAGTGTCCTCACAAACACCAGTGTTCGTACGTCTGCGTGCGCGGGACGCGACACTGCGGAGAGGATCGCACCAGCGCCAGCGCATCCTGCGCAATCAGCAGCTCCCGGCACTGCGGGTCAAATACGGCCACCTGAGACACGCGGGGAAAGCGCTCGTAGATAACCTCGATCGGCCCCAGTTCAAGCGGCAGGTGGAGCGGCATCAACGGCACGAGCTCGCGCAAAGCGTCGATCACCTCTTCGTCTATGAGCACAGGTGTGGAGTAACGTGCGCCGCCGCTCGTTAATCGGTGGCAGACCGCGGTGGGCAGCGCCCCGAGCCGCTCCCGGACCCAGCGCAGCAACGGCGGCATGGCCGCAGCCCCGTCCCGCACGTCGTCGGCGTTGAAAACCTGCTCGACGACTTCCCGCCCAGTGGCGTCCCGCGCGGCCAGGCGCGGCAGGCCACCGCCGAACCCTTGAATCTGCCCCTTCCAGCGCACGTTCGAGCTCTGATCCTGGACCGCCTCGATCAAATGAAACTTGATGCTCGAACTGCGGGCATTGATGCATAATGCGGTCTTGCTCATGGCTTCGCTCCCATCGCACCGGCCAAGTCAGAATGGCTTGCTGGATGCCGGGTTCATTGCACACCGTTCGTCGCGCTCGCGGTCAGCGCCACATCTGCGTCGCGATATCCGGCTTCGATGCGCTGGCGGATGCGTGACTTGCTGAAATCGAACGGCCCAAAGACTATCTCAGGGCTGGTGTTTTCAATGATGATCAAGTCTTGGATCGCCAAGTACTTGATCAGTAACTGGTAACCCGGCAAAGCCCGGATCGCGGCGGCTTGCTCGGGAGGCGATGCTTGCAGCAGGTCCTCGATAGCGTTGATTGCGGCCACGTATCCGTTGACTTGCCGTAGCGTTTTCAGGTCCTGTGAGAACTTCTGCGCAAACACGACTTCAAAGCACCGATCGAACACCTCGAGCATGTTACGCGGCACGCGCCCCTTGTTTGGAAAGAGCCGCACCACAATTAGACGTTTCCGCACTTGCCGGTCGGGCTTAAGGTAGTCAATTGCGGCCCCGAGCGGTGTATTGTCGAAAAGCCCGCCGTCCCAGTAGGCACGACCCTCTATGCGGGTAAAGGGAAAGCCGGGGGGCAAACTTCCGCTGGCAATAATGTGGTCGGCAGACAGTCGCACTTTGTCGTGGCCGAAGTTGCTGAACCTGGTAATACAGCCCTCGGACACGTCTGTAGCGGTAAGGGCGACGACCGGCGGGGCCGTATTCAGCCGGTCACAATCGATGTACTGACCGAGCAATCTTCGCAGAGGTGTAGTATCGTAAAAACTCGTCCAGCCCGGCAGGTTGTAGTAATCAGTGCGCATGTGGAAGAAGCCGGCATTCCCGAATAGCGACGCGAAACTTTGAAATGCTTCGGGAATGATCCATGGCGTCAGCACCGTGAACTCTTCCCATATCGCCGCCAGCGTCGGCAGCGGGCCCAGACGGCCGGCGGCCAGGGCACTGGCGTTGATGGCGCCAATCGATACGCCGCTGATCACATCTGGTGCGAAACCGCCGGGCTCCTCAAAGAGACGCCGCAGAACGCCAAACTCGTATGCGCCCAGCGCACCCCCGCCCTGCAAGATCAGGCCCGTCTGAACCGCGGGCATCTCTCACCTCCACAGCCCGGCTGGCCGCGCAGACTACGCGTGCGCAGGCGGTACGGCGCGCTGGCCGAAGCCCCTGACAAGGCGCTGTTATGCCATGAACATCCCGCCGTTTACGTTTACTACTTCGCCCGTGATGTACGAGGCCCCGGGCAACGCCAGGAACCGGACCGCTTCCGCCACCTCTTCGGGCTTGCCGAGGCGTCCGATCGGCGTCATCTGGCAGACCGCTGCAAGCACGTTTTCCGGCACGCCGGAAATCATGTCAGTCTCGATGTAGCCCGGCGCGACCGCATTAACTGTGATGCCCTTGCGACTGAACTCGCGCGCCAGCGTCTTTACCAGCGCAATCAGACCGCCCTTGGCGACCGCGTAATTGGCCTGGCCGAAGTTGCCCATCTGCCCGACTAGCGAGGTGATGAAAATCACCCGCCCCCAGCCGTAGCCGGTCATGTGTCTGAGCACCTCCTGCGTGATCATCGCCTGTCCGGTCAGATCGACGTCAACCACCTCGCGCCACACGTCCTGCGTCATCTTCGCGAAGCTCTTGTCGCGCGTGATTCCGGCATTGTTGACGAGAATGTCGATGTGGCCGAAGTCCTTGAGAATTTCCTCGATCATGCGGTGGATGTCGTCGTTACTGCCCACGTTGCCCTTATAGACGCTGCCGTGGACCCCATGCCCGGTGACCAGGCGCAGCGTCTGCTGCGCTCCTTCGTCGTTGCGCACGTAGTTTACGGCTACGTCGGCCCCCTCCGCCGCCAGCGCCTGGCAGATGGCTCGACCGATGCCGCGCGAGCCGCCGGTCACCAGCGCCACCTTTCCCGTAAGCTGCCCCGTGGTGGGGCGCTTTCGTTCCTGCGGCGCGGTTGGCGTCTTGGTGCCCGTTGCCGCCAACAAATCGCTGCCCGTCTTCGCATAAGTTTCGTTCGAAGTGACGACTGCTTCCGCGGCCATAACCCACCTGCTTCTAATGCCCGATTAATGGCGACCCGTCAGTCCGCCCCCGGCGAGGCACGCAGACTAAGCTGCGGCTGCGCCCATTGCAGAGCGGCCAATTCACTCGCGCACACCAGAAAAACACACATGAGCTTAGCACCCGGCAGTCGCGCTGGGCCAATTAATTCACCTTTATTGGCGATAAACTCTTACGTGTGCCGGACTTGGCTGGCGAGCATTGCAGGGTCGGCGCACTGGTGAAGCAATGACGACGTGCACACTTGGGTATTGTGAAGGCAGTCTGTTACGCACACCTCGCATCGCATTGCAACTGCAGAGACTGGCGACTCGCCATATCCGCAATTACGGAACGAAGTCCTTCAGCGAATCATCTTACTGACAATGTTGCCGTTTCGTCAGGCGACGGGATGCCAGCCCGCGTCCGCCCAGAGTTGCCCGCTTACCGCGCTGTTGCACACCAGGAATGCGATGGCGTGCGCAATTTCAGCCGGGTGAATCAGGCGCCCGAGCTGCGTAAATGGGAGAATCCGGGTGGCGATAAACTCGTCGCCCAGTGCCCGGACCATCGGCGTATCTGTATAGCCCGGGTGTATGATCGCGCAGCGCACGCCGTGGAAAATCGCTTCTGTCGCCAAAGTGGCTTGAGCGCCATCCAGCCCGGCTTTGGCGGAAGCATACGCTACTTGCCCACGGTTTCCCGACGATGAAACCGACCCGATGAAAATGATTGCGCCCTGTACGCCCTCGCTGGGAGTCCACTTTTTCAGGCCCTTGTTGTGGCGATCGCGGGCCACACTGGCAATCGTTTCCAACGCCCAATACACCGGAGCAACCAGGTCGACCGCCATGACGCGGCGGAACTCCTCCTCGTTGTAAATATCAGGCTCGCCGGTCTCTTTGTTGATTCGCACAGCGAGCCGATCACGCGTGATGCCCGCCGCCGGAATGCAGACCGTAACCGTGCCAAACCGCCGTTCGAGGTCGGCAAATGCGCTGCGGCGAAAGCCGGGCTCGGTCACATCGCCACAGTAAGGTATCAGCACCTCCCGGCCGATGCGCTTGTTGCCGTCAAGGCAGAAATCATCGACGCCGGGACTCAAGTCGACGACACCGACGGCGCGTATCCCTTTTCGGGCCAATTCCAGGCACGTGGCCCGGCCGATGCCGCCCGCGCCGCCGGTAATCATTGCGACCCGCGTCCGCAGATCAAGCTGCGCCGGCAACGTCTCCTCAAGCGGATTTTTGTGCTGCTTGGCGTTCGGGCCCGAACCCATATCTGTGCCCCTTAATGCGGCCGGAGAGCGTCGGAGCGCTCGCCCAGCCAACTGACCACCTGCGGCCACAGATCGCGGTGCGACTTACTGGAAACCGCCAGACCAATGTGGCCGACCGGAAAATTGATCGATTTACGGTCCGCTGAAGAAACGGCGTCGTTGAAGGGCAGGCTTTGATTGGGAGGCACAAGATGGTCATGCTGCGCGGTGAGGTTCAGGATCGGGCACGCGATCTTCTTCAGATCGACGCGCTCACCGCCAACTTCAAGCTTGCCCTGGATCAGCATATTCTTTTGGAACATGTACTTGACGAACTGGCGGAAGACCTCGCCCGCAACCGGGACGTTGTCGTTCAGCCAGGTCTCCATCGCGAAGAAGTCCTCCAGGTAACTCTCGTCGTCCATCTTCTCGTAAAACCGCATCCATTTCTCAACTGTGTTTTGGAACGGCCTTAGGAGCAGAAACGACGCCTGGAGCCACTCGGCGGGAGCGTTGCCGTAAGCGTCCACCAGCTTGTCGACGTCGAAATAGCGCTCGTCTGACCACACCGACAGCAGATTTGCTTTGGCCGACCAGTCCACCGGAGCGGCCATGAGAATCAGGTTCTTGATTTTCTCCGGCCGCAACGCGGCGTAAATGGCGGCCATGGTGCCGCCCATGCAGTAGCCGAGCATATTCAGCTTGTCGACCTCGCACTTTCGCCGCACGAAATCGACTACATGGTCCAGATAGCCGAGAACGTAATCATCCAGCGCCAAGTGCGTATCACTGGGCGTAGGTTTGCCCCAGTCCACGTTGTAAGTATCAAACCCGCCCTGCAGGAAGTGGTGGATCACGCTTTTGCCGGGCCGGAGGTCGACGATGTAGGAGCGATTCACGAGCGCGAAGACCAACAACAGCGGCGTCTTGAACTTGCGTGGTGCTTCGGTTTCGTATTCGAGCAGGCGCAAACCGTCTTCCCGGTAGACGGGGCGCGTGGGCGTGGCGCCGACCCGTGTGCGGCGCATTACGTCGATCACCTTCGGAATTGCCAGCGATTTGGCAATCGCCTGCTGCCAAGGCTGCAGGTAGGATTCGGGGTTCAGGAACCAGGGTATCTGCGTCACAGTCGCCATTATCTTGTGCCTCGCCGGCGGCGTTGTGGCCGGTCAATTTCACGACGTTTTCGTGCGGGGGCGCTTTTCGGCCGCGTTCTCCAGCGCTTTCTCGAGCCTTTCAATCCTGGATTGGATCTCGTCGAGCCGCGTAAAAAGACGATCTTCTGTACCGCGTATCATCCCGACGACCTGCTCCTGATCGACCAGCGAGGGCATCTGAGCTGCCGCCAGGCCCTTCTGCAAATACTGCTTGGTCGCGCCCTGCATGGCCACGACGTTGTCGAACGACTGCTTCATCGCTTTGAGGAAGACCTCGCTGCGCAAGAACTCGTCCGCATATTGCGACATCGCGTCGAAAAACGAACGTCGCATTTGCTCCGCCGCATCCTGCGGGTCCTTCCCGGGTGCCAGACCCGCGGCCACCATCTTTGTGTAGAAGTCGTTCCAGAACGCCAGGAAGGGGTTTAACGACGGCATCGAAAAAGGCGATTCGCCAGCCAAGCGTCACCTCCAGCTTCTCGGGTAAGCCAATCGCGAGGCGCGCCGCCGCGCGCCAGCGCTAATTCGGCCGCTGTCACTGCTCGCGGCGGCGGTGGCCTCCGCGGCTACTGGGCCGTTCGATAAACGCGCGTCCAACCTTCTGCCGCATCAGTGATGACCTTGGCGGTCGTAGTGACCGAGTCGCGCAGGCCCTGGAAGGAGTTGCGCCACAGGGCGGCCATCCGGTCGTACATCTCGGCCGGGTTGGTGAAGGCGGCCGGATCGACCATGTAGGGGGCCAGCGAAGCGTTGCGGCGCACCTGCTCATCCACAAAGGACTGGAAGCGCTCGATGTTTTTCCGGTTGAGGTCGGAGAGGTCGTTAGCGAGTCTTACGTACCCGTCCTTGGCCTGGTCGATGTTCTTGGTCGCCATCTCAGTGTAGATTTGCGCCGTGTCCTCGTAGAACTTCATGCCGGCCTGCATGGCCTTGACGCAATTCTCGGCAACCTGTTTCATCGCATCGAACACGTTCGGGGGGGTCGCAGCGGCTGTCATGAGTGGCTCCTTTTGGGTCTTTCGTCTACCGGCTCTTGCCGGGTTTTTGTGCTTGCGCGCCATCCGGGGACCGTAGTGGACCGCAACCTGAGGCCGCGCCGCACTCTGCGGCCGCCCGGCCAAGCAGTCCGTTCGTGAAGAAACATACCCGCGCTTTGGCAGAATTGCAAGTTAAATTTGTGCGATTGCACAAAACTATGGCGAGGTAGATAAAGCCTTTACACTGAGAGACTTGCGCTATCCGAGGCGGTTAGTCGGGATTAACTTTTTTGTTATTGCACTAGGGGCGTCCGGACTGTAAGCTATCCAGCCTATGGCTGCTCGTTCGCCTACAAAACCGCCGTCCATCCACGACGCAAGCAATCGGCTGCAGATCAAGAAATATCCGAATCGCCGGTTCTATGATTCGACGCGCGGCCAGAACGTGTCGCTGGCGGATTTGCACGATCTGATCGTTCAAGGGCATGAACTTGCGATCGTCGACTCCACGACCGGCGAAGACATCACGAACCAGATCCTGACCCAGATCATTCTCGAGCGCCACGCGCCAAAGCTCTCGATTTTCCCCGCAGCCATCCTGCACCAGATCATTCGTACCCAGGAACAGTTCCTGGGTTCGGTGCTCGAACAGTTCTTCCGCCAGACGCTCGAGGCCCAGCGAGCTGCTCACGCCCAGTGGGCCAAGATGTGGCAATCGGCCTTCAATCTGCCCGCAGCGGCCATGCCCTCCGCGGCGGATTGGACGCGCGTCTGGCTTGAAGCGGCCGGCGCGGCCAACCGGGCAGCGGGGCCGTCCGCGCCTGAGGCGCCGAAGGCCGAAACCGAGGTTGATGAACTCCGGCAGCAGATTTCGGCCTTAATGAAGCGCGTCGACGAACTGCAATCGCGGCAGAAGTAGCTGGTGTAAGTTCTCTCCGGCTGGAACCGGGCCTCCCGTTTCCGCTAACATTCGCGGCGTCTGGTCGGTGCCGCAGGCACCGGCCGCGTCCCGTGCGCGGGCGCGAGGAGAACCGATGGACGAGTCCGAGCTGAACGGATCGAAGGTTAGCGCTCGCGGCCGGAACGTACCGCCGTTTTTGGTGATGGATGTGCTCGAGCGGGCGGCCGGGCTGGAGCGCGAGGGACGTTCCATCATCCACCTGGAGGTCGGGCAACCGGATTTCGACACGCCCAGCGTCGTGGTCGAAGCCGGGCAGCGGGCGTTGCGCGAGGGCCGGACGCGCTACACCCATTCGTTGGGGCACCCGGAGTTGCGCGAGGCGATCGCCGCGTGGCATCACCAGCAATATGGCGTCGACACCTCACCCGAGAACATCGTGGTTACCGCGGGCAGCTCGGCGGCCATGCTGCTCGTGTTTGCCGCCCTGCTTGACCCCGGTACTGAGGTTCTCCTGACCGACCCGCACTATGCCTGCTACCCCAACTTCATTACGACCTTCGAAGGGGTCCCGGTCCGCATTCCTGTGCGCGAAGAGGACGGGTTTCAGTACGACCCTGAAGCGGTGCGGGCCCATCTCGGTCCGCGTACCCGTGCGCTGGTCGTCAACTCACCCGCCAATCCGACCGGTACGCTCACAGCGCCCCAGCGGCTACGCGAGTTGGTGGAAGCCGTCGGGTCGCAAGCGCTAATTATCTCCGACGAAATCTACCACGGCCTCGTCTATCGTGGGCAGGCCCACTCAATTCGGGAGTACAGTCCCGAGGCCGTGGTGATCAACGGTTTCTCAAAGCTGTTTGCCATGACCGGCTGGCGCCTGGGCTACGCCATCGTGCCGCCCTGGCTGTTGCGGCCGGTGCAGAAGTTGCAGCAGAACCTGTTGATTTCCGCGCCCGATTTTCCGCAGTTTGCGGCGATCGCGGCGCTGCAGCACGCCCAGGCGGACGTCGAGCGAATGCGGCAAGCCTACGACCGGCGGCGTCAATTAGTACTGGAGCGTCTCAAGGATATGGGCTTAACAGTGCTGACCGAGCCCGTGGGCGCTTTCTACGTCTTCGTCAACGTCAGCCGCTACACCAGCGACGTCCATGAATTCGCCTTCAGAATTCTCGAGGACGCCGGAGTAGCGACGACGCCCGGCGTGGATTTCGGTCCGGGCGGAGAAGGCTACATTCGCATTTCCTACGCCAATTCGCTGGAGAACATCGACGAGGGCATGTCTCGTCTGAAGAAGTTCTTGAAGCGCTGGAGCTGACGTGCAAGGGCGCGCCGCGCATAGCCGGATGCGCATGCCCGCGGGTGCCCTGGTTAAGCGCTAAGCGCGCTCAAAGCGCGGCCATGCCAAGCCCGTGCGGCCCCGTTCTCCGCCTCGGCAGTCGCCGTGCACCGCCAATCGCCGGCGGACGCGCGTTTTCGTGGCCTACCCCCGCTGCCGCCACCTGGCCCCACGAGCTAAGTTGCCGTATTCGATCGCCCACACACGTGGTATACTGCGCCAGCGCTCGCGGGGCTCCCGTGAATAGCCTCGCGCTAGAAAGCCTCGTCATGCGTCTGCTCGCGATCGGCGATATTGTCGGCCGGCCCGGTAAACACGCTTGTTCACAACTCATTCCGCGCCTGCTGGCCGAGCGCGGGATCGACTTCGTGGTGGCCAACTCCGAGAACGCCTCGGACGGCAGCGGTTTGACGCCCGCCATGTTCGCCAAGCTGCGGCATTACGGCATCGACGTCTGCACCATGGGCGACCACATTTATCGGCGGCGCGAGATCATGCCGCTGCTGGAATCCGAGGAACGCATCGTGCGCCCGGCCAACCTGCCGCCCGAGGCGACCGGCCGCGAGCTGGCGCTGGTGACGGCCCGGAGCGGCGAGCGTGTGGCCGTCATTTCGCTGCTCGGGCGAACGTATATGAACGTGCGTTCCGATTGCCCGTTCCACGCGGCTGACCGGGTGCTGGCCGCGGTGCCGCATGACGTGAAGGTGATCGTGGTGGACGTCCACGCCGAGACGACGAGTGAAAAGTTGGCGCTGGGCTGGTACCTCGACGGCCGAGTTTCCGCCGTGGTCGGGACACACACGCACGTGCAAACGGCGGACGAGACGATCCTCCCCAAGGGTACGGCGTACATCACTGACCTGGGCATGACCGGGCCGCATGACTCGGTGCTGGGGCGCGACAAGCAGGCCGTGATTCGCTCGCTCGTAACCGGAATGCCGTACCCGTACGTAGTGGCGCGCAGCGACGCTCGTATGTGCGGCGTCGTGATGGACATTGGACCGGAAGGGCGCGCGCTCAGCATCGAGCGCGTGAGTCTGAAAGACGAAGGCTGGCCGCCAGCCGAGGGCGAGGAATAGCAGCAGAAGAACTCGCAGCACAGGCGGTTTTGGATGTCTGCACAGCGTGAAAACCGGCGTGCGGTTGTTCTGCTCTCGGGGGGATTGGACAGTGCCACGGCCTCGGCGATGGCTCGCGCGGCCGGTTTTGAGCTGCACGCCCTGACGTTTCGCTATGGACAGCGGCACGTCAGCGAGTTGGAGGCGGCGCGGCGCGTGGCGGCTGCGATGGGGGTAGCCGAGCACCAAATCGTCGAAATAGACCTGCGTGTGTTCGGCGGTTCGGCCCTGACGAGCGACCTGGCGGTGCCGAAGGATCGCGACCTGGCAGGGCCTGGCATTCCGATCACGTACGTGCCGGCCCGCAACACAATTTTTTTGGCGTATGGGCTCGCGTTCGCGGAGGTGCGCGAGGCGCGGGACATTTTCATCGGCGTCAACGCGATCGATTACAGCGGCTACCCGGACTGTCGCCCAGAGTACGTCGCGGCGTTCGAGGCGCTGGCGAATCTGGCGACTCGCGCCGGAGTCGAGGGGAACAGAATCAGGATTCACGCCCCGCTGCTATATCTAAGCAAGGCGGAGATTATCCGCCGCGGCTTGGCGTTGGGCGTGGATTATGGGTTGACTCGCAGTTGCTACGATCCCGACGAGCAAGGCCGGGCGTGCGGGCACTGCGATAGTTGCCGGCTGCGTTTGGAAGCGTTTGCGAAGGTTGGCGTGCCCGACCCGGTTCCGTACGCGAAAACGTAGAAGCCTAAGTCACGAAGCTCAGTTCGCGCAAAAAAATGGGCCGGCGGTCGGGACGTGCGGGGGGGACACGTGCGCCGACGCAGTCCGGCCCGGGGCTCGGGGCTGAGGGCAATAGTAACGCGATAGCACAACCGTGGCAAGCCCCGAACGCTGTCCTGGCCGGCGCGGTCCGGGTTGCCGCAGCTCGATTCCGACTCGCGGTATCCGCCGACCTCGCATAGTGGCGCGGCACCCGGGGATCCAATTTACGAACGTCGACTACGCGTCACCGGAGATGCGCGAACGGTAGCACCGGGATAGCACCACGGGGTGGTACCCAAAAAAAGGCCGGAGACCACGGTTCACAAATCCCGTGCTTTCCGGCCTTTAGGTCACCTGGGGATCCAGGATTCGAACCTGGACTAACTGATCCAGAGTCAGTCGTGCTACCGTTACACCAATCCCCAAAAATCTCGCGCCAAGTCTAGGGGAGAACCGTTGGTAAATCAATCCCCTCTTACCGCTGGCGAATCAATTCCCGTTATTGGGAGAGCGGAGCCGGGCGTGTCGCCCCGGAATTGCGGCAAAGGCGGTCGCGCCGCGCGATGCGGGCGCGGGCGGCGCTCAGCTTCCGCGCCATGGAGGCAAGCCTGGCGTTCACCGTGGCGACGCGCCCCGGTTCTGCTTCACGTCGAGCGCATCGCGGATGCCGTCGCCGACGAAATTTAGCGCGAGCAGCGTCACGGACAGCGCTACGCACGGCACGACGACCAGCCACCAGTCGAACTGTATCGGGTTCAGCAGATGCACCCCGTCCGCGGCCAGCGAGCCCCACGTCGCCTGCGGAGGCTGAATCCCAACGCCCAAAAAGCTCAGGAACGACTCCTGAAGGATCGCCTGTGGCACCGTCAAAGCTGCGAAAACGAGGATCGGGCCCGACAGATTCGGCAGCAGGTGCCGCAGGAGTATCCGAGACGTCGGAAGGCCGAGCGCCCGGGCCGCCTCAACGAACGGCTGCTCACGTAGCGAGAGCACCTGCCCCCGGACTACCCGTGCCATCGTCAGCCAGCTCACACCGCCAATCGCCAGGGCCAGCACGAAAAAGCGGCTCCACTCGCCGCCCAGCACGCGCCGGCTCTCCAGCCACGCGCCGATCGAAACCGCAAACAACATCACGAGCAGCATGTACGGCAGCGTGTAGAGCACGTCCACCGCGCGCATCATCAGCTCGTCCCAGCGTCCGCCCACGTAGCCCGCCACGAGGCCGTACGCGGTTCCGATGACAATCGAGACCCCGGCCGCCAGCAGGCCCAGACTCAGCGAGATCGCGCCGCCGTACAGCGTGCGCCACAACAAGCTGCGGCCCAATTCGTCCGTTCCGAGGATGTGTGCACGCGACGGCGGCTGCCGGGCCGCATCTAGCTGCTGCACCCGCATCCGGCCGGCCGACCAGCCGAGCGTGCCGAAGCAAGCGGCACTTATCAACAGCAACAGCGCCAGCGCGGTCACCGCCGCGCGATTCTCCCGAAAGCGCTCCCACGGCCCGCTCACGAGGCGGTAATTTGAGCTTGCCGCGCCCACGATGATCGAGCCGGCGGCCTGCGCGCCTACGGCCGCGGCGCCGGCTTCGTGTCGCCCGCGCGTTTCATTCATGGCGCGCCCCCACTCTGACCCGCGGGTCGATCACGCCGTACAGCAGGTCGACTATCAAGTTGAAACTCGCCAGGAAGACGCCGTAAACCATAACCGTCGCCAGAATCAGGCTCTGGTCGCGGTTATTGATCGACTCCACAACGTGCGTACCCATGCCCGGAATCGTGAAGACCTTCTCCACGACGAATGAGCCGGTGAAGATGGCCGCGGCCGCCGGACCGAGATAGCTCAACACCGGCAACAGCGCGTTTTGCAGAGCGTGGTCGAAGAGCACCCGCACTTCGGAGAGCCCCTTCGCGCGGGCCGTGCGGATGTAGTCTTCCGCGTAAACGTCGATCAGGGCCGAGCGCGTGAGGCGCGCGATGTAGGCCGCGTAAGGCAGCGCCAGCGTGAGTGCGGGCAGAATGGCCTGCGCAGGCCGGCCCCACCCCCCTACCGGCACCGCACGCAGCCAGATCGCGAAAATGATCAGCAGCACAGCGCCTGTGACGAAGGTCGGCAGCGAAATTCCGACCAGGGCCAAGCCGACCGAGAGGTGGTCAAGCCATCGGCCGCGGCGCGCGGCGGAGATTACGCCGACCCCCAGGCCGATTACCACGGCCAGGCTCAAGGCCAGCACGCCGAGCTGTAGCGACGCCGGCAGCGCCGAACGGAGGATTTCGACCACCGTCCAGTCCTCGTACTGGTGCGCGGGCAGGTCCCCATCCCAGACCAGGCGTTTCGGCCAAGTCCAGAAGTAGCGTTGCCACCAGGGCTGGTCGTAATTGAAAGCCTGGCGCCGTGCGGCCAAAACCTCCGGTGGCATTTCCTTTTCGCCGGTCGACAGTCCCTCACCCGGCGCGGCCATGACCAGAAGCACGGCGGCCGTGTACATCAGGAGCAACACGATCGGGAAGGTCGCCAATCGGCGCAGGACGAACGCGAACATCGCGGCAATTATGCGGTGCGGCGGGGATCCTGGCCAGCCCCGCCGTCACTCAAGCAGGCGGGCCGCGGAAGGCCCCTTGAACATGGAGGCCGCTAATCACGTAAACATATTGGCAGGATGAAGCTGCTCGACATTGAGAGGTGCCCCATGGCCGAATACCTCGTTCAAATCAATGTCCGCCGCATGAGCGAAGAGCTGTCCCGCTGGCTCGGTTGCCGCGTGAGCGCGGCAGACGTTCGCGAGCTGCTGCGCAAGGTGGGGTTCTCCGAGTCGCCGCTCGGCTGGATCACGACCGACGTTCGGCCATGCCTATTAGCGTACTTGCCCCCGGGAGCAACGCTGTTCTGACGCTCGAGGCACCGAGGCGACGGCGCGGAGCGGCCCGCTAATAATTTAAGATCGCCTACTCAGTCAGCTACTCAGTCAGCAATGACACGAACGGATCGATGTCGAATACGTTGACGGCTCCGTCGCCCGTGATGTCGGCCCGCATCGCGTCACAATCCGGGTACGCTGCCGCATACGCCGCCGCGTCGGTGAGCGCTAACACGAACGGGTCTATATCGAACACGTTCACAGCGCCGTCGCAGTTCAGGTCGCCAAGCAAGGCCGCCGGCTGACAACCGCGATCGTGAATCCACACTCCATCCAGCGCCACTTCAGTTATGGAGTTGTTTGGCGTGTCATTGATCGAGAACCTCATTCTGAACTGCGGCGTCAGGGGCACGTAGTCCCGTACTCGGATGTCGTGCTTGACCCAATCCCCCATGGCCCAAATGTGCTCCGCCAGGATCCAGGTGGCGCCGCCGTCCGCGGAAACCTCGACGTCCAAAAAGTCCTTCGCCGGCGGGACACTGTCGTCACAGTACATCCAGCGCCCAAAGCGCACGTAAACCTCGTTCCACCCGCTCACGTCAATGATCGGGGAGATTAGGCGCGTCGGTCCGCCGTCCACGTCGGCATTAGGCGCGTTGTCGGTCAAAAAGCACTTGCCCGAACCGTCGTAGTCAACCGTCGGCGCGCCTGTCCCGCCGGCCGCGGACGGAACAGCCCGCTCCCAACCGCCGCTCGTGAGGCCCGGCTCATTCTGAACGGTCCAGCCTTCGCCGATTTCGAAATTGTCCGCGAATAGCGTCGTAGTCGTCGCCGCGATGGTGCTGAGAACTTCTCCGTCCGGCGCGTGCTCCGGGAAATAAGCTTTCCCGCCCGAATCGCCCGTCGCGCTGAAATAGTACTCCACCAGCGCCTGGCACGGCGGCGCGGGCAACGTGCCCGCGTACAGGTCCATGCCCAAGGCAACCAACGGCGTCGTCTGATACTCACCCCCGTTATAGCGATAGTGCAGCAAGCCAGAGTCGTATTTCTCCGACGCCGACTCAATCCGCACTACGAGCGTCGTGTCAACATCCGGCGGGATGAACTCGGGCCACTCTTCCGGCGCTGTCAGCACCAACGCCCGGAACGGCAGTCGCAACGCCGGGTCGCCCAGCAGAACGAACTCCTCAAAAATGTTGCGCGTGTGATCGTGCCCCGGCCCGAAATCGGGATCGGCGAGAATGTCCCACAAGGCCGCCTGCCAGGCCTCCCCCACTCGCCACGCGTTCTTTTCAAAGAACGCCCGGAAGAAATACCTTTCCATGCGCCGCGAGGATTCCCACGCGCTTTCGCTCCCCCACCACACGAAACTCGAGGCCGACAAGTACGCGGCCGCACCTTTGTGCGGTGCTCGCAGCCACGCCTCGCCGAAGCACTCGTCCGTTGTGAAAGCCGCCGAACTGCACGACCAGCCGAAAGCTATGCCATATTTCCCCTCGTTGGTCAAAGCCATCACGTCCGATGAATGAAATCCCGGCGACGACCATCCGCTCGAGCCGCTGTGCCCGAAATACACGGTGAACAGCACCCCCTCGTTCACCGCCGCCGCCACATGCGCCGTGCCCCCACCCACCCCTGCGTACACGCGCGTGGCCGTAAAGCCGGCCGGCTCCAGGTGAGTGCTGATGATCGAGTCGTGCAGCGCCGCCGCCAAAGCCGTTGGATCATCGGTTGCCAGCATTACGGCGCGGCGTGTGTAACTCGGATCGCCGGTACCGCCGGATTCGGCCACGATCGTCTTCTCGACTACCTGCGCCAACATGCTCACGCTGTTCACCGAGAACCGCCCATAGAACATGTTGGGATACCAATCGCCCGGGCCGTCCATGCACGCGTATGGCAGGTCAGTCGGGGCTGTCCGGCTGCCGCCGCCCGTCCAGTGCGGAATGGTGGTGGCAGTCGACGTCGCCCCCCCGCTGGTATCACCTACGATCAGCAGGAAATCCGGCGCATCCGGCGTCCCCCACAGGCTTTGAATATGGGCCTTGATGTCGTCGCGGCTGGTGCCGGCCGGCACGCTGTAAACGGAAACGTCATAGCCTCTGGCAGTGCGGAAATCGATGAACTGATTCAAGGGCACACTGCCCACGTAATCGGACGCCGACACGATCAGATACTTGTCCTGTTTCGCAAACGCGCTGCCGGCCAGCCCCCACACCAGCAGAATTGCCGCAGCCCGGCCCATCGATACAACATGGACTCGCAAAGCCTTCATCCCAACTCTCCTATGCCCCCGCGCCGAAAGACGCAATCGCAGTGCCTTCAGTCCCTATCCAAGCGGGAACGCGGCCAGACGGGGCAGCGCGACCTCCCGCCGTCGCGATTCAGAATACCGCGCGCCGCCCCCCAAAAGCAATCTGAACTTCACCGGCCCCCGGCCCCCTTTTTACCCGTTACTTCCGACTTCTGACTCCTCTTCCGACTCCTGGCATAGCGGCTCGGCCGGCGATTTCTCCGCCAGAATCTCCGCAATCGTGGTTTCCGCATACGCCCGCTCCACCAGCGCGGCGGCCTCGTCCAGCCGGCGATGCAGCGGGCACAAATGGCCGCGGTGTTTTTCCAGCCCCAGCGGACAGCGCACGATGCGCTCCACCGGGTCGACCGCGTTTATCACGTCCAGCACGGTGATGTCGGCCGGCAAGCGCTTCAGCCGAAATCCGCCCCCCCGCCCCGGGTTTGACTCGACCAAGCTGGCCCGGGCCAGCGCCTGGAGCACGCGCGCCAGATACCCCGGCGGGACGCGCGTCGCCCGTGCGATGCGCGGCGTGCCTAGCGGACGGTCCGGGTCACGAGCCAGCCAGACAATGGCACGCAAGGCGTATTCGGCCGTTTGTGAAATCGTCATGTCCGAGCTCCAGGCGCCGGAACTTGGTCCGGCGCTGCCAGGGTCAGGCCGAGTGCGCCGACGCAGAATGTCGTCCTCGGCCTTGACCTCCCGATTATGCCGCCTAGAGTCATAAAGTCAACCTGAACGTTCAGGTTTAGGTTTATCGCAACCGAGGTCGAGCAGGAACCTGTAAGGAGCTTCACAAGTGACGTCCATTGATCTGACCGCCCCCGTCGGCCAGCTCGTCGCCGATCGCCCGGCGCGCGCCCGCGTCTTCGAGCAGTTCGACATCGATTACTGCTGCGGTGGCAAGACGCGGCTGGATGAGGCCTGCGCGAACAAAGGACTCGATCCGCAGGAGGTTCTCCGTGCGCTGGAGCAAGCGGAAAGCTCTGCCGCCGCGCCGGACGAAACAGACTGGAGGCACGTTTCGCTCGCCGATCTCATCAGCAACATCCTCAATACCCATCACGCTTATCTCAAGCGCGGCTTGCCGGAACTGGCCCAGCTCGCCGCCAAAACGCGCCAGGTGCATGGCGCCAGCCATCCCGAGCTGGCCGAAGTCCAAGAGGTCTTCACGGAACTGCGGGCCGAGCTCGAAGGCCACATGATGAAGGAAGAGCGCATCCTGTTCCCCCTCATACAGAGCATGGAATCCGGCGCCGCCTGCGAGGGCTTCTGCGGCTCGGTGCAGAATCCAATCCGCGTCATGGAGTACGAACACGATTCCGCCGCTTCTGCCTTGGAGCGCTTGCGCAGCCTGACCGGCGACTACACTCCACCCACTGACGCGTGCAACACGTATCGCGCTTTGCTGAGTGGGCTGGCCGAACTCGAAGCCGATCTGCATCAGCATATACACAAGGAGAACAACATCCTGTTCCCGCGCGCCATCGAGTTGGAGGCCACACTCCTCCACACGGCACCGGTTAACCGGCACGAGTAGCAGCAAACCCCGCGGAATCACGCTCGACATAGGTCTGAAAATGCGCCCCGCCACAATTCCAAGCACGGCACTGCCACGGTCCGACTCCCCAGCGGCCGCGATTCAGCCGCAGACCATGATCCCCGACCTGCTCGGGGCGCGGCCACACCTGCGCGACGTCTTCGATCGCTACGGTCTGCGCGGCTGCGGCGGAGCGCACGGCCCGGCTGAAACGCTGGGCTACTTCGCGCGCGCCCACGGCGTCGAGCTCGAACGCCTGCTGAGTGAGCTGCGCCAGGCCGACCGGATGGCCCCGCAATCGGCTGTGGCAAACGCCCGCGGCGGCGTTGACCCCCGGCCCCTGCCCGTACACTTTGCGGACGCCATTTACCGGCCCTTTTTCAAGACCGCCATTGCTATAGCGCTGTCGGCCGGCGCGGTATGGGGCGCGTATCTGCTGATACGCATTGCCCTGGCCGGCTCATTTACCGCCATCTCCATTCACGACATCAATGCCCACGGCCACGCGCAAATTTTCGGCTGGGTCGGTTTGTTCGTGATGGGCTTTGCATACCAGGCATTCCCGCGCATGCGCCACACTACGCTGTGGCGGCCGGGTCTGGCATTATTCACTTTTTACCTGATGCTCGCCGGCATTGTCGCACGTACATTGGGCGAGCCTCTCTATGCCGTTCCTGGTATGCGCGTGTTGGCGCTGGCCGGAGCAACGAGCGAAGTGATCGCGATTGCCATATTCGCTCTCGTGATGACCCGCACAATTCAAGCTAGCGGCCACGCCCTGACTTGGACTGACGGATACGTTTTCGCAGCCATCGCCTTCTTCCTGCTCCAGGCCGGCTACGAGTGGGGCCTGCTGCTGGCCACAACCGGGGCAGCCACACGCGCCGACCTGCTTGAATTAGTGGCCACCTGGCAAGCGCCCCTGCGCGATATCCAGATACATGGCTTCGCCCTGCTGATGATCCTCGGCGTCGGTCTGCGGATGTTCCCGGCCCTATTCGACTTCCCGGCCCGCAGCCCGCGCCTCGTGCGTAACTGCCTCTTCCTGTTACTGGCCGCAATCGCGGGAGAAGTCGCGTTCTTCCTGGCCATGCGGCTCACTGGTCAGTCCGCCTGGGCCGCGCCGCTGTACCTTTCGATGCTCGTTCTTGCCGGGGCTTGCGTGGCGCTCACTTACCGCTGGCTGCCGTGCGTTCCTGCTGGGCGAAGCGGGGAAAGCTCAACATCGCCACCCGACCGCAGCGTCAAATTCCTCCGCGCGTCAGTGCTCTGGCTGCATCTCTCACTGCTCCTGCTGCTACTGGCGCCGCTTTACATGCTGGTCCTTTTGCCGCAATCGCCTTGGCTTTCAGCCTCCGGCGCCCACTCCGCCGAGAACCACTTTTCGCACGCCTACTACGGGGCGATCCGCCACGCCATAACTGTCGGCTTCATCAGCCTCATGATCCTGGCAATGGCCGCCAAAGTCGTCCCCACGCTTAACGGGGTCGATCTGCGGCTACTACGGCCGCTCTGGCTGCCGTTTATCCTGGTGAACTTAGGCTGCGCCCTGCGCGTAAGCCTGCAAATCGCCACCGATTTCACCTCCGTCGCTTATCCGCTGGTCGGCATCAGCGGCGTGCTTGAAGTCAGCGGCATCGCAATTTGGGGCGTGCACCTCTGGAGAATAATGAACGGCTGGCAGCCGGCCGCAGCCCCTGATGCAGGCGCGATACACGACATTAGCGCCTCCCCCGTGCCGCGCATCACGGCCGACGACTCCCCCGGCCGCGTTGTGGAGCGCTTCCCCGCCACACTACCCGTCTTCCTGCAGCACAGCCTGACGCCCCTGGCCAACCCGCTTCTGCGCCGCACGCTCGGACGCTCGATCACCATCCGTACCGCGGCGGCCATGCGTGGCATTTCGCTTGAAGCCATGTTGGCGGCTTTAAACCAGAGCATACAAGCACGAGCCTCACTCCGGACCCGCCGAGACTGAGACAGCCGCGTCCGGTGGCACACCGCCCTTCCAGCAATTCCGTGCCCGTCCGCGCCGAGGTACAATGCTATCTTTATCGCCAGCGCGGCGGTGGATCGCCGCCCCGGCCGACTGGAGTGGCTCTCAAACCCGTGCCGCAGCTCACAGAACCCGCACCTGACGCATCGACACCGAATGGACCGGGCGCGCCGCGATTGACGGTTGTGCTGACCGTCCAGGTCGTATTCACAATACTCTACGCCGCGCTGTTCTCTAACGTGATTTGGCTCATGCCGCTGCTGGTGCGGCTGCAGTTCGGCTCGCCCGATCCCGCCTGGCGCGACTGGCAAACGATCGCCGTCACGGCCGCCATTCCGACTTTCATGACTTTGTCCATCTTCTGGGGCGAACTGCTGCGGCACGTCTCGATCCGCCGATACCTGGCGATTTTCTGGCTCGTCGCAGCGCTGCCGCTGGGCTGCGTTGCGCTGGTGCAAAACTACTGGCAGCTTCTCGTGCTGCATGTGATCGCGTCCGCCGGCGCGGCCGGTTGGATGCCCATCAACGGCCGCCTGCTGAAGCACTTTTATCCCGACCAGGCCCGCGGCCGGGCCTACGCCCTCCTCAATGTCGCCACCCTGGGCGGTGCGGCCGTTGCTTCTTATTGGGTAGGCTTGTGGATGGAGTCGCATCCACAGTCGTTTCGAGTCTACTTTCCGATCGCCTCAGCCGCCCAAATTGTGGGGATCGCCATCCTGCTCTGGCTGGTGCGGCATACCAACGCCGAGCAGAAGCGTGAGCCGCAGCCGGCCCGAGCGGAGCCGCCGGCGGCGCCGTCGCTACGGATGCTGCTGCGCCCCTTGCTGCACATGGGCGCCGTCTTGCGCGCCGACCGCGCATTCATGCTGTACGAAAAAGCGTTCATGACTTACGGCGCGGCGTACATGCTGTGCGAAGCCATATTGCCGGTGCTGGCTACCGCGCGACTGGGCATGCGTTACGAAGACTACGCCCATTCAACCCTGACCGTCAGCCGGGCAGTCATGGTGATCTTCATGCTGCCGTTCGGCTGGCTGCTGGATCGCATCGGCCCGGTGCGCGTCTCGGGGCTGGCCTTCGGCGTCCTATGCGTCTATCCGGTGCTGCTGCTGGCGGCCGGTGACGCGAGCGGCGTGGCCCTGGCGAGCGTAGCCTGGGGCATCGGATTGGCGGGCGTCATGATGAGCTGGATGCTCGGCCCAATGGCGTTAGCCGGCACGCCGGAGAATGTGCCGGTTTACGTCGCCATTCACGCCACGCTGGTCGGCGTCCGCGGCATTGTTTTCCAGATTGTCGGAATGGTGCTGTACCGGGTGACGCAAAGCTTCCTCTGGCCGCTGATTGCGGCCGCTGCGGCGTTCGCCTGGGCGGCGGTCCAAATGTGGCAGTTGCACCGGTCAACGCACTGGCCGGCACCAGCCAAGGCCGCGCCAGAGCCGGGGTGAAAAGGCATGCCGAGCGACGAAGCCCGGGCGTTTGAGGCGCTCACTCATTAGAGCGCTACTTGGCTTTGTCCCTTTGCCAGCCCGTCCCGGCCGCAGTCTCTTCGAACATCTTGAGATAGCTCAGGTACCGTCGCAGGCTGATCTGCCCCGCTTCGACCGCGGCCCGCACTGCGCAACCTTCCTCGTCGCGGTGCAGGCAATCCTTGAAATGGCAGTGCCGTAGCGGCTCGACGAACTCCGGGAAGAACACCTCGAGTTCGGCGGGATTCACTTCCCACAAGTCAAAGGCCCGAATGCCCGGCGTGTCTACTACGTACCCGCCGAAATCCAGGCGCAACAGCCGGGCGTGCGTCGTGGTGTGTTTGCCCTTCTCCGTTTCCTCGCTCACTTTCGCCACGGCCAGGTTCAGCCCCGGCTGAATGGCGTTCAGCAGCGAACTCTTGCCGACGCCGCTTTGCCCCGAAAGCACCGTGATGTGCCCGGTGAGCACACTCCGGAGCTCGTCCAAACCGGCGCCCGTCGCGGCGCTCGTCGTGAGGCACGTGTAGCCGATGCCACGCAGCTCATCCAAGACGCTGCCGACGGTGATCGCCTCGTGCTCGGGCTCATCCAGCGGATCGTCGCAATCCGCGGCGATCGTCTGGGTGTAGGCCAGCACGTCCTCCGGATCGACGCCTTGCTCGGCCAAATCGGCCTTGTTGACGCAAACCACCGGCCGCAGGTTGCCCTTGTGCGCGGCGACCAGATAGCGATCGATGAGGTGCGGCTTGAGCTTCGGCTCCGCGACGCTGCTCACGATCAGCAACTGGTCGGCGTTCGCGACGATCGTGTGCTGCCGGCCGCGCGCATCGCGGCGCGAGAGCACGCTGCGGCGCGGCTCGACCCGCTCGATAACTCCCACCAGTTCTCCGCGTGCCAAGCGCGTCTGGTCCGAGAACCAAACGCGATCTCCGACCGTTACGGGTGAGCGGCTTTCGATCAGCAGCGTGCGCAGTATGCGCCGTACGGTGCAGGCCCACACGCGCCCCTGGCCGTCATCGACGAAGCAGACCAGGCCGTGGACCGCGACCACGTCGCCGCGCAGCCAGAGCTTCTCATCGACGAGCGGGGCATCGCCCTCGCCGACGATGATGGTGCGCATACGGGACAGTTCGCCCCGGGCGCGGACCGATTCGCGGCGTTCGGTGTCCTCAACCGCCTCGCTCTCCGCGTGATAGCGGCGTGTCAGATCGCCGCGCCGCTTGGGCGCTAGCCGATTCTGCCGAAATCGCACGCGGATTTTGCGGCCGGCTTTTTTCTTCGACATTGCCCTATTCTATAGCGAATCGGACACCGCGCAACGCGCTCGGAGCTGCTTGTTTGACCGCGCAGGCCGCGAGACCGCCTCCTCTGCGAACCAGCCCCCAGCACCGCTTGAAAGCTTTCTGGCTGGGCGATTTTGCACTCTCCCGGTTGAATCGGATAAGATGCCCCGATTAACCAGCCGGACGGCCGGCAGGGGCAACAGGCGATTCTCATGCAGGAGAGGTTTATGCAGTATCGGCACGCGGCACCCTGGCTATTGCTGGGGTTGGGCTTGCTGCTCGGCCCGCGATTGCTCATCGCGGCGGAGCCCGCCAAGCCCACAGACGACATCCGGGACAAAATTAAGGCCGCCGGCGACGCGGAGAAGTGGAACGCTGACCTCGTATACGTCTTCGACTATACCGACGTCACGGTCAAGCCCAGCGGTCTGGGCGTCGCGAAGAACCATAAGCTCTTTAAGATTCTCCGTGACGGCGGCATACGCAGCCAGGCCGTCCAGCGCTTCACGTTCGACCCGCACACCAATCGGCTGGACCTGATCTCCGTTCGCATCCATCGCGCCGACGGCACGGTCGAGGAAATCCCGCTTGATAACCCGATCGAACAGCCGCAGCCCGCTTCCGGCATTTTCTGGCCGACGGCGCAGTACTTGTTCACGCTGCCGCACCTGGCAATCGGCGACGCGGTCGAAACGCAGACGGAGATGACCGGGTTCAATGTGGCGTATCTTGGAAGGGATCTAGAGATCGAGGGATCTAGGGATCAAGAGGGTTCCGCCGCGCTCGCCTCAGCGGCGAAACCGCCCAAATCCGGGCCCGAAGCGCCTGCGAGGGCAGCTAACGCTGCGGCCCAGCCGTCCGCAGAAGAGCCCGGGTTCAACAACCTCAACGCCCTCGGCGTGCCGCTGGAGCCGCCGGTCCCGGGACACTGGCACGACGAGGTGCACTTCTGGTCGGGATACCCGATCATCGAGAAGCGCTACACGGTGCGCGTCCCGAAGGACAAACCGCTCCAGGCCGAGGTTTACAACGGCGAGCTGCGCTCCGCGGTCCTGTTCGAAGGCGACCAGCTCGTTTATACGTTCGAGAAAACGAACATCGAGCCTTTCAAGAGCGAACCGAGCATGGAGTCGACACCCAACGTCGGCACCAAGCTCCTGTGCGCCACGCTTGCGACGTGGAAAGAGAAAGCCCGCTGGCTGTACGAGGTAAGCGAGCCCCAATTCGCCTGGGATGACGCCATCGCGGCCAAAGTCAAGGAAGTCATTAAAGACTGCAAAACCGACGAGGAGAAGTACACCGCGCTCAATCACTGGGTGGCCGAGAATATCCGCTACGCCGGCACCAGCCGCGGCATGTGCGAGGGCTACACCGTGCACCGCAGCATTGAGACGTTCCACGACCGCTGCGGCGTCTGCAAGGACAAGGCCGGCATGCTGGTGACAATGCTGCGTGTGGCCGGCTTCGATTCGTACCTGACGATGACCATGGCTCGCCAGCGGGTGGACCGCGTTCCGGCCGACCAGTTCAACCACGCGGTCACGTGCTTCCGCGACAAGGACGGCAACCTCACGCTGCTGGACCCGACCTGGATGGTGAAGAGCCGCGACAACTGGTCGACGCTCGAACCCCTGCAGCACGTGGTCTACGGCATCCCGGAAGGCAAGGAACTCTCGCAGTCGCCCTACTTCCCGCCCGAGGACTGCACGGTTAGCTGGAAGGGCCAAACCGCCATCAGCGAGGACAACGAGCTGACCGGCGGGCTGAACTTCTACTCCACCGGCGCGCCCGAAGGCCGTCTGCGCCGCGCTCTGGCCGCATACCCGGCCGACGAGCGCCACGAAGTCTTCGAAGCCAGTTTCGCCCGCATCAGCCCGGTGACGAAGATCGGCAGCCTGACCTGCATGGACCCGGTCGACTTCTCCGAGCCGCTCAAGCTTCAGGCCACGTTTGGGGCCGAGGATTTCGCACTCGGCGGCGGCAACAAGCGTTATTTCAAGCTGCCGCTGCTGCAGACGCCGCTGGGTGACCGCACGCTCATGGATTTGCCGGGCACCTACGGCCTCGAAACGCGCAAGTACGGCGTGCGGCTGTGGGCGACGCGTCTGGTCAAGGTCGACGAAACAGTGAAGCTCCCGCCGGGCTGGAAGGTGGTCGAGTCGCCCAAACCGGTGAATATCGACGGGCCGTCGGCGAGCCTGCAGTTCGACATCGAGTCGACGCCGGGACAGGTTCACTACACCTGCGAGCTGCGAATCAAGAAGTGGCAGATCCCCCCGGAGGAGTACGCCAACTTCAAGGAAGTGATGGAGAAGTTTGATGAACTGGCGGGGCCGGTAATGGTATGCGAGCTGGAGGGCGCCCATGTTGAGCGTTAAAGAAGGGATCAAGGGATCTAGGGATCGAGGGATCAAGAGCGCCTTTGCAGTCGCTGTATTCCTGCTGGCCGCTCTCGCGCTTCCGCCGGTGGCCTGGGCCGACACTGCTCCGCAGCCGGATGGGGTTATTGAGCTTTGGGAGCAGCATTGGACGATTAATGAGGACGGCTCGACCGTCTATCGTGAGAAGCAGCACGTTCGCCTTAACAGCGATCGTACCCACCGGGAATTCGCCGATCCGCGCCTGGCGTACAACGCTGAGACGGATAAGCTGGAGATCATCACCGCTCGCGTCAAAAGGGCCGATGGCACTTACCGCGAGTTGCCGGACTATTCCCATGTGCTCGTGTCACCGGACATCACCGCCGGCTGGCCGGCCTTTGCCGCCATTCGCCAGCACGTGCTGGTGATGAGCGGCATCGAAACCGGCTGCGTCGTCGAGTTGGATTACCAGATTACCAGCAAGCCCGGTGCGCGGCCCGCACTGGCGGCCGATGTGCGCCTCGATCACGCATATCCCGTCCTCGAACGCGTACTGTCCATCACAAGCCCGGCCGCGGCCAACATTAGGCCTTCCGTGATTGGGCCTGGGGGCGCGCAGATCGGGACAAAACCGGAAGTCTCCTCGTCGACCTCCGTGAAGAGCGGCCTGCCCTACGAAACGAAGACGTGGACCTTCCGCAACCTGCCGGCGCATCCGGCCGAGCCCCGGTGCGCTCCCTGGCAGGTTCGCTGCCCACGCTTTGCGTTCAACAGCGGCGGTGATTGGCATCGGTGGATGCAGCGCACGACCAGCGACATCGAAAGCGCCGCAAACGAGTGCGAAATTACCGCCAAACTGGCGGCCGACTGGACCAAAGACGTCCTACAGCCGGCCGACAAAATGCGCGCTATCCAGGAAAAACTGGCGGCCGTTTTCAACGTCGTGGAGTTTGACTCCGACTGGCAGCGCGGCGGTCTTCGCCCGGCTTCGGAGACGATCCGCGGCGGCTACGGTCTGCCCCAGGAAGCGACCGCGCTTCTGCTGTCGTTGGCACGCGCGGCCGGTCTGCCGGTTCGCGCGGCCGTGCTCGTAAACGATGATCGCTGGCTCGAATCCGCTCCGCACGACTCGCAGGTGGCGGCCTATGTCGTCCTGCTCGACGGCGGCCAGCAGCCGGAAATCTGGGATGCCCGCCACGGGCGCATCGTGCGCGACAGCCGTTGGGCCGGCACTTCGCTGCTGATCATGGGCGACGCGAGCGCGATGCGCACGCCGCTGCCGGCCTGGACCCAGGCTGATGAGAGTCGTTGCGTAGTCGGCGGCACGATCAAAATCAAGGCGGACGGCACTTACGCCGGCACGGTTTCGCTGGCCACGTCCGGCTTGTTCGTCGCTCCGGAAAGCCTGCGTTCGAGCGAGGCTCAGAAGAGCCGCGTCAGCGCGCTTCTCGGCCGCGTTCTGCCGGAGGTCACGGTGGAGAGTTTCGCCGTGAAGGAACTGAGCGATAACGAGTTCGCCGTGGAGGCGAAGGTCAAGTCGTCCAAGGCCCTGAAGAAAGTCGGCGGCGCGTATTGGCTGCAAATGCCGGCAGACGCGCCGTATGCGGCGAACGTCACGCTCCCGTTGGCATACAGCGAGCGCAACGAACCGGTCCGCATCACCGGCCCATTCGTGGAGCAAGTAAAGTTGACCGTGGAGTATCCGGAGAACTGGACGGTCGAAGCTCAGCCGGTGGAAGTGAAGGCGGTCAAGGGCGAATGGGGCGAAGCCGAGCAGCGCATCACGCCCGGCGAGCAGCGCGTGACGATTTCGCGCAATACGCGCATCGCGCAACGCGACCTCGCCCCGAAGGCGTTCCTGAACGCCCGCGAGCCGCTGAATACGCTGCGCACCGAGGCCGCCCGGACGCTGGTCTTGAAACCGTAGGTACAAAACTGTGAGAGCGAGACCGGCTGTTAACCGGCCAGACCGTTAAGAACCGGTCCCACAGGCCAATGGCAGTACGAGGCCGACGATCCGCTCAAGATCGTCGGCCTCTTCCACATCTATCCAGTTCACTCGCTCCAGCCGCCGCAACCAGGTGCGTTGCTGCTTGGCCAAATGGCGCGTATTGATCTTGATCCGCTCGATCGCCTCATCCAGCGACATCCGCCCCTCAAAATGCTCGAACAACTCGGCGTACCCCACCGCCTGCCGCGCCTGATCGCTGAGCCCGCGCGGGTCGGCCCACAAACGCCGTGCCTCCTCGACCAGCCCGGCTGCGACCATCCGCCGCACCCGCTCATTAATCCGCCGATTGTTGACTTCTCGCGGCCGCCGCAAGCCGATCAGAACCCAATCCCACTCCGGCCGCCGGATGCTCTGGCTGTCCCACTCGCGCTGTAGCACGCTGATCGGCGTGCCGGTCAGCCGATGCACTTCCAACGCCCGCTCGATGCGCCGCAGGTCGTTGCGATGGATGCGGCCCGCCGCTTCGGGATCGATCCGCGCCAGTTCCGCGTGCAGCGCCTCGATGCCTTCAACTTCGGCCCGCCGCCGGATCTCCGCTCGAATGGCCGGGTCGGCGGAGGGCCCGGCAAACAAGCCCTGATAGAAGCACTTGAAATACAGCAGCGTCCCGCCGACTGCGATGACCGGGCGCCCGCGACCGTGTACCTCCCCCACCGCCCTGTCCGCCAGTTCGATGAATCGGGCTACGCTGAACGGCTCCCACGGCTCGGCCACGTCGATCAAATGGTGCGGAATCGCGGCCCGCGCCTCGGCGCTCGGCTTGGCCGTGCCGATGTCCATGCCGCGGTAAACCTTCATCGAGTCGATGCTGACGATTTCCGCCCCCAGCCGCCCGGCGATTGCGCGCGCCAACGTCCCCTTCCCCACCGCCGTGCAGCCCAAAATCGTAATGACGCGCTTCTCCAAGCCAATCCTGCCTATAGGTGCCATGTTCAAGCCGCCGGTGCCATACCAGGCGGCGGGTGCCATGCCCAAGCCGCGTAGCGGCGCGGGCATGCCCACTTCGATACGGCACCCGACATATTGCACACCAGGCGCCGAACCCGACATTGCACACACATGCCCGCGCTTACAGCTTGGGCATGGCACCCAACGCCCGGACCTTGGGCCTTTGACCCGCACGGGCTAACCGGCGATTATACGGTGCGGTCTAAGTGGGTGAGCAGCATGGCCATCGGACCTGGCGAGGGCGTCGGCCGTGCCAGCCTTGAGGAGAGTAACGATGAGGACGAGTTTCCTATTGGCCGCCAGCGCCGCCCTGATCCTGACCACCCTCGGCTGCGTCAGTGTGAAAGCCCCCGAGCGAATCGACATCGGCGGCAGCCGGCCGGAGCCGGTGGACACCAGCCGCGTCCCGCCCATCGCGACGGTCGAGCAGGGGCGGCAGGAGCTGTACCGGGCCTACCAAAACATTCAGTATCTGGAGCAGGAAAACTGCCGCCTGAAGGAGAAGGCCGACAAGTACAAGCGCGAGCGCGACGAATGCCGCAAGCGGCTGGAGAGATACGAAGATTGAGCGGCCCGGAGGAAGCGTGATAGAGTGATAAGGTGATAGAGTGATAAAGTGATAAGGACGGACCGCTGGGTCGCGTGTGGCCCGCTCGCCGCGCGTAAACGCTTTATCACCCTATCACATTATCACCTTATCACTTGGTGCGGCCCGCGCTTGCGCGTCAGGCTCGGATAAGAGGACAGCTCTCGGATAGAAGACGACTCCGGAGGCAGGAGCATGGCCGTAACTTTCGTCCTCGGGCGAGCCGGCTCAGGCAAGACGCGTTACTGCGTCGACCGCCTGCTGTCGGAGCTCCAGCGCTCCGGGGACACGCGCCGCCTCGTGCTCCTGGTCCCCGAGCAAGCCAGCTTCCAGATGGAGCGCACGCTCGCCACGCGCGCTCCCAACGGCGGATACAGCCGGGCCGCGGTCCTCAGCTTCTCGCGCCTGACGCACCAGGCCCTCGCTGAGCTGGGCGACACACCCGAAGTGGTCACACCGGCGGCGCGCGTCATGGCCCTGCGCGCCGTCACCACCCGCATGGGCGAAGGGCTACGCTATTTCCGCCACGTCGCTCAGACAGCCGGTTTCTTCACGCAGCTCGAGCGCCTGGTCGAGGAACTCCTGAGCGAGGCGGTTTCGCCCGAGAGCCTGGCCGAAGCGGTCGGCGCTCTCGATCCTCCCGCCGCCCGCCGCAAAATCGCCGAGCTGTCTGCCATTTATCAGGGTTACCTGGAGTGGCTCGGGCGCGAGCGCATCGACCCGGCCGCCCGCCTCAGTCTGCTGCGCTCGCGCCTGGCAGGCCTGACGTGGCTGCGCGACTCTTTGTTCTGGGTGGATGGCTTCGCCGGCTTCACCGGGCAGGAGCTTGCCACGCTCGTGGAGCTGGCCCGCGCCGCGCGCGGCCTGACGCTCACGTTGCTGCTCGACCCGGACTCGCCGGTCATCCGCGCCAATGCAGCGCCCGGCATGTTAGACCTCTTCCGGCGAACCGAACTGACTTATCAGAAGCTGAAAACGCTCTTCGAGTCGGCCGGCGTCCCCTGCACCGACCCGATCATCCTGCACGCCGCGCCGCTGCCGCGTTTTGCCCAGGCCCCTCAGCTTGCACGGCTCGAAGCCGGCCTGGCCGCACCGTTCGCGGCACCGGCCAGCCCCGCGTCCGCAAGCGCAACGTCACCCGATCAGACTGTTTCACTGATCGAGTGCGTCACGCACCGTGAGGAACTTCGGCAGGCGGCGCGCTCCATTCGCCAGAAGATCATTGAATCCGGCGGCGCCCTGCGTTTCCGCGACTTTGCCGTCATTGCCCGCGACCTGGAGCCGCTGGTCCCGATCATCGCCGATGTATTCACTGAATACGAAATTCCGTACTTCCTCGACCGCCGCCGGCCCATGCGCTCTCACCCGCTCAGCCGCCTGGTCGAGGCTTTGTTCCAGGCGATAGCCGAGGACTTCTCGGTCACTGCGACCACCCGGCTGCTCCGCACCGGCCTGCTGCCGATCGAGCGCGAGCAAGCCGAAGCCCTGGAAAACCTGATCGTCGGCCACACCATTCACGGCCTCGCCGCCTGGCGCCAACCCCACTGGACCTTCGACGACCTGTCGAATCTGGCAATTAACCCCCAACGTGCAGCGCCGAACGCCCCCCGTGTGCCACTGCTTGAAAGCGCAGCTTCAAGCAGTGCCCGAACCCCCAATCAGCCCGATTCCGCATCATCGCCCTCAAGCACCGAACCCGCGCCCACCGAACTCGATTCTGGGCGCCTCGCCATCATGGCCGCAATCGAACCATTGCTAAACCTCGCCGCCCAGGACCCACCGCCCGCCGCCAACCTCTGGGTCCGCATCCTGATAGACTTACTAGAGCAGATGTCCGTTCGGCGACGCCTGGAATCCTGGATCGCCGCTCACCGCCAGGAGCGCCGCTGGGAACAAGCGGAGACCCACCGGGTGGCGTGGGAAACGCTATGCGGCGCTCTGGACGACCTGCACACCGTCCTCGGCGACGAACGCCTGCGCCTCGACGAAGTCGCCCAACTGCTTTCTGCAACCTTGCGCGAGCAGACCCTTGGCCTCGCTCCGCCAACTTTGGACCAGGTGCTCGTCAGCTCCATCGAGCGCAGCCGCCACCCCGAAATCAAGTTCGCCTGGGTATGCGCTTTCAACGAGGGCATCTTCCCCGCCCGCCCCGCGGAGGACGAACTTCTCGACACCGGCGAGCGCGACGCTCTGACGAAGGCCGGCTTGCCCGCGCCCGCCAGCCATCGCGAAGACAGCTTTGGCGAGCGTCTGCTGGCCTACATCGCCTTCACGCGCCCGAGCGTGGGGCTCACCATCAGCTACGCCACCGTCGCCGAAGACGGCCAGCCGCTGCTGCCCTCGCCGCTACTGGCAGACGTGCGGCGCGTCCTGCCTGAGCTGCAGGTCGCCCGCCCGCAGCCCCATCCGCCGCCCGTCAGCCTGGCGGAGCTGGCGCGGGGCTATTTGCATGCGAGGGCTGGGGAGCGCCCGGGATTTGAGGGATCAAGGGATCTAGGGATCAAGGGATCAAGAGGCTCTGCGGCCGGAGGCTCTACGACGGGATATGGGAAATTGGTTGCGGAACTGCTGGCCGCATCGGGCATGGGTGACCGGCTGAAACATCTGCTGCGCGGCCTGGATTACCGCAACGCTGCCGAGTCGGTCGATGCTACTTACCGCACCTACCCGGCAGGAATTGCGTGGCGCGGTTCGCCATCTGAGGCCGAGACGTATCTCGACTGCTCTTTCAAGCATTTCGCCCAGTACGCGCTGCGCATTGACGGCCTGCGCGGCCCACGCCCCCGCGCTTGGGACCTCGGCAGCCTGGCCCACGCAATCATCGCCGAAATCACGCGCCGCGCTGCCGCCGACCCCGGCGGGGTTCGCGCTGTTCCCGATGAACGCTGGGCCGAGTTGGTGCGCGAGGCGGTCGGCGAATTCCAACGCAGCCTCCCGGCCGACCTGCCGCAGCGCCGCCCGGATATGGCTTTTCTCTCGGCCTTCCTCT
>ERZ747221.671-NODE-671-length-39460-cov-3.954777_pt1 | contig 39460 bp, 37 predicted proteins | sample MGYA00374949_ERZ747221 | MGnify/ENA primary metagenome ERZ747221 (study PRJEB28779, sample SAMN05720172) | bioreactor metagenome | isolation source: Anaerobic biogas reactor | place: USA:Washington, USA | collected 2015-08-08 ... | reverse complement strand
GAGGAGGTCGCCGCCGGCCAGCGCGCTATCGCCCGTCTGGCATTACGTCGTGGGGGAACTGGCCGTCGAGGTTCTCTAGGCTGGCCAAGCCCCCGCAGGCGGCGATGGACGCGAGCACCCGCTCCACGCACTCTTCCAGTGCCGTGCTGATGGCATCCACTCCGAGGTGCAGGAACAGCCACCCTCGTCCCCATGCCGGCCCTTCCTCGCGCACCGTCGGCTCCTCCACGGAACCCTCACAGTCCACCGCCACGGTTCCCCGCAGGCACCGAACCGCCAAGTCGACGATGCGGCGTGAGGCGCCATCCTCGACGACATAGTCGCGCTCGGCGGGGACCTCGTGGGCCTGCAGCGCCCGCCAGAGGCGGTCGCGCGCCGCCTCACGCTCCCACAGGTCGTTGATCTCGCGGGCGCTCATCAGCCGCCTCAGGGTGGTGGCGATGAACGTCACGCGGCGAAGCTTGCGGCTGGGGATGGGATGGGGCAGGGGATCGAGAGGTCCCAGGTCGACGCGGTAGTAGAGGTCGTCGGCGCGGGGGTGGTCCGGCTCTTCGGGGACGAGTTCGCGGCGGCGCGCCAGCCGAAAGCCGCGCACCGCAGCATAGTGGCTGATCGTCCAGCGCAGGTCGCCTCCGTCCTTGGTGTGGTAGAACGCCAGGTACTCGGCGCCCAGCCGCCGGGGCGCCCGCGCCAGGGGGATGCGGTACCACCCCTCCTGTCGGATGCGCTCCCAGTCGCGCGCCGTGGGGACGACGGCCACTAGCACCCGCCCGTCGTAGAGCGAGGGGCCGTCGGCTCTTTCAGTCTGTTCGATGACATCCCACATGGCGCCGCCCCCGCGATCTTGACGGCGTGGCAGCCTAGCGGGCTAGCAGGCTGCGGGCGTAGACCAGGTTCGCCACATCGATGTCCGAGGGCACGGTGCAGCCCGCGCCCAGCATAAAGCAGCGGTCGCCCATGGCATCCAGCGCCGCCTGCACCTCGGCGCGCAGCGCCTCCCGCGGCCCGTACACCAGCGGGCCGCGCTCGTCGAGGCCGCCCAGGATGGCGATCCCGCCAAAGAGTTCCCGCCCCTCGGTGAGCGAGAGGTTGCCCGACTGGTGCGCCCAGTTGGCCATCTGCACGGGGTAATCGCGGAATCGCTCCAGGTTCACGCCCTTGCCGCAAAAGTGCCCCACGACGAACTCGGCCACCCCCGACAGGGCGTTCAGCACGTGCAGATCGTAGGGCTTGAAGAAGCGAGCGTGCTCCTCATCGGTCATCAGGTCGCGCTCGCCCCCCTGGGCGGAAAAGTAGATGCCGTGAGCGCCCGCCTCGGTGATGCACGCCCGGTAGAGACGCGCCTGGTCCTCGGCCATCACCTGGAGCGCCCCCAACACCGGCTCGGGGTCGGACCGCAGCTGCTCGAGGAGGACGTCGCGGGCGTGCACCTCGCCGCCTTGCGCCCGCGGGTCGGAGGCACGGATGACGGCCACCGCCTCGTGGAAGGGGTTGAAGCAGGTCGTCATCACGAGTACCTCGTCGCCGATGGCGTCGACGAGGCGCTTCAGCCCGTCCAGGTGACTCTGGAACAGGGGGTCCGACAGGGGTGTCGGCTCGAGGCGCCGCCAGTCCCCCGGCGCCCGCACCTGGAGCGTGCCGATGGGGGCGTAGCCAGTGTCGTTCATCACCTTCATGATATCCGGGTCGGCGGCGCGATAGTACTCCAGGTGCCGTCTGGCCATCGCCTCGCCGCCGGCGAACTCGGGGTCAAAGTGGAACCAGAACCCCGCCGGCACGCGATCCACCGCCTCGCCGCGCAACACCGCCCGCACGCGCTCGATCTTGTTCATCTGGTACGCTCCCTTTGAATGATCGCGACGAGTATACCCGACCCGCCGGCGCCTGTACAGGCGGTCGCGGAAGAAGAACCACGGAGACACGGAGGGCACGGAGGAGAACTGGAACGCGCCCACGGAACCACTGAATCTGCCCCTGAAGCAGCGGCTCTGCGTCCTCTGGGCTATGAATTCCTTCGTGTCCTCCGTGTCTCCGTGGTTGATCTCCTCGTCGCCTGACAGGGCCGCCGTGCTGGCTATAATGGCGTTGTGTAAGCAGGCCAAACCCGGCGTACAGGAGATGCGACGATGCAGACCGTATCCGTCCCGTGGAGCATGTGGTACGACACCCGCACGCTCGATCTGACCTTTCCCGACGCGTGGGACCTCACCGTGTCCCACATGAAGGGCGGCCCCGACATCGGCGAGGCAGGCATCCGGCGGGCGCTGGAGGAGCCCATCGGGGCGCCGCGCCTGCGCGACCTGGCCCGTGGCCGACGCGACGCCGCCATCCTGGTCGACGACCTCACGCGGCCCACGCCGGCCTATCGCATCCTCCCGTGCGTGCTCGAGGAACTGGCCGCCGGTGGACTGGGCGACGACCGCGTGCGCATCGTCTGCGCCGTGGCCTCACACCGACCCATGATCCGCGAGGACATGATCAAGAAGCTCGGCGTCGACATCGTCGACCGGCTCGAGGTCGTCAACCACAATGCGTATGACAACTTGGAGTTCTATGGCAACTCGTCCCAGGGGATTCCCATCTGGGTGAACCGCGATTTCGCACGCTCTGACGTCAAGATCGCCGCCGGTATGATCACGCCGCGCGGCGGGATGTTCGGCGGCGGGTCCAAGCTGCTCATCCCCGGCGCCTGCGGCCGGCAGACGATCTTTGCCAACCACAGCTACTGCCCGTCCGAGATCTTTCGGGAGCACATCGAGGAGGTCGCCGGCATCATCGGGCTGGAGTACATCGTCAACCCGCTGCTAAACGGCGAGGGCGGGGTGATGGCGATGGTGGCCGGTCACCCCGAGAAGGCGTTCCAGCGCGGCGTCGAGATCGCCAAGGACCTCTACGCTTCGCCGGTGCCGCGGGGGATGGACGTCATCGTGTGCAATGCTTGGCCCAAGGACACCGAGGGCACCCAGTCGGGCATGGCGCGCGTGCCGTTGCACGCCGCGGGCCATGAGGCCCTGCGGCCGGGGGGCACGATGGTGATCACCGCCGCCTGCCCCGAGGGGCTTGGCTTCCACTCGGTGATGGGGCCGGGGACGCTGTTCAAGGAGCGGGGGCGCGCCCGCATGGCAGCGGAGGGCGCGGAGCGGCAGCGGCCGCGCGAGATCGTGTTCACGCCCAACATGAACAAGTACGACGTGCGCGCCCAGTTCGGGCCGGACGTCATCCACTATCGCACCTGGCCCGAGGTGCTGGCCGACCTGGAGCGCCACCACGGCCCCGCTGCCAAGGCATGCGTCTTTCCCTACGGCGCCATCCAGTACGGCGTCGTCTGAGGCCGCCGGCCCAATCATGATGCGCCTCTGCCACAGGAGAGGGCGCACTAGACGCTCTCTCTCGAAAAAGAGCAGAAACGACTAAAGTCGTTACTACATAGGAGGGATTACCCTATGTAGTAACGACTTTGGTCGTTTCCGCCTACAGAGTAATAAACACGAATGAAGCCGTCACTAACGCCAAGAGAGGCTGCTCTACCGTGATGTTTCTAGGCGTTCCTCCCACCTTCCCAGAGCGCGATGAGCGCGTGCATCCGCTCCCAGTGCGTGCCGCGCCAGTAAAAGCGGTTGCACGCCGGGCAGAGGCGGAACCATTCCTGGGTGCAAAAGATGTAGGGCGGCACCTGGCCCCAGGCGCGGTCCTTGGGGATCTCCTCTAGCAGCTCGTTGTCTACCAGGCAGCGCGAGAGGGGCGCCACGGCCCCGATCCCCAGCTCGCGGTGAAGCTGATCGAGCTGGGACGGCAGGTCCTCGTCTGCCACGACGAGCACCCGCAAGCCCCGGCGCGACGCCAGGCCGAGGTCGCGCGTCAGGAGGATGCGGTCCTCGGCGCGGGCCAGGCGCGCCAGGTGGGCGTCGGGCCAGGAGGCGTCATAGAGGGTGTCGTAGCCGAGGATGCGCAGCCATCGGGCCAATCGCCCCAGCATGGCGTCGGCCACGAAGCGGGGTTCCATCGTCACTTGCCTCGCCGTGTGGGGGGCGGCCGGTCGCGGGCTCCCCACGCTCTATCGTCGGCAGTCGTCGGCGTGCCGGGCCGCACAGGCGTGAGACCCCTACAGGCGCCCCTGCGGCTGCCGCTAGGACGCGGCCATGTCGTACTCGGGTAGGCCACACACCGAGGATGGACAGCAGCACAGCCCCAGGGTACCGTTCCCCACGTGGGCGCCGATGACGGGCGTCAACGGCACGATCTGCGTCGCCGCCACGTTGAGGTACTCGGGCAGCATGGCGGCCAGCGCCTCGGCGCGCTCCATGCAGGCCGCCTGCATGATCACAGCCCGCTGTGGCTCGCCGTTGGTCCAACCGGCCATCACCTCCGCCAGGCGGGCCATGGCGCGGCTAGACTTGCGTACCCGCTCCAGGGCGTCGATCTTGCCCTCGGTGAAGGTGAGCAGGGGCTTGAACTGGAGCAGCGAGCCGAGCAGCGCGGCGGCCCCGCCGATGCGCCCCCCCTTGTAGAGGTACTCGAGCGTGTCCACCGTGAACACGGTGTGCTGCGCCGCGATGGCGTGTTCCACTGCCGCCGCCACCTCCTCCAGGTCCTTTCCCTGGGACACCGCCTTGGCCCCCGCCTCGACCGCTAGCATGTGCGCCGCGGAGGCGCACTGCGTGTCGACGATGCGGATGGGAAAGCCCTCCATCTGCTGGGCGGCCAGGTTCGCCGAATTGATCGTCCCGCTGATCCCCGCGGAAAGATGTACCGAGACGATGCCCGACGCCCCCCGATCGCGGAGCGCCTGATAGAGCTGGCCGAAATCACCGGCCGAGGGCTGCGATGTCGTGGGCAGGGGCGTGCACTGGGGCAATTGCTCATAGAACTCGCTGGGGGTGATATCGACGCCGTCGCGCAGGGTCCGCTCCCCCATCTTGATGTACAGTGGCACGATCTCGATGCCGTATTGCTTCACAAAGTCGGCGTGAAGACACGCTGTGCTGTCGGATACCAGTGCTATGAAGGACATCGAGCCTCCTTGATGATGACGGGGATGATGGCGAGACGATGATCTTATACCTGAACACCGACGGCTGTGCCAAGTTACGCGGTCGGCGCGCGCCGACGTTGACCGCGCCCGCAGGAGGACTAGAATGCCGCTAACTGGGAGCACTCGTATGGAGGGAGAGCTATGCGCATCGTGCCACAGGTCACCGTTGGGCACGCCGGAGCGGATATCGTGGGCGCAGACCACCGCGCGCTGCAGGCGGCGGTGGACTATGTCGCGGGGCTCGGGCAAGGCGTGGTGCAGGTCGGGCCGGGCGTCTATGCCATGGGCGACTCGCTGCACCTGCGCAGCGGCGTGCGCGTGGTGGGCGCGGGCGCCGACACCGTCCTCCGTGCCGACGACGGTGTGACCTCGCCCCTGGTGCTCGACGGTGACTATGGCGAGGAGCAGGTGACGGTGGCGGACGCCGCCGGATTCTACCCCGGCTGCGGCATCACGGTGGCCGACGAGCGCTCCGGGGGCTTTCACGTGACGGTGACGCGGGTGGTAGCGGTGGAGGGGAACGTGCTCCACCTGGCCCAGCCGCTGTTGGCGGACTATATGGTGGCGCAGGGGGCAGTGGCCCAGCGGGGGTTCCCCGTGGTGAGCGGCTACCATGTGCGCGACATCGCCATCGAGAACCTGACCATCGATGGCAACCGCGACGCAAATGCTCCCCTCACGGGCTGTCGCGGCGCCGGCATTTTTCTGTACCGCGGCCATGGGACACGCATCAGCGGCTGCGCGGTGCGCCGGTTCAACGGCGACGGGATCAGCTTCCAGCAATCCGACGATGTGGTGGTGGAGGACTGTCTCTGCGCCGAGAACGCCCAGCTCGGCCTGCACCCCGGTAGCGGCAGCCAGCGCCCCACCATCCGGCGCTGCACCAGCCGCGACAACGGCCAGATCGGCCTCTTCCTGTGCTGGCGGGTGCGCCACGGCACCTTTGACGACAACGTGCTGGAGGGGAACGGCTTTGCCGGCATCTCGATCGGGCACAAGGACACGGACAACGTCTTTCGCCGGAACCGTTCGGCGGGCAACCGCATGTGGGGCGTCTACTTTCGCGACGAGAGCGAGCCGATGGCCGGGCACCGCAACGTGTTCATCGGCAATACCATCGTCGACAACGGCACGCCGGACGAGGGCGGGGGCGTGCGGGTGGACGGCGAGACGCACGACTTGGAGTTCGAGCACAACGAGATCGGCAGCGCCGCGCGACCGTCGCGGCAGCGGGTGGGCCTCAGCGCCGGCCCGGGAGCGCGGCGCATCACGCTGCGCCGCAATCGTATCGAGGGGAACGGCGTCGCCGCGCTGGAAAGCGAGGCTGGCGAGGACGTCTGGCTGCACGCGCAGTAGGGCGTGAGTTGTGGGCTATGGGTTGTGGGTTGTTACAGGCTCCAGGTGACAGGTTACAGGCTTTGGCCTGTCGTCACGCTCGAGCCTGTAACCTGTCACCTGAAACCTGTAACGCGTCTGGCCTGCAACTCACAATCCACAACCCGCCCCCTGTTCGTGCGCAGACTATGTTGTCGCCCTACGGGCGCTATGCTATAATCGCAGCCAACCACCGGCAGGCAGTAGCCGTCTGCAGCTAGAGGGGCGAACCGAGACTATGAACTGTCCAAACTGCGGCACGTACAACCCGGAGGACCGCGCCACCTGTTGGCGCTGCGACAAAGAACTCCCCAAACCCAAGCCACAAAAGCGCAGAAACCCACAAAAGTCGGCGCAGACCTGGCTCTATGTCATCGTCGGGATCTTTTTGATCTACACCCTGCTGCAGACGTGCGGCGTGAGCCTGCCGTTCGGGCCGCAGGCCCCCGGCGCGGGCGAGCCCAGCGGTGGCCTACTCCCCCAGATGCCGCCTCCGGCGGTGCTCGGGGCGTGGTTGGCGGGGCTGCTCTAGCCTACGTACTGCTCTCGCGCGGGGCCGAGTCGTCCACTCGGCCCCGTTTTGCGTCCTCGGCCGCGCCCGCTGTGTCCCCCAGCACGATCTGCCAGGCGCGCAGCACCGGTAGCCTGGCATAGTCCGTCAGGTCCATCACGATGGGCGTGACCGAGATGTACCCCGCGTCCAGCGCCCCGATGTCGGTGCCCTCCTCGGGCACACCGGAGGGCGGCTCGCCGCCGATCCAATAGTAGGTGCGCCCGCGCGGATCGCTGCGCTCTACGAGGGCATCGCGGTAGACGCGGCGCCCCAGCCGCGTGACCTGCACGCCCCGCAGCGCGTCCCGCGGGAGGTTGGGCACGTTGACGTTCAACAGCACTGGCTCGCCCGGGGCGTTGCGCGGACGAATGCCGTCCGTTCGCAGCACCAGCGCCGCCAGCCGCGCTGCAAAGGCGGCCGCCACGGCGGGATCGGCGATCTCGAACCCGTCCACCGAGACGGCGATGGCCGGTATTCCCGCCACCACCGCCTCCATCGCCGCGGCCACCGTGCCCGAGTAGGTAATGTCGCTTCCCACGTTGGCGCCCGCGTTGATGCCCGAGACCACCAGATCGGGCTCCCGCTCGAGGAGCCCCAGCAGGGCCAGGGCGACGCAATCGGACGGCGTGCCGTTGCTCGTGCGCGCCTCCGAGCCGTCAGCCAACCGCACGGACCACACGCGCAGCGGTTTGTGCATCGTCTTGGTGTGGCCGGCGGCCGACCAGTTGTGGTCCGGCGCTACCACATCGACGTGCGCTACGGCGCTCAGTGCCTGCTTGAGCGCCAGCAGCCCGGGCGAGTGGACGCCATCATCGTTGGTGAGGAGGATACGGGGCTGCGCGGGGGAATGCTCAGACATGGGACCAACTCCTATCGCCGGAGCCACGCGTCTGGCGGAGTGGCTTTACGACGGGCTGTCGCCGGGGCGCGGCACCCTGAGCGCTTCCACCGGGGCCTCCCGCTCGCGCTCCAGCCGCTCGTGCAGTCGCTCCGTAAGCGTGGCGAACATCTCGCGGTACGCGGGGGTCGCGATGGACTCGGTAGTCATGATCAGCGCGTCCTCGCGGTTGTCGGAATAGTACCCCTTGCGCCGGCCTGCCACGCGGAAACCGTACTTCAGGTAGAGGTTTTGCGCCGTCACGTTACTCACCCGCACCTCCAGCGTCATCACCTCGGCCCCGCGCTCGCGCGCGCGCTCGACGAGTCCCGCGAGGAGCAGCTCGCCCAACCCCCGCCCGCGCCAGGCGGGGCGCACCGCCAGCGTGCAGATGTGGCCCTCCTCGAGTACCATCCAGAGCCCACCGTAGCCGATGAGCGACGGGTCCTGTCGAGGGGGCTTGAGGAGGCGGCGTACCGAACGCGAGATGGCGTTCGCCTCACGTTCCGCCACCATCCAGGGACGATAGCGCAGCACGAGGTACTCCGCGTTGGGGTTGTTGGTCAGGTCATAGGTGAACGCCGAGGTGGACCAGGGGAGGGCAAAGACGATCCGCTCGATCGCCGAGACGGTGGGCACATCCGACATCCGCATCGGCTTCAGGGCATATGGAGTCTCGTCCAGGTTCATGCGTCACTCATTCCGCCGGGCCCCCGGTGCCGGAGGTGGGCTGGTGGAGATAGATGGGGGCCAGGCTGTCCAGGTCATCGCTCTCACCCGCCTCGAGGCGCTCCCATGCCAACTCGGCGAGGTAGCCCGCCCGGCGCACCGATCCGGCCAGCGACGAGATGGCGACGTTCTCGGCGTCGGGTAGGGCGAGAAGGTGCTCGGCGAGTTCGGCGTTCACCTCGCCCGCCACCAGGGTCAGCTCGTCGAAATGGGGCGCCCACTCGGCCGCTCGCGCCAGGACGATCTCGCCCTCACGCACCGGCAGGCCGTCCTCAAAGCGGTAACGCGCCGCGCAGATGCGCCCGCGCCCCGCCTCGAGCACCGCGACGATAGGTCCCCCAGGGTCACCCGCGGCGTAGGCCACCACATCCAGCGAGGGGACGCCAAAGATAGGTATCCCCAGCGCCAGGCATACCCCCTTGGCGATGCTCATGCCGATCCGTAGCCCCGTGAACGACCCCGGACCGATGGCCACGGCGATGCCGCGCAGCGCCCCCGCCCCCCGCTCCAGCCGGCTCAGCATGGCGGCAATGGCCGGTGCCGTCTCGACGGTGTGTCGGTTGTCGGACCGCCAGCTCTGCTCGGACAGGACGCCGGTGGCGTCGTACAGCGCCACGCTGGCGGTGCGGGTGGCGGTATCGATGGCGAGAAGCATGCTACTCCATCCCGATGGCATCGTTGGCCAGGGCGTCGCGCAACGCGCGCACGACCTCCTGGTAGTGGGCGCCGGTGGCCTCGAACCGCAGGCGGCGGCTATGGGGGTCGAGGTAGGTCAGTGTCACCCACAGCCTCGCCCGTGGCATATAGTCGCGCGCCCGTTCGGCCCACTCGATCACCGTAATCCCATTGCCATAGATATAATCCTCGAGCCCCAGCGTCACGAGGTCGTCCTCATGCTCGATGCGGTAGAGGTCGACGTGGTACAACCGCGCGCCCCGTTGGCTCGGCGTGTACTCGTTGATCAGCACGAACGTGGGGCTCGTGATCACGTCGTTGACGCCCATGCCGTGGCCGATCCCCTGAGTCAGACAGGTCTTGCCGCTTCCCAAGTCCCCCTCCAGGCACACGGTGTCGCCGGGCGCCAGGAGGGCGCCGAGACGTGTGCCGATGTCAAAGGTCTCCTGGGCGCTGTGCGTAACGAGTTCGATCGATTCGGCGTTGTTGGGCGTCAACGGCATCTCCCAGAACCTGGTGTCCCATCGGAAAAGCGACGGCACGGTGAGCCGGACATCACGCTCCCCGTGCCGCTGGCCAACGATAACCTCAGAACGCGATTGCCTTCCCCGGCAGGCAGAAGCGCTTGCCCCCGAGGTGCAACAGGGGCTGGAGTTCCTCGTCGACCTCCGAATCCTCGCCCTGGGTGCAGCGCCACGTCCCCGCGAACGCCTCCTCCTCGGCCCAGGCGCCCCGGATCTCGGCCACGAACAGGCTATGATCGCCCGGCGCCATGACGTCGACCACGACGCACTCGATGTGCGCCAGGCACTCGGCGATCCAGGGGGCCTCGACGCGGTGCCCCGAGTCCAGAGTGAGGCCCGTCTTGGCGATCTTGTCTACATCCTGCCCCGAGGCCTCGCCACACGCCACCACCTGCTCGACCAGCGCCCGCCCGGGGATGTTGAGCACCGCCTCCTCCGAGCGCCGCAGCATGTCGTGGGTGTAGGTGCTCGGGTGCACGGCCATCATCACCAACGGCGGCTCGAGGCTCGCCGGGCACACCCACGCGATAGCCATGACGTTCACCTGACCGCGGTAACGGGTGGTGAGCAGACAGGCAGGTCGCGGCGCCAGCAGGCGATGAGCCTGCCCGAGCGGTATCTCGACTTTCATGATGAACCTCGATGCTAGATTGGGAAAAGTATGGCACAGGGGAGGGGGAGTGTCAAGATGCGTGAACGGCGCTCAGCGACCGGCCATCGGCGGGTGCGCGTCGCGGATTGGTTCTGGCAGAGGCCGGAGCGAACCGCCCGCGATGGGCGGCTACGCTTGGGGATGGCTGCCGAGGTAAGCGGCCAGCAAGGCGAGCAGCGATCAACTGACAGCCGACAGCCGATCGCTGAGCGCCTATCCCGCCGACGCCATGCGATAGCCGATACCGCGCTCCGTCAGGATGTAGCGGGGCTGGGAGGGGTCCGGCTCGATCTTTTGGCGCAGGCGCCAGATGAACAGCTTGGTATAGTCGACGTTATCGACGTACTCGGGCCCCCACACCTTTTCCAGGAGCTGCCGATGCGAGAGGACACGGCCGGCGTTCTCGGCGAGGAGGAAGAGGAGGCGCAGCTCCGTGGAGGTCATCTCGACGCGATCGCCGTCGCGGCGCACCTCCCAGCGCTCCGAGTCGATCACCAGGTCATCGGTGACGTACAGCACGCGCGGCTTGTCGCTATCGCCCCGCGACATGGTGCGGCGGAGGATCGCCTCGATCCGCGCCTCCAGCTCTTTCAAGCTAAAGGGCTTGGGGACATAGTCGTCGGCGCCCAAGCGCAGCCCGGTGACGCGCTCCGTCTCCTGGCCCCGCGCCGTGAGCATGATGATTGGCACGGTGGAAAGCTCCCGAATGCGACGACACGCCTCCCAGCCATCCATCTGCGGCATCATCACGTCGAGGATGACGAGGTCGGGGCGCAAGGCAAAGAGCTGCTTGAGCCCGTCCGTCCCGTTGCCGGCGGTGAACACCTCGTATCCCGCCCGCGTCATATAGATCTCGAGCGCCTTCAGGAGGGTGACGTCGTCGTCGATGAGCAGGAGCTTGGCCTTGGAATCCATTACACCTCCAGCCGGACCACGTGTGGCTGCTGAGCGTGGCCCTTCGGTAGAGTCGCCGGTGTCCCATGACGCCTGAACCGGCCGCCGACCGATGCCACTTCCCGCGCCTGGCAGTATAACACATCGATGGGGTGCTAACTACCATCATGACGTAAAACTAGCGTTAAAATAGCACAAGCGCCATGCTTGGGCTGCGGTTTGTGCGCGCCCCGGCGTCGCCCTATAATCTTCCCTTGGCCGTGGCGGCAGGGCGCCACCGGCGATGGGCGCGCGCTCTATGAAGCGTTATCGGCCGCCCCAGCGCGGGCACGAGCCATCCTGGCCCGCCAGGGCGACGCGGCATATCACGATCGGGGAATCACATGGCATCAGAACGGTCGATCTCTATCGTCCTGGCTTCAGGATCGCCTCGCCGGCAGGAGTTGCTGGCCAGGCTGGGCCTGCCCTTTGAGGTGTGCGCCGCCGACGTCGACGAGAGCCCCCTGCCCGGGGAGGCGGCCGAGACGCTGGCCCGACGCCTCAGCCTCGCCAAGGCGCACGCGGTGACTCCCACCAGGCCGCGCGCGCTCATCGTCGCCGCGGACACGCTGGTCGTCGTGGATCAGGATGTGCTCGGCAAGCCGGCCGACGAACGCGAGGCCTACACCATGCTCGCGCGCCTGCGCGGCCGGGCGCACCATGTGCTCACGGGTCTCGCCCTGGTCGATCTCGCGCGCCAGCGGGAGAGCGTCGAGGTCGTGATGACGCGGGTGACGATGCGCGACTATTCCGACGCCGAGATCCATCGCTATATCGCCACGGGCGACCCCATGGACAAGGCGGGCGCTTACGCCATTCAGGCCACCGACCTCAACCCGGTGGCGCATATCGAGGGGAGCTATACCAACGTCGTGGGCCTGCCCCTCTGCGCCCTGTATCGCCGTCTTCAGGCGTGGGGCGTGCCCATGCCCGTCGATGCCCGCGAGGCGTGTGCACAGGACGGTGGGTGAGGGAGCGTGCTCCTCGAGCGCGGCGGTCGGGCCGGGGGAACGTGATGGTTAGGCGTCCCTCGTGCGTGGTGAGGCGGGCCCTTCCCGTCGCGGAATGGTCGCGATTCTCACACAATGTATACCTCAGTTTTCCGAGATGCGCAAGCGCCTGAGCGCATCTTTCGCTGGTCTTGTGGCGTTGATCGCTGCGTTCTTTATTGTCAACAGGATGTCTACACGTTGGGGCGCCTCTTCATGCAGACCACAACATCTTGTATCCGTGCCGCGCCTTGCCCCATCCTGAGACGGCATTGCATACGCCTCGCTGATGGACTAGTATCGCCACTAGAGGCGTTCCCTGTGGCACCTACGCATGATCATGTGGCGCCACACACGCGATGTGCGCTGCGAGAGGCTGCGGACGTGGCGGCGCATCGGTGGAATCAGCGCCGATCCTCGCCCGATCAGCGATACCAGCATGCCAGCCGCCGTTCGCCTCGTAGTCTATGCACGTGAGGAGGTTCCCATGCAGGTCGAGATCGCCTATCGTCCCGCCTTTTCCCTGGCCGTCGTCACCCTTCAACCGAACGAGAGGATCCGCTCCGAGGCGGGCTCTATGGTCAGCATGTCCGACGGGATCGCGCTGGAGACCAGCGCCGGCGGCGGCATCATGGCGGCACTCAAGCGCTCGCTCCTGGGCGGCGAGAGCTTTTTCGTGAACGACTATCAGGCCCCCGCCCAGGGTGGCGTCATCACCCTGGCGCCGCCTCTGCCGGGCGACATGTTCACCATGGAGCTGACCGGCGCGCCCCTCATGGTTCAGTCGGGCTCCTACGTCGCCTCGTCCGAGGAGATCCAGATCGACACCAAGTTCGGCGGGGCCAAGACCTTTTTCGCCAGCGAGGGGCTGTTCCTGTTGCGCTGCACGGGCGCCGGCACGCTCATCCTCTCGAGCTATGGCGCCATCCACGAGATGCAGCTCACCCCCGGCCAGCGCCTGACGGTGGATACCGGTCACTTGGTGGCGTTCGACGAGGGGATCGGGTTCAACGTGCGCGCCGTGGGCGGGCTCAAGTCGACCCTCTTTAGCGGCGAGGGACTGGTGGTGGACCTCACCGGCCCGGGCCGCGTCCTCATGCAGACGCGCAGCACCGACGCCCTTCTCACCTGGCTCATGCCCCAGGTGCAGCGTCGCATGCCGAATCGGAGCGGGTGACGGCGAGACGAAAGAACGCGGATGCACGCGGATTCTGCGGATAAGCGCGGATCCAGATGAAAGGGAGTTGGGAGATACCCTGACTCTGGTCGCATCCGGAGGAATCCGCGTAAATCCGTGTAATCCGCGCGCATCCGCGTTCCCTATCGTTACCTCCGAAACACGACCTCCCCCGCTACCATGGTCAGCGCGACGGTGAGGTCCTCCTCTAGCGCCACGAGGTCGGCGTCGTAGCCGGGCGCCACGCGCCCTTTGCGCTCGCCGATCCCCAGGGCGCGGGCGGGGGTGTGGGTGGCCATGGTCAGCGCCGCGGCGAGGCCCATCCCCGAGGCGGCGGCCATGTTGGCGACGGCACGCTCCATGGTGAGGGTGCTGCCCGCCAGGGCGCCGTCGGGGTCGCGGGCGATGCCGTCGCGCACCGTAACGACCACGCCGCCGAGGGTGTACTCGCCGTCGGGCATGCCGGTGCCCGCCATGGCGTCGGTCACCAGGATGACGCCGTCGGGCCCCTTGGCCCGCGCGGCGAGCTTGAGCGTCGCCGGGTGTAGGTGGACGTTGTCGGCGATCACCTGGCAGCGGATGGCGTCCAGCGCCAGGGCGGCGCCCACGGCGCCGGGGGTGCGGTGGTGCAGCGGCTCCATGCCGTTAAAGAGGTGCGTCACCTGGCTCACGCCCATCTCCACCGCCCGCACCATGTCATCGTAACTCGCCCGGGTGTGGCCGGCGGCCACGGCGATGCCGCGCGACACGGCCTCACAAAGTAGCTCTCGGTTCTCGGGGTACTCGGGCGCCAGGGTGAGGAGGCGCACCACGCCGGTGTCGAGGAAGCGGCGATACTCGGCCGGCTCGGCGGGGCGCACGAGGGACGCGTCCTGGCAGCCGCGCCGCTCCACATCGAGGTAGGGGCCCTCCACGTGGGCGCCCAGGAGCGCCGCCCCGCCGGTGCCCTCGGCCCGCGCCCGTCCCACCGCCTCCAGCGCCGCCAGGATGGCGTCGGACGGCGCCGTCATCGTCGTGGCGAGAAAGCCCGTCACGCCGTGCGCGGCGTAAAAGCGCGCCATGGCGCGCAGCGCCTCGGGGTCGGCGTCCATGGTGTCGCGCCCCAGGGCGCCGTGGACGTGTAGATCGATGAACCCCGGCGCCAGGATGCGCCCCTGCAGGTCGATGACCTCGGGGTGCATCCCGAGCGGCGCGTCTTGCGTCCCCACGCCGACGATCCGCCCCCCCTGGACCCACACCCAGGCCCCGGGCAGGACCTCGTCGGGCGTATAGGCCGTCGCGTTCATGAACAGCACGTCAGGCATTGTACACCTCACAATACGAGCGACGGATGAACGCGGATAAACGCGGATTCGGCGGGTTAACGCGGATCAAAAGCATATACCGCAGACGGCGCAAAGACGATCGGGAAAGGGCCAACGGCTTTGCTCCTACTCTCTGCGTTCACTGCGGTTCGTGAACGGATCCGCGCGTAATCCGTGGAATCCGCGTTCATCCGCGTTCCCTCCCCTACACCTCCGGCACGCGCTCGCGGATGGCGAGGAAGCGGGCATAGGCGTCGTCCCAGGCGGCGTGGGGCTGCGGCTCGTAGGTGACCACCTCGCAGGAGCGGCGCACCACCTCGCGCCCCTCGGCGAGGGAGCCGATGCGCCCGCGGGCCAGCGCCTGCATGATCACGTTGCCCATGGCGGTGGCCTCCACCGGTCCGGCCACCACCGGGCGTCCGGTGGCGTCGGCGGCGAGCCGGCACAGGAGAGCGTTCTGGGAACCCCCGCCCACCACGTGGATCGCCCGCAACGTTCGGCCCGTCATCACCTCGAGTTTTTCCAACACCCAGCGGTACTTGAGCGCCAGGCTCTCCAGGGCGCAGCGCACGGTGGCGCCCTCCGTCTCGGGCGCGGCCTGGCCGGTGCGGGCGCAAAAGGCGCGGATGCGCGCCGGCATGTCGCCCGGCGCGAGGAAATCGTGGCAGTCCGGCTCCACCAGCGGCCCAAAGGCGGGCGCCTCGGCGGCCATGGCCGTCAGCTCGGCATACGAGTACTCGCGCCCCAGCCCCGCCCAAGTGCGGCGGCACTCTTGCACCAACCACAGCCCCATGATGTTCTTTAGCAGGCGGAACGTGCCGCACACGCCCCCCTCGTTGGTAAAGTTGAACGCCAGGCTCTCGGGCGTGATGACCGGCTCGGTCGCCTCGACCCCCATCAGCGACCAGGTGCCGGAGCTGATGTAGGCGAAATCCTCCCCGCGCGCGGGGACTGCCGCCACGGCCGAGCCGGTGTCGTGACACGCCGGGGCGATCACAGTGACGTCCCCCAGGCCCACCTCCTCCGCCACGCCGGGCAGCAGCGGCCCCACGACGGCGCCGGGCTGGATGACCGGCGGCAGGATGTCCGTCGGCAGGCCCATCCGCTCCAGGAGGGGCTTGGCCCAGGCGCAGCGGCGTGGGTTGTAGAACTGGGTGGTGGTGGCGTCCGAGAATTCGCACGCCTTGACGCCGGTCAGCCAATAGTTGAACAGGTCGGGGATCATCAGCAGGGTCCTGGCGGCGTCCAGCGTCGGATCGCCCCCCAGCCGCATGGCCAGCAACTGGTAGAGGGTGTTGATCTGCATGAACTGGATGCCGGTCGCGCCAAAGATCTCGTCGCGGGGCACCCTCTCGAACGCCGCCTCGAGCATGCCGTCGGTGCGGGGGTCGCGGTAGTGGCGTGGGTTGGCCAGCAGGGCATCGTCGCCGCCCAGCAGGACGAAATCGACGCCCCAGGTGTCCAGGCCGATGCCGTCCAACGCGGTCCCGTGTTCGCGCCGATAGAGGGCCAGCCCCTGCTTCATCTCGGCCCACAGGCGCAGTGCGTCCCAGTAGAGGCGGCCCATCACCGCGACGGGGCCGTTGGGGAAGCGGTGCAGGGTGTCGAGTTGTAGAGTAGCGCCGTCGAACCGGCCGACGACCGCGCGGCCGCTCTCGGCGCCCAGGTCGAACGCCAGGTAATCGATGCTTTGCGCCATGGTGGCTCCTCTCCTTCGCGTGGTGGGCAGCGCCGCCCGGCGTGCTGAGAGCGATTATAGCCGCCGAGGCACGGGGGTGACAAGGAAGGGGGGATCCTGCGCGCTACACCTGGTCCTCGGGAAACGGCGGCAAGCCGCGCGCTTTGCGCCGGGAATATCCCACGATCTCGCGGATGGCGACCAGCAGGGGGATCGCCAGGTAGGCGCCTACCACGTTCGCCACCAGGGCGCCGACGATCACCGCGGCCAGCGCCAGGAGCGGGGGGATGTCGAGGCGCCGCCCCATGATCTGGGGGGCGACGAGCAGCGAGACGGTCTGCTGGATGGCAACGAACCCCGCCAGTACGATGAGGGCGAACGCCCAGTTCTCCACCGGCAGGACGGAGGAACCGCGCACCAGGGCCACAACGACCGCGGGGATCAGGGCGACGATCTGGCCGAACGTGGGGATGACGTCGAGGATGCCGGCGATGAGCCCCAGGGCAAAGGGCCATGAGAGGCCGACGCCGATCCCCAGGACCCATACCATGCTGCCGGTGATGAGCGCCAGCAGCATCTGCCCCTTGACGTAGGCCCACCACAGCGCGCCGATGCGCCGCGCCAGGCGCGCCAGGTCCGACGGGCCTCTCTCGCCGCGCCCCCTGTGGCCGGATCGCATCGCGCTCCCTCGCCGCGGGCTACTCGGCCGCGGGCACGACGGCGGCCTCGGGCCGGCGCCGCGACGGCAGACCGTTCACCAGCAGGATGCCCCCGACGATCATCCCCAGGGCCAGGACGGCGTTCCAGCCGGGGCGCTCCGCCAGCACCAGCCACCCCCAGAAGACGGCGAACAGCGGCACGATCTGGGTGACAACGGAGGCGCCGGTGGCGCCGATTCCCTGGATCAGCCGCACGTAGATGATGTACGCCAGCCCCGTGCCCACCGAGCCCAGCGCGAGGAGCGCCCCCACGGCGGCCGGCGACGGCCGGAACTGCCACGGCTGTTCGAGGAGGGAGAAGGGGATGAGGATGAGGCAGCCGCTCCCGACCTGGCCCAGGGCCGTCAGCAGCGCCGGCTGGCCCGAGAGGTGCCGCCGCATGTACACCGCCGAGATGGCGTAGCAGAGCGAGCCCGCCACCACGGCCAACTCCCCGAGGAGGCTGGCGTGCCACCCCCCCTGGAGCTGGGGCCACATGAGCGCCACGATGCCGCCGATGCCCACCACCACCCCCGCGGCCCGCACCGCCCGCAGGTCCTCGCTGCCCAACGCCGTGGCGAGGATGAAGGAGAAGAGGGGCGTGGTGGCGTTCAGGATCGCCGAGAGGCCGCTGCTGATGAACTGCGTGCCCCACCCGATGAGGCTGAAGGGGAGCGCCGTGCCCAAGAGCCCGACGAAGACCATGCGCCGCCACATAGAGCGGTCCATGCGCTCCCGCCGGCGCCGCGTGAACACGATGGCCAGCAGCACCAGCGACCCGATGAGCACCCGCAGCGCGGAGAACGTGATCGGACCGATCTCGGACACACCGATCTTGATGAACAGGAACGAGGCGCCCCAGATGGCGCTCAACAAGAAGAGCAGGGCGAGATAGGTGTACGACATGGCCGCAAGACTCCGATCGGGTCGATTCACGATCAAGGCAGCGGCCGCGCGGCCGCTGCCTTGACGATTGTACCTGTCGCGCCGTGGCGACGGATAAGGCCGGGGCGCGCCCCCGTCTTAGGGCTTGGGTCGGGCCTCCTCGATGATGCCGAACTTGACGAGGAGGGTGAGCACGGCGTTGTTGCCCAGCAGCCCCATCAGCGCCATGCCGACAAAGACCAGCGGTAGCGTGAGCGCCGCGCTCACGCCGAACAGCACCACGCTGAACGATACCATGAAAAAGGCATAGAAGGGGTTGGCCAGCACCATGTAGGCCGCGTTGCGCCACGCCAGCAGCATGCGAGGGTTCTCCTGCTCGATGAGCAACGGCCAAAAGTAGACCTGCATCGTCAACCAGAAGGCGAGTATCGCCAGCCAGAACCCGCCGATCAACACCACCCACGCGCCCTCGAACTGGCTGGGGTAGAACGTTAGGTTGGCATAGACAAGCACGAGAAAGACGATATTGGCCAAGAACCAGAGCAGGCTGCGCCACCAATAGACTTTGATTCCGGCGATGAAATCGCTAAAGTGAAAGGTCTTGCCATGGGCCACGCGATTGGTGACGACGTACATGCCGGCCACCGTCATGGGAAAGAGGGCCACGGCGGCCAGCAGGAAGGGAATCGAAAGCCACACCAGGCCGGCGTTCCCCGCGAGCAGATAGGCGAGGCTCAGGGGCACCAGGAAGGCGAACAACCAGGCGAGGTTGACGATGGCGAGGGAATACAGCTCTTCCCAGGTATCCTTCAACGTCTGCCAAAAGACGCCCATCGCTTCGCGGATCATCATGATGGCACCTGCGCTTTCGAGATTGCCCGCTGTAGTCGACGCACCGCGCGTTCCGGCCATTCTAGCGGGGTGGGAACGGTGTGTAAAGTAACGACAAACGAGGCAAGCGCTGCGGCTTGCCTCGCGTCATGATGTATTCCGTTTGACCCGCTACGACTGGCGACGCCGACGCTTGGCATCGTCCCGGGCCTTCTCGAAGGCCAGCTCCATGGCGGTGGGCAGCCGCTCACCGGGGGACGAGTCCTGGCTCTGCGACGCCCCGCGCGCCTGGTTGTTGGCGCCGGACGCCTCCCGCTCCTCGTCCACGTCCCTCATGGTGAGGGAGATCCGACGCCGGCGGGTATCTACCTCCAGGATGCGAACCTGCACCTCGTCCCCCACATGGAGTACTTCCGAGGGGTGGTTCACAAAGCCGGACCCCAACTGCGAGATATGCAGCAGGCCATCGGTGCGTGCGCCAATGTCCACAAAGGCGCCAAAGTCCACCAGCCGCACCACGCGCCCGGTGACGACCTCATTCGTCTCGAGGTCTCGCAGCGGCGTCTTGGACTCGGCATCGGGCGAGGCGATGGCCAGGCTGATGCGGTTGTTCTCCACATCCACCCGCCGCACTACCACGTCCACCTCGTCGCCGGCCTTGAGCGTCTGGTCGACACCCGCGCGCTTGAGAGTCGAGATGTGCGCCAGCCCATCGCGCCCCACGCCCACATCGATAAAGGCGCCAAAGTCAACGATCTTGCGAACCTTCCCTTTGACGATGGACCCGGGCTTGAGGGCTTCGAGGCCGGACGGTGCGGGGGCTTCAGAGGTCTGTCCGTTACTCGGTGAGGAGGGCTCGGGAGCGGTCGCGGCTCCGGACTCGGCTGCACCTGACTCTTGTACCGGCTGGGCGCCTTCGCCTTGCCCAGCCATCATTTCATCATTCGTCATTACTCCCGATCTCCCTCGACTAGATTCACACATGAGCTCCGGTCGCGCAACGGATGACATTATGGCACAACCCCGTCCCCAAGTCAAAACCCCTCGTCTACGGGCGATCTGCGCCTGGGCGGGGGCTGGCGTAGTGGCGCAGGACACAATGCACGGCGCGCGACGGCCCTCGGGGGGATGAGGCGTCGCGCGCCTTGCGTTGGGGGGATGTGGTCGATGTCAGGCGGCGCTAATAGCCGATGCTGCGCACCGGCTGAGCGGTATTACTCGTGATCCAGCCATGCAGCTCTCGTGCGAATCCCTCGATCGTCTTGGCGTTGATGTGCTGGACGGCAGCACTCTCCTCGGGGGTGAGTTCAAAGCGTCGCAGCGCCTCCGGCGATCGATTCAGGAGGTTGTGCCGAAAGCTCGAATCCACGATGGCAGTACCCACGATAGCCTGCAGCGCCTCATGCGCCATGGGGCAACTCCTTTGATACGCGATACGCCTGACGCGCGATATGCGGACGCGCGACGAGCGCGCGAGATGCGCCGGACTCAGCGCTTGAGGGTCGAGCCCTCGAGCCTTGGCTGACGATCCTGGCGCAGAGGGTCGCCCATGGGGCGCATGGCGCACTGGAACAGCACAAAGACGCCCGCAGCCAGGAAGACATCACCAGGGCTGAACACCGTTCGGAAGGGCAGTGGGGGCGGCACCACGAATATGTCGCTGAGCACCCATAGCCGTGTCGCCTCGGCCGGCAGGATGATGTCTTTGGTGGCCGAGAGGCGCGCTCCCGGCTCGGTGCCGAGGGCCAGATGCGTCAGGCCGGCGTGCTCCACCGCCTCCATGGTGACGGGCATAAAGCCCCCGTTTGCCACCATCACCAGCAGGTTCAGCCCCAGGCCGATGGCGATGAGGGGCAGGCCCGGCACACGGCGATTCGCCACCACCACGACGACCACCAGGAGGTACGACGCCATGAGGAGCAGCGTTCGCGGCCCGAGCAACCCCTCGCTGCGGGGGAGCGGGGCGTAGATGATCGACCACTGCAGCGCGAACGCTACGATGGCCAACCATCCCAGCCGCAGGGACACCTGCGCCAACCAGAGGAAACGGCCGCCCCTGGCGAGCGATATCGCGATGGAAAAGAGCAGTGCCAGTAGCAGAATCATGGGTTGTGGCCGCGAGCGGTGAGCAATCGATCAGCCCCCGCCACCGGTTCCGCCGAACGACACCGGAGCCCCACTCGTCAGGACGAGCGCAGCGGCCGTGAGCACAAAATACACGACGGTGAGATAGGCGCGCTTCATAGTTCCCTTACCTCCGGAATGCTGTGATGAAGAGATGACGCGCAATCGCGATCAGCCGCCGCCGCCGGTGCCGCCGAAGGATACCGGAGCGCCGCTAGCGAGCACCAAGGCCGCCGCAGTGAGGACAAAGTACACGACGGTTAAGTAGATGCGCTTCATGGTGGGCTCCTTGCAGATGATTGTGAGCATCATATCAGGCGTCACTCACGAAACACTCACGGCTGCCCCGTGATAATGGAAAAACGCGCATCCCGCGAGGGGGGATGCGCGTTTCGCCAGGGACGCGTGCTGCTAGCGAGAGCTATGCGGGGACCGGCGGCGCGCTGCCGGTCACGATGGCCTCGTACAGATCGTCCGTCTCGAGACTGGGCTCGACGCCCAACTCGTCCACCAGGATGTGAGTGCATTGGCGATACTGGCGCATGGCGCCGGCGCGGTCGTTGCCCGCCGCGCGGCACCACATGATCCCCCGGTGGGCGCGCTCGTCGTAGGGATCAAAGGCCAGCGCCCGCAGATAGTGACTCTCGGCGGTTGCCGCCTCTCCCACCTCGGCCAGGTAGCGCGCCTCGAGGAGCAGCAGCTCTACCACGGCGCGCTGCAGAGACTCTCTGATCTCGGCGCACCATTCTTCCTCGAACGACTCGAGAAAGGGGGTATGGTAGAGGTCGATGGCCTGTACCCGCGCCTGATGCGCGATCTCGCCGCTCCCGCGGCCGATCTCCGCCAGGTGCTCGAACTCGCCGACGTCATAGCGGTAGGCGCCGGCGGGGTTGATGCGGTACAGGCCGTTCTCGTGCACGATGGTGTCCTTGTTCAGCGCGCTGCGCAGCCGGTAGGTGGTGGAATGAAAGAGGCTGTTGCCCCGCTCCTGGCTCACCTCGGGCCACAGCAGGTCGATGACGCGATCGCGTCGCAGCCCCTGGGGGTGCGATAGGAAGAGGAAGGCCAGCATACGTGCCGAAGCGGACTCCCAGTCGGTGACGAGCTGCCCGCCCTTCAGCACCTGGCCGCCGTTCAGCGCCAGGAACTCGAGCGCGGGACGGGCCGCGGCCACGACGCGCACCTCGGGTACCGCGGAGGGCGCCAGTTGGGCCATCTCGATGCGCACGCGCATGAGGTCGAGCCCCGCGATGCCCAGGGCATCGGCGGCGCGCAGGACTTCGGGGTAAGCCAATCCTTCGGCGACCACCACCTGGTGCGAGCCGAGTTCCGCCGTCAGCCGCGCGACCGCCTCGATGTTGGCGCGCATGGCGGCGCCGTCCCCCTCCTGGTGTGCCAGGGCGGCGAGGTGCAGGTGCGAACGCGACAAGTCGCGCCGCGCCTCACATCCCGCCAGGAGGTCGCGCGCCTCCTCCAAGAGCGGCCGGGCGCCGGCTCGGTCCCCCTCGGCGAGGGTCAGCGCCCCCTCGGAGAGGCGGCACAGCCCCAGCTCATAGTCCATCTCGTCGGCGCGCACCAGGTCGGTGGCCTCCGTGAGGAGCTGCCGCGCACGGAGGAGATCCCCCTTTAGGCGGTGGGCGTTGCCCATGGCGTCCAGCAGGTAGATCGTCAGCCGATCGTTCTGGGCCCGCGAGGTGATCTGCAGCGCCAACTCGTAGCGCTGCAGCGCCTCCTCGCAGCGGGCGGTGTCGCGGTAGAGGTCCCCCTGGCTGGCGAGGGCATAGGCCTCGATACGGGCGTCGGCCACCTCGCGCGCCTTGCTCAGCCCCTCCTCGAAGCGGTTCTCTGCCTCGGTATACTGCCCCAGGTAGTGATGCACCACCCCCAGGCTCTGCAGCGTCGAGGCCAGGGCGCTGGCGTTGCCGACCTTGCGCCAGTACATCAGCGCCTGGTGATAGTACTGCCGCGCAGCGACAAGCCTACCACGCATGACCTCCGCGCTACCGAGGTCATGCGTAACGTGTGCGGCATTCACGTCGTCCGCATTCGTCTCGGCGAGGGCCAGGGCGCGCCGCAACGCGTCAATCCCCTCACTCAGCTGGCCCAGCATCACCTGGCTGATCCCTATGCAGCGATGGGCAAGGATGGCCGCCAGAGCATCGCGGTCGGCGACCATCCCCAGCGCCTCATGGCTCGTGTGGATGGCATCGCGCAGGCGGCCACGCAGACGCTGGACGGTGGCAGTCTGGATGAGTGCTCGGGCGGCGCCCAGGGGCTCGCGGCGTTCTCGGTACACGTCATAGGCGCGCTCGAGCAGTGGAGAGGCTTCACCAAACGCGCCCGTCTCGACGTGCAGCCTGGCCCGAAAGACGAGCAGGCGGGGATGCGCGGCGAGGATCTCCTCAGGGAGGGCGTCGATCCATGTGCGGAGCGCATCCCAGTTGCCGGCGTCAAAGGTCTCTTGCGCCACGATCTCGATGGCGTCGGCGGCCTCACCGTAGGCGCGGGCGGCGATGTAGCCGTCGATGGCGCGCTGCCAGTTGCCGCGATGGGCGAGGAGTTCGGCCTGTCGCAGGCACAGCCGTCGGTACTCGTCGGGGGCGTCCCGCTCCAGCTTGGTGACCAGGAACTCGCGGAAGAGCTGGTGGTACTGGTACCAGGTGCCCTCCGCGTCGAGCGGGAATGTAAAAAGGTTCTCCTCCGATAGGCGCCGCAGCAGGTCGGCCGAATTGGTGATCTCGAGGAGCGCATCGCAGAGCGGCGGCGTCATCTCGTTGTAGAGGGCGCTGCCCTTCAGAAAGCGCTGCACCTCGGGCGATTGGCGGCCGAGGATCTCTTCCGCCATGAAATCAAAGACGCCGCCGGTGGCGCCGGTGAGCTGGAGGATGTCGTGGGTGGTGCCGGTCCAGCTCGCCTGGGCGGCCAGCAGCACGCCCGTGATCCACCCCTCGGAGCGCTCCGCCAGGGTCTCGATCTGCGCCTCGGAGAGGTCCGGGCGTCCCAGGCTGCGCAGCAGCGCGCCGATCTCTTCTGCGGTGAAACGCAGGTGCTCGACGCCCAGGCCCACCACCTCCTGGCGGGCGGCCAGGCGCGTTAGGGTGAGCCGGCGCGGGATGCCGCGCGACGCCAGGATGACGTGGCACTGTTCGGGGAGGTAGCGCAGCAGGCCGTCCACCAGCGCGTTCACGGGCTCGCTCTCGATGACTTCATGGTAGTCATCGAGGATCAGCACGCAGTAGGTGTTGATGGTGCGCTCGATCTCGTTGATGAGCACCCGCACAAAGGGCTCGACGTCCTCGGGCGGGCCGTCGTGCGCCTGCAAGAGCGCCCGCACCGGCTCACCGAACTGGGGGAAGCGCTGCCGGATCGACTCCACGAGGTACTCCACAAAGGTGGGCACGTGGGCGTCGTGGGGGTCGAGGCTGTACCAGCACACCGGCAGGTCGGTGTCGTGGGCATAGTCGATGAGCAGCGACGTCTTGCCATAGCCGGCGCCCGCCGCGATCAGGATCAGCTTGTTCTGGATGCTGTTGTGGAGATGGTTCAGCAGGCGCTCGCGCCGCAGGTGCGTCTGGCGCAGCCGCGGTGTCCTGATCTTGGTGGTGATGAGGGGGTATGATGTAGCGCTCATTGGCCTCTGGCCGGCAGGATCGAGCAGTTGCCATCTTGGGCCTAGCGATGCGATGCGAGGGCGCGCCCGTGGGCCGTCTGCCGACCACGTCTATTGTACATGGGCGGCCTCGCAACCACAACCGCCATAGAATTCCGCCAAAGGAGCAAGAACCGCCAATCCGGACGTAATCGGCCACAACGGTGCTGCGATCGAGGCGCTCGATTGGCGTCAACCGGCGTTCGGCGTCGCCCCGCTGCGCCGGCCCAGTTCGGCGGCCAGGGGGCGCACCTCCGCCATGACCCGGCGATATAGCGCGTTGTAGGCGCGGTGGCGCTCGGAATCGGGGGCCACCGCGCGGGAGGGCGGCGCCAGCTCGGCGTACGCCTCGCGCTCGTCGCGAAAGGCGCCGGCGCCGATGCCGGCCAAGATCGCAGCGCCCAGGGTGGCGGCCTCCGGGTGCTCGGGCACCGACACGGCGCGCCCCAGCACGTCCGCCTTGATCTGCGTCCAGACTGCGTTCCGTGCCCCGCCGCCCACGGCCACGAGGCGCTCGATGGCGTGCCCGGCATAGCCCTCCAGCGCCTCGAGGAGCAGGCGTAACTCGATGGCCATCCCCTCGAACGTGGCCCGGGCGATGTCGCCGCGGGTATGCCCCAGGTGGAGGCCTGCCAGCAGCCCCCGCGAGGTCGGATTGCGCTGTGGCGCGCCCGCCCCCGCCAAGTGAGGCAGCAGGTAGAGGCCGTTGGCGCCGAGGGGGCTCTCGGCGGCGGAGCGCGTCATCGCCTGCAGCGCCGCATCGCTTCCCTCCCCCGCCTCCTGCGGCCACAGGAGGCCGGCCACCCACCCCATGGTGCTTCCGGCCCCCAGGATGCTGCCGATGGCATAGTAGCGATCGCGCGCCGTGTGGCACCCCAGGCTAAAGCTCAGGTCTCCCGCCTCGAGGTAGTCGTGCACCTCGGGCAGCGCGACGAGTTCCGCCTCGGTGGTGCCGGTGGAATCCAACACGACGCCCGGCTCGAACGCGCCGACGGCCAGGGCGCCGCAGACGTGGTCGTGCCCGCCGACGAACACGGGCAGCCCCTCCGGCAGGCCTGCCGCGTTGGAGGCCGCCACGCGCCCCACGAGTGTCCCCTCGGGGTGCGGGGGCGGCAGCTGGTTGGGGCGCAGGCCGGCGCGGTCGAGGAGTGCCTCGGACCAGGCACGGCGCTGCAGGTCGAACGCCATGGTGCGCGACGCCAGCGAGTATCCCATCGCTTGTTCGCCGGTGAGGCGGTAGGCGATATAGTCGGACACGCACAGCCAGCGCGCCATGCGCGACAGCACGTCCGGCTCATGGTCGCGCAGCCAGAGGAGCTTGTTCAGGCTGAATATGGGCGTGGGCGGCAGGCCGGTGATGCGGTAGATGCCGACCTCGCCGAGGGCGGCGACGAGTGCGGCGCACTGCGGCGTCGAGCGGTCGTCGTACCAGGCGATGATGGGGTAGAGGGGGCGTCCGGCGGCATCGAGGGGCACGCCCGCCTCTCCGACGCTGGCCACGGCCGTCCCCAGGAGCCGCGCGCCCGGAGGCAAAGACGCGACCACCGTGCGGATCGCCGCCAGCGTCGCCTGCCACAGATCCTCGGGGCGCTGATGCGCCCGCCGCGCTCCCTCGGATACAAAGGGGGTGGGGATGCTGGCGGAGGCCAGGGGGGCGCCCTGCAGCGAGTAGGCCACCGCCTTGGTGTTCGTTGTGCCGACGTCGACTCCGAGCAATGCGTCCACGCGCGAGACCCCCCTACAAGTGTTGCGCGCAGCAACCATAACGGAGGGCGCGCGCGCTGTCAACTCGGCGGATCCGGATCGTGGCTGTGCTATAATGGACGCATCGTTACCCACCCCCACGGTACCCACCGCAGGAGGAGGCCGCATTGGAGCGCATCGAACTCTATCTGACCGAGCACCCCTACTTTCGCGACCTCGACCGTCGCCAGATTACCGAGATCGCGCGCCAGGCTACGGCGCGCACCCTGCTGCGCGGCGAGATCCTGGCGCTGGAGGGTGAGCCCTGCACGACGGTGTACCTGCTCCTCGAGGGGCGCGTCCGCGCGCTCAAGATGTCGCCCCAGGGGCGGGAACAGGTGGTGCGCGAGTTGCGGCCGCCTCAGGCGATCTATCTTGCCCCCGCGCTGGACGGCGGGCCCCTCCCCGCCACGACCCGCGCCGCCACCCGTGCCACGCTGGTGGCGTTCCCACGCGATGCCATGGTGGACATCCTCTCCCGCTACCCCTCCGTCGCCATGCAGGTGCTGCGCGACATGGCGACCCGCCTGCGTCGCTTCACCTCGCTGATCGAGGACCTCTCGCTCCGCACCGTGCCCGAGAGGCTGGCCAAGCTTCTCCTCGAGCGTGCCGAGTCGCCCGACGCGCACCGCATCACCCAACAAGAGATGGCGGTGCAACTCGGCACGGTGCGCGAGGTGGTGGCGCGGGCCCTGGCCCAGTTCGAGGCCCAGGGGTGGATCCACGTGCAGCGCGGCACCATCGAGATCCTCGACCTCGACGCCCTCCGAGAGATCGCCTATCCGGGTGGGGTGTGACATATGTTACAGCATCCCCGCAAGGGCGGTCCTACAATGAGGCTAACCAACGCATGATAGTGTCTGGTGTAAGGAGTGCGACATGACCGCGGCTGGCAGTGGGGTGCCCGAGATCGATCTGGCGCTGTGCACGCGTTGCGGCGACTGTGTGGATGCCTGCCCCAGCGGCGCCCTGAGCATGTCCGCGGCGGGCGAACTCGAGTTTGCCCTCGAGCGCTGCGCCTACTGCGCCGACTGTGAGGACGTCTGCCCGGTGGGCGCTATCGCCCTTCCGTTCGACATCGTCATCGGGCACCACGAGCAGCAGGGAGACGAGGAATGACAGAACGTAGCATCGTACGCATCGATGAGGAGCTGTGCAACGGCTGCGGACTGTGCGTCACGCCGTGCGCCGAGGGCGCCATCGAGCTGGTGGACGGCAAGGCGCGCGTGGTGCGCGAGGAGCTGTGCGACGGCGCCGGCTTTTGCCTGGCGGTGTGCCCCACCGGCGCGCTGAGCATCGAGACGCGCGAGGCGCCCGCCTTTGACGAGGATGCGGCCATGGCTCACGGCCATGCTCAGCCGACCTACATCGCCCAGCGCTGTTTCCGCTGCGACGTGGGCGAGGACCGTGCCGTGCTGCTCCCCTGCCGGTCGCAGGGGCAGAGCCTGTGGGTGTGCACGCGCTGCCTGCCGGCGCTCATCCACGGGTAGATCGATAGGAGGCGGGTGATGCAAGCCTGTCCGGGAGCCAGGGTCGTTCGTGAGCCGACGCCCGAGGACGTCACCTGCCCTCATTGCGGCCACGAGGTAGAGATCTGGTCGGATGAGGCGCGGGCGCGCTGCCGCTGCGGCGCCTGGGTGTACAAGGACCAGGGCGTCAGCTGCCTGGACTGGTGCGCCTCCGCCGAGCGTTGCGTGGGCGCCGAGGAGCTGGCCCGCTACCGCGCCTCGCGAAAGGGCCTGCCGTGAGCGACGTGCCTCTCTATGACGCCTTTGCCGAGGACTATGACCGATTCGTCGACTGGCCGGCTCGCCTCGCCTTCGAGATGCCCTTTTTCCGCGACCTGTTGGGCGGGCGCGGCGCGCGGCGCGTGCTCGACGTGGCCGGAGGCACCGGCCAGCACGCCATCGCCCTGGCGGCCGAGGGATACGACGTGACGATGGTCGATATCAGCGCGGGGATGGTGGCGGTGGCGCGGGAGAATGCCCTCCGGGCCGGCGTGAGCCTGCGGGTGGCGCGGGCGGGGTTCGGCGCCTTGGCGACGAGCGTCGGCGGGGGCTATGATGCCGTTCTGTGCCTCGGCAACTCGCTGCCCCATGCCCTGACGAGCGCGGCACTGGACGATGCCCTGGCCGACATGGCGGCGGTGCTGGCGCCTGGGGGCGTGCTCGTGGTGCAGAACCGCAACTTTGACCGCGTGCTGGCGCGGCGCGAGCGCTTTATGCCGCCGCAGGAGGGGCGCGCCGGCGGCACCGAGTGGCTGTTCTTTCGCTTCTACGACGATGAGGAGCCGCTGCTGCGATTCAACGTGGTGCGATTGCGCCGCAGTGGCGAGGAGCCGTGGGCAGTGCACGTGGATGCCACTCTGCTCCACCCCTGGCGACACGACGACATCGCGGCCGCCCTGCAGCGTGCCGGGCTACGATGCGTGCATGCCCTGGGCAGCTACCGCGGCGAGCCCTTTGACGCGACCGAAAGTAGTGATCTCATTGTGGTTGCCGAGGTGCCCTGATCGCGCCGCCCCACATGGGCGATGCATTGCCCGACAGAATCGCAACAGCCCCGGCGCACCGGGGCTGTTGTTGTATGTTATCAGGGGCTGCTACTTGGCGGCGTCCCAGTCGTCGCAAGTCATCTCGGCGGGGCAACGAGTGCCCTGGCGCTTGATGGCCGCACCGCTGAGGAGTCGCACGTTGACGGTGGCGGGAATGCCGTGGGTGCAATACCCGTATCCTTCCACCATGGCATAGTAGCGGCAATCGGAACAGCGGTTCTTGGCGTTCTTGCGACCGAACAGCCTCATGGCAGGAACTCCTTCGATTGGGGTAGCAGAGCCCCGATGGGGCGTCTCCAATGCGCAGGGGACGAACAACACACCCTATATCAGGATCGATTATATCGGCTTCACCCGGCGCGTCAAATGGCCAATTCTATGGGGTGCAGACAGCATTACCTCCCGGAGGCCCCCCGCCGTACTCCTGGTAGGCGTGGGGACGACCGTGGGGGACCTCCGAGAGGTGACGTCGGGCGCGTCCATGCACTCCCCTGACGGCGCCGGAGGTTTGGGCTATAATCGACCCACATGAGACCCAGGGAGCAGCCATGAACACGCAACCCGAGCCGACGTCGCGGCGCGGGGCCTCCGGGCTGGCGCTGGCGCTGCTGATCGTCGCGCTGGTGGGCATCGTGGCCGCCGGCGCCGGCGTGATGACCTATGAGAGCCGTTACCGCGGCCGCATCTATGCGGGCGTGTCGGTGCTGGGCATCCCCGTCGGTGGGCTGGAGCCGATGGTGGCGCTGGAACGCGTTCGCGAGGCCGTGGGGGGCGCCGCCCTGCCGGCGGTGGTGCTCTATGATGGCGCGGACACGTCCCAAGGGGCGGGTGAGCCCCCCTCGGGCTCCCGCTGGACGGTGGGCGCCAGCGACCTGGGGGCGCGTCTCGACCTCGAGGCCGCTATCGCGGAGGCGTGGACGCTGGGCCGCCGCGGGATCTTTCGGCACGACCTGGCGGCGCGGGCGCGTGCCCTCTGGTGGGGCTATGATGTCGTGCCCCCCCTCGATCTGGAGCCTACCGCGGTGGAGCGCGCCATGCGCCGCATCGCCAGCCGAGCGGGACACCCAACGCGCCTCGCGCAGTTGCAGGTGACGGGCCTCCAGGCGGCCGTCGGCGAGGGGCAGGCCGGACGTGAACTCGATCTGGCCGCCACCTACGCCGCCATCGAGGGGGCGGTGCGCGACGCCCTCGGTGCCTCGGCTTGGGGGCGCACGCCGCGCCTGTACGCCTGGCCCGTCGGCCGCACCGAGGGGGCGCGCCTCCCCACCGAACCGCTGGACGTGGCCCTGACGTTCCGCGACACGCTGCCCGTCTCCACCGATCTCAGCGGCGCCGAGGCCGCCATCGATGCCCTGCTGGGCGCCCCCCTGATCCTCTCCTTGCCACCCTCGGACGGCGACACGGCGCCGCCCCGCCGCTGGGCGGTGGACCAGGCGACCCTGGCCGACTGGCTCACCGTCACGCCGAACTCTGACGATGGGGGCGCCACCGTGCGGGTGGGGATCGACCGCCAGAGGGTGACGGCGTATGTCGAGGGAATCGCGGCGACCATCGCGCGCCCGCCGCGCGAGCCGCGTTTCGACTATGATCCCACCGAACACACCCTGGCCCCCCTGACGCCGGAACAGAGCGGACTCTCCCTCGACGTCGACGCGGCGGTGGAGCGCGTCGTCGCGGCGTGCGACGGCGGACAACGCGAGGTCGCGCTGCCGGCCAACGTGGTGGCGCCGCGGGTGACGCGCGCCGCGTTGGAGGCCCTCATGCCGCTGGATCTGATCGGCGAGGGGGTGAGCAGTTTCGTGGACTCGTCGCCCGAGCGCCTGCAGAACATCCGCGTGGCGACGTCGCGCTTTCACGGACTGCCCATCCCGCCGCACACGACCTTTTCCTTCCTGGAGCACCTGGGGCCGGTGACGGCCGCCAACGGCTACAGCGAATCGTGGGTGATCTATGACAACCGCACCATCCTGGGGCCCGGCGGCGGGGTGTGCCAGGTGAGCACCACCTGCTTCCGGGCGGCGTTCTGGGGCGGTTACCCCATCGTGGAGCGCTCGCCCCACTTTTATCGCGTGGGGTGGTACGAGCCGCCCATCGGGCTGGATGCGGCCGTCTACTCGCCCGAGGTGGATATGGTCTTTGAGAACGACACAGACACTCCCATCCTGATCGTCACCGAGGTGGACGAGGCACGCGCCCGCCTGTCGTTCCGCTTCTACGGGCGGCCCGCGGGGCGCAAAGTGACCATGGAGGGGCCGACGACCAGCAACCCGCGCTCGGCAGGGGCGCCGGTCGAGGAGGTGGACCCGTCGCTCAGCCCCGGCGCGCGCGTGCAGCTTGAGCGCGCACACGACGGCATCGATGCGACGCTGGTGCGCGTCATCGCTCGCCCGGGAGCCGAACCCGTGCGGGAAGAGTTCCTCAGCCGCTACCAGCCCTGGCCCGCCCGCTACCGCGTGGGCCCCAGGGCGACGGCGGAGGGGGACGAGGGCACGTAGGGTCGCTATCGCGGCGAGCGGCGCGTCCCCCGGTCGAGGAAAAAGAACGAATAAATTCGTCACTACAAAGGGCCTGTACCTATATACGACTTATGACGCTAGACAACTATGTAGTGGCGACTTTAGTCGTTCTACCTGCTATACCGATATAGATCGTAAGAAGAGAACACACGCATAGCACCCATAATGCATGCCGGTTCACAGGAGGGAGGCGGAGGCGACATGCCGCTGCAGTTAGGTCTCGTGGGGCTGCCGAACGTGGGCAAGTCGACGCTATTCAACGCCCTCACCAAGGCGGGAGCCGAGGTGGCCAACTATCCCTTCACCACCATCGCGCCGAACGTGGGCGTGGCGGTGGTGCCCGACCCGCGGCTGCAGCGCGTCGCCGCCATCATCGGGCCGGAGCGGGTGGTGCCGGCGGCGTTCCAAGTCGTCGATGTGGCGGGCCTCGTCAAGGGGGCCAGCCAAGGAGAGGGGTTGGGCAACCAGTTCCTCTCACACGTGCGCACCGTGGACGCCATCGCCATGGTAGTGCGCTGCTTCGAGGACGAGCACGTGCCCCACGTGACGGCCTACCTCGACCCGGTGGAGGACATCGAGACGATCCAGCTCGAGCTGGTGTTGGCCGACCTGGCGGTGCTGGAGCGGCACCTGGAGCGCGTGCAGACCCAGGCCAAGGCGCACCCTCGTGACTATGAGGCCGAGATCGCCACCATCGAGACGGTGCTGGAGGGGCTGCGCGCCGGCCGGTTGGTGCGGCAGATGGACCTGGACGAGCACCAGCGTGGCTACCTGAGCGACGTGGCGCTGCTCACGAACAAACCGACCCTGTACGTGGCCAACGTGGGCGAGGAGCAGCTCCCCGATGGCGGCGAGGCGGTCGCGGCGGTGCGCGCCAAGGCGGCGGAGGAGGGGGCCGAGGTGGTGGTCCTCTCGGCCCAGATCGAGTCGGAACTCATCGAGTGGGAGCCCGACGAGGCGTTGGCATATCTGGCGGACCTCGGCCTCGAGGCGCCGGCCCTCGACCGCTTTATCTGGGCGTCGTATCACCTGCTCGACTATATCACCTTCTTTACCACCACCGGCGGCAAGGAGGTGCGCGCCTGGACACTGCGGCGCGGCGAGACGGCGCTGCACGCCGCCGGCGCCATCCACAGCGACATGGCCAGGGGGTTCATCCGCGCCGAGGTGGTGGGCTACGAGGACCTCGATGCGGCCGGCTCCATCGCCAGGGCGCGCGAGGTGGGCAAGCTGCGGCTCGAGGGGCGCGAGTACGTGGTGCAGGACGGCGACGTCATCCACATCCGCTTTGCGGTGTGACGGCAGTGGCGGGCGCGTCTCCCTACCCGTACACATATCCACATGTCATTTTCGCGGTGTGAGGCGGGCGCTCCGCTTCTCCATACCCATATCCATATGTCATTCCGAACGCAGTGAGGAATCTTGTCTAGCTGGACAAGTCGCCTTCGCCGCATCGGAGAGCCCCGCGCCGCCCAAGCGCCGCCGTCCCAGCGGCAGGGCGTGTGCCAGAGGGCGTCAAGGTTCCTCGCTGCGCTCGGAATGACATATGGATATGGATAATGGGTACCGAGGGTGCGTCGGGGAGGAGTTCTGACTCACTGGACGTGTTGCCCTACGTGACGCGAGTTAGGAGGGGGCCTCATCCTCGGATTCCCCCGCCCCGTCCGGCTCCACCGTGAGTGTCGGCATCGGGGTGCCATCGCCCACGTCCGCCGGCTGCTCGGTGGGCTGCACCAGCAGTAGGTAGAGCCACTCGGAGAGGTCCTCCCCCTCCAGGTCGGGCTTGCCGAACCAGAGGGCGACGCCGATGGCGACCACCGCGATGAGCAGCGCCCACCAGATGGGCGAGGTCTCGGGCTCGGGTCGCAGCACCTCCGACGGCATGTCGGGGATGGCCGCCTTGCGCGCCGGGCCGATCTCGGCGATGGGCGAGAACCCCGGGATGCGCACTACCGACACCGGTGGCCGCCTGGCGCCGCGTCGCTCGGCGGCGCGCGCGATGACCTGGGCCACCCGCTGGGGGGCGCCGTTATCGCGCACGATGCGCTGTAGCTGCCGGGCGTCGAGCGTCTTGGCCACCTGCCGCGTGGTGAACACCACCGCGTCCCCCACGTAGAGCCTCCGCTGATTGCCGAACAGCTCGAGCCCCGTCGACCAGAGACTGCGCGCGGCGTCGGGCAGTTCGATCTGGCGTGCCCCGCTGCGCGGCAGCAACAGGTCCTCGACGTGGTTGGAGCGCACCAGGAGCGCCACCGCCTCCTCGCGCACGGCCACGACGTTGATGCTCAGCCCCTGTACCACCATGGCCACCGGCAGCGCCTGGCGCGCCTCCGGCGTCTGGGCGTAGGCGTAGCAGAGGGCGGAGCTGAGGGTCGGGAGCACGTCGAAACAGCTATGCTCATAGTAGCGGCGATAGATCTCGGCGAGGATGCTCTCCTCGGTGCGCTGTGCGGCAAAGAGAAAGAGCCGGCCCTTGCGCGCATACAGCACGGGGCTGACGTCGATCAGGGAGACGCCATCGTCCTGGCCGAGGGTCTGGTTCACCTGCCCGTAGGCCGGAAGCTGCGCGTTGATGGTGTGGTCGGGTATGGCCATGGTGGCGGCGCCGATGCGGTCGCAAGATGCGGCCGCAGGGTGCGGTCGCAGAACGATGACTGGATGGTTGGCCCGCAGTAGGGCGCGGGCCGTTGCGGATCGGGGCTAGTATACACGATGCAAGGATGGCGCACAATCGACGGCTTGGCGTGGTGGGCTGTTGTTACAAGTTGCAGGCTACAGACTTGTTGGTCGCTCTCATGCCTGTGACCTGCAACCTGTAACCGCCACGAACAACGCACAACCCAGAACTCGCTTTTGACACCCCTCTCACTGCCCCTATACTCTATCTTTGGCGTTGCGACGGGTGTGCCGTCGCCTATCGCCGTGGAAAGATGATGGAAGACCGCTACCTGGCGACCCTCGAGTTCTTCAAGATTACCGGCCAACTCGCCGAACACACCGCCTTTTCGGCGGGGCGGGCCTTGGCCCTGGCGCTGCGCCCCTCGTCCGATCCGGAGGAGGTGCGGCTGCGCCTCCAGGAGACGACCGAGGCCAAGACGCTCCTCTCTACGCGCTCCGATGTGAGCGTCGGCGGGGCGCGCGACGTGCGCCCGCTGATGCGCCGCGCCGAGCTGGAGGCGATGCTCCAGCCCTCGGACCTGCTGGACATCCGCGCGACGCTCATCAGCACGCGTAACCTCCGCTCCCTCTTGCTGCGACTGGAGCAAGAGTTCCCCCTGCTCGCCGAAAAAGCGGAGGGGCTGGAGCCGCTCCTCGAGGTGGTCGACGAGATCGGCCGCTGCCTGGATGACGAGGGGCGCGTGCTCGATTCCGCCAGCCCCGCGCTGGCGCGCATCCGGCACGAGGCTGCCGTGGCGCGCGATCGCGTCGTCGAGCGGCTGCGCCGCATCGTCTCGTCCGGCCGTAACGCGCCCTACCTGCAAGAGCCGATCGTCACCGAGCGCAACGGCCGCTACGTCATCCCGCTCAAGACAGAGTACAAGGGGCGCATCCCGGGGATCGTCCACGACCAGTCGTCCAGCGGCGCCACGCTGTTCATCGAGCCGCTGGAGACGGTGGAGCTGAACAACCGCTGGCACGAATTGCAGCTCGAGGAGGTGCGCGAAGTCGAGCGCATCCTGACGGAGCTAACGGTGCTCGTGGGACGTGAGGCGGAGACCATCACGCGCGACGTCGAGATCCTCGCCGAGCTGGACCTCGCCCTGGCCAAGGGGCTGTACAGCTTTGAGCTGCGCGCCGTGCCGGCTGAACTCGCTCACGCGTCGTGGCCCGTGACCCCGGACGATGGCGAGGTCCCGCGGTCGCGACAGCCGCTGAATCTCATCAAGGCGCGTCACCCGCTGTTGCCCCGTGCGACGGTGGTGCCCATCGACGTCTATCTTGGGGGCGCCAACACCATCCTGGTGATCACCGGCCCGAACACCGGCGGCAAGACGGTCTCGCTCAAGACGGTGGGCCTGCTGGCGGCCATGTCCCAGGCGGGGCTGCACATCCCCGCGGCGGACGGCTCGCGCCTGCCGGTGTTCACGGGCATCTACGCCGACATCGGCGACGAGCAGAGCATCGAGCAGAGCCTGTCGACCTTTTCGTCGCACATGACGCACATCATCGACATCCTACGGCGCGCCGACGCGGGCTCGCTGGTGCTGCTGGACGAGTTGGGGGCGGGCACCGACCCGGTGGAGGGCTCGGCCCTGGCGCAGGCGCTCATCGATACCCTCCTGGAGAAGGGCTCCCTGACCATTTGTTCCAGCCACTACTCCCAGCTCAAGCTCTATGCCTTTAGCACCCCGCGCGTCGAGAACGCCAGCGTCGAGTTCGATGTCGAGACCCTTTCGCCCACCTACGTGCTGACCATCGGGCTGCCCGGGCGCAGCAACGCCCTGGCCATCGCCCAGCGCCTGGGGCTCGACGAGGGGATCGTGGCGCGGGCGCGCGGCATGGTCTCGGACGAAGACCTGCAGGCCGATGCGCTACTGGCGCGGGTGCGCGCCGCCAGCGAGGCCGCCGAAGAGGCCCAGAGCGAGGCGGAGACGGGACGCACCCGCTCTCGCGAACTCGAGGCCGATCTGCGGCGCAGGCTGCGCGAACTCGAGGAGACGCGCCAGCAGACGATCGATGAGGCGCGCGCCCAGGCGCGGCGCGAACTCGAGGCGGTGCGCTCCGCGTTGCGGCGCCTGCGCTCCTCGCTCGCCCTGGAGGCCCCGGCCGCCCGGGCGGCGTCGGAGGCGCTGGAGGAGATCGAGGACCTGGCCGAGACGGTGACGCCGCTAGCGCCCGTCGAGACGCCGCCGCCCTCGCCCGATGAGACGCCTCGCGTGGGGGACACGGTGTACGTCAATAGCCTCGGTCAGGCAGGTGAACTGGTGAACGTAGACGGCCAGGAGGCCGAGGTGCGCGTGGGGAGCTTTCGCCTGCGCACCCGCATGGGCGCGCTCGAACTGCGCGCCCGCGCCGAGGCGGCGAGCGCCGAGACCCCCGATCGCGGCGTGCGCGCGCCCGACGTCGCGTCCCCCGGCATGGAGTTGGACCTGCGCGGTCGACGCGCCGAGGAGGTCGCCCCGGCGCTGGATCAGTACCTGGACAATGCCTACCTCGCCCGGTTGCCGTGGGTGCGCATCATCCACGGCAAGGGGATGGGCGTGCTCAAGCAGGTGGTGCGTCAGTTCTTGGCCGATCACCCCCTGGTGCAGTCCTACCGCCCCGGCGACGCCCCCGAGGGCGGCGAAGGTGTCACCGTCGCGCGGCTGTACGCACGGAAGGACTAGAACGCGGATAAACGCGGATCGAACGGATCTCCACGGATCAAGGTAAACCACAGACACGGAGGCAGAGAACCCCAAATAACGGGCCTTTCTCTGTGCCTCCGTGTCTGTGGTTTCCCTGGTTTGATCCGCGTTAATCCGCAGAATCCGCGTTTATCCGCGTTCGATCAGAGATTCTCGAGCACTTGCTCGGCCAGGTGGCGGGTGATGCCTGGGACGGCGGCGAGTTCGTCCACCGTCGCCTGGCGGATGGCGTCCAACGAGCCGAAGGCCTGCAGCAGGGCGCGGCGGCGCCGCGGGCCGATCCCCGGGATCTCGTCGAGCACCGAGGCGGTGCCCCGCTTCTCCCTGAGCTTGCGGTGGTAGGTGATGGCAAAGCGGTGCGCCTCGTCGCGGATGCGCTGCACGAGGTAGAGCGCCTGCGACTCGCGCGGCAGGACGATGGGCGCGCTCTTCCCCGGCACGAACAGCTCCTCGTTCTGCTTCGCCAGGCCCGCCACCGGGATGTCGCCCACGCCCATGGCCTCCATTGCCTCCACGGCGGATGAGAGCTGCCCCTTGCCGCCGTCCACGATCACCAGGTCGGGCATGATGGCCCAGCGATTCGTCTTGCCGTCGACGCTGCGCTCGCCGGCGTGCTCACGCGCCCGCGCAAAACGACGCCGCAGCACCTCGGCCATGGAGGCATAGTCGTTGGGGCCGTCCACCGACTTGATACGAAAGTGGCGGTAGTCCTGCTTGCTGGGCGTCCCCTGCACGAACACCACCATGCTCCCCGTGGCGGCGGTGCCCTGGATGTTCGAGATGTCGTAGCACTCGATGCGCGACGGCGGCTCGGGCAGGCCGAGGGCCCCCTGGAGTTCGGTGAGTGCCTCCACGTGCTTGCTGGTGTCCGCCTCCCATTCGGCCCGCAGGCGCGTCAGCGTCTCCTGGGCGTTCTGCAGCGCCATGCGCATCAGGTCGCGCTTCTCGCCGCGGCGCGGCACCTTGACGACCACCTTGTGGCCCCGCTTCTGGCGCAGCCACTGCTCGATGATCGGCAGCTCGTCGAGGTCGGTCTGCACCAGGATCTCTGGCGGCACAAAGGCCGCCTCGTCATAGAACTGCTTGACGAACGACGTCATCACCTGCGCCTCGTCCTCGTCGCCGGCGCCGGTGAGGACGAAATACTCGCGCCCGATGAGCTTGCCGCCGCGGATAAAGAATATCTGCACGCACGCCTGGCCGTCGTCGCGGGCAAAGGCGACGAAATCGTGGTCGCGCAGGTGGCTCGAGACGATGCGTTGCCGCTCGATGATGGTGGTCACCGCCTCGATCTGGTCGCGCAGCTGGGCGGCGTACTCGAAATTGAGCCGCTCGGCGGCCTCTTGCATCTCGCCATGCAGCCGGTCTACCACCGCCTCCTGCTTCCCCTCGAGGAACATGCAGGCCCGGTCGATGATCTCGCGGTACTCTTCCCTGGTCACTGCGCCGACGCAGGGGCCGGGGCAGCGCTTGATGTGATAGTAAAAGCAGGCGCGGTCGCCGGGCGTGCCGGGGAGGGGGCGATTACATGAGCAGTAGGGAAAGATGCGGCGCACCACGTCCAGCGTCTGGTAGACGGCGCGCGTCGAGGTAAAGGGGCCGAAATAGCGCGCCCCGTCGCGCTGCATGGTGCGCACCACGTGGATCTTGGGGTAATCCTCCTGCCACGTCACCTTGATGTAGGGGTAGCGCTTGTCGTCCTTGAGACGCACGTTATAGCGCGGGCGGTGCTTTTTGATCAGGTTGTTTTCGAGGATCAGCGCTTCCAGCTCGGAGCCGGTGACGATAAAGTCGATGTCGGCGATCTGCTCCACCATGCGCCGGACTTTGGGCGGGTGGTCGGCGGAAGCGTGAAAGTAGGAGCGCACGCGGTTGCGCAGGCTGATGGCCTTGCCCACATAGATGATCGTGCCCGTCGCGCCTTTCATCAGGTACACGCCGGGCTTGGTGGGCAAGGTCTCGAGGATATTGGCGATATGCGTATCTGCGGTCATGCGGCGTTCCATGCCGCGGCAAGACTGCCGCGGGCGCTCTAGCCCTGCGGCAGCGAGGCCGCAGGCCTGATTCACCCAGGTGATCTATCCTGTATTATACACCCAAGCGCCGGCAGAGCTAGAAGCGCCGTTGGCAGGGCTCGCAGGCTAGATGACTTCCAGCTCGTCCTTGCCCGGCAGTTGCGGGAAGGCCCCGTGCGGCTCGGCCTGATACCAAAAGGCCACCGAGGCGATGTCATCCTGCAGCGGCAGGTTGCGGTGGCCCGAGCGCCAGCCCAACGCCTGGATGGTGACCTTCAGGTCCTTCTCGAAGCGAATGGGGTCCATCAGGTGCCAGCGGTAGAGGCCGAAGCGGGTATTGGCGCGATAAAGCCCGTCGGGGCGGAGCACCTGCGGCAGGCCGGTGTAGGGGCCGCTGAACTCGCAATAGCGCTCGCCGCGGGGGAACTCGAAATCGTACGAACCGCAGAAATAGTCCTCCGTGCCCGTGCCGCAGATGGTGGGAAAGTCCTTATCGCCATCCATAAAGAACTTGATCTCGCCCTCGCCCCACCAGCCGTTGTTGTTCACCCCCCAGGCCATGTAGGTGCCCACGTACTGCCCCCAGCCCTTGACGCCATC